>Ga0247813_10003380_pt1 | contig 10284 bp, 9 predicted proteins | sample UWRJL169409C1_FD_180719 | JGI IMG/M metagenome (GOLD analysis project Ga0247813, IMG submission 180719) | Plant litter microbial communities from Arlington Agricultural Research Station in Wisconsin, United States - UWRJ-L169-409C-1 | ecosystem: Environmental > Terrestrial > Plant litter >... | reverse complement strand
GAGAAAGCGGCGCCACTTGCGCAGCGTCTTCGCCGAGGGCTGGCTCATGCCGAGTACCGCACGCCCCAGCGCACAACCCACGAGTCACCGGGCTCAACCCAGTGCAGCCCGCGGCCGGAGTTGAAGGCGTCGGGCGCCGCCGTCATCGGCTCGATCGCGACGGCGTGCCGCTGGCCACCGATACCGGGGAAGTTGCGCGGCGTGTACACCTGCACAAACCGGAAGTTCTCGTCTTGCCACACCTCGACGGCACGACCGTCGGGCGCTGTGAGCACGCTCGTTGTTGTTCCCGCGGGCAGCTCGCCAAGTGTGACGTTGAGGTCGATGTCGCCGAGAGCTTTTCCGTCGCGAAGGTCGAAGTCGCCGTCAACGGGATGCTCCGTCGTCGGCAACAGCTTCTCGTCGAGCTCGAAACGTGTGCCGGCCGCAATGCGCAGATCGAGTGCGGCAGTCGGAACGTCGCCGATGCGAAAGTACGGGTGCGCACCAACGGCGACCGGCGCCTTCGACGAGCCGACGTTAGTGATCGTGTGCGCGACATCCATGCCGGTCTCGGTGAGTTCGTAGTGCACGCTCGTGTCGAGCAAAAACGGGTAACCGTGCTGCGGGTGCACAGTTGCGCCGAGCGTTATCGCCGACTCGGTCTGGTCAATGACCTCGTACGCGGTGTTGCGCAGAAGCCCGTGCGTCGCCTGCTTGTAGCCGGGGTCGGTCAGGTCGAGTTGCTGCTTGGCGCCATTGAGAGTCCAGACACCGTCGCGGATGCGGTTTGGCCAAGGCACAAGAACGATCCCGCAGCCCATCGGCGGGGTGGATGACGCGGCAAACGGTTCGGCAATCTCAACTCCCCCGACCCGGAGCTCACGGATGCCCGCCGCGAGTTGCGTGATTGTCGCCTCGACGTTGCCGAGACGAAGGGAGTACTGCTGGCCGGTGGGAGCGCGCATGGAACCAGTTTAATCGGGCGGATCTCGGCTGCGCTCGATCTGGTCTCGATACGGCGCTGGCGCGCCTACTCGACCACCGGTGTTTGAGTAGGCGGTGGTCGAGCTTGTCGAGACCGGGCCGAGCGAAGCCGAGGCAGCAGCATCCCCCTCTCGCGCACGCTCCCGTTTCTCAGGACGGCAGCGGATGCGTCCTGACTAACGGGAGTGCACACACAGGGAAGACGCCCGGCCGACCGCGGGAGCGAAAGACGAGAAGAGCGTTACGACGCCGACCGCTCCACGAGCCGCGCGATCGCCGCGAGCGGAATGCCGAGCCAGTCGGGCCGATTGCGCGACTCGTACACGGCCTCGTAAACGGCTTTGTCGATCTCGAAGGCGTCGAGAAGTGCGCGATCGGCGCGCAGGTCAACACCCGTGCCCGAGATGTAGCCGTCGAGAAAGGCGTTGCGCCCGGCCGATGACCACTGTCGAGCGTCGATGGCAGGCTCGCCGTGTGCGAGGGCGCCGGCAACGTAATCAAACGAGCGAAGCATTCCGGCGACGTCGCGCAGAGGAACATCGGCACGCGAACGCTCGACCATGGGCCGAAGTGGTTCACCCTCGAAGTCGAGAAGCACCCAGCCGCGGTCGTTCGCGTCAAGCACCTGTCCGAGGTGATAGTCGCCGTGAATGCGCTGCAGCAGTGGCCAGTTGTGCGACTCGATTGCGTCGTAGAGAGCGTGAATGCGAGCGGCGTGCTCTCCGACAGCGGGAACCTCGGCGGCCGCGAGGTCGAGCCGCGCACGCATGCTCGCCGTCGAGTCGGTGATCTCGAGCTCGCCAGCTTCGACGGTGGGCATCGCTGTCGCGAGCGTCGCGTGAACCTCTGCGGTTGCGACACCGAGGTCGAAGGCGCGGGCAGTGAAATCTTCAGACGCCGCTGCCGCGACAAGCGCAACGCGCCACGCATCTTCGAGCCCGGGCAGAAACTCCTGCACAAAAGCGAGGTGCCCCGTTGCGTAGCCATCGCCGCGACCGGGGTCGGGCCAGGTGGCCGTGATAAAGCCAAACGAGGCCGGCACCCGACGCGAACCCGCCTCGGTGAGCGCGGCTTGCGTCGTGACATCCGGGTTCTCTCCGTGGTGAAGCACACGAAAAACCTTGGCGATGACCGCCGGAACAGCGGCGCCCTCAACCTCACAGATGATCGATGTGTTCGACTGCTCTCCACTCAAAACACGCGAATGGATGACGCGGCCGGGGCTCGCGAGCGATTCACCTTGCGCGCTGGCCCCCTGCCCGACGATCGGCGCACGTTCGGCGATGGCGCGAAGCAGCGCGGTCGCGAAGTACGGGTCGTGCGGGGCGTCGTACAGCCACTCGTCGCCGACCGTGCCGATGAGGGCGTGTTGCAGTTCGGGCGCCGGAGAGGAGTGCGCGACGACGGGCACCTGGTACAAAACTGGTTCGAGCGGTCCCTCGTCGATGACGAAGTAAGTTGTGATGCCGGAATCACCCTGACGCGACTCGAGGGTGGCGATGATTCGCAGTCGCGGCGTTACGCCTTTGGCTGCGTACCAACGTTGCAACGGCATCCACGCGGACAGTGTGGAGGCTACATCGCTCATTCCCGCACTGTACCAACGGGGCCCGTGATTGTGGCGGGACTTGTGAGTTAGCTGGGCGTCAGCTGTCTGCGAGCAGCACGGTGAGTCCGGTCGCGCGCAAACGTGCAATGACGTCGGCCGGGGCGTCACCCGCGGTGATGAGGGCGTCGAAGTCGGCGATCGGCCCGACACTTCCGAGCCGGGTGCGCCCGAGCTTCGACGAGTCGGCGATGAGCACCGCCCGCTCGGCAGACAACACCATGCGGCGCTTCACTTCGGCCTCGGGCAAGTTCACGTTTGTCACGCCACGATCGGGGTCGACCCCGTTGCAACCGATGAACGCCAAATCGACGTTGAGCGTCTCGAGAAACTGCGATGCGAAGGGGTTGACGAGCGAATGCTGAAGCGGGCGCAGGGTTCCTCCCGTGACAACGACCGTGAAGCGCGGCATCGCCGCCTCGAGCGCGAGAGCGATCGTGAGCCCGTTCGTCACGACGAGCACGTCGTCGAGGTCGCGGCGATCGACGAGCGCGTGGGCAACGGCGAGCGCGGTTGTTCCGACGTCGAGCAGCACACTGTGCCCAGAGTTCACGAGACCAGCGGCACGCCTGCCAATCGCACGCTTGGCCGAGGCCTCCTGCTCGAGCGAGGTCTCGAAGCTCGACTCGCTCGCGCCCTGCGACTGAGGCATCGCGCCGCCGTGCACCCTGATGAGCGAACCGGCCGACTCGAGCGCTGCGAGGTCGGAGCGCACCGTGACGACGCTGACACCGAGTTCGAGTGCGGCGTCGGCAACCCTGAGAAAGCCGCGCTCTGCGACGGCCCGGAGTATTTGGTCGCGCCGTACTGCGGCGGGGGCTGCGTCATCCATTTGCGAAAGCTTTCGTATTCGTAAGTGCTGTTTTCGTTATCGTAATGCCATGCCCATTACGAAGCATCCGACGACGCTCGCCGACGGTCGCGAGCTCATCTACTACGACGACCCCGACACAACGCTCGGCGGAGAGCGCGCCGTCGACGCCCGCGTCCTCGACCCTCGCCCCGACACCGCGGTCATGCGGCAGGACGTGCTCACCGGCGAGTGGATCTCGATCGCTGCCGCGCGCCAGAATCGCGCCTTTCTTCCGCCCGCCGACCAAGACCCGCTCGCGCCCACAACACCGAACAACCCGTCGGAGGTTCCGAGCAACTACGACGTTGCCGTCTTCGAGAACCGGTCGCCATCGTTTGGCCCAGCCCTTGGCGAACTCGACCTGTCAGGCATCGGCTTCGGGCGCACGGCTCCGTCGATCGGCCGTTGCGAGGTCGTCTGCTTCAGCCCCGACCACGAGGGCTCGTTTGGTTCGCAGACCGAGACTCGCGCGCGAACGATCATCGAGGCGTGGGCCGACCGCACGGCTTTTCTGAGCGCGCTGCCCGGAGTCGAACAGGTATTTCCGTTCGAGAACCGCGGCGAAGCAATCGGCGTCACTCTTCTTCACCCGCACGGGCAGATCTACTCGTATCCGTACGTGACGCCGCGCACGCAGCGACTCGTCGAGTCGGTGAAGGCGATTCCGACGCTGTTCGACGACGTCCTCGAGAGCGAACGCGCCTCAGAGCGCGTTGTGCTCAGCGGCAAGCACTGGACGGCTTTTGTTCCATTCGCCGCGCGCTGGCCGATCGAGGTACACATGCTGCCCCACCGTCAGATTCCCGACTTCGCTGCGACCAACGACGATGAGCGCGACGAACTCGCTGGCCTGTACCTGAAATTATTGCGGGGCATCGACGCGTTGTACTCAACGCCGACGCCGTACATCGCGGCGTGGCATCAGGCACCGGTGAACGTCGCTCGCGACGAGATCCGGCTCATGCTGCAACTCACATCACCGCGGCGCGCAGAGTCCAAGCTCAAGTACCTCGCCGGATCCGAAGCGGCGATGGGCGCCTGGATCGGCGACGTCACACCCGAAGCATCAGCAGCATTTATTAGAGAAGGCATCAACCGCGCATGAGCGACATTCGAGACGATGTTCAGTACGACTTCGAGCAGCTCTTCGGCTACGCGCCGCAGGGGGTCTGGTCGGCTCCCGGCCGGGTGAACCTGATCGGCGAGCACACCGATTACAACGAGGGTTTTGTTCTTCCTTTCGCAATCAACCGCCGCACGGTGCTCGCTCTTGGCACACGTGACGACCGCGTGATCCGCGTCGCTTCATCGTTCGCCGACGAGGTTGCCGAGATCGCGATTGCAGACCTCGCCCCCGACGCTCTCGGCGGCTGGTCTGCCTACGTGCTCGGCGTCGCATGGGCGCTCGGCCAGCACGGCGCGGATCTCGCGGCAGTTCCCGGTGTCGACCTCTACATCGACTCGGTCGTTCCGGTGGGTGCTGGCCTCTCGTCGAGCGCCGCCCTCGAAAGCTCGGTCGCCGTCGCGCTCAACGACGTCTGGCAGCTTGGCTTCGATCGCCCGACCCTCGCGAAGGTGGGGCAACTCGCCGAGAACAAGGCTGTCGGCGCCCCGACCGGAATTATGGACCAGTCCGCCTCCCTGCTCGGCAAAGCCGACGGCGCAGTCTTCCTCGACTGCCGCAGCCTCGAGTCCGAGGTCATCGATCTCGGGTTCGCCGCGGCAGGACTTGAGCTCGTCATCATCGACACCGGCGTCTCGCACGACCATGCGACGGGTGGCTACGCCGACCGCCGCGCCTCGTGCGAGAAGGGCGCGGCAGCGCTCGGTGTCTCGTCGCTGCGCAACGTCTCGGTCGATGACCTCGCACGTGCGCGCGAGATTCTCGACGATGAGACCTTTCGCCGCGTGCGTCACATCGTGACTGAGAACCAGCGCGTGCTCGACACCGTGCGAGCGCTGCGTGACGAGGGTCCGACAGCAATCGGCGAGCTGCTGGATGCCTCGCACATCTCCATGCGCGACGACTTTGAGATCTCGGTACCGGAGCTCGACCTCGCGGTCGAAACGGCCCACGCCAACGGCGCCCTCGGAGCACGCATGACGGGCGGCGGTTTCGGCGGCTCGGCGATCGCACTCATCCCGTCCGGCAGCGTCTCGCGCCTCCAGGTCGCGATCGACGGAGCGTTCGCGGAGCACGGCTTCGGCCAGCCCGTGACGTTTGTTGTGTCGGCCTCTGACGGGGCGATGCGCGACGTCTAACCGTCGCGGTTCGGCCGCTTAACGGCGCGATTGACGCCAATTCGACCAGATGTTGCGCTGCTCGTCGGTGATTCCGCCACTCATCGAACCAAACGGCAGATCGGGGCGCAGGTCTTTAAGAACGTCGAAGGCATCAAAGCCCGCCGAGAAGTGCTTGAGCGTCGGCGTCTTCGCGAAGCCCTCGACCCCCGAGTAATGCTTCGGCGGCAACTGCACCTCCTCGATCTTCGGCAACTGGGCGATGCTCGCGACGCACACCACCTCGGTCGCCTGTTCGTAGCGATTGACGACAAGCGCCGTGAGTTTCGGAAGCGCCGACACAAAGTCGAAGCTCGAGATCGCTCCCTGGTCGATTGTGAGGTGCTTGAGCCTGGCGACCGCAGACCAGGCGAGGTCGTCGACGAGCCCGTTGATGTTGCCCGCCGACAGGTGCAGCTTGACGAGCGACCGGTTGCCCACGAGCTGCGCAAACTGTTCAGAGCTGTGAAGGTCGATGCTGAGCTCGCGCAGCTTGAGGCACCGCGCGAGCGGCCCGAGGTCGTAGGCAACCGGGCCGAGTCGCAGCGTCGCGAGACCGGCAACTCGGGTCAGCGGCTCGAGGTGCCCCGGAGTCGGCACAGCGCCCGAGGGTAGTGCCCCGTTGTAGTCGCGCAGGTTCGGAAACCGCTCGATGCCCTCGTTCGACAGCGTCGACACGTAGAGCTGGCGAACGTCAGGCAGCAGCGGAAGGTCGTGCAGCGAGTCGAGCACCCGCGTGTGGATGATGACCTCGCGCAGGTTCGTGCATCGCGCGAGCGGAGCAAGATTGGCAACCGGCACCGGGCTCCTGGAGTTCGCGAATGCGTAGAACTTCGTCTTGCGCGTGAAGTCGGCAACGCCCTTCGCGTTGACGAGGTACGCCTGCCAGTCGGCGTCGAGTGTTGCAAACCACTCCTCATCACTCAGTTGGATGTCGCCTGCCGCCTCGCTCACAAAGTTCGAGTAGTCGGGCCACCCGCTCTGCGCATCATCGATGCCCCAGTACGGCTCGTCGTCATCGTCTGCGACTCGCGCGCGACCAGCGACGGCGAGCTCAACGATGCGTTCGAGAAAGTCGATGAGGCTCGGGGCATAGGCGAAAAGGTCGGTCTCATCGCGACCGAAGTTGATGACCTGCCCCGCGATTCCGTTCGGGCCGGGGGCGGTGTCGACCGCGAGGTTGTTGCCGCCGCCATCGCGCGTGAACGGAAACCAGCCGACGTGTGTGTAGGTCTCGGCGACCGCTCCCAGCGGCACCGACGAGTAATCGCTGTCGTACGCCGAAGTCTCGAACTGGCGCCACGTGCGCCACTCGGCGAGTGCTTGGTCGAGTGACAGGAATGGCAGGCCGCCGAACAGACCGTTCGCGTCGCCCGACTGGCCGTTGTGCAACCGGTACAGCGCGCGGAGCTCAGGCGGCAGGGCGTAGCCGAGAGCAGCCTCCGCGACATCCAACTCGGAATCGGTGGCCGGCGGCGCGAGCTCGAAACGAAGCGCGGGTACAGCACCCTGGAGGGCGGCGATCGCAGCCGCAAAACGTGAGGGAAGATCGACGGGCATGCGAAACAGATTACTGCTCCGGTACCACCGGTGTCACAACACCACCGGTGAGATGAACAAGCTCGTCGAAGGTCGTCGGAAAAACCGCGTGCGCGTGACCAGCCGCGGCCCAGATCTGCGGGTAGTCGGCGAGCGCCGTGTCGATCCAGGTGCGCAGCGGAGCGGGGTGACCGACGGGAGCCACTCCCCCGATCACTTGACCGGTTGCGTTCTTGACGAGGGCGGCGTCGGCGCGGCCGAGCGTGCCGCCGATCTGCTCGCCGAGCCAGGTCGTGTCAACGCGGTGCGCGCCGCTCGTCATAACGAGCACGGGCTCGCCGTCGAGCACAAAGATCAGGGAGTTGGCGATCGCCCCGACGTCGATGCCGAGCGCCTCGGCGGCGGCAGCAGCGGTTGGCGCGGAATCGTCGAGCCAGCGCACCTCGCCGGTCGCGCCCGCGGCACGCAGGGCATCGGTGACGCGGGTGACGGCGGGGTGTTCGGGCATGGGAATCAGATTAGTGGGATCTCGGCTGCGCTCGATCTGATCTCGACAAGCTCGATCACCGGTGGCGTCTCGATCTGATCTCGACAAGCTCGATCAGCGCTTGGGCTCGATCACCGGGCCGTCTCGAAGTAGAGGTGATGGTGCAGCGAGCAGCCGGGATTGAAGCCCGCGCCACAGGTCGGGCACTCGTCGACCGCAAGGTAGCGCGTGACCGTCATCTCGGTGTCGCAGACTCCGCAGAGAACTGCCGGTTCGTCGAACCGTGCAAGCGGCCACACCGCTGGCTCGTGCCCCGCCGCGGCGTGACAGTCAAAACACGGGTAGTACTCGTTGCAGCACGCGAAACGCATGGCGACGACATCCAGTTCACCCAACCAATGGATGCAACGGGTCTGGTCGTCGACGACGGCTCCGAGTACCGAGGTCACAGCTTTTCTGCGGCCTCGACGACGTTGTGGAGAAGCATTGCGCGCGTCATTGGTCCGACTCCACCGGGAACCGGCGAGAGGTGGCCGGCGACCTCGGCGACACCGGGGTCGACGTCGCCGACGAGGCGCGCCTTTCCGGTCTCGGAGTTCACAACACGGGTGATGCCGACGTCGAGAACGGCTGCACCGGGCTTGATCCAGTCGGGCTTAATGAGCCCGGCGACGCCCACGGCCGCGATGACGATGTCGGCACGCTTGACCTCGGCCTCGAGGTCACGGGTGCGGGAGTGCGTGAGGGTGACAGTCGCGTCGAGGCCCTTGCGCGTGAGCAGCAGGCCAAGGGGGCGGCCGACGGTGAGTCCGCGGCCGACGACAACGACGTGTGCACCAGAGATCTCGACACCGTAGCGCTCGAGCATCTCGACGATGCCCGCGGGTGTGCACGGCAGCGGCGAGTGCATCGGGGTGTTGACGCCCAAGACAAGCTTGCCGAGGTTCATCGGGTGCAGGCCGTCGGCATCTTTCGCCGGGTGCATCAGCTCGAGCATCGCGTTCTCGTCGAGGCCCGCCGGCAGCGGCAACTGGATGATGTAGCCCGTGACCGCGGGGTTGTCGTTGAGCTCTTCGATCGCGGCGCGAACCTCGCCCTCTGTCGCGTCGGCGGGCAGGTCGACGCGGATCGACTCGATGCCCACCTCGGCGCAGTCGCGGTGCTTGCCCGCGACGTACGAGATCGAGCCGGGGTCTGAGCCCACGAGCAGGGTTCCGAGGCCGGGGGTGATGCCACGTGCCTTGAGCGCGGTGATGCGCTCGCGAAGCTCGTCTTTGACGGCCGTGGCGGTTGCGACGCCATCGAGTTTTACTGCGGTCATTTTCAACACTTCCTTGGTGGTTGAGTGGGCGCGCCATCGCCGTATCGAAACCTCACGAGGGTTTCGATACGGCCGCGGGCGGCCTACTCAACCAGCGAGTTTTGTAGGGGAAAAATTAGTTCCAGCTACCCGGGCTTTCGAGCCCCGGGTACAGCGGGAAGCCGTCGGTGAGCTTGAGCACACGCGCACGGAGAGCCGCGACATCCGGAGTGGGCTTGAGAGCAGTTGCGATGATGTCGGCAACCTCGGTGAACTCCTCGTCGCCGAAGCCACGGGTGGCGAGCGCGGGGGTTCCGATGCGAACACCGCTCGGGGTCATCGGCGGGCGGGGGTCGAACGGAACAGCGTTGCGGTTCACGGTGATGCCGACCGAGTGAAGGATGTCTTCGGCGTCCTGGCCGTGGATCGCCGCGTTGCGCAGATCGACGAGCACGAGGTGCACGTCGGTGCCGCCGGTGAGAACGTCGATGCCCGCCGCAACAGCGTCGGGCTGCGTCAGGCGGTCGGCGAGAATCTGTGCGCCGCGGATCGTGCGCTCCTGGCGGTCTTTGAACTCTGGCTCGGCCGCGAGCTTGAACGCCGTCGCCTTTGCCGCGATGACGTGCATCAGGGGTCCACCCTGCTGGCCGGGGAACACGTTCGAGTTGATCTTCTTCTGAAGCTCGAGGTCGTTGGTGAGAATAAAGCCAGAGCGGGGTCCGCCGATGGTCTTGTGCACGGTCGACGACGTGACGTGAGCGTGAGGAACGGGGTTCGGGTGCAGGCCGGCCGCGACGAGTCCGGCGAAGTGTGCCATGTCGACCCAGAGCTTGGCGCCGACCTCGTCGGCGATCGCGCGGAAGGCGGCGAAGTCGAGCTGCCGCGGGTAGGCGCTCCAACCGGCGATGAGCACGTCGGGGCGCACCTCGAGGGCCTTCTCGCGAACGACGTCCATGTCGACGAGGTAGCTCGAGGGGTCAACACCGTAGGCGTGCGCCTCGTAGAGCTTGCCCGAGAAGTTGAGCTTCATGCCGTGTGTGAGGTGACCGCCATGAGCGAGCTCGAGGCCGAGGATCTTGTCGCCGGGCTGCGCGATTGCCGAGAGCACCGCGGCGTTGGCAGATGCGCCGGAGTGCGGCTGAACGTTTGCGTAGGCGGCACCGAAGAGGCTCTTGGCGCGCGAGATGGCGAGCGACTCCGCGACATCCACAAATTCACAACCGCCGTAGTAACGACGACCCGGGTATCCCTCG
>Ga0247813_10003379_pt1 | contig 10289 bp, 7 predicted proteins | sample UWRJL169409C1_FD_180719 | JGI IMG/M metagenome (GOLD analysis project Ga0247813, IMG submission 180719) | Plant litter microbial communities from Arlington Agricultural Research Station in Wisconsin, United States - UWRJ-L169-409C-1 | ecosystem: Environmental > Terrestrial > Plant litter >... | reverse complement strand
CACGATGCCCGCGCCGGCAAGCGCCCCGGCGCGGGCCGCCGCCACACGGGCTGCATCGCGGTGCAGCCACCGATGGCCTGCGATGCGCAGCAACGGACGTTCCCCATGCATGGCGGCCTGCCGTTGCAGCATGGCGGGCAGCGTACGTTGCGCCAACGGCACCTGCACCTCGACGCGCACCTCGGCGCGCGGCTTGGGCTCAGTCGTCGTCATGCGTGCCACCGCCCAGGTAGGTCGCCTGCACGCGCGGGTCTTCGGCGAGGTCGTTCGATACGCCGGACAGCGCGATCTCGCCGGTCTCCAGCACGTAGCCGTGGTCCGAACTCTCCAGCGCTGCGCGCGCGTTCTGCTCGACCAGCAGGATCGACACGCCGTCGTCGCGCAACGCACGCACGATGGTCAAAATGTCGCGCACGATCAGCGGTGCCAGGCCCAGGCTGGGTTCGTCGAGCATCAGGAGACGCGGCGACGACATGAGCGCACGGCCCACGGCAAGCATCTGGCGCTCGCCGCCCGAGAGCGTGTCGGCGCGCTGCCTGCGCCGCTCGGCCAGCCGCGGAAAGCGGTCGTACACCGACTGCAGCAGGCGCTTCATTTCGTCGCCCCGCGGACGCTTGGCATAGGCGCCCAGTTGCAGGTTGTCGAGCACGGTGAGTTCGCCGAACAGCTCGCGCTTTTCGGGCACCAGGCACAGGCCGCGTTCCACGCGCGATTCGACGTCGAGGCCGTGCAGGTCCTCGCCCTCGAAGCGCAGCGTGCCCTTGCTCGGCAGCAGCCCCATGGCCGCGGCCAGCAGCGTGGTCTTGCCCGCGCCGTTCGGCCCGATCACCGAGATGATCTGGCCGTGCTGCAGGTCGAGCGACACGCCGCGCACCGCGTCGACCTGGCCGTAGGACACGTGCAGGTCACCGATTTCCAACATCGCGCTCATACCACGCTCCCCAGATAGGCGGCCTGCACACGCGCGTCGGCGCGTACCACGGCAGGGACGCCTTCGACCAGCTTGGAACCGAAATTCATCACCACGAGGCGGTCGACCAGTTTCATCACGAAGTCCATGTCGTGCTCGACGATGAGGATGGTCACGCCCTCCCCCTGCAGCTTGCGCAGCAGCTCGCCGAGCGCCATCTTTTCCTTGCGGCGCAGGCCCGCGGCGGGCTCGTCGAGCACCAGCAGCACGGGATCGGCCGCCAACGCGCGCGCGATCTCCAGGATGCGCTGCGTGCCCAGCGGCAGGCTGCCTGCCATTTCATGCGAGCGGTCGCCCAGGCCGATGCGCTCGAGCTGGCGTTGCGCCTCCTGCAGCACCTGCTGTTCCTCGGCGCGGTCCAGCCGGAGGCCTGCTCGCAGCACGCCGGCGCCGGTGCGCGCGTACGCGCCCAGCGCCACGTTGTCCAGCAGGCTCATGTGCGGGCGCAGCTTGACGTGCTGGAAGGTGCGCGCCAGGCCCAGCCGCGCCACCTCGCGCTGCGGCAGCCCGGCGATGTCGCGGTCCATGAAGCGCACCTGGCCCGAGGTCATCGGCATGGTGCAGGTCAGCAGATTGAACATGGTCGACTTGCCGGCGCCGTTCGGGCCGATCAGGCCGATGATCTCGCCCGCGTTCACGTCGAAGCTCACCTCGTTGACAGCGACCAGGCCACCGAAGCGCTTGACCGCGCCCTGCACCGACAGGATCGGCGTGCCACGCGTGGGCAAGGTGCGCTGCGGCAGCGGCGCGACCGCCTGGGCCGGTGCGGCTGCGGGCTGTGCGGCCCAGCGGCCTCGCGTCCAGCGCCGCACGAAGCCCATCAGGCCGCCGCGCGCGAAGTGCAGCAGCAGGATGAACACGGCGGCGAAGGCCACCGCCTCGAGCTGGCCAGCGCGCTGCGTGAGCAGCGGCAGCACGTCCTGCAGGCCGTTCTTCAGCAGCAGCACCAGCGCCGCACCGACCAGCGCACCCACGAGCTGGCCGAGCCCGCCGGCCACGGCCATCAGCAGGTACTCGATGCTCGCGCGCACGTCGAAAGGCGACGGGCTCACGAAGCGGTTCATGTGCGCATACAGCCAGCCCGCCAGGCCTGCGAAGAGCGCCGCGGTGACGAACAGCGTGAGCCGCACACGGTAGGCGTCGGCCCCCACGCTCGCCAGCAGCGTGGCGCCACCGCGCAACCCGCGGATGGCACGGCCGGGCCGCGAGCTCAGCAGATTGCGGCTGAACAGGAAGGCCAGCCCGACCAGCGCCCAGATCAGGTAGTAGATGGCGCGCGGCTCGGCCAGCGACCAGCCTGCGATGCGCAGCGGCGGGATGTTCGACAGCCCTGTGTGGCGCCCCAGCGCCTCAACGTTGCCGAACAGCATGGCGATCGACAGGCCCCAGGCGATCGTGCTGAGCGACAGAAAGTGCCCGCCCAGCCGCAGCGTGAGCATGCCGATGGCCAGCGCCGAGAGGCCGGTGAGTGCCAGCGCAAAGGCCAGCCCGATCCATGGCGACATGCCCTGCGTGGTGGTGAGCCAGGCACTGGCGTAGGCCGCGATGCCGACGAAGGCGGCCTGCCCGAAGGAGGTCGCACCGCCGATGCCGGTGAAGAGCACCAGCCCCAGCGCGACCAGGGCGCCGATGCCCACGTCGTTGAGCAACGACACGGTGAAGTTGCCGGCCACCTGGGGCACCAGCGCGAGCACGAGCACGACGGCCGCTGCCAGGAACATGCGATTGCGCGGCGTCATCATTCGTCCACCTCGTCCTGTTCTTCCTCTTCATGGCGCGAGAGGTAGGAGCGCAGCATCAGCACCGGAATCAGCAGGCTGAAGACGATGACGTCCTTCAGCGCGCCACTCCAGAACGACGCGAAACTCTCCACCAGACCGACCGCCAAAGCGCCGAGGGCCGTGATGGGGTAGCTCACCAGCCCACCGATGATGGCGGCGACGAAGGCCTTCAGCCCGATGATGAAGCCGGAGTCGTAGTACATGGTGGTGACGGGCCCGATCAGGATGCCGATGAGCCCGGCCAGCAAGGACGCGCTGCCGTACGCCATCAACGCGGTGCGTGCGGGCCGAATGCCGACCAGCCGCGCACCCACGCGGTTGACCGCCGTCGCGCGCAGTGCCTTGCCGGCCACGGTGCGCTCGAACACCAGGAAGAACAGCCCGCTCAGCACGATGGCCGAACCGACCATCAGCAGCACCTGGCCGCTCACCACGAAGCTGTCGCCGAGCGTGAAGACGCCGCTGGCCAACGGCTCGGTGCGCGAACCCTCCGGACCGAAGAACAGCAGCCCCAGGCCCGACAGCAGGAAGTGCAGCGCGAGCGAAACGATGAGCAGCACCAGCACCGACGCGTCGGCGATCGGCTGGTACACCACGCGCGCCAGGAGCGGCGTGATCGGCACGATCAGCAACAACGTCGCCAGGATCTGCACCAGCGCGTGCACGCCCGGTCGCGCGGCCATCCATGCCAGCAGGCAAGGCACCAGCGGCAGCACGCCCCATGCCAGCAGCGCGCGCGGTGCACGACGCAGTTCGCCGCGGCGCCACAGGCTGCCGAGTTCGGTGATGGTGGCCAGCACGGCGAGCACTGTGACCAGGCCGATGGTCGGCGGCACGCGGCCGGTCTGGAAGGCGGCGAGCGTCAGCGCCGAGAAAGCGGCGACATCGCCGAAGGGCACGAAGACCACGCGCGTGACCGAAAAGATCAGCACCAGGCCCAGGCCCGCAAGCAGGTAGACGGAGCCGTTGGCCAGGCCGTCCATGGCGAGGATGAGGGCGACGTCCCAGCTCATCGCCGCGCCCTCCTCGCGTTCGCGGTGTCGTGGCGCCGGGTCAAGGGGCGAGCTTCCACTGGCCGTTGTCCAGCTTGACGATCACGCGTGCGCGCTCGTCCACGCCGTAGAGCGCGCCGGGCTTGAAGTTGTAGACCCCGTGCGTGCCCACCACTTCCTTGCTGCTCAGGATGGCATCGCGCAAGGCCACGCGGAACTCCGGCGTGCCGGGCGCGGCCTTGGGCATGGCACGCGCCGCGGCGTCCAGGAACACCAGCCACGCATCGAACGAGTAGGCCGAGAACGCGTCCGTCGTCGGTGCGTTGTTCACCTTCTGGTAGACCGCGCGAAAGTCCAGCGCGATCTTCTTCGTGGGGCTGCCGTCGGGCAGCTGCTCGGCCACGATCACCGGGCCGGTGGGCATCAGCGAACCTTGTGCCGACGCGCCCGAAACGCGCACGAAGTCGGGGTTGATGAGCCCGTGCTGCCCGTACACGCCGCCCTTGAAGCCACGCTCGGCCAATGCCAGGAAAGGCAGGGCGCCCGGTGTGCCGGCACCTCCGGTCATCACCGCGTCGGGCCGCGTGGCGACGATCTTGAGGACCTGTCCGGTCACCGAGGAGTCGCCACGCGCATAGCGCTCGTTGGTCGTGACCTTGATGCCCGCGGCGGGCGCGGCCTTCATGAGGGCGTCGTAGACCAGGTCACCCCACACGTCGGAAAAACCGATGTAGCCAACCGTCTTCACGCCATTGCGCTTCATGCGATCGACCACGGCGTCGACCATGAGTTGCGTGGGCTGCGCCACCGTCACGGCCCAGGGGTTCTCGACCGGGTCCCACGAGATCGGCGTGACGGCGATCATCGGCGTCTTGCTTTCACGGCCGACCTGCGCGATGGCCACCGCCGATGGCGCACCCGAGGTGCCCATGAGCACGTCGACCTTTTCCTCTTCGACCAGCTTGCGCGCGTTGCGGCCTGAGGCGGTCGGGTCGGAGCCGTCGTCCAGCACGATCAGCTGGATCTTCACGCCGTTGAGCTCGCCCTTGTAGGCGAGCGCGGCCTGCATGCCCTTGGCATAGGGAATGCCGATGGAGGAGTTCGGGCCGGACAGCGAGGTGCTCAGGCCGACCTTGAGGTCGGCGGCCATTGCCGTGGTCGCCAGCGCGACGGCCAGGGCCGCCGTCAGCGCGCCCCGTGTCAGGGTCGGGATCAGGTGCTTCATGTCGTAACTCCTCGTGGGTTGGGTGAAAGGAAGGTGCCGGGCAGGATCAGGGGGAAACAGGGGTGGCGGGCGCCATGTAGCGCGCCCAGGCGCGAAACTGATTGCGCATCAGCAGTTCGTTGGTGCCGTTGGTGGTGACGGTGCCCTGGCCCAGTTCGGCCGGGTCGAAGTCGCGGTGCAGGCTGACCCAGTCGTTGCCGTTAGCGTGCAGGCCACGCTGCATGCTCTCGAACAGGTGCACGTCGTCGTGCGCGACCACCGACATGGGCGAGAAGACAAGGCGGTTGTAGGTCATGGCGCGCTGGAACATGACCTCCGGCGCGCCCGCCGCGCGAAAGCTCCATGCCTCGATCAGCGTGCGGTTGGCAGCCAGCGGGCGAATGACGCGGATGGCCTGCGGCGACCCCTTGACCGACAGGCTCGGATAGAACACCGAGTTCTGCGGCGAACGCTCCAGGATGTCGGCCGCGCGCTCGTCGCCGTGTGCGGCGCGCATCGCGGCTTCGTACGCGGGCAGCTGGGCGTAGTTGGAGTGGATGCTGAAGTTGACGCCCAGGATGCTGTGGCCGTTGGCGAACACGCGCCCGCCCATCTTGTCGAAGAAGTCGTAGCCAGCGCCAAAGGGCAGGATCTGTTCCATGGCCATCGGTTTGGGCGCATCGGCGGCCTGCCCTTGCGCCTGCTCGTGCGCCTGCCACACCGACTTGGCCGCCTGCGTAGCCGACTCGTGCGTCGACATCGGATGCACCGTGTCGTTGATGTTCTCGAGGTACATCTTCCAGTTGCAGTGGACGATGCTGCGCAGCACGCCGCCGCCGACGGTGAGCCTGCCTTCGGGCGAGCGGTCGACCATGTTGTCGATGGCCTGCCTGACGTCGCCGAAGTAGCTGTCGAAGTCGACGCCCTCCTCGGCCATGCGCACGAACACGAAGTCGCGGTACACCACGGTGTTCTTGACTTCGACCAGGCCCTGGCCCGATTCGCATTCGGCCAGGCGCGTGCCCTCGTAGCCGCTCTTGAGCGGCATGGCGAGTGGCGCGCCGTCGAGCTTGTACGTCCAGGCGTGGTACGGGCAGCGGAAGAACTTGCCGGCGTTGCCGTGTTCATCAGTGACCAGGCGACTGCCCTTGTGGGCGCAACGGTTGTAGAACACGCGCACCCGGCCGTCGGCCTGCCGAACCAGCATCACCGGCTTGCCGGCGAGTTCGAGCGCCCAGTAGTCGCCCGCGTTCGGTACCTGGCTCGCATGGCCGGCGTAGAGCCAGGTGTTGGCGAAGAGCCGCTCCTGTTCGAGCGCGAACAGTTCGTCGCTGAGGTAGAGGTCGCGGTGCACGCGGTCGTCTTCGACCAGTGAGGCGATGGCTTCGGGGTGGTCGCGGTAGGTGGTCATGGCAGTGGTCCTCGATTGCCAAGGTGCTGCTGCTCGGGGTGCGTGCACAGGCCACCGGGTACTCCCCTCCGCGAATGTCCCCCGCCTTCGGCTCCTCCTTTATTTCGCTGCGGGAAGCACCCGGCGCCCTGCGCACGTGGACGCAATAGTGGTGCACCGTCGATGAACCAACGACTCGCGCCAGGCTCACGTCGATGGCGTGCTCCCCGCAGCGAAATAAAGGAGGAGCCGGCAGTCGAAGGCTGACGGCGGGGGACATTCGCGGAGGGGAGTACGCCGTCGGCGTGAGCCCACCCCGAACGTGTCCCGTTGCATGAAGACGAGGCGAAAGTCATCTCAAGGCGCCAGCTTCCACTGGCCCTTCTCCATGCGAACCATCACAACGCCGCGCTTGTCCGACCCATAGCGGTCGTCCGTCTTGAAGTTGTAGACCCCGTGCGTGCCCACCAGCTCCTTGGTGCTCATGATCGCGTCGCGCAATGCCGTGCGATAGGCCGGCGTTCCCGGCTCGCCCTTGGTGCGCTTGGCGGCGTCGCCGAGCAGCAAGTAAGAGTCGTAGGTGTACGACGAAAAGGCGTCGTTCGGCATCGCACCGTTGGCCTTCTGGTAGGCGCTGCGGAAGTTCATCGACACCGCGCGGATCGGGTTGTCCGGCGGCAGTTGGTCGGCGACCAGCACCGGGCCGCTCGGCACCTGCAGGCCATCGATCGAGGCGCCGCCCACCCGCACGAAGTCGGCGTTGATCAGGCCGTGCGTACCGTAAAGCTGGCCCTTATAGCCGCGCTCCGCGAGCGCCAGGTAAGGCAGCGCACCGGGCGTGCCGGAGTTGCCTGCGAACACGGCGTCGGGCCGCAGCGCCGTGATCTTCAGCACCTGGCCCGTGACCGACGCGTCGGCGCGCGCGTAGCGTTCGTTCGCAACGATCTTGATCCCCGCAGCGTCGGCGCTCTTCTTGAGGGAGTCGTACGCCAGGTCGCCCAGTGCATCCGAAAAACCGATGAAGGCGACCGTCTTCACGCCCGCCTTCTGCATGCGCTCCACCACGGCCGAGACCATCAGCGGGAAGGACTGCGACACCGTCACGGCCCACGTATCGGCACCACCGGGAATGGTCACCGGCGTAGGCGAAATCAGCGGCACGTTGAGCTCCTTGGCCACGGCTGCGATCGCCATGGCGCCCGGCACGCCCGAGGTGCCGATCAGCACGTCGACCTTGTCCTCGACCACGAGCTTGCGCGCGTTGCGGCCGGCGGTGGTCGGGTCCGACGCATCGTCGAGCACGATCAGCTGCACCTTGTGCCCGGCCAGCGACGGGCTCTCGGCGATGGCGGCGCGAATGCCCTTTTCGTACGGGATTCCCAACGCCGACACGGGGCCGGAGAGAGAACTGATGAAGCCGATCTTCAGGTCGGCGGCCATCGCTGCGGCCGACAGGCCCAGGGCGATGCCGAATGCAACGGCGGTGCGGGTCATGTGTTTCATGGGAGTGCTTCCAGTTGAATATGAAATTTGAAACATTGAGGCTTCAACAATAGGGGCGTGGGTCGGGTCTTGTCGATGCGTGCTTGTCAGTGCGCGGCGCTCATCCCGCAAGCCTGTCCTGGTGCTTGCCCGCCAGGCCCAGGTATGCCTCCACCACGCGCGGGTCGCGGGCCAGTTCGGCCGCGGGGCCCTCCATCGTGATGGCGCCGGTTTCAAGCACATAGGCGTGGTCGGCCACCTGCAGCGCGGCGCGGGCGTTCTGCTCGACCAGCAGGATCGACACGCCCCGCTCGCGCAGCGCCGCGATGATGCGAAAGATCTCCCGCACGATCAGCGGCGCCAGGCCCAGGCTGGGTTCGTCGAGCATCAGCAGGCGCGGACGCGCCATGAGCGCGCGGCCGATGGCGAGCATCTGGCGCTCGCCGCCCGACAGCGTGCCGGCCAGTTGGTCGCGGCGCTCCTGCAGCCGCGGAAAAAGCGCGTACACCTCCTCGAGGGTCTGCGGGCTGTCGCGCAGACCGCGCCGATGGCGGTCGAAGGCGCCGAGCAGCAGGTTGTCCTGCACGCTCATGCCGGCGAAGAGTTCTCGCTTCTCGGGCACCAGCGTCATGCCCGCGCGCACCATCTGCTCGACCTCCGGCGAACGATGCACCGTGCCGTCGAGCACGATCTCGCCGCGCGACGGCAGCACGCCCATCACGGCCGACAGCAGCGTGGTCTTGCCCGCGCCGTTCGGGCCGATCACGGTCACGATGCGGCCACTGCCGACCTCGATGTTCGCCTTCACCAACGCGTCGACCTTCCCGTAAGACACGGTCAGGTCGCGCACTTCAAGTACTTTGTCGGTCACGCGTCCACCCCACCCAGATAGGCTTCCAGCACCGCCGGATTCTTCTGCACCTCGTCGGGCAGCCCTTCGGCGATCTTCTGCCCGAAATCCATGACCACCACGCGGTCGACCAGGCCCATCACGAAGTCCATGTCGTGCTCCACCAGCAGGATGGCCATGCCTTCGTCGCGCAGCTTGCGCAGCAGTTCGGCCAGGGCGACCTTCTCGCGCAGACGCAGGCCGGCAGCAGGTTCGTCGAGCAGCAGCAGGCTCGGGTCGCTGGCCAGCGCACGGGCGATCTCCAGGGTGCGTTGCTGGCCCAGGGCCAGCGAGCCGGCTTCGTCGAACATGTGCGCCTCCAGGCCCACGCGCCGAACCTGATGGGCCGCCTCGGCCATCAACCGGGCTTCTTCCGCGCGGTCGAGTCGCCACGCGGAGGCCAGCACGCCACGTCGGCCGCGCAGGTGCGCACCGATGGCGACGTTCTCCAGCACGCTCATTTCGGGCAGCAGCCGCACGTGCTGGAAGCTGCGGCTCAACCCGAGTCGCGCGATGGCGCGCGAGCCACGCCCGGCGATCTGCTCACCCTGGAACAACACCTGGCCGGAGGTCGGCGTGTCCACGCCCGACAACTGGTTGAACATGGTGCTCTTGCCGGCACCGTTCGGGCCGATCAACGCGAGGATCTCGCCTGCGTGCACCGTCAGGTCCATCGCGTCGTTGGCGACCAGTCCGCCGAAGCGGCGCGTCACGGCGCGCGCTTCGAGCACCACCTGCCCGCGCGCCGGCATGGCGCGCCGGGGCAGCGGATCGACGGTGGTCGACAAGGCACCCACACCTGGCACCCGGCGCTTCTTGGGCGCAGGCAGCCAGCGCGTCACCACGCCCCACAAGCCGGCGCGCGAACGCTGCAGCAGCAGGATCAGCAGCGCGCCGAAGACGATCATCTCGAAGTTACCGGTGCGACCCAGCAGACCGGGCAGCAAGTCCTGCAGCCACTGCTTGAGCACGGTGATCACGCCCGCGCCCAGCAGTGCGCCCCACACCTGCCCGGCGCCCCCGACGACCGCCATGAACAGATAGTCGATGCCGTGCTGCAGGCTGAAGGGCGACGGGTTCACGAAGCGCTGCAGGTGCGCGTACAACCAGCCCGAAGCGCAGGCCTGCAGCGCGGCGATCACGAAGATCACCATGCGCGAGCGCGAGGTGTTCACGCCCATCGCCTCAGCCATGACGACGCCGCCACGCAGCGCGCGGATCGCCCTGCCCTGGCGCGAGTCGAGCAGGTTTTGCGTCGTGAGCGCAGCGACCAGCACGAAGGCCCAGATCAAGTAGTACATCTCGTTGGCCGTCTGCAGCGGCTGGCCGAAGAGCGAGATCGGTGGAATGCCCGACAGGCCGGTCTGGCCACCCAGGCGATCGAACGTGCCGAACAGGTAGTACAGGCTCAGGCCCCAGGCGATGGTGCCCAATGGCAGGTAGTGACCCGACAGCCGCAGCGTGAGCGCGCCCAGCACCATCGCCACGCCCAGCGTGAGCAACAGGCCCGCAAGCAAGGCGATCCATGGCGAGTGCTGCGACCAGGCCAGCGCCGCGGGCAGCGCGATGACACCCGTCGAC
>Ga0247813_10003376_pt1 | contig 10303 bp, 8 predicted proteins | sample UWRJL169409C1_FD_180719 | JGI IMG/M metagenome (GOLD analysis project Ga0247813, IMG submission 180719) | Plant litter microbial communities from Arlington Agricultural Research Station in Wisconsin, United States - UWRJ-L169-409C-1 | ecosystem: Environmental > Terrestrial > Plant litter >... | reverse complement strand
CACTGATTGGTGTTTTCCTGGGAGTGCTTTCCGCTGTTCATAAAAATACCTGGATAGATCATACTGCTAATGCCTTTGCCATATTAGGTGTTTCGGCACCATCCTTTTTTGCAGGAATTATTATCGCCTGGCTGTTTGGTTTTGTACTCGGGCCGTTAACGGGTTTAAATATGTCGGGCAGCCTTTACAGTTATGATCCCTTCAAGGGAGAAGTGATTACCCTTAAAAATCTGATCCTGCCTATGATCACCTTAGGTTTGCGGCCGCTTGCTATTATTGTACAGCTTACGCGCTCAGCAATGCTGGATGTCCTGGCTCAGGATTATATCCGTACAGCACGGGCCAAAGGATTAAGCCACAATGCAATTATTTATAAGCATGCACTGAGAAATGCGATGAATCCGGTAATTACCGCAATTTCCAGCTGGTTCGCTTCCCTGCTGGCAGGTTCTTTTTTTGTAGAATATGTTTTTGGCTATAATGGGTTGGGGCGCGCGACGGTCAAAGCGCTGGAAATGTCAGATTTTCCTGTTGTAATGGGGGCCATACTTTTTATTGCCTTTGTATTCATAGTAATTAATATTTTAGTAGATGTTTTGTATTCCTTTGCTGATCCAAGGGTAAAATTAGCTTAAAATGAAGATATTTCTAATCGGTTTCATGGGATGTGGGAAGAGTACGCTGGGTAAAAAGTTAGCCACCAAAATGGGCTATCACCTGATTGATCTTGATCATCGCATAGAGGAAGTTACGGGAGGTACTGTGGCTGCTTACTTTTCTGCAAATGGGGAAGACGCATTCAGAAAACTGGAGAGTGACACCCTGAAATCTTCAATGTATCCGGAAAACTGCATCATTGCAACTGGTGGCGGCACACCCTGTTATTTCGATAATATGGAATGGATGAACAACAATGGGACGACCGTTTATATTGATATGCCTGCTGCGGCCCTGGCAAAACGTCTGGAAGCCGGAATAGCAAAACGTCCCTTGTTACAAGGACTGTCAGGAGATGCACTTACCGCATTTATCAGTGATAAATTACAAAGCCGCCTGAGCTTTTATGAACAGTCTAAACTGATTATGAATGGGATCAGGATTACTCCCGATGCTATTCGTGCGGCCGTATTGGCGGAAGGACAGCTTTAAACTATCCTCCAGCTGCTGTCCTGTTGTTTTTGCAGGATAGCAGAAAAATCTACTCTTGGCGGCAGATCAAGAAATGGATAGGTAACCTTTGAAAGGTACAATCCATGAGGATGCGCAGGAGTAATTAATGCAGGTGTCTGCTTATTGATCAGATAACTTTCAAATTCATCAACGGAGAGTGTCCCTTTCCCGATTTTTAACAGCTGCCCCATTATAATCCTGATCATCTTTCCTAAAAAGCGGTTTGCCGAGATCTGAAACCTCAGTTTATCACCATTTTCATCCATCATCAAACTGGCAGAGCGAACGTAACATAACGTGTGTTCATACTTATCCGGACTGGTACAGAATGATCTGTAGTCTTTGTAATTAGGCAAAAGGTCCACCGCTGCTTTCATCTGATCAAATTTCAGGTCTTTCAATAGATAGAAAGAACTTAATCCGTTTAAGAAGGGGTCTTTATAGGTATGCAGAAAATAGTCATACGATCTTTGGACGGCATCAAACCTTGCATGTGGCAGTCCCTCCATCGGAATAATATCAAATACTGCGATATTACGGGGAAGTACTTTATTCAGCCTGAAAACAAGGTCAAAGTCCCATTCCATTTCCAGGTCCATATGGAAAAAAAACTGACTTGCATGCACCTGTGCATCGGTTCTTCCACATCCATTAATGGCGATATTAGTTTTGAAAATCTGGCTCAGGGCATGTTCAATAACCCCCTGCACGTTCATCACTCCTGGTTGCCGCTGCCAGCCGCCATATTGCGAACCGTTATAGCCTATGTGTACAAAATATCTCAACTTACCTTCTTCCCGCGCGTTTATTCAATTCATCAACTGTTATCGTCAATAGTCTGCCCACAACCTCTTTTCCCCGGTAAGTGATTACACGAAGTAAAGTTGCCTCTTTCGGTACAACAATTTTCTCTGTGTATTTAGGGTAAAATCTATCAGGAGAAGAATTGTCAAAGCTATAATAGATGTCCAGCCCGTCAATCTCCGTGGTTAATTCCAGCAACAGCTGCTTGTCGGCCGATCTGCTGACTTTAAATATAGGATCGTATACACTTGGAGAGTATTTGGTCTCAGCAACGTCCATCCTTTTAAAATGCAGTTCAGTTTTACCAATAAAGTTGTTCCAGTTTTTCTTTTCTTTGGGCGACCAGACTGATTCTGCCACGGCATATCCCCTTGGCCAGGTCATGTATTCTGCCTGACGTATGTTATAAACCTGTTCTGTCCATAAATTGCCTTGTCCGCCTTTAATATATTTGGGATCTGCACCTGCGGGTACAGGATCAAATTCATAAGCTTTACCTAAACGGATAGAGTTATATACTTTCGCTTCCGAAATTACATCGCCCTGCATCAAATCCAGATAAACGAAATTCTGTGGACTCATGACTACTTCATGTTTTTGCTGACTGGCTTTCACACCATTTGCTACATTCCGCCAGCTCATAATTGCAGCACTCGCAGGCATTTCACTGTTCATGATTTCATCCCATCCAATGAATTTTTTGCCTTTGGATTCTACAATTTTTATGACTCTTTTCTCAAAATATCCCTGTACCTGGTGCATATCTTTCAAGCCTTCTTTCTGCATCAGTGCTTTTATGGCATCGCTTTTCTGCCAGTAATTGATCGGCGCCTCATCTCCACCCATATGGATATATCCAAATGGAAATAAGCCGGCAATCTGTGTAATTACGGTATCCAGAAAACTGTATACTTTTTCATTGGCTGGACACAGTGTGTTGTCTAGCAATGCGATAGGAGGAGCTCCTTTAGACCAGTCCATTATTTTTTCTCCGGAACGCACGCGGTAATTTTCTGCTCCCGGCGTACAGGACAGTTCAGGATAAGAAGCAATCACTGCCAGACTATGACCGGGTACATCAATTTCAGGTAATACATCTACAAATCTGTCTTTTGCATAAGCAATGATTTCCCTGATATCGTCTTGTGTGTAAAAGCCACCATAAGTTCGTGGCTCATCAGCGCCGGCAGGAGCGAAAGTGCCGAAATCGCCGACTTTTTTCACACTCCAGGCACCTACCTCAGTAAGTTTCGGTAAGCCTTTAATTTCAATTCTCCAGCCCTCATCATCCGCCAGATGTAAATGCAGTAAATTAAATTTATAGCGCACCATGGCATCGATATACTGTTTTACCTCATGCTTTGTGAAAAAGTGACGTGCTACATCAAACATTAATCCCCGCCAGCCCACTCGTGGATAGTCGGTCACTTCTACACATGGAATAGTCCATTTCTGATCGCTGATCAATTCTTTGGATTCAATTTCTTTAGGAAATAACTGCAGTAAACTCTGCACGCCATAAAAAAGCCCTGCAGGTTTATTTGCTTTAATCACAATCAGCGTGGGTGTTACCGAAAGCTGATATCCTTCCGCACCCAAAACCTGATTTTCTTTTGTATTTATGATCAATCGTATCGTACCCGGAGCAGTGGAAGTACTATAAGCAGATACAAACTTACCCGTGGGTACTGCGATTTTTTCCTGCAGATAGTCTACTACAGGTTTCAGCTCTGCGGTACCTGCAGCAAGAATAATTACTTTTTCTGGTAAAGTGAAAGATCCGTTCGTTTTAAGCAGTGAAACGGGTTCTGGAATAATAGCAAATTCAGGCGGCCTGTTTGCCAGATCGATAGTACTGTCTGCCGGAGATAGATTATCATTTTTAGATCCCATTTGTTGACTGTAGCCGCTGGTATATAAGAAAAGGCAGCAAATAAAAGATAGGAATTTATTCATAAATCGGGAAGGGTAGTATTGGTCAAAATTATAAATCGTTGCAATTTAGTAAAATACGTCTGAAAACGCAGCTACGCTTCAGTTAAAACGTTATTTAAGTGCATCAAGTACCCGGAAAAGCTTTGTGTTGATCCCACTCCCCGAATAATTGTTAATATTGATTACGATTACATACTTACTGCCATTGTCGGCCGTATAATATCCGGCAAAAGAAGATACATCGTTGATCGTACCACTTTTTAACTTCATACCGTTGTTCTCCGGAAGTGATTTATAGAAATCAGCGAACCATTCTTCCTGTTGTGCCTGATATAAAATGGAGGCCATTGCTGCGGTAGTCACTCGTGTTGCGGGAGAAAGTCCGCTGCCGTCAATAATGTTCAAAGCATTTTTATCAATGCCCTTATTTGCCCAGTAATTCTTTTCTACTGCGGCTCCGTTGCTTGCCGTAGCTGCTCTTCCGGATTTCCATGCTATCGTTCGCAGAAGGTGCTCTGCATAGAGATTAACACTTTTTTTATTGAGCCAATACACAATTTCTGATAAGGAAGGAGAGGTAATTGTGCTTAATTTTTGTTTTACTGAAGGCATAGTCAGACCCTCCACATCAAGTTGCCTGCTGGTAGTACCAGCACTGGCTGTTGAACTCATCATTCCAATCCTGTTCAGTGTATCCTGTAGTCTGAATGCCGCATCATAAGCCGGATCTGGTAAAGCTACAGATATGCCCGATTTATTGATCCCCACAGCCCAGCTTCCTCGCAAATAGGCTGTGCTGGCTAATGGAGGGAGGAAAGCATAGGCATTATCGCCGCTACCTTCCGAACCTGGTTTTAACTCATTCACGATAGTCAGATAGGGCATTGCCGGTACCGTTTTAAGTACTGAAACTTTGCTGGCTGCACGCAGTTTAATATCGAACTGATTTTCCCGCCAGCTCAGGGCTGATGATCCCGATCCATAATAGTTGCCTATATCCTGCCATGTCCAGCCCTCGGGTGTACTTTGTGTCCCCCATGCGCTGTCATCACCAATCACGCGGCCATCAATTTTTTTTATACCAGCAGATTTAATTGCTGTTACCCATTGGTTTAGCACAAGATTTTCTTTGCACTGTGCATACCGCCATGACCCCAGGGTAGGATCTCCGCCACCAGTAATAATAATATCACCTTTCAATGTGCCATCTTCACTAATCGTTCCACTGTAACCCATTGTAGTCTGATAATGAAAATCCTTACCAAGGATGTTAAATGCAGTGATGGAGGTAATGGTTTTTAACGTAGATGCCGTAGCCAATCCTATATTTTCATTTTTGCCATAAAGCAACTTTCCAGTTTTCGCATCCAGCACACATAAAGAGGCAATTGCATATTTCGCCTGGTTGTCGGACAGCAGCGTATTGAATGATTGTGCTATTTTTTGAGCCGGACTTTGTGCATAGGATATTCCATTGAACAGTACCAGCAGGTATACGATTGATCGTCTTAACATGCCGCAAATATATTTAAAATAAAAAGAGGTGTTAAAAATCACAGCTTGTAATTTTTAACACCTCTTCAGGTATCATCTTATGAAAGATTAAACCAGTTCTTTTCTCAATAGGAACTCAGCGATCTGTACGGCATTTGTTGCAGCACCTTTACGCAGGTTATCAGCCACAATCCACATATTCAATGTGTTTGGTAGCGACTCATCCCTTCTGATCCTTCCTACAAATACTTCATCTTTCTCATGGGCATCTTTCGGCATAGGGTATTTCAAGTTAGCCGTATCATCTACCACAATTATTCCTTCAGTTTTCTCCAGGATTGATCTTACTTCAGCCACATCGAAATCGTTTTCGAACTCGATGTTTACCGCTTCAGAGTGACCACCCATTACTGGAATACGTACTGTTGTAGCCGTGATACGAATATTCTCATCGCCCATAATCTTACGGGTTTCCTTGATCATTTTCATCTCTTCTTTGGTATAACCATTTTCAAGGAAAACGTCAATCTGAGGGATTACATTCAGGTCAATCTGGTATGGATAGGCCATCGGACCATCAAAGATGCCTTTACGCTCATTCATCATCTGGTCAACCGCTTTCACGCCAGTACCAGTAACTGACTGATAAGTAGATACAACTACCCTTTTAATTCTATATTTATCATGCAGTGGTTTTAAAGCCACTACCATTTGTATGGTCGAGCAATTTGGATTTGCTATGATCTTATCATCAATAGATAGTTCATAAGCATTTACTTCCGGAACAATCAGCTTTTTAGATGGATCCATGCGCCATGCAGATGAATTATCAATTACTGTAGTACCTGCTTCAGCAAAAAGCGGAGCATATTGTAAAGACGTCTCGCCACCTGCAGAAAATAAAGCTATATCAGGCTTCATTGAAATCGCTGTATCCATGTTAACCACCTTGAACTGCTTACCCTTAAAAGTGATTTCTTTACCAACACTTTTTTCAGACGCAACCGGAATCAATTCGGTTAGCGGGAAGTTACGCTCTTCTAGTACTTTTAACATTACAGTGCCTACTAAACCAGTGGCACCTACAACTGCAATTTTCATTCTCTATATTATTTTTAATGGTTACGATTTTAATGTTCAGGTGAATTTGTTTTGCCTGATACACTTTCTTTCAGTCTTATTATTTGTATTTTTAGTTAATTATTAATTTTTGTCTCTTCCAAATATGGGAAAAACTTTGCTCTTTTTTTTGTTAGTGTCTTATAAACTTTCATTTAGTGCTGATTTACTGATTTCAGAGGTCTTGTTTAACCCTAAAACTGGGGGAGTGGATTTTATTGAAATTTATAATCCGACTGACAGGGCACTGTCGCTTAACAATGTTCAGCTGGGTAATCTGGATGCAGACGGTCTGCCTGCTAATTTAAAAAGCATAGGACCACAGATGCTGAACAGTGGCGCTTACTGTGTGATTAGTGTGAATTCTTCAAAGGTGAAATCCGATTATTACACACCTCCCAATGCCTTTTTCATTCAACTCAGTGCACTTCCCGCATATAATAATGAAAATGGGCATGTAATTCTGTTAAGGGCAACGGAGGTTATTGACCGACTCGATTATACAGAAAAATTGCATCTTCCAACCCTTAAAATTTTCAAAGGAGTATCCCTTGAAAGGGTCTCATTTGACAGAGCAACGAATGAAATTGGTAATTTTAGTTCTGCTTCTGCTTCTGTAGGTTTTGCTACGCCGGGTTACCGCAATTCTGTTCAGGAAAATGTTTCACTTAAAAAAAGTAGTGTGACGCTCCATTCAAAATCTTTCTCTCCGGACGGAGATGGATTTGAAGACTTGTTACAATTGAGTTATGAATTGAAATACCATGGCAATATGGCTACGGTAACTGTTTTCTCTGATAAGGGAATTTTAGTGAGGCGGTTAATCAGAAATGAGAGTGTCGGCACATCGGGAACCCTTACATGGGATGGAATAGATGATCATGGACAGATCAGCCCTTTCGGAATCTATATTCTTGTTTTCAAAAGTTTTGATCTGAATGGGAATCAGGTCAATGCAAGAAAAGCATTTTCGCTCGCAGGAAGGTTTAAATGATAATGGCCGGTTGTTGAGGCCGGCCATTATATCTATCTAAAGAATGTTTTTCTTGATGTAATCTGCACTCTGTTTAATACTTACATAGGGATCCAGAGAGAAATTCTCCTGCTCAACAATGAAGTGTTTTAAGCCAGCTTCTTTTGCGTGTGAATAGATATCTTTAAAGTTGATTGTACCACTACCTACTTCAGTATTGATCGTGTTATTCGCTTTATCCATATCTTTTACGTGCCACATCGGGAAACGTCCCGGGTGTGCTGCAAATAATTTAGCCGGATCATTGCCAGATCTTACTACCCAGTATAAATCGAGTTCAAACTGTACTAATTTAGGATCTGTTTCTTTTAACATGATCTCATAACCTGTCACATCACCATGTTTTTCAAATTCGAAATTGTGGTTATGGTAGGCTAGTTTCAATCCGCTTGCTTTACATAAGGTAGCTGCTTCATTTAATCGTGCTGCTACTTTTTTATAATCATCCGGCGTTTTTCTTAATGAATCACCCAGGTAAGGTACAGTGATAAACTCACTGTCGATAATCTTAGCTGCCTCGATATAGCTTTTAAGTTCATCCTGATTACCATCCGTAATGAACTTATCCATTCCATAATGGCCGCTTGGTGCAGTTAGTCCATTATCCTTAAGTAAACTCTTAAACGATTTAGGGTCTAATCCCCAAAATTTATCTTTTACAGAATAGCCATAAGTTTCTACTTCTTTATAGCCTGCCTGAGCAACCTTTTCAATAGTGCCTTTTACATCTTTAGGTAACTGCAGGCGTAAAGAATATAGCTGTAAGCCAATAATCTTATTTGGTGCTGAACAAGCGTATGAAGGGATAATTAATGCCCCGGCTGCAGCAATACCAGCCTGTTTAAGGAAAGTTCTTCTTGAATTCATAGTTCTAATTATTGGTCACAAATTTTAACCGCGTTTCTTAAGGACTGGAGTTTGTCCGGATTTTTAGGAATAAACTCCTGTGCGATATATCCCTTAAATCCTGTTGCCAGGATAGCTTTGACAATTGCAGGGTAGTATAATTCCTGTGTTTCGTCTATTTCATTTCTGCCCGGTACGCCGGCAGTGTGGTAATGTGAAATGTAGGGGTGGAAGGTTTTGATATTATTAATTACATCGCCCTCATCAATCTGCATATGATAGATGTCATATAACAGCTTAAAGTTTTCCGAACCCAATCTCTTGGCCAGCTCAGCGCCCCATGCCGTATGGTCACACTGATAATCTTTATGGTTGATCTTACTGTTCAGTAATTCCATTACCAAAACTACATTGTGTTTTTCTGCTAATGGTAATACTTGTTTCAATCCTTCTACACAGTTTTTCAAACCTGTCTCATCGTCCTTACCTCTTCTGCTTCCGCTAAAGCAGATTAGATTTTTATAACCTGCTGCTGCTACCAGGGGAATCATTTTTGTATAGTTCTCAATCAGCTGAGGGTGAAATTTCGGATCATTCCATCCATCAACCAGGTTAAGTTCAGCACCATTACACATCGAAGAATCAAGTCCATGTGCTTTAAGTACAGGCCAGTCAGCCGGACCAACCAGATCGATAGCTTTAATACCCATTTTTTTCGCTGCTATGCAAAGGTCTTCTAATGGAATTCCATCGAAACACCAGCGACAAACAGCATGGTTCACATTACCTTTCAAAGGTGCTGGTAAAAGCTCACCTGCTAAGGCTTGGGCTGGCATTGCTGCCGAAACACCCAGTATGGCTGTACCTGTTATCATAGTTTTTAAGGCTGTCCTGCGACTTTGATCTGATCCCATGGTTAAACGTTATTTAATGAAGGTTCTGTGATTGCTTTCTGCTTATCATTAAAGAATACAGAGAATAGAAGGAATACCACTAATGCTATACCTGCTGGAATGATCCACACCATTTTCCAGTCTATTGTTCCGTCAGCTACCTTATACGTATCCGTAATCCAACCAGCTACTTCAAACCCAATTAACATCCCCACACCGTAGGTAGCTAATGTAATCAGTCCCTGAGCAGCACTTTTATATTTGTCACCCGCTCTCGAGTTCGTGTAAATCTGACCAGATACAAAGAAGAAGTCATAACATACACCATGTAATGCAATTCCTATCAGCAGCATAAAACTCAGTTCACCCGCATTGCCATAAGCAAACAGGGCATAACGTACAGCCCATGCAAGCATCCCTACCAGGATGGTGATTTTAAAACCGAATCTTTTAAAGAATACCGGAATTAACAGTAAGAACAGCGCTTCTGAAACCTGACCAATGGCCATTTTTCCTGTAGGTTCTTCTACACCTATACTTGATAAGAAAGGGTGAGCATTCTGATAATAAAACGCTAACGGAATACAGATCAGAATTGCTGAAACAAAGAATATTGCAAAGTTTTTGTCTTTCAATAATTTCAAGGCATCCAGACCTAATATATCTGTTAATTTAACTTTCTCTCCTTTAGCCACCTTTGGCGGTGTTTTTGGTAAAGCAAAACTAAATAATCCAAGGACTAGTGAACCTATACCAGCCATCAGGAAAGTGTTTTTCAGCAAACCAGATTTAAGGCCTTCCGGTGAATCCCAGAAGAAAAAGTAACTGATCATTAATCCGGCGATAATCCAGCCAATCGTTCCCCAGAATCTGATATTTGCAAATTCCTTCTCTGCATCTTTCATCTGGTTAAACGCTACTGAATTCACCAATGCAAGCGTTGGCATAAATAAAATCATGTAACCCAATACGTATGGATAGAAAACATCCACATTAGTTGCATTATACA
>Ga0247813_10003374_pt1 | contig 10307 bp, 11 predicted proteins | sample UWRJL169409C1_FD_180719 | JGI IMG/M metagenome (GOLD analysis project Ga0247813, IMG submission 180719) | Plant litter microbial communities from Arlington Agricultural Research Station in Wisconsin, United States - UWRJ-L169-409C-1 | ecosystem: Environmental > Terrestrial > Plant litter >... | reverse complement strand
CCCTGCATCCGACCCTTGTCGTCCGGCGCAGCAAATCCCGGCGTGGCGAGCGATACGCCGCATACCAGCTTTCCGCGCGCCTTAACGGTATCGAGTGTTCCAGCCTGCGCGACACTGGTCGCCAGCAGTGCTGTGGCCGCGGCGCAGACTGCCAGAAATCCTTGTTTCATAGTCCCCTCCCTCATTATCCGTTGACGGCTTACGATCGAAGAGTATTTCCGCCCTCCAGCAGAAACTCGACAATCGGCGATCCTCCCGGTCGCAGATATTGTCTACAATAAAGAAAACTATTTTGCAACAAATCGAATACAAAGAATGATACCTATTCATTCAATTGAGTTTCGCACGGGACATTCTCGGCAAGGTGATCCAGCCCGTAGACACGGGTTTTTCGGTAAGGCAAGGCGATATCCGGGCATTGCCAAGCTTTTCGCGGCATTTTTTTAAAAACGTTTTTGAGTTTTGCGCTCGCAATGCTGCCAACCTGTATATGCCAATAGCCAATTGATAGCGTATTTCGACCTGCTTCGACCGCTTGATAGTGTACAATTTTAGCGGCTGATTTTTCCGTCTCTGTCAAGCGCCCGTCGCGAAACAAATCGTCGCCAACGGCCCATGCGCACCAACCTTGCCGGGACGAGTGCGAAGATGCGTGACTGTTTCTGAAGGACAGGAAGGTCGGGGCGTTGCGCAGGAGCCTGCCGGTGCCGGTGTGCTGTTGAAGCGGCTGGCAGAATGCGGATACGGGGACGCAAGGTTAGTTTTCGTTCAGCGACCGTGTGTCATGGAGGTTGCGGAACCGGGCTGCTGCCTCCGTCCTGTTGTGCACACCCAGTTTACGGATGATGTGGTGCAAATGTATCTTCACAGTATGCTCCGACAACCCGCACTCAACGGCAATCAGCTTGTTTTGAAGGCCGTGCGAGACCATTTTGAGAATTTGGGATTCCCGCGTGGTCAACTCAGGCATGTGAATAACCCGGGGATCTTGCCCATCATGCGAGCCAGAGGCCAAGGACGACTTCTGGGCGCGCGTCTTTGCCTGCATAATCAGCCCTGGTGGAAAGTACTCGCCACCGCAAAGCAAAAGGCGGACGACCGAAAGCCAGACGTCCAGCCTCAAATCCATTGGCAGAACGCTGCGGATGAGCGGGGAATTGACGACATCTTGCAGCGAGGTGACGAGAACCTTGTCGTAAGGCTCGATCACGGCGGTCAGTGCGTGCGGGTGGGCGCGCAGCATTTCGGCCGCCTCCGCTTCCGCCTTTTTCATCAACGCGGTATCGACCAGGATCAACGCGACAGGATGCGCGAAGGGTTCACAGGCGGTATCGACAGCGTCAACTTGTTCAACCTGAACCCATGGAAACTCCCGTTCGACAGCATCGATCAGGCGTTCCGATATGCTGCCGCTGTTCGTTAGAATCAGTAGAACGCGCTGTGGTTCAAGCCGTTTTCTGGCACCCGCAGCGTCATGCTCATTCCCGTCCAACAGCATCATATTCGCATCCATCAGCCAAAGCCCACCCGTGCTTGCCATGACGACAGAGCAAGCGGAATTCACACACTATCTGCAAGACTGTAGCTTACGTAAGGATTGGCCGCGACGGCGCAAAACGGCTGAGGAAAGTGCGATGATCAATGCACCTGGCGATATCGCCACACGCACGCTCATCCGAACGGACGATGACGCCACCCCACGAGCCCTCCAACCGACGGTGGGCATTCGCCATTTCCCCTACCCCTCGCTTGCCTAAACTCCCCTTTGGGTCGGGCAAGAACGATCGAGATGAATGTCCCTACCTTCCAGACAAGCATGGCATGCCGGGATCAGCAATATTGATGAAGCCAAACCGCCACTCTTCCTCTTCTCATTCTCGGTCTATTCGGCACACTGAGCTGCATCCCGCCAGCGGAACGCTCGGGGTCTTAAGCCTTGGAGAAAGACATTGATCGCAACTTTCCGGCGTTACTGCGAATTGTTGCCTGCGCTTACGGTCCTGGTCGCGGCGAGTATTTTCGGCGGCCCGTTCACGCCCGCGATGGCAGACAGCTTTCAGCTCGCACCACAAACCAGAATTCGCCTGACGATCGTCCAGTGGATACCGACGAAGGGCGGCTACGAGAAATGGGATGCCCTCGGCGGCGAGTTCCTGATCTCGCAGACAGGCACAGTCACGCTTCCGGTGGTCGGCACGCTGCCGGTCAATGGCCTCGACAGCGCCGGCCTCGCAACCGAAGTGGCCAAACGGCTGAAAGCCAAGATCGGTTTGGTAGAGACGCCGGAGACAACCGTTGAGATTCTGTCGCAACCGCCGATCTATGTCGTTGGAAACGTCAACGCTCCGGGAGAATACAAATTTCATCCGGGCATAACCGTGCTGCAATCGCTGGCGATGAGCGGCGGCGAATTCCGGCCGGTGAACGGCACGTCGAATTCCGGGGATCAAACCGGCTATGTCGGAGCGTTGCGCGAGATCGCCAACGCTACCCTGCGCAGCGAGATAAAGATCGTCCGGCTTCAGGCCGAAATGTCCGGGGCAAAGGAAATGCGCGCAGACCTGATGCCGCAGGATGAACACGGTCTCGCGCCGGCGATCTTCCGGCAGGAACAGGCTATTCATGCCGCACGGCTGAACGATCTGGCGCGGCAGTCCAAATCCTATGGCGAGCTTCGTAATCTGCTGACATCGGAGATCGACATTACCGAGAAGAAGATCGGCAGCAGCGATGAAGACATTGCGTCAATCCAAAAGGAGCTGAAAAATGTGAAATCAATGGTCGAGCGCGGTATTGCGCTGCCGACACGTCAGTCGGATCTGGAAAGAACATTACGCGGCTATTATGCTAACCGCCTCGACCTCGTCACGGCGATCATGCGGGCGCGGCAGAGTATTGCCGAAGCGACACGCAATCTTGATGGCCTTGGCGACAAGCAACAAACCGAAGTCACCTCGCAACTCCAGGCAGAGCAGGCCCTCCTCGACCAGCTGAAATTAAAACGCGAGACCACCCAGAAGATGCTGCTCGACGCATTATCGGCTGGCACCGGTTCGCAGCCTGGCGAGGCGCCCCTCAGCTTTACCGTGACGCGCCAAGTCGACGGCGTTACCAAGGAAATCACCGCAGCCGAAGCCACGGTCCTCCAGCCGGGAGATGTCGTGCGCGTCCTTCGCCAACATCCGTCTGTATCGAATACGGCAGCGGCATCAACCAAGCTTCCCGTTGGCGAGAATGCCCAAGTCGAACAGGCCAGCCAATGACGGAGCGGGGTGATGTCATCGATCGTGCGCGGCGCCAGTTGAGGAACCCGCTCCAGGGCTTCTGCCGGGTCGACAACACAATCCACCATCACCGCGCGGAGGCGTATGCGGCATGACATTGCAGATCAAATCGCTCGGACTGGACGGCGTCTTGGAGGTCCTCCCGGCGAAATTTGATGACGACAGGGGCTTTTTCTCCGAGACATGGAGCGCGCACCAATTCGCTGAACAGGGTGTGGCGCTCGATTTCGTACAGGACAATCACTCCCGTTTCCTTGCGACCGGGGTTCTGCGTGGACTGCACTACCAGTTGCCACCCTACGCCCAGGACAAGCTGGTCAGGGTGGCCAGGGGTTCGATTTTTGACGTCGCCGTTGATATCCGCAGGGGTTCAAACAGCTTTGCCCATTGGACCGCCGTTCGGATTTCGGCGGACAAATGGAATCAGGTGCTGATCCCAAAGGGTTTTGCACACGGCTTTCTGACGCTCGAGCCCGACACCGAGGTAATCTACAAGGTCACCAAACCAGACGCAGCCAGCCACAGGCGCTCCATCCGTTTTGATGATGCCGACATCGGCATCATATGGCCCATGAATCCGTCTAAATTTCAACTTTCCAACAATGACCGCATGGCGGGCTCGCTCGAAGAGGCAGAACTTTTCGACATGCTCGAGGAGTGTAATCCATGAGCGGAGAGACGACAGAGGGGATTTTCGGCTATGGCCCCAACCACAGCGTCGTCAGCGTGGATATGCCAGAAGATCGCACAAACGTCTGTCGATGGGCAACGCAACAATGAAAATTCTGGTGACCGGCAAGAATGGCCAGGTCGTGACCAGCCTCGTCGAGGCCGCCGCCGACATGGAGGAGATCGAGTTGACCACCGTGGGGCGGCCGGACTTCGACCTGACCGATCCCGTGTCGATAAGGCAAACCATTATCGCCGCAAAACCCGAAATCGTCATATCGGCCGCCGCCTATACTGCCGTCGACCGGGCCGAGGACGAACAGAACCTTGCCTATGAAATCAACGTGACGGGGGCAGCGGCCGTCGCCGAAGCTGCCGCCGCGTTGCGCGTGCCGATCATTCATCTATCCACGGACTATGTTTTCTCCGGAACCGACCCCTATCCCTACCTTGAAGATGACGAGGCTGAGCCGAAAACCGTATATGGTTACACCAAGCTGCGCGGCGAGCACGCCGTTGCCAGCGGCAATCCCCGCCATATCATTCTGCGAACGAGCTGGATCTACAGTCCCTTCGGTACCAGCTTCGTCAAGACCATGCTGCGCATCGCGTCCGAACGAGACAGGATCGCCGTCGTTTCCGATCAGTGGGGAAACCCGACATCGGCGCTGGACCTTGCAAACGCCATTCTGCTGGTGGCGACGCATCCGGCACGGCATTTTTCCGGTATCTATCATGTGACAGGCTCCGGCGAGACCAACTGGTCCGGATTCGCAAAACATATTTTCAACGTCAGCCGCGCCCACGGCGGCCCTGTGGCCGATGTCGACGAGATCCTGTCCACCAGCTATCGCACCAGGGCCAGGCGCCCGGCAAACTCATGCCTGTCGACTGAGAAGTTCGAGCGGACTTTTGGCTGGCGTGCACCGAGTTGGCAATCGAGCGTCGAAACCGTCGTGCGGCGCATCATTGACCGAGACTATCGCGACTATACCCCATCGCACGACAAACGCGAGGTTTGAACAATCCATGGCCGTGCAGGATACCTCGCCCCAAGGGCAAAGCTATTCACAAATTCTCAAGTCGACGATCCTGATTGGCGGCTCGTCGCTGGTGACTGTTTTTTTCTCGATCATCCGCACCAAAGCCATGGCGCTACTGCTCGGCCCGGAAGGGGTCGGGTTGATGGGGATTTACAATTCGATCGCGGATATCGCTCAGACCCTTGCAGGCCTCGGCGTCCAGTCGAGTGGCGTGCGCCAGATCGCCGGTTCGATTGGAACCGGCGATACCGAAAAGATTGCCCGCACGGCTTTCGTCCTGCAACGGGTCTCGTTCGTGCTCGGCATCGCCGGCACGCTGATGCTCGCAGCCCTGGCTGCGCCTGTGTCATTGTTCACATTCGGTGATCATCAGCATGTCGCGGGCGTTGCCTTGCTGTCGCTTGCCATCTTCTTCCGGCTTGCCTCGGCAGGGCAGACAGCGCTGATCCAGGGAATGCGCGAAATTTCGACACTTGCGCGCATCAATGTGCTGACCGCCTTTTTTACCACCGTCATTACCCTGCCCTTCATCTACATCTTCGGCTCTGAAGGCATTGCTCCCTCCCTTGTCGCGGTCGCCGCCGTCACGCTGCTCACTTCGTGGTGGTACAGCCGCCAGATGACGCAGCGTACTGTCAGTCTATCGACACCGCAGATGCGGCATGAATTGCGGGGGTTGATAAAACTGGGTGTTATTTTCATGGTCAGCGGCCTGCTGACGCTGGCCGCTGCCTATGTCGTCCGTATCATCGTGCTGCAGCACGGCGGCATTGCAGAAGCCGGTCTTTACCAATCCGCCTGGGCGCTCGGCAGCCTCTATGCAGGCTTCATCCTGCAAGCCATGGGTACGGATTTCTATCCCCGCCTGACGGCCATCGCCAATGATCATCCTGCGTGTAATCGTATGGTCAACGAACAGACGCAGGTGAGCTTGCTGCTGGCCGGTCCCGGCGTGCTTGCAACCTTGACATTCGCACCAATGGTCATGTGGCTGTTCTATTCCCCCGAATTTTTCGCTGCCGCGGATCTGCTGCGCTGGATTTGCCTGGGTATGCTGCTGCGGATTATCGCGTGGCCCATGGGCTACATTGTCTTGGCGAAAGGCGAGCAGTCGATTTTTTTCTGGACCGATGTGGCGGCGACCTTGGTCCATATCGGCCTCGCCTGGCTTCTGGTGAAACAGTTTGGCCTCGTGGGGGCCGCCGCAGCGTTTTTCGGGCTTTACGTCTGGCATGGAATTCTCATCTACGTGATTTCACGCAGGCTCACCGGGTTCCGCTGGTCTGCCGCCAATATTCGGATCGGTTCCCTCTTTCTCGCCTTGTCCGCGCTGATATTCGGTGCGACGTTCGTCCTGCCATTCTGGCAGGCCACTGCACTCGGGTCAGTCTCGGTCCTTTTAAGTGGGATCTATTCACTGAAGATGCTGATCGAGCTTCTGCCGCCGCAAACGCTTCCCCGGCCGATCAGGAAATGGATGGCGAGATCTGTTTAAACAACAAGAAAGAGCCGCGATGCGCGGGGAAAGCGCATCGCGGCTGAAACATGCACAGGTTTAGACAATCACAAATCAGGCCGTGGCAGTGCGCCGTTCACTGCACATGTCACGCAGCACTTCAGCGATAAACAGCACGTCATCGTCACTCATCTGCGCAAACAGTGGCAAGACAATTGCTCCCTCCTGCGCCGTAACGCTGTGGGTAAGCTTGCCTGAAACGCGGTGCGAAGCCGGATCGGCATAAGCTGGCTCACGATGGCTATTCATAATACCACGCCGGGTCGAAATTCCCCTGTCGAGAAGCACCTGCATCGTGTCGCGTTGCGCAAGCCATGGCGGCAGCTTGACACAATAGCTCTGCCAGTTGGTCCGTGCCCATGCAGGCTCGGCCGGCGTCTCCAGCCAGGGAATGCCGGCAAGGCTTTGCGTATAGAGATCCGCCAGCTGACGGCGGCGGGCGACAAGTGCCGGCAGACGGGTCAGCTGCACACGGCCAACCGCAGCCTGCATGTCAGTCATGCGGTAGTTGTAGCCGAGCTCGGGATAGCTTTCGTAGATGACCTGGCGCGAACCATGGCGAACCGTGTCGGCCACATCCATGCTGTGCTGCCGCCAGAGCCGGAATTTTCGATCATAGTCGGCATTGGCGGTCGTCAGCATTCCACCATCTCCTGTCGTTACCACCTTGCGCGGATGGAACGAAAAACAGGCGATATCGCCGTGCGGACGGCCAATCTTCTGCCATTCGCCCTCCCACAGGATTTCACTGCCGGACGCGCAGGCCGCATCCTCGATGACGGGAATGGAAAGCCGGCGGCCGATGTCAATAATACGTCTGAGGTCACAGGGCATGCCCAGCTGATGCACGCACAGGATGGCCTTCGTGCGCGGCGTTACTGCCGCCTCGATCAGATCCGGATCGATATTGAAGCCATTGCTGCCGATATCAACAAAGACCGGTATCCCACCGTCATAACGGACGGCGTTTGCCGTTGCGATGAAGGAGTGGCTGACGGTAATGACCTCGTCACCAGCTCCGATCCCCACGGCCCGCAAGGCGAGATGGAGAGCGGTCGTGCAATTGGAGACGGCGCATGCATGCGGCGTACCGACAAATTCGGCGAATTCACGTTCGAATGCCGCCACTTCAGGCCCTTGGGTAACCCACCCCGAGAGGATCACACGCCGCGTGGCTTCCGCTTCCTCCTCGCCGAGGAAGGGTTTGGCAACCGGGATTTGTGGCAGGACGGCGCTCATGCTGCCTGCCCTCCCAAAACACGCTCCTGCCGCCACCAGGCGACGAGATCACGCAGACCCTCCTCAAGCGATATTTCCGTCTTGAAGCCCAAAAGCCGCTCGGCTTTGCCCGTGTCAGCGAGCCGGCGCGTGACGTTGTTGACTTTCCGTGCCGGCTGATGCTCGGGCTCCATTGTATAGCCCATGACTTTGGACAGCATCGTGGCCAACTCATTCAGGCTGGTCTCTTCACCACTCGCAACGTTGAACACTTCGTCAGTGACATCGGATTTCGCGGCCAGCAGATTGGCGCGGGCGATATCGCGGATGTGAACGAAATCCATTGTTTGCGTACCATCGCCATGGATGATCGGTGCCAAGCCAGCAGCAAGGCGTTCCATCCAGCGAATGAGCACTTCAGTATAGACGCCGTAAACGTCCATGCGCGGGCCGTAGACGTTGAAGTAACGCAGCGCCACATATTGGAGGCCGTACATATCGGCAAAGCTGCGCAACAGGCCTTCGTTGAATGTCTTCGCCGCCCCGTAGATCGTCCGGTTGTTGTAGGGATGATGCTCTTCGGTCGTCGGGAAGCTCTCAGCAAGACCGAGAACCGATGCCGAAGATGCGGCAATCACCTTTGAAACGCCGGCTTTGACGGCAGCTTCGAGGACGTCAAACGTGCCTCCCGCGAGAACATCGAAAGCAAGTCGCGGCTCCTCGGCGCATTGGGTGATCCGGATTGCCGCCTGATGGAAGACGATATCGACCCCCTCGAAGGTTTTCGCCAGAAGGGCACGATCCCGTATATCACCTTCAATAATGGTTACGGGTGCTGCGCCAATCGCCTGAACCAGGTTTTCGCGCCGTCCGCGCACGAAATTGTCCAGCACCAGAATTTCACGAGGCTGCTCCTGCGCAACCAGATCCGCAATGTGAGAGCCGACGAGGCCGGCACCGCCGGTGATCATTATTCGCTTGTTCTTCATGGTTTCCGCTCCAACTGGATGTGTCATTTGCCGAATGCTGGCGACGCTTGAGCAATGTGAGGCCTGTTTGGATTTCCGCCCGCGAAAACGGCTTGCCTGCGGGGTGCCTTGGCAACCCCACCCGGCCGCACCGCACGCCCCAGAATCTCCACGACATATTCCTGCGTCTCTGCCGTGATGTATGGGCAGAGCGGCAGCGACAGGATTTCTCCAGCCGCCTGCTCACTGATCGGGCAAGCCGTCCCGAGCTTGGCCAGAGGTGCGAAAGCCTGCGTTTGGTGGATCGGCGTGGGATAATGAATGCCGGCACCGATGCCTGCCTCGTGCAACGCGGCAAGCACCTTGTCGCGATCGCGCACACGAATGACATAGAGGTGCCAGACATCCTCGTTGCCTTCGGCAGAACGCGGCAAAACCACATCCAGAGAGCCAGCCAGCAATTCATCATAATATGCCGCAGCCTCCCGCCTGCAGGCGTTCCAATAGGCGAGCCGCTTCAACTTTGCACTCAAAACGACGGCCTGAAGGGCATCCAGCCTGGAATTGAACCCGAGCACTTCATGGACATACTTCGTCTTGCTGCCGTGAGCGGCAATCATACGGATACGCTCAGCCAGATCCGGATCGTTGGTTGTCACAGCACCGGCATCGCCGAAGGCGCCAAGATTCTTGCCCGGATAAAAACTTGTCCCCGCCACCTTCCCGAGGCTGCCCGCAGGCTGGCCAAAGCGCCTGGCACCTTGCGACTGCGCCGCATCCTCGACAATCGGCACACCCCAGGCCTCTGCAATGGACTGCAACCGTTCGACCGGCGCCACTTGACCAAAGAGATGCACAGGCACGATCGCTTTCGTCCGCGCGCTCATCGCTTCGGCGACGCGATCGGGATCGATCAACAGGTAAGTCGGATCAACGTCGACCACGACCGGGACTGCGCCAATGCGTGACACGGCCTCCGCCGTCGCAACGAACGAATTTGCGGGAAGAACAACCTCGTCGCCGACCGTAACCCCAAGGGCCCGCAACGACAGCTCGATCGCATCGGTGCCATTGGCCAGTCCCACGCAACTGGAAACACCTGTCGCGTCAGCGTATGCAGCTTCGAATTCGGAAACCGCCGCACCGCCGATGAATGCGCTCGTGGCGATGATTTTCTCCCAACCCGCCTTGACGTCTTCGCTGACCTCCAGCTGTTGGGAGGCAAGGTCAATAAGAGGTACATTCATGAAGACTGCCTCACTTTTTCAAAGGGAAATCGCGCCACAGGCGCCGTGATCGTGTCGTCCGTCCTGTCGTCGCGAACTTGCTCATCCTCAGCAACCGCGGCGTGCCAACCTTGGTCGATCAGCATTGCCAAATCCGCGACATCGATGCCCAGGGACATACGCGTCGATGTGATCAGAGTTGCAGCCGCACAGGGCGCAGCGCCGGGCAACCGGATTTCCTGAAGACGCAGAACGCCATCGCCTGTCAAAATGTCGGCGTGACCCATCCGCCGATCCACGTCGGCCACACGTCCAGCAATGCGCCCCACGTATCTGCGCTGATCGGGCGCCAGCTCTGCACGCAGGATTTCGATTTTCCGGGC
>Ga0247813_10003373_pt1 | contig 10307 bp, 7 predicted proteins | sample UWRJL169409C1_FD_180719 | JGI IMG/M metagenome (GOLD analysis project Ga0247813, IMG submission 180719) | Plant litter microbial communities from Arlington Agricultural Research Station in Wisconsin, United States - UWRJ-L169-409C-1 | ecosystem: Environmental > Terrestrial > Plant litter >... | reverse complement strand
CGATGAACTTCCTCGCCGCCGTCAAATTGGCAGCAGTAAGAATTTGGATCAGATCGTTATGAGTCCACGGCCTAGTTCGTCGCCACCTTCGCGGATTGCGGCGTTCACCGCCTTGATGCAGCGCAATTCAGTGTACTTCAAATCACGGTTGATTTGCGTATTAGCCATTTATCCAGTTCATTGACGAAAAGAACCGAGGAAGCGGCGACGCAGATCCAGGCCCATTGTGTGAGTGAAATCGGCGTGAGTTGCAGTGTCTCGCGCAACCAGGGAATATACATTGCGGACAGGTGCAGTGCCTGAGACGCGACAATGCTCAAAAGCAGCAGCGGATTGCCCAAAAAGGTCAATGCAAAGATCGACTTGCGTTCTGAGCGGCTGAGGAACGTCTGGAAGTTTTCAAATATCACGAAAAGCAGGAGCAGCAGGTTGCGCGCCTGGGAAACTTCGTATCCGAGCTGTAGCAGCCACCAGAAGATAGCAAAGCCTCCAACGCCGATCGTCAGAGTTGATAGAACTATCCGGCGAACCATAAGCCGGTCAAAGATCGGTTCCCTCGGGCGGCGCGGCGGTCGGTTCAGTTCGTCTCCCTCCGCCTTTTCGCCCGCCAACGCGACATCCTGAATTCCGTTGGTCACCAGATTGAGCCAAAGCAACTGCACCGGTAGCAGGGGCATGGGCAGTCCGAGCGGGATCGCCAGCAGGAACAGCAGCATTTCAGCCGCTCCCGTCGCCACGAGCATAAAAATGACCTTTCGGATATTCGAATACGCCACACGCCCTTCACGAATACCGCTCACGATGGACGCGAAATTGTCGTCCGATACCACGATGTCGGCACTTTCCTTGGCGACTTCAGTTCCCTTTCGCCCCATCGCGACGCCCACATGGGCATGTTTTAGGGCTGGCGCATCATTGACACCGTCGCCGGTGACCGCGACGAAGTGCCCGTTGCGGGCAAGCGACAGGACGATCGCGAGCTTTTGCGCCGGCACAACGCGCGCATAGAGTCGGGCATTTTTCGTCAACGCGTCCAGCTTGCCGGGCCCTCCGTCTTCCGCCTTCCGGACATCATCACCCACGACCACCTGATCAGGCCGAAACGTCAGACCCGCCTGGCAGGCGATGGTCGAGGCTGTCCTTGGGTCATCTCCGGTGATCATTGCGACCTCGACGCCGGCGGCATGACAATCCCGGATAGCTTTGGGTACTTCCGGACGAATAGGATCCTGCATACCCGCAAGCCCCAGGAAGACAAGGTCGACGAGATGATGGTGACCAAATGTGCGGTCATTGGCCGCCTTGATCTCGCCCTCCGCAAAGGCGAGCACGCGAAGGCCGCGTTTTGCCATCTCCTCCGTTTGTGTGAGAAGCCCCTCACGATCGATCGGCACGCTACGATTACCCAAATCCATTCGATCGGCCATATCGATCAAGGTTTCGGCCGATCCCTTGGCGAACATGTGGACACTGTCTCCCCGCTGATGGAAGGAGGCTGCATATTTTAGATCAGGCTCATAGGGGATGCGTGCCAGGAGCGGATAAGCATCCTGCATGGCCCTATGCTCAAGACCCGCTTTGCGGGCAGCTGCCAGCAGCGCTATGTCGACTGTATCTCCGATACCCTGCCAGCCGGCTCCCTGTTTGGTGAGCGCGCCTTCGTTCGGCAATGAGGCGGCCTTGAGCAGGCGTTCGGCCTTTTGACGGGCGTCCGCCACACTCATGTTTAGGCCGCGGATCTCGCAACTATCGAGATGGGTGCCAGCGTCAAGTTCGAGGCAAGTGCCGTCGGGAAGCCGGATATCGGTAACTGTCAGTTCGTTGAGGGTCAGAGTGCCTGTTTTGTCGGTAGCGATCATCGTGCATGAGCCAAGGGATTCGACCGCCGTCATGTGGCGGACGATCACATTTTGCTTGGCCATACGGCGCATGCTGATGGCCAGCGCGATTGATATGGCGATCGGCAAACCTTCAGGAACCGCGCTGACCGCAAGTCCGATCGACATCATCAGCAGCTCGTTCCAAGGCAACCCTCTTATCAATCCGACCGTGACAAGCACGGCACTGGCAATGCCGACCAGCCAGGCGATCCTGTTAGAGAAATGCGCCAGCCGGATCATCAGCGGCGGCTTGGAAATGGACGCTTTGCCGACTTCAGAAGCGATTGTGCCGATTTGGGTTGAGGGGCCGGTGGCCGTCACCAGACCCTTGCCGCGGCCACGGGTGACCAACGATCCCGCAAATGCAAGGTCCGAGTTCCGATGTTCCCCGGGCACATCGGCAAGGCCAATGTGCTTGTGGACCGGCGCTGATTCCCCTGTCAGCAGCGATTCATCGCACAGCAGGCCGTTGGCTTCGATAAGCGTGATATCAGCAGGAATTTTGCCGCCAGCCTCAATGCGGATGAGATCGCCGGGAACCAGCAAACGAGCGTCGATCTCCCGTGCTTCTCCGTCACGAATGACGTTCGCATAGGGCTGCTCAAGATTGCGTAGCGCAGCGGCTGCGCGGCTGGCCGAATGTTCCTGAATGCCACCAATCAACCCATTCAGCAGAAGGACGATGGCGATAAAAACGGAATCTTCGGGTTCGCTGACGGCGAGCGATACAGCAGCTGCGACAAGGAGGATGTAAATCAGTGGACTGCGGAATTGCCTTATGAAGATCAGCAACAGAGACGCCGCTCTGGGCTCGGGGATGGTGTTCGGGCCGAAATGCAACAGGCGCTCGGCAGCTTCTCCACTGGTCAGTCCTGCGCGCCCTTGGCCGGTGGTCTGGATGTCACGAGGCAATTGAGCGGTGGCGGTCATACGACACTCCAGATCAGACGGTTGATCGTCGCGACAAAGAGCCGACGATGATCCCGGAGTGTAGTGTTCATCATGCTGCTGGACATTGATATCGGTCAACGTCAGCATCTGATCTTGAACAGGGCGCGACGGCGTATCCAAGCCCGCGCCGCGTTCAGGACAGCCAGGTTTCTTTTTCGAGCAGGTTACCCGCAGATCCCAAGGCCACCTCCACATGGACACCCGTTGGAATTTATACGGCTGGCACTAACCCGCCGCCGTTCATGAGCCCTGCGACTGCGGTTTGACTTGCTCGTCTGCTAGAACCGGCGCAGTCCCAGCCGGGTCCGCGAAGTTTCGATTCGGACATGCGCATCACTGATGCCATTTCCAATCGCGGATTTCCGGCATGTCCTCGCCATATTCGCGCACATAACGGGTATGTTCCACGAGTTTGCTCTCGAGTGCGGCGATGGCCGCATCGGCATTTTCCTTCAGGCCAGGCACGCGCTTGATCGCCTCTATCGCCAGGTGAAAGCGGTCGAGCTCGTTCAAAACAGTCATGTCGAAGGGCGTGGTCGTGGTGCCTTCCTCGATGAAGCCGCGAACGTGGATGTTCTCGTGGTTGGTGCGTTTGTAGGTCAGTCGGTGGATGAGGGCGGGATAGCCGTGATAGGCAAAGATGATCGGCCGGTCTTTTGTGAACAGGCGGTCGAACGCGTCGTCAGAGAGGCCGTGCGGATGATGCTCTTGCGACTGAAGGGAAAGCAGATCGACCACGTTGACAACCCGGATACTGAGCTCAGGGATTGCCTGGCGCAGCAGCCTCACGGCCGCCAGCGTCTCCAGGGTCGGTACGTCTCCCGCGCAGGCCATCACGACGTCTGGCTCAACTGAGCCCTCTTCGTTGCTGGCCCAGTCCCATATGCCGATACCGGCTTCACAGTGCTTTGCCGCCTCGTCGATCGTCAGCCACTGAGGCTCTGGCTGCTTTCCCGCGACGATGACGTTGATGCGGTCCCAGGTTCTCAGGCAGTGATCGCCGACCCAAAGCAGAGTATTGGCATCCGGGGGCAGATAGATCCGAACCGTGTCGGCTCTCTTGTTGGCAACAAGGTCCAAGAAGCCGGGATCCTGATGGCTGAAGCCGTTATGATCCTGCCGCCAGACATGCGATGTCAGAAGGTAGTTCAGAGACGATACCGGTTTGCGCCATGGAAGCTCCCGGGAAACCTTCAACCATTTGGCGTGCTGGTTGAACATCGAATCGATAATGTGGATGAAAGCTTCGTAGCAGGAAAACAACCCGTGGCGGCCGGTGAGAAGGTAGCCTTCCAGCCAACCTTGGCACAGATGCTCACTTAAGACTTCCATCACTCGGCCATCACGCGAGAGTTGGACGTCGTACGGTTCGATCGCCTCCATCCAGACACGATTGGTAACTTCGAATACGCTCCCAAGGCGGTTCGATTCCGTTTCGTCGGGACCGAAAATCCGGAAATTGGCATTGTCGGCGTTGAGCTTGAGGATGTCACGCAGATAGTGTCCGAGAATTTCCGTGGTCTGCACCATGGAGCCGCCGCGGGAGGTCACAGGCACAGCGTAGTCCCGGATCGAGGGCACAACGAGTTCCTTGCGCAGCAGCCCGCCATTGGCATGGGGATTGGCACCCATACGCCGCTCGCCCATCGGCGCCAGGGCCTGCAGCTCGGGCTTGAGCCGTCCCCCGACATCGAAAAGGTCTTGCGGATCGTAGCTGCGCATCCAGTCTTCGAGAATCTTGCGGTGGTCGGCATCTGCCCGGCAATTGGCCACCGGTACCTGATGCGCGCGCCAGAAGCCCTCGACCTTTTTGCCGTCGACCTCCTTCGGCCCGGTCCAGCCCTTCGGGCTGCGCAGGACGATCATCGGCCAGCGCGGGCAGCCTTCCTGTGGCAAACCTTTGCGCGCGTCTTGCTGAATGATGCGAACGCGATCGAAAACTCTGGCAAGGCTGGCAGCCATCTGCTCATGCATATCAACCGGTTCATGTCCTTCAACGAAAAACGGCTCGTAGCCAAGGCCACGAAACAGATTTTCGAGGTCTTCGTCGCTTGTGCGTGCCAGCAGCGTCGGATTGGCGATCTTGTAGCCGTTCAGATGCAGAATAGGTAAAACGGCTCCGTCGCGAGCCGGATTAAGGAACTTGTTTGACTGCCAACTCGCGGCAAGCGGCCCGGTCTCAGCCTCGCCGTCGCCAACAACACAGGCTACGATGAGATCTGGATTGTCGAACGCCGCGCCATAGGCGTGCACCAGCGCGTAACCGAGTTCGCCGCCTTCGTGGATGGAGCCGGGCGTTTCCGGCGCGGCATGGCTGGGGATTCCACCCGGGAAGGAAAACTGCCGGAACAGCTTCTGCATGCCGCTGGCGTCCTGCGATATCTCCGGATAGATTTCGCTATAGCTGCCTTCGAGATAAGTGCTTGCAACCATTCCCGGCCCGCCATGGCCCGGCCCACAGATATAGATCATACTGAGATCGCGATCTCGGATGACGCGATTGAGATGGGTATAGATGAAGTTGAGACCGGGCGTCGTGCCCCAGTGGCCAAGCAGACGGGGCTTGATATGCTCGGCCTGCAGGGGTTCACGCAGCAGCGGGTTATCGAGAAGGTAGATCTGTCCGACGGAGAGATAGTTGGCGGCGCGCCAATAGCGGTCGATCAGCGTCAGCTCTTCCGAAGTTATTGCAGGAATTGAGGCCAGGGGGGTATCCGACTGCATCTGTTTGTTCCTTTTTTGGTACATCGGGAGCGTCGCACCAGAGGCGGACCGTATCCACGATCGACTTATGAATGCGGTGGAAAATCCCGCGAACTGAGGACGGCGAGGCATTCTTCTGCGATCATCATTTCCTCGTCCGTCGGAATAACGTAGACCGCGACACGGCTCGCGGGCGTGCTGATCTTGAATGCGTTCATGTCATTGGCGCGCCTATCTACCTCGACGCCAAGCCAAAGAAGCCTTTCGGTGACGAGTTCGCGGATCCTTGGTTGGTTCTCGCCTACACCGGCCGTGAACACCAGGCCGTCCAGTCCTTTGAGCGTCGCTGCAAGCCGACCGATTTCACCGGCGATCCGCAGGGTAAAGAGGTCGATTGCTTCCCTGGCCGCTGGCCCGTTGTCGTCTAGCAACACCCGGACATCGCCGCTCAGTCCCGAGACGCCGAGCAGGCCACATTGATGGTAGAGCATTTCCTGCACCTCTTTGACGGTCTTTCCGAGCGGTCCCAGGAAATGCAGGAGCACACCAGGGTCGAGAGCACCGGGACGTTTGGCCATCGGAATGCCGTCAAGCGTGGAAAAACCCATACTGGAATCACGACTCGTACCGTTTTCGATCGCGCAGAGGCTGGCTCCGCTGCCGAGATGGGCCACTACGACCTTATCGTTGGCAACGTCGCGCGCCTGCACAGCGAGGGCAGTTGCCACATATTTATAGGAAAGACCGTGGAATCCGTACCGCTTTATTCCGCGTTCATGATAGACGCGTGGAATTGCGAACCGGCGGACGAGATCCAGCTGCGTGGCGTGAAACGTGGTATCGAATGAAGCGGTCTGGAAAAGATCCGGCCGCAGGTGTTTGACCGCTCTGACAAGTCGCAGCGCCTGTGGCTGGTGAAGTGGCGCAAGATCCGTCAGAGACGTGATCTGCGCGAGGGTCTCGGCAGTCAACTCGGCTGGACCGCAGAAGAGATCGCCGCCATGAACGACCCTGTGGCCTGCAGCCGTTACCGAACCAAGATCGAAATGACCGGACAGCGCCCTGAAGACCTCTTCCATCAGTTCCGACAGGTCGTCGCTTCTGTTACTCAGTCGAGCAAGGTCGAGGTGCGTCGTAACATCCTTCGCAGTCAGCTGCAGCGAATGGGAGCCGAAATCAACAACCGCCTTGCCGCACCGCTCCAGCCCTTTGTCACCCAACTCGAAAATGCCGATCTTGACAGTCGATGAGCCGGCATTGAACGTCAGGAGGAGTTTGCCCGTCATGCGATCGCCTTTGGTTCATGGCGTTTTGCGGCGGTCAGCACGGCGAGGGCTGCCGAGGCCATGCGAACTTTGGCCGAATCCGCGCGGCTTGTCAGAATAATGGGAACACGCGCGCCGAGGACAAGTCCAGCCGCAGCCGCGCCAGCGAAATAGACGAGTTGCTTGGCCAGCATGTTTCCGGCTTCGAGATCGGGAACCAAAAGGATGTCTGCTTGGCCTGCCACCGGCGAATTGATGCATTTGGCCTGCGCGGCCTTGATGCTGATCGCGTTGTCGAAGGCAAGCGGACCATCGACAATCGCGCCTTCGATCTGGCCGCGCGCAGCCATCACCGTTAAAGCGGCGGCGTCCAGCGTTGCAAGCATCTTACTGTTGACGGTTTCGACGGCTGCGAGCACTGCAACGAGCGGCTTTTCAACGCCGAGAAGCCGCATGAGATTGATGGCGTTCTGGCAGATGTCCCTTTTTTGATCGAGGTCGGGCCGAATATTGATTGCAGCATCGGTGATAGCCAGCAGCTTGCTGTAAGCGGGCACATCCATCACGTATACGTGGCTGATACGGCGGTCGGTTCGAAGCGTAGAGGCGGGTGACAAGACGGCGGAAAGCAGTTCCTCACTGTGCAGGCTGCCCTTCATCAAGGCTGCGACCTTGCCGGTCGAGGCGAGTTCGACGGCGCGGTCCGCGGCAGCATGGCTGTGCTCCACAGGCTCAATGTCGATACCGGTAAGCGAAAGTGCCGCCGCCTCGGCAATCGCCCTGATCTTGTGCTCTGGCCCGATCAACAACGGGTCGAGAAGTCCTTGGGTTTTCAGATCAATGGCGGAGCGGAGGGTTTCCACGGAACACGGGTGGACCACCGCAGTCCGCATCGGTGAAAGGGTGATCGCTCTGCGGACAAAGGAAGCGAAGCGACCGTGTCCCGGCATCGTGTTCATTGGCCAATCCGTTCTTGTGCAGCTCTGTACAGTCAGTAGCTTCTGTCCCTACGTTCGCTCCGAACCGAGCGGTTGCTTTCAACAGGTCAACGCAACATATGCGAAACCTCGCTATCATCGAGCGGGGCGTCGTCGGAAGATGGCTGTGCTTTGAGAACTCGGCGGAGCACGACCACGGTCGGGTCGTCTTTGTCGTCGACGACCTGAAACTCCATATCACGCTCCAGCTCGATCGCCGCGTGGTTTGCACGGCTTTCCAGGGACTCGATGCTCTTGAAATTGTGTCGCTCTGCATAGCGGCAGATGTGCGCAAGCATTTCCCAGCTTATGCCCTGATGCTTGAAGTCATTGCGGATCGTGAGCGCGACTTCTCCGCGCTGAGCATCTTTGCCAGCCGCCAGCATTGCCACTGCCAACAGGGTTTCATTCGGAGCAAATGCCAGGAAATTCAGCACCCGAGGATCGTTGACGCGCGTCATTGCGACGAGCCGGTCGTGAGATACGGTCTTCATGCCGGAGAGGAATCGAAATCGGATGTCTTCCGGGCTCACGTGTGTGAAAAACTCGGCAACGATCGCTTCGTCCTGCGGCGTAGCTTGGCGGACATGGAAACGGAACCCAGTGCGTGTGGTCAAGTCATCATCGGTATCTTCGAGCATCTCATGTCTCCTTCGAGCCTGCACAACGGTCGTTGGTTAGCACCGTTCAGTTGGATAGCCGCTGTGCCCTGTGGTCAAGGATAATAGCGATCCAATCTGGCTGCGGTTTGATTTAGCGCAACAACTGGAAACGCGTGGTGGTCTGAGTGGTTCGGGCAAGTCAACATTGGCGGAAACACTCGCGCCGCGTATCGGGCCTGCCCCAAGGGGCACGTCTCATCGAGCGCGATCGTATCCGCAAGGCGATGCATGGCATGCCGCCAGAGGCCAGGCTGCCGCAGACTGCTTGGTCTGGCGGGTCCGCCTGATACTCGCGGAGGGTGGCACGGTAGCGGCGTACACGTCCTCTAAAAGGCGCGCAATCGGCGCATGATCGAAAGAGCGGCGGCTGAGGGCCGACATGCGTTTTCGGCTTTCTGGCTTCATGGTGATCCCGCATTGCTTCACCGGCAGGTTGCAACGAGGGTTGGAGGCTCTTCCGATGCGACCGTTGATATCCTGGCGCGCAAACTCTCACTTGAGACAAGTGACATTGAATGGCTCCCTAGGGATGCCAGCCCGCCTACCCGAAGCACTCTACCACGATATCCTAGGCCACCTCCGAGGGCACCCCGGTACCGTCGCAGTCGTCACCAGTGCCAAAAGGACGCAAAAGCTCGTTCGTTGAGTAGACATGGCTTCCTTATTGGCTGGGCTGTTCTCGTCCTTCCTGCAGGACCACGCCCAAGGTTGCCTAATTCGACGATATGCGCGTCGTGACGCGAGGCCAACTGAAACCGTTACGCTGAGCAAGCTTTTTTGCACCAGTCTTAGAGAGTGTCTAATTGAAGAGGTGCTGCGGGGAGCCGTCACTGTGTCGCGCGCAGGCGCAAACGCTCCGCTGCTTGGTGAATCACAACCGCCACCCTGGTCGTGGCGGTCGACTGGAAGTCGTGTTCGGTGGAATTGATCGCGCCTCGAAGCCGCTCAGTGGCTGCGATGCAGCCGGCCCTTCCTCGGTGCGAGCGAATACCAGCAGGGGCGCTATATCGTGGTTCTGCTGCGCTCACAGCTGTGACGTAACGGGTGCGAAGTTCGCCGACGTCAGGATGCCCCTGGATCGGCAGCGCAAAATCGCCTGACGGGACCGCTTACAAAGTTTGCTACAACCCCTACATAAGCTTTCATCTTAATCGATCGATCCAGGCCCAATGCTGCTTTCCCTGCGAAACATCAGAAAATCCTACACCACAGCCGAGGGGCGCCTCGAAATCCTGAAGGGTATCGATCTTGAGCTTGCGGCCGGAGAAAGCGTTGCCCTGACGGGAGAGTCGGGCAGCGGAAAGAGCACGCTGCTTCATCTCGCGGGCGGACTCGACCACGCCGATGCCGGCGAGATCGTTTCCAGCGGTCATGTTCTTGCGGAACTTGATGAGGCAGGACGGGCGCAGTATCGGCGCACCGCCGTCGGACTGGTGTTCCAGCAATTCAACCTCATCCCCTCGCTTAATGTGGGGGCCAACATCTCTTTCCACGCAAAACTTGCCGGCCGACATGATCCAGTGTGGGAAAAGGAGCTTGTGGAACTGCTGGGTATCGAGACGCTTCTCGCGCGCTATCCCGAGCAGCTTTCGGGAGGACAACAACAGAGGGCCGCGATCGGCAGGACACTGGCGGCAAAGCCGCCGCTTGTTCTCGCTGATGAACCGACCGGAAATCTCGACGAGGCGACCGGAGATGCCGTGCTCGCCGTCATGCTGTCGTTGACGAAAAGCGCGGGGGCAGCGCTGCTGCTGGTCACGCATTCCAACAGGCTGGCGCAGATGCTTGATCGTCGGGTTCACCTGCATGGCGGAAAGATCGCCTGATGCTCTTCACAGCCGCGACGGCTCTCCTCTCGCATTGGCGCCG
>Ga0247813_10003372_pt1 | contig 10310 bp, 4 predicted proteins | sample UWRJL169409C1_FD_180719 | JGI IMG/M metagenome (GOLD analysis project Ga0247813, IMG submission 180719) | Plant litter microbial communities from Arlington Agricultural Research Station in Wisconsin, United States - UWRJ-L169-409C-1 | ecosystem: Environmental > Terrestrial > Plant litter >... | reverse complement strand
CACCTACCATTTTGTCTTTACCCGACAGAATAGAAATAAAATAGATGAGTTAACTAAATTGGTCGAAAATAATAAACTGAAGCCAATTTTAAATAAAGTCTTTCCATTGTCGGAGATTGGTAAAGCCCATAGTTTATTGGAAACAAAAGCTGGCGATAAAGATTTTTATGGTAAAATTGGAATAGACACGGAATAAATCCGTACAGTATCAAGTTTAGTACTGCTACTGAAATTAATTCAATGATCTTACTGGTTTTGCAATATATAAATCTTCTTATTCTCGTAGTCCCATACTGTTTTAAATTGGCTTAGAAAACGATACCCTAACGTTATCATATTTTCTTCGGTAATTAGAAGTGACTTTTTAAAGGGCATCGGCTGGCTGTGAGGATAATAATTAAGTGCAGGTAAATCGAATTTAAAATCACCCACTAAATTAATGTTATGAAGTGTGGATATGGTGTCGCCGGCGCCATCTATACCTGCAGGAGTCAATAATTTACTTTTCAACAACTTTTTTTCGTCTCCAGGATTTAATTGAATCATACCATATTGTCCAGTATCAAATACGCCTATTATATTTACATCTCCTACCCTTAACTTAACGATTGGGTCATTCTGAGCACGACGAATTTCGAATGGTAATACCGCAAGGACTCTTTCTCCCTTTAAAAAATCACGACTGGCTTGACGTTCGGGTGTGTTTTTATAAAAAGTTACTTTATTGCGCAGATAGTCAAGTTTAAACAGATAGCCTTTTGTAAAAGCGTATCCCATGTAGCCAGCACAATCAGGCGTAATACGATCTTGCAGGAAGTCGAGGTTCTCGCTTTTAATCTGGAGAAGATTGTGATAGAGAAGTCCGTTGTCAAATTTGACTTCAGATATCGTGTCCTGCATTGATGTTTCAAATTTCTGTCCGCTGGCTACATTTCCATTGCCGAGCCGTTTACCTGGCTTAAGCTTGATAAAATTACTATTCAATTCCAGATCACCACCGCTGCCAGTATCGAACATAAATTTACCCTTTTTTCCATTCACTGTTACTGGAATAAAAGGAAATGCATTCACCATGTAGATCCGAAAAGTTTGTATATCACCTTGTAAAATTGCTTTATGCTCGTACACTATTGGAGGTGACTGGCCATAGACATGATTCGCGAAAAGCAGCCCAACAAAAAGGCAAAAGGTCACTGGGTTTAAATTAAAGGGGAAATGTATATCTTGGTTAGTCATATTTTTAATATTGTTTAGAACCACAAGTTTCCATTGTACCATGTACGGTTAAAAAGAAATAGTGCCAGCATGCTAAAAAGCACCAGCCAGGGACGAACCATAGCAAAGTACTTAATCTAACTGAGATTAACGGCAAGCATAATCTGCAGCACTATTATTACCAATAAAAGGATTTGAATTTTCCTAACATTACCTTTATTAATTTCCCAATGGTTGCATTTGTTTTTCATAGAATAGGATCAATGATTCACTATTCAAATTTAATATCAATTAATTGGCTTGATCTAAAAAGGTAATTGAAGCGGACAATATCGACGTTGAAGTGGAAAAGCATTTATTCATCAGTCGCACTATGATATTCATGCAAAACGTTGCAAAATTATACAACGAAATGAATAATCCAGACCACAAGTGACGATGTAATCATACACAAGCATTCATCTTTTTGGCCTTTGGATTATAATTTCAAATTTTGTAGTATTCAATGCGCATCAATTTCTTTCACTAGCAACCAGCTTTCAATTTGATATAGATAAGCATTTTGCATCAATATTTATAAATATTTAACGCTTCTGTCCTAAATATCAACAGTTTAACTACACATTAGAATTAAATTAAAATAATATCTACAGAACTAATAGATATTATTTACATTTGCGGCATAATAGTTCTGATTTTGATTATCAAGAAAGACTGAGGGAAAGGCCCAATGACGTCTTAGCAACCGATACGCAATCGCTATAAAGGTGCTAATTCCTGTCTGCAGCACATTGCAGGTGAAGATAATGTTTAACTCGTTTTCTACAACACCGTAGACGAAACTCATTAACCTTCCCCGCTTTTCTTTATTAATAATCAACAACTGGGTTTTTAGGGACAACACTGATGATAAATTATAAAGTACGATTAAATAAAACTATTAAATACAGTAACAATACTTGCTCTAGTGTGCGCAATAGCAAGTTAGATGCCCAAGCGAACTCACCACTATTAACAATTGATTACACCAATACTTACATGTTAACGCCATCAATTAAAAATCTCACCAATCTTAATTTCATGGAAACAAATCTTACATCTCAAATTCAAAATCACACTACCCTGACTAACCCATTTTTTTATCCGAATATGATCCCTTACATGCCTGCCATGTGTTGTTGCTGTTGAACTAAAGCGATAAGAAAAACAGTCAATTAATGGATTAGTCTTCCAATCTATTACTTCTTAATAATTTATTACAGAATAAACAATCTAAGATTTAAGCTAACCGCTTTGAATCAGGTGATTTAATGGAGACCTGTATCCAATATTTAATTTTACCCATCACAATCATGTTAAAAAACTACAAATCATTTATAGCAATCCTTTTGCTTTTGTTCACCATACAGACCGTCCGTGCGCAGTCTGTTAATATAGGTGGAGTGGTAACCGCCAGGTCCGACGGTCAACCCCTGCCTGGCGTTAGTGTCCGTGTTAGAGGTGCTTCCAGCGGAACTCAAACAGATGCACAAGGAAAATTTGCATTAAATGCAAACGTAAATGACGTCTTGCAAATTTCCTATATTGGTTTTAATACACAGGAGATAACAATAACAACCGCCAGCACAAATCTAAAAATCCAGCTAATAGAAGCTCCGAATTCCCTGAATGAAGTCGTTGTAACCGCTTTAAACATCTCAAAAGATAAAAAGTCTTTGGGTTATGCCGTACAAGGGCTTAAATCAAAAGACATCTCGGAAGCTAAAGAAAGCAACCTGGTCAATGCCCTATCTGGTAAAATAGCGGGTGTTCAAGTCACCGGTAGCCAGGGGGATATGGGCTCTTCGAGAATCATAATAAGAGGAGAAACTTCTGTATCAGGAAATAATCAACCCCTGTTTGTAGTTGATGGAGTCATCGTTGACAATTCTCAATTTCAGGGAGCAAATGGTTCCAGAGATTTCCCAAATGCGATTGCAGATTTAAATGCGGAGGATATTGAATCGATGACGGTACTAAAGGGCCCAAATGCAGCCGCCTTATATGGCTCACGTGCTGCATCTGGTGTGATTCTAATCAAAACTAAAACAGGAAAAGGCGCAACAGGTTTGGGTATCACAGTCAATTCAAATACCTCTTTTTCTACACTTAAAGTATTTCCGGATTATCAAAATGAGTTCGGACAAGGTTCTAATGGCAATTTCAGCTATGTAGACGGAAAAGGCGGAGGTATCAATGACGGTGTCGATGAAAGCTGGGGCCCTCCATTAGACGGCAGGTTAATTCCGCAGTTTGATTCGAACGGAATAGCGGTACCTTTTGTGGCGCATCCAAATAATGTAAGAGATTTCTTTAAAACCGGTGTTACACTAAATAATGGCATTTCGCTTTCAGGAAGTGATGAAAAATTTGACTACAGAGCATCTTACAACAACTTGCATCAAACGGGTGTGGTGCCAAATTCATCACAAGGCAGAAATTCATTCTTAATCAATACCACATTCAGACCAACTAAAAAGTTGACGATTACAACAATTGCCAATTATATCAAAGATGATGCAGCCAACTTACCCGGCGCTTATGGCAGACGAGCAACCAGCACCATGCTTCAGTTCACCTGGTTCGGAAGACAAGTGGACATCAATAAATTAAAAGATTATCAGGATGAGAATGGCAATAACATCAACTGGAACAACAGCTATTATAGCAACCCATACTTTATTGCATATGAAAACACCGTCGCGCAACACAAAAACCGAATCATCGGAAGCGTAGAGTTAAATTATAAAATCATTGAAGGTTTATCTGCCAACTTCCGTATTGGCACTGATTACTATAACGACAGACGCAAGATCAAGGTTGCCTATGGTACAAATGGTACACCGTTTGGTTCCTATGAGGAAGATGCTTATACCGTAAACGAAACTAATACAGAAGGAAGATTACAGTATACAAAAAAACTGAATGACGACTTCTCACTGGATGTTTTTGGAGGTGGTAACATCAGCTCTATACTAAATGAGCAAAACGACCAGATTGCACCTAAGCTTGCGGTTGCAGGATTATATACGTTAAGCAATTCAAGAGATCCACTAGTCTCCACTAATTATTATGGTAAGCTAAAAACGTATAGTTATTTTGCTTCCGGACAAATAGGTTTCAGGAATTATGCATTCTTAAATGTGACAGGCCGAAACGATTGGTCATCAACGCTGCCTACAGCTAATTTATCTTATTTCTACCCTTCTGTTAATGGAAGTCTTGTTTTGTCCGAAGCTTTAAATGTACAAAGCGATGTGCTAAGTTATTTAAAACTTAGGGGTGGCTGGTCTAAAGTTGGTAAAGCAACAACTCCTTACCAATTGATCAATACCTATAACTTTACAGCGCCTTTTAATACTAACCCACAACAAAACGCTTCAGCTATCTTTCTTAATGAAAATTTAAAACCCGAAACAACGACCTCAGGTGAAGCTGGTTTTGAAGCAGGATTCTTAAGGGATCGCATCAGACTGGATGTCAGTGTATATAATACAAATAGTGTGGATCAAATCTTAAACGTAGATGTAAGTCCAACAACAGGATACAATCAGAAACTGATAAATGGTGGTAAAATCAATAATAAAGGTTTGGAGGTGCAACTGACTGCTACTCCAATTAAATCAAACGCCTTTACCTGGGAAGTGACAACAAATTATTCTACAAACAAAAGTAAGGTCATCGCATTAGATGACGCCGGAGAATTGCAAAGTTTCATTTTGGGTACAAACCGGACCGTACAAGTTCTTGCAGCAGTAGGGCAACCTTATGGTACGCTGTTCGGTACTTCTTATACCAGGGATGCTTCCGGCCAGATTGTTATTGGCGCCAATGGTACACCAATTGTAAATTCGGTAAAACAAAACTTAGGAAAATTCACTCCGGACTGGATGGCAAGTATCAATAACAGTTTTAGCTACAAAGGTGTAAACCTGAGCTTTTTAGTTGATGCAAGATTTGGTGGATCAATTTACTCAAATACAAATCGTACCGGTACCTACACAGGTGTTCTTGCTTCTACCCTTCCTGGTCGCGGAACGGCGAACGGTGGTCTAAGTTATTATTACCCAGGCAACGTTAGTACTTCAAATTCAGTTCAGGTTGGTAGTGGTGCCAACGCCCCAGCTGGCGAAACTGTTTATAATGACGGTATGGTCTTTAATGGTGTAAAGGCAGATGGAACGCCTAATACTAAAATCGTTTCTGCCCAATCTTATTATAAAGGCTACACGAACGTAGATGAGGCTTTTGTCTATGACGCATCTTATATCAAGCTTCGCGAAGTAAAAATAGGTTACACCTTACCTTCACAATGGGTCAAGAGTGTAGGGCTTCAAGCTGCTACGCTTTCCTTAGTTGGCCGTAATCTGTTTATCATCCACAAAAACGTTCCAAATATCGATCCTGAAACTGCCTTCAATACTGGAAATGCACAAGGACTGGAAGACCTAACACTCCCAACGGTTCGCAACATTGGATTTAATGTCAATCTTAAATTTTAATCCTAATGAAACCGTCATGATCTACAAATCACACAGCGAAATGTTTAAATCATGACAGCTTCATCACAAATAAAAATATTATAAACAGATGAAATATATATATATAACATTATTCATATCAGGAGCCTTATTGTTGTCAGTAGCCTCTTGCAAGAAGAGTCTCGAAGATATTAACCAAAATCCGAATGCTTCGCAAACTGCACAACCAGATTACCTGCTCACCGGGGCAATAAAAGCTACCGCAGATACGTATTGGGGAACAGCAAATAACATGGATGCAAGCTTGCTGTTTGTCCAACACTGGGCAAAAATCCAATACACAGATCCTGACAGATACATTTATACAAATATCTCTTTTCAGGATTTATGGACGGTTGGTTATACTAGAGGTATTGTTAACCTAAACCAAATCATTAAGCTGGCAGATGCCCAATCGAATACGAATTATAAAGGTGTTGCACTCGTGCTGAGATCCTGGGCATTTACATTACTGACAGACAATTATGGAGACGTTCCGTACACTCAAGCCGGGGATGTAAACCAATACCTTACCCCTGTTTATGATAAACAGAAGGATGTCTATTTCGCGCTGCTGGACGATTTAACCGCAGCACAAGCAGCTTTAACGACTGGCGGACCAGCCATTGCGGGTGATGTGATTTATGGAAATAACATTGGACTCTGGAAAAAATTTGCGAATTCTTTGAAGTTGAGAATCGCTCTACGGATTGCGGATCGGGAGCCTGAGAAAGCAAAACAAGTACTTGCAGAAGTTCAGGCAGAAGGAAGTGGATACATAAATTCAAATAACGAAACGGCACAACTTATTTACGGTGCATCCCCTAATCAAAACCCCATCAGCAACTTATTTGACACCAGGGATGATTACCGGATCAGTAAAACCATTGTGGACAAACTATTTGTGTTAAATGATCCGAGATTACCAATTTTTGCAAGCAAAACGCCAGATCCTACACCAGCAACTTATGTTGGCCTCCCGAATGGTCTCTTGGTAGGCGACGCCAGTAACATCGGTTTTACCAAGACTTCCGAACCAGGAACTTATTTTCTAGCGCCCACTGCACCAGCCGTTATCATCAGTTATTCAGAGGTTCTATTTGATCGCGCAGAAGCTGCAGCAAGAGGTTTTACTTCAGAAAACGCAGCTGATCTGTATAAGCAAGCGATCACCGCATCCTTAAAACAATATGGAATAAGTGATGCAGATGCCGCAACTTATACCGCGCTACCTGCCGTGCAATACGACGCCAGCAACTATAAGAAATCAATAGGGGATCAAAAATGGATTGCGCTCTTTGGACAAGGTCTTGAAGCTTTCGCAGAATGGCGCCGCTTAGATTATCCGCAACTACAGCCCGCTGTAGCAGGTACCTTAAATGGTAAAATCCCTGTGCGTTTTATTTATCCTGGAACAGAGCAATCTTTAAATGGCAAGAATTACAATGCCGCAATTGCCAACCAGGGAGCCGATATATTAACAACCAAATTATGGTTTGATGTAAATTAAGCTTGCATCGCTTAAACCCAAAATACAGAAACCCTGCAGATCACTACGGGGTTTCTGTATTCATAACCATCTATTATTCTTTGAGGATCATTCGTTAAACACCGCATTGACTCATCATTTTATTAGCAGCCTTTTTTTTAAGTATCATCAAATTATTCATCTGAAGCAGAATCCAGTTGATCATTAAAAGTGAATGAAGTTGTTTATATGAAATGGTTCCAACTGCTCCGATATAATTGAATTAATTGCTCCTCTAAACCGAATCACAATGCCTATGTAGAAGTAACGGATTTTAACGCAGAACTCAATATATGTACTGCTTGTTCCATTTCTACGAAATCAAGATGGCCAAATCCTAAACGCGTGGCGGTAATGGTCTTAGTTTGATATAGAATAGTTTTAGGTAAAAACAGCCCCTTATCAGCACATTCCTTTTGCAATTTCATTAGGTTAAAAGTATCCAACCACTCTACCCAAATTGCAAGTCCCCTGGGTGGCACTTGAAACATGATCTTTCCAAGCAAATGTTCATTAAGCAGTGCTACAAATTGGTCCCGACGTTCCTTATAGATCTTTCTATTCTTTTTAGTTAAACGGTGAACTTCGCCATCCTGAATCCAGTCTGTCAAAACCTGTTCTTTAATCACATCTATTCCAGGTTCCAGGATGTCCTGATGTTTTTCCAGTTCTTTGATAAAGGCTGCTGGAGCTGCTATGAAACTATAATCAAAGCCTGAAGGCAGAGATTTTCCGAATGAACCAATATAGATCACTCTTTCTTTAGAATCCATTGCCGTTATAGGCAACATCGGATTATTGTCGTAATGAAAATCAAAATCGTAGTCGTCTTCTAATATCACAAACCCATAGGTATTGGAAAGTTCAAGAATCTCCATCCTCCTTTTAGCACTTAGGCAAGTAGTTGTTGGATAGTGATAATTCGACGTAAGGTATACCATTCTGATTTTCTGCGCCTCGCAAATCTTTTTCAACTGAGCAGTGTCTATACCATCTTTATCGATGGGAATAGGTATTATCTGTGCACCACTGTCAGATAAGGTCATGTTCGAGCGGTAATAACTAGGCGAAGTAACGACAACTCTATCTCCCGTCGTAATTAGCAGCTTTGTAACCAGATAGAGGCTGATTTCATGGCTACTGGTTGTCAGTAGATTATTTGACGAAACACGGATGCCCCGGGTTAAATTCAGGAAGTTTGCGAACTGCAGCTTAAAATTCTGGTGCGACTGAGTTTGGACTTTTTCCCATGATTTTGCGTCTTTTCGCCTCTTTAGTTGCGAAACGTATAGTCTTGCCAGAACATCTGTATGTACCAATCTTAAATCCGGCATCCCATCATTAAATTGATAGGTCAGACTGCTGATTTCAACCGGGTTCTCTAATACCGAGGATTGCTTAAACTTAAAGCCAACATGATTTTGAATAGGTTTTTGAGATGTTGATGGAGTCGCTTTCTGTTTTTGATCTGATAATATAAAGATACCTTTATTAGGTAATATTTCTATAAATCCTTGAGATTCGAGGTCTTGGAAAGCCTTAATAAGCGTATTTCTGTTTACCAGCATTAATTTACATAGAACGCGTGTTCCAGGAAGTTTTGTCCCTTCCGGTAATAAGCCCATCTGTATGGCTTTAATAAACTCAAAAACTATTTGCAGGTAAATTGCGGTGGGTAGCTTTTGATCTAACTGGATAAAACTTTTAAAAGGAATTTCAACCGGACCATTCGTTTTCTTCAAACTGGTATACTTTAGTGGTACGGCAAGATACTACTTTTGACCAAACTTAAAGAAATGAAAAAAATCTACTTTGCACTGCTCATGGTGTTTTGTATAAAATTATCTGCACAAGATAAAAGAGACACAGCAATCAATATTAATGAAATAGTAATTAACGAAAACCGCTTTAGTACACCTATTTCTAAGCAAAACAGAAATGTGTACGTGATAGATCAAACCATGATTGCCAAATTACCGGCACGGACCATACAGGAAATCCTGCAGTATGCAAATGGGGTTGACATTAGACAGCGGGGTCCATTCGGAAGTCAGGCCGACATCAGTATTGATGGAGGTAGTTTTGAACAGACCGTGGTTTTGGTGAATGGAATCAAAATCATTGATACTCAAACCGCGCATAATATGTTGAACTTGCCTATTCCAGTTGAAGCGATTGAGAGGATAGAAATTATACGCGGGCCAGCTGCAAGGATCTATGGGATCAACAGTTTGACAGGTGCGATCAATATCATCACTAAAAAGCCTACCAAGTCAGGATATTTAATCAGTACTTCAGCGGGTTCTAATTTTGAGAAAGATGGGGAAGGTTCCGGCAACACATTTTATGCCAGGGGTATTCAGCTTGGTGCAGTGTTAAGCAAGAAAAAGCAACAGCATTCTATTTTCGGCTCACATGATAAGAGCAATGGTTACAGGTTTAATACCGGATTTGAAAATAACAAGATATATTATCAGGGTAACTATCAGATTGATAGTACCAATGAGATTCTGACTTCATTCGGCTATATAGACAATGGTTTTGGAGCAAATGGGTTTTATGCGGCTCCCGGCGACAAAAATTCTACGGAATATGTCAAGACCACACTCGCTTCTGTGCAGTCAAAACACATTCTATCCGATCGGTGGATCTTAATGCCGCGACTTAGCTATCGGTATAATGATGATGATTACCGTTATTTAGGAAATGAAAATTTAAAAGTAGGCAGAAGCAGGCATTTTACAAATTCATTTGCGGCGGAAATTAATACTTCGTACAGGCTTGATAAGGGAGAGCTCGGCTTTGGAGCGGAAGGCAGGTCAGAGAATATTAATTCTTCTAATATCGGGGCGCACAGTCGCGAGAACTATGGCGTTTTTGCCCAGTATAGAGTTTACCTGATGGAAAATCTTAACGTAAATGTCGGTACTTACCTTAATTATAATTCAGATTATAAATGGCAATTGTATCCTGGTTTAGATGCAAGTTATGCGCTGACGAGCAAACTG
>Ga0247813_10003371_pt1 | contig 10311 bp, 9 predicted proteins | sample UWRJL169409C1_FD_180719 | JGI IMG/M metagenome (GOLD analysis project Ga0247813, IMG submission 180719) | Plant litter microbial communities from Arlington Agricultural Research Station in Wisconsin, United States - UWRJ-L169-409C-1 | ecosystem: Environmental > Terrestrial > Plant litter >... | reverse complement strand
GGCCTGCCGGGCGACGAGGAATACTCGACCGAGGAAGCCTTCGCGGACCTCTCGAAGGACGCGAAGGACGCGCTCAAGCGCCTCTCGGCCGAGGACCGCTACATCGACCAGCTGGTCGAGACCGCGATCAGCCGCGCGGTGAAGAAGGCCGCCTACCGCATCTGGGAGCGCCGCCCGGTGGTCGAGACCACGGTCCTGCGGGTCTGACGAGGCGCGGCCGCTGTTGAATGCGGCCGCGCGCACGCCACCTGAAGGGGCATGGACACCCCTGATCCGCACCAACCGGTGCAATCGCCGTCGCCGCAGCCCGCCTTCCTGATCTCCTGGCGCGAGTCCTGGGCGCTGGCGCTGATCACCGTCGCGATCGGCCTGACGTATCTGTGGCAGCTGTCGGTCCCGCCCGAGGCTGTGTTCGACGGCGCCCTCAGCGGTCAGGCCTTGGCCGAGGGGCGGTGGTGGACGCTGCTCACCTCGATGTTCCTGCACGGCGGCCTCAGCCACCTGCTGATGAACCTGTCGGCCCTGCTGCCGTTCGGCCTGATCGTCGGACGCCGGATGGGCGGCGACCTGCGTGGTCAGCTGGCGCTGCTGGCGCTGTACTTCGGCGCTGGGCTGAGCGGCGACCTCGTCTATCTGCTTCTGGCCGGGCGCGACGCCGGGCCGGTGGTCGGCGCTTCGGGCGCGATCTTCGGCCTGTGGGGCGCGGTGGTCCGCTTGCCGCGCGACCGGGGCGTCTGGCCGCTGGTCTCGCCGCAGGTCGCCAGAGCGCTGCCCGGGCCGATCATCGCCAACCTGATCGTCACCCTGGCCTTCGGCGCGGTCAGCGGCCTGGGCGGGGAGGGCGCCGGCGGGATCGCCTGGCAGGCGCACCTGGGCGGCTTCCTGTTCGGCCTGCTGGCCGTCGGCGTCCTGATGCCGCGACGGCAGGTCTCAGGGGCGTAGAAAGCCCGGCCACACGGGTGTAGAGCAGGGCCTCTTTCCAAGGACGGGACCCGCTTCATGATCGGCAAACTGAACCACGTCGGCGTCGCCACCCCCTCGATCGACGAGGCGCTCAACATGTACCGCGACCTGCTGGGCGCGACCTCCTGGACCGACAAATGGGCCATGCCGGAGCAGGGCGTCTGGGTCTGTTTCGTCAACCTCCCCAACAGCCAGATCGAGCTGATCGAGCCCTATGGCGAGAAGAGCCCGATCCACGGGTTCCTGGCCAAGAACCCCAAGGGCGGCCAGCACCACATCTGCTTCGAGGTCGAGAACATCTACGAGGCCCGCGACGCGCTGGTCGCCAAGGGCGCGACCGTGCTGGGCGAGCCGCGCATCGGCGCCCACGGCACCCTGATCATTTTCGTGCATCCCAAGGACATGGGGGGCATGCTGGTCGAGCTGATGGAAACCCCGAAGGACTCCCACTGATGAGCCTGTTCACCGGCATCGCCATCTATCTGACCATCTGGTGGACGGTGCTGTTCGCCGTGCTGCCGCTGGGCACCAAGACCTACGCCGAATCCGGCATCGAGGTGAAGGACGGGGGCGACCCCGGCGCGCCGGTGAATCCCAAGCTCAAGAAGAAGTTCATCACCACCACCTGGGTGGCCGCGGTGGCCTGGGTGATCGTGTTCGTGGTGGTGAAGTACGGACTGATCACCCTGCCGGAAATGCCGGACACCTACTAAAAACGCCCAGCGTTTCGGCGCCCGGCGCACGCGGTGTTCCCGAGCGCTCATTCTTTGAGCGAATTTTGCCCGCTCGACGGTTCCCGTAGCGGGAGGCTCGTTCCGGGAGGGAAGGCGGCGCTAGCTTCTGACTCATGGAGGCCGGTTCGCCGGTTTCGCTCCGTGGCGTTTTTCCCCGACGATGACTGAAAGGCCGCCGGCTGGTCCGGCGGCCTTCTTTTCGCCGCCCGCGTTGCCAATGCAGGGCGCCAGCGGCTAAGTCAGCCGCTACCACTCTCCCGGGGATATCCATGCGCCTGTCGCGCTATTTTCTGCCCACGCTCAAGGAAGCGCCTTCCGACGCGGTGATCGTCTCGCACCAGCTGATGCTGCGGGCCGGCATGATCAAGCAGGAAGCCGCCGGCATCTACGCCTGGCTGCCGCTGGGCCTGCGCGTCCTGAAGAAGGTCGAGCAGATCGTCCGTGAGGAAATGGATCGCGCCGGCGCCGTCGAGCTGCTCATGCCGACCCTGCAGCTGGCCGACCTGTGGCGCGAGAGCGGCCGCTACGAGGCCTATGGCGACGAGATGCTGCGCATCACCGACCGCCACAAGCGCGACCTGCTGTACGGCCCCACGGCCGAAGAGGTCGTGACCGACATCTTCCGGGCCTCGGTGAAGAGCTACAAGGACCTGCCCAAGAACCTCTACAACATCCAGTGGAAGTTCCGCGACGAGCGCCGCCCGCGCTTCGGCGTGATGCGCGGCCGCGAGTTCCTGATGAAGGACGCCTACAGCTTCGACCTGAACGAGGCCGACGCGCGACGCGCCTACAACCGCATGTTCATCGCCTATCTGAACCTGTTCTCGCGGATGGGGCTGAAGGCGGTGCCGACCCGCGCCGACACCGGCCCGATCGGCGGCGACCTGAGCCACGAATTCATCGTCCTGGCCGACACCGGCGAGAGCCAGATCTATTGCCACAAGGATCTGGTCGAGATGGGCGCGCCCGGCGCGGACGTCGACTTCGACGGCGACCTGTCGCCCCTGGTCGAGGCCCGCACCGGCCTCTACGCCGCCGCCGACGAGATGCACGACGAGACGGCTTACGACGCGATCCCCGAGGACAAGCGCCTGACCGCCCGCGGCATCGAGGTCGGCCACATCTTCTACTTCGGCACGAAATACTCCGAGCCGATGAAGGCCAGGGTCTCCGGCCCCGACGGCCAGGACCATGTCGTGCACATGGGCAGCTACGGCGTCGGCGTCTCGCGCCTGCTGGGCGCGATCATCGAGGCCAGCCATGACGAGGGCGGCATCATCTGGCCCGAGAGCGTCGCGCCGTTCGACGTGGCGGTCATCAACCTGCGCGTCGGCGACGAGGCCTGCGACACGGCCTGCAAGACCGCCTACGACGCGATCCACGCGGCCGGCAAGACGGCCCTCTACGACGACCGCGACGAGCGGCCGGGCGGCAAGTTCGCCACCGCGGACCTGATCGGCCTGCCCTGGCAGCTGATCATCGGCCCCAAGAGCCTGGCCGAGGGCAATGTCGAGCTGAAGAACCGCGCCACGGGCGAGCGCTCCGTCGTTCCGCTGGACGCCGCGATCGCCCGGCTGACCGGCAAGGCCGCCGCCGCGTGAGCAAGGCCCTGGCAAACGGCGCGGCGCCCTTCGGGGTCTGGGAGCGGGCGATCGCCTTCCGCTACCTGTGGTCCGTGCGCAAGAGCGGCGGCGTGGCCCTGGTCACCATCTTCGCCTTCGTCGGCATCATGCTGGCGGTGTTCGCGCTGATCACCGTGATGAGCGTGATGAACGGCTTCCGCAGCGAACTGCTCGACCGGCTGCTGGGCTTCAACGGCCACGCCTATGTCGCAGGCGGGGTGCTGGAGAGCGGCAACCGCGACGCCGCCGTCAAGCGGCTGCTGCAGGTGCCGGGCGTGACCCGCGCCACGCCGCTGATCCAGGGCCAGGCCATGGTGCTCGGCCCCAACCAGATCACCGGCGCGATCGTGCGCGGCATCTCGCCCGCCGACCTGAAGACGACCGACATCATCGCCCGCAACATCAAGCAGGGCTCGGACGAGGGCTTCGGCCGCGGCGAGTACGGCGGCGACCTGATCCTGATCGGCTCGCGCATGGCCACGGCCCTGGGCGTGAGCGTCGGCGATCCGGTGACCCTGATCTCGCCGACCGGCGCCTCGACGGCGTTCGGCCAGAGCGTGAACCAGAAGGACTACACCGTCGGCGGCATCTTCACCGTCGGCATGAGCGAGTTCGACCAGGCCTTCGTCTACATGCCGCTCGACCAGGCGCAGCTGTTCTTCGGCCGCGACAGCGCGGTCGACAAGATCGAGATCATGCTGACCAGCGCCGACCAGGCTCCAGGCCTGAAGCCTGCCCTGGCCAAGGCCGCCGGCCCGAACTCCGTGGCCGTCGACTGGACCCAGGAGAACGAAAGCTTCTTCAACGCCCTGCAGGTCGAGCGCTCGGCCATGCGGCTGATCCTGATGATCCTGGTCGCCATCACGACGCTCAACATCATCGCCGGCTTGGTGATGATGGTGCAGAACAAGCGCCGCGACATCGGCATCCTGCGCACTGTCGGGGCCGGCAAGGGCTCGATCCTGCGCATCTTCTTCATGGCCGGGGCGCTGATCGGCACGCTCGGCGCCGCCGCCGGCCTGATCCTCGGCATCGTCGTCTGCCTGAACATCGAGAGCATCCAGAAGGGCGTCGAATGGATCACCGGCGCCCAGGTGTTCAACCCCGAGGTCTATTTCCTGAGCCATGTGCCGGCCAAGATCGAGTGGAGCGAAGTGGCTCTGGTCACGGGCTGGGCGCTGTTCATGAGCTTCGTCGTCACCCTGCTGCCGGCCTGGCTGGCCTCGCGCCTCGATCCGGTGGAAGCCCTTCGCTATGAGTAGCCCGGTCCTCAGCCTGCGCGGCGTGGAGCGCATCTACCAGACCGCCACCGGTCCGCTGCCGGTGCTCAAGGGCGTCGACCTGGACGTCATGCCGGGCGAGATCGTCGGGCTGATCGGCCCCTCGGGCTCGGGCAAGTCCTCGCTGCTGCACGCCGCCGGCCTGCTCGAGCATCCGGACGGCGGCAGCGTGACCATCGAGGGCCGCGACTGCACCAAGCTCAGCAGCCGGGGCCGCACGAAGATCCGCCTGTCGACGATCGGCTTTGTCTACCAGTTCCACCACCTGCTGCCGGAGTTCTCGGCGCTGGAGAACGTGGCCCTGCCGGCCATGATCGCCGGCCGCGGCTCGCCCTATGCGCGGGAGCGGGCGGAGACGCTGCTCGGTGGCCTCGGCCTCGCCGAACGCACCCATCACCAGCCCGGCCAGCTCTCGGGCGGCGAGCAGCAGCGCGTGGCCATCGCCCGCGCCCTGACCAACGAGCCGCGCCTGCTGCTGGCCGACGAGCCGACCGGCAACCTCGACCCGGACACCGCCGCGGCGGTGTTCCAGCAGCTCTACGACCTGGCCCGCAAACAGGGTGTCGCCACCCTGATCGCGACCCACAATCTGGAGCTGGCCCGCTACATGGACCGCGTCTTCGCGATGAAGGACGGTCACCTGGAAAAGCAGCGGGGCTGAGCCGCAAGCGCCGGGTTCCCGCTATCCGGCGGATGGCGTTAAGGAATTAGGCCGTTCACTGAGCGGTGATCGCCTCTGTTTTGCCTATATCAACCGCTCTTGAGAGAGCAGTATTTCTCACCTGACACGGGAGCGTGCGTTTGACCCGCCAGTTCGACTTCACCGGCCAATCCGGAACGCAGTACCGCTACAAGACCCTGGAGGAGCTGCGCCCGATCTCGCCCGGCGGAGCCAACTACCTCTACGTGAAGTGGGATGGCGATACCGCCACGCTGATCTACGCGGGCGAGACCGACAGCCTGCACCGCGCGGTGTTCGACAACTGGGACGAAGCCCGGATCGAGCACGGCGCCGGCGAGATCCTCGCGCGCCTGAACATCACCGGCGCGGTGCGCCGCGCGGAGCAGGCGGACCTGATCGGCAAGCACAGGCCGCCGATGAACCCGACTGAAGCCAAGGCCGCGCCTCGCGCCGTCAAGGCCGCCGGCACGACCGAGCCGGCCGCGAAGAAGACGACGCCGCGCAAGGCGGGGTAGGGCGCTTCAGGTCCACAGGCGCGGCTTCGCACAGCCTGTGGACGCCTTCCCAGAGGCCTGATTTCCATGACGATGTTTCATGGGCTTGACGAGAACAAAACCACAACATAGAACAAACGGGCAACTCGGAATGGGGAGGCCAAAATGGCCCGTATCGCTCGTGAATCGCTGGCGCTGGTGTCTGTCGTCGGCTTCGTGTGGATGATGTGTTCGGTCGCGTACGTCGTGGCGTGAATCGTCGTAGGACTGACGTCCTGACCTGAAGGAGCAAGCCATGGCCGATGACGCCGCCGGAGGAGCCGCCGCGAAGGGGTTCGTCCACCTGCGCGTCCGGTCGGCCTATTCGCTGCTCGAAGGGGCCATCAAGGCGGACGCGGTCGGCAAGATGGCCGCCGCCGCGGACATGCCGGCGGTCGCCGTGGCGGACCGGGCCAATCTGTTCGGCGCGCTCGAGTTCTCCAGCTACACCAAGGACGCCGGCGTCCAGCCGATCATCGCCTGCGCGATCCCGGTCACCGGCATCGGCGAAGGGCCGCCGGAGCGCTGGACCCGCACCCCGACCATCGTGCTGATCGCCCAGACCGAGCGCGGCTACCTCAATCTCAGCGAAATCTCCTCCTCGGCCTATCTGGACATCGATCCGGCGGACGAGCCCTGCGTGCCCTGGTCCAAGGTGGTGGAGCATGCCGAGGGGCTGCTGCTGCTCACCGGCGGGCGCGACGGCCCGATCGACCCGCTGTTCGCGGTCGGCAAGACGGGCGAGGGCGCCAGGGCCCTGGCCGAGATGCACGAGGTCTTCGGCGACCGGCTCTATGTCGAGCTGCAGCGCCACGGCCTGCCGGAGCAGGCGGCGGCGGAGCCGGGCCTGGTCGCCTGGGCCTATGACAACGACGTGCCGCTGGTCGCGACCAACGACGTCTATTTCGCCAAGCCGGACATGTACGACGCGCACGACGCGCTGCTGTGCATCTCGGACGGCGCCTATGTCGGCCAGGACGAGCGCCGGCGGGTCACGCCCGAGCACTGGTTCAAGTCGTCGGAGGCGATGCGGGCGCTGTTCTCGGATCTGCCGGAAGCCTGCGACAACACCCTCGATATCGCGCGGCGCTGCGCCTTCATGGTCAACAAGCGCGACCCGATCCTGCCGAGCTTCCCGACCACCGAGGGCCGCGACGAGAACGCCGAGCTGGCGCACCAGGCGGCCGAAGGCCTCAAGCGCCGGCTCGAGGGGCTGGAGCTGGCCGCGCCGGAGGCGGACTACTGGGCGCGGCTCGAGCGCGAGGTCGGCGTCATCCAGAAGATGGGCTTCTCCGGCTACTTCCTGATCGTGTCGGACTTCATCAAATGGGCGAAGTCGCAGGGCATCCCGGTCGGACCGGGCCGGGGTTCGGGCGCCGGCTCGCTGGTCGCCTGGGTGCTGACCGTCACCGACCTGGACCCGCTGCGCTTCGGCCTGCTGTTCGAGCGCTTCCTCAATCCCGAGCGGGTCTCGATGCCCGACTTCGATATCGACTTCTGCCAGGAGCGGCGGGAGGAGGTGATCGAGTATGTGCAGGCCAAGTACGGCCGCGACCGGGTGGCCCAGATCATCACCTTCGGCACCCTGCAGGCCCGCGCCGTGCTGCGCGACGTCGGCCGGGTGATGCAGCTGCCGCTCGGCCTGGTCGACCGGCTCTGCAAGATGGTGCCGAACAATCCGGCCCAGCCCACGACCCTCGCCCAGGCGATCAACATCGAGCCGCGCCTGCGCCAGGCGCGCGACGACGACCCCTCGGTGGCCCAGTGCCTGGAAGTGGCGCTGCGGCTGGAGGGGCTGTTCCGCAACGCCTCGACCCACGCCGCCGGCGTGGTGATCTCCGACCGGCCGCTGACCGAGCTCACGCCGCTCTACAAGGATCCGCGCTCGGATCTGCCGGCGACCCAGTTCAACATGAAGTGGGTCGAGAGCGCGGGCCTGGTGAAGTTCGACTTCCTGGGCCTGAAGACGCTGACCGTGCTCGACCGGGCGGTGAAGCTACTCGCCAAACGCGGGGCGGAGGTCGACCTCGGCAAGCTGACCTACGACGACCAGGCCTCCTACGAGCTGATGTCCTCGGGCCAGACGGTCGGCGTGTTCCAGCTGGAAAGCCAGGGCATGCGCGACACCCTGCGCAAGATGCGGCCCAGCACCCTGGAGGAGGTCACCGCCCTGATCTCCCTCTATCGGCCGGGCCCGATGGACAACATCGACACCTTCGTCGACACCAAGTTCGGCCGCCGGCCGATGGACGTCCTGCATCCGTCGCTGGAGCCGGTGCTGACGGAGACCTACGGCGTCATCGTCTACCAGGAACAGGTGATGCAGATCGCCCAGGTCCTGGCGGGCTACAGCCTCGGCGAAGCCGACCTGCTGCGCCGCGCGATGGGCAAGAAGAAGAAGGAGGAGATGGATCAGCAGAAGGCCCGGTTCGTGTCCGGGGCTTCCGAGCGCGGGGTCGATCCGGCCCAGGCCGCGTCCATCTTCGAACTGGTCGAGAAGTTCGCCGGCTACGGCTTCAACAAGAGCCACGCGGCCGCCTACGCCCTGATCTCCTATTACACCGCCTGGCTGAAGGCCAACGCGCCGGTCGAGTTCCTCGCCGCCTCGATGAGCCTCGACATCTCCAACACCGACAAGCTCGCGGTGTTCTACCAGGACGCCCGCCGCTTCAAGGTGACGGTGCGGCCGCCGGACGTGAACCGCTCGGGGGCCGACTTCGACGTCGAGGACGGCGAGGTGCTCTATGCGCTGGGCGCGGTGCGCAACGTCGGCTTCGCGGCCATGCAGCATCTGGTCGAGGTGCGCCGCGAGGGCGGGCCGTTCAAGGACCTGTTCGACTTCGTCGAGCGCGTCGATCCCAAACAGGTCAACAAGCGGGCGCTGGAGAACCTGGCGCGCGCCGGGGCCTTCGACACCCTGCATCCGAACCGCGCCCAGATCGTCGCCGCCGCCGACGTGCTGATCGCCCACGGCCAGGCCGAGGCCGGCGACCGCAACTCCGACCAGCTCAGCCTGCTGGGCGGGGTCAAGACCGACGCCTCGCGTCCGCGCCTGCCGCGCACCGATCCGTGGGACCAGATCCGCCGTCTCGACGAGGAGCTGTCGGCCGTCGGCTACTACCTGACCGGCCACCCGCTCGAGGACATGGTCGAGGTGCTGCGCCGCCGCCGCACCACCATGCTGACCGAGGCCATCCCGCAGGCCGAGGCCGGCACCGAGGCGTTCCGCATGGCCGGCATGGTCCGTCGCCGGCAGGAGCGGGTGCAGCAGAGCGGCGACCGCTTCGCGTTCGTCTCCCTGTCCGACCCGACCGGCGAATACGAGGTGCTGTTCCCGCCCGAGGCCCTGCGCAAGTGCCGCGACGTGCTCGAGCCGGGCAAGGCCGTCCTGATCAAGGTCCGCGCCAAGTCGCGCGACGGCGAGGTGCGCTTCTTCGGCGACGACGCCGAGGCGCTCGACAAGGCCGTCGGCGACGTGGCCGCCAGCCTGCGCGTTCATGTGACGCCCCATTCGACCGAGATCGAGGCCCTCAAGCAACGCCTGACCCGCGCCTCGGCGCCGCGCGGCGGTGAGATCGTGCTGGTCGCGGGCCTGGGGCAGGGGCGCGAGGTCGAACTCAAGCTGCCCGGCTTCTACACCCTCGACGCCTCCCTGCGCGGCGCCCTCAAGACCGCCCCCGGTGTGGCGTTCCTGGAAGACGTCTAGGGCCTTCCTTCCCATCGCAGATGGGGAGGGGGACCGCTCGGAGAGCGGTGGAGGGGTGGCGCGGGCAGTGGGTGATTGACGCCCTTTAAGAGCGCGCCGGCCATTCACGCCGGCGGTCCGCCCCTCGGTCGGGCTTGCGTGCCACGCGCACTTAGGTTCACGCGGGCCCCTAGGGTCCGTCCTCAATACCGCTCATCCCCGCGAAGGCGGGGACCCAGGCTTTTTGTGTTCTGGGGCGGCTCTGACAGGCTTTGAGAGCCGAAGGACAGCTACGAAAAACACCTGGGTCCCCGCCTTCGCGGGGATGACCGGGGTATGGCTTGCTCAAGTCATTGAAAACGCTAGAAGCCAATTGAGTCCGGCCCCAGCCCACCCTTCATCTCATGGCGAGACGATCGCCGGCCGGGTCAGGTCACTCAAGACGGGCTTCTGGCCCGCCGCTCTGCGGCCGCGCGCAGCGCGGTCCTTGACTGACCTGACCCGGTCGGCACGCTGACATCTATGAGATCAAGTAGAGGTTCTCCTCTCCCTTGGAGAGGCAAAGCGTAGAGAGCGGGGGGGCGGCTTCGCGTTATGCTGCTCTGGCCCCTTGGGCCGCCGCTTCGCCCTAGACCCGTCCGGGCTCGGCCAGCACCACCAGATTGTCGTCCGGATCGCGCAGGCGCACGAGGCTGGTGTAGTCCGCGGCTTCGACCTCGCCCGGATTGAGGCCCGCCGCGGCGAGGCGATCGCGCTCTTCTCGCAGGCCGCTGACGATCAGGGTCAGCATGCCGTGCCCGGCGTGCTCGGGC
>Ga0247813_10003370_pt1 | contig 10312 bp, 8 predicted proteins | sample UWRJL169409C1_FD_180719 | JGI IMG/M metagenome (GOLD analysis project Ga0247813, IMG submission 180719) | Plant litter microbial communities from Arlington Agricultural Research Station in Wisconsin, United States - UWRJ-L169-409C-1 | ecosystem: Environmental > Terrestrial > Plant litter >... | reverse complement strand
GCTCTGGCGGCGCGCAGCTTCTACGGCGTCCAGCCGGCCGTTTGCGTGGCCATCACCGGCACCAACGGCAAGACCTCGGTCGCCGCCTTCTGCCGCCAGATCTGGGCCGGTCTGGGCCTGAAGGCCGCCAGCATGGGCACGCTGGGCGTCGTCAGCCAGACCGGTAACGTTAATCGGGCATTGACACCGCCCGGTCTGACCAGCCCGGACGCCGCCGACGCCGCGCGCATGCTGGCCGATCTGGCTTCGTCCGGCGTGACCCATCTGGCGCTGGAGGCCTCGTCGCACGGGGTCGATCAGCGTCGTCTGGACGGCGTCACCCTGAAGGCCGCGGGCTTCACCAACCTGACGCAGGACCACCTCGACTATCACGGCACGATGGAGGCCTATCGCGACGCCAAGCTGAGGCTGTTCGAGACCCTGCTGCCACGCGGCCGCACCGCCGTACTGAACGCCGATTCCGACGCCTATTCCAGCTTCGCGTCCGCCAGCATCATGTCGGGTCTGGGCGTGATGGGGGTGGGTCAGCGCGGCCGCGACCTGGCCCTGATCGGCCGCACCGCGACGCCCGAGGGTCAGCGCCTGACCATCGACGTGCGGGGCGTGATCCATGAGGTTCTGCTGCCGCTGGCCGGCGCCTTCCAGGCCTCCAACGCCCTCGTCGCGGCGGGCCTGTGCATCGCGGCGGGCGAGAGCGCCGAGCGGGTGCTGGGCGCGCTGGAGCAGATCACGGGCGCCCAAGGGCGTCTGCAACGTGTGCCGGGTCCGGCCGACCGGGGCGGCGAGGTCTATGTCGACTACGCCCACACGCCGGACGGGCTGGAGACGGTGCTGACCGCCCTTCGTCCGCACGCGACCGGCCGGTTGATCGTGGTCTTCGGCGCCGGCGGCGACCGGGACCGGGGCAAGCGGCCGCTGATGGGCGAGATCGCCGGGCGTCTGGCCGACGTCGCCATCGTCACCGACGACAACCCCCGCTCGGAAGCCCCCGCCGCGATCCGGGCCGAGGTCCGCGCCGGCTGTCCCGACGCGACCGAGATCGGCGACCGGCGCGAAGCCATTCGTCACGCCGTGGCGATGATGCGCGACGGGGATGTGGTCGTGGTCGCCGGAAAAGGGCATGAACAGGGTCAGATCGTCGCCGGGGTGACTCACCCCTTCGACGACGTCACCGAAGCGACCGAGGCCCTGCGCTCCTGATGCCCGAATCGACCAAGCCGCTCTGGACGGCGCAAGAGATCGCCGCGGCGACGGGCGGGCGGCTCGAGGGCGGCGATTTCGACGTCTGCGGCATCACCTACAACAGCCGCGAGATCGGTCCAGGCGAGCTGTTCCTGGCCCTAAAGGGCGCACGCGACGGGCATGAGTTCGCCGCCGCCGCCTTCGCCGCAGGGGCCTCCGGCGCCCTTGTCGAACACGCGGTCCAGGGCGGTCCGTTCGTCGTCACCGCCGACACCCTGCATGCGCTGGAAGCCATGGGCGCCGCCGCCCGCGACCGGGCTCCGCACGTGCGGCGGGGCGCCGTGACGGGCAGCGTCGGCAAGACCAGCGTGACCCAGGCGATCAAGGCGGGCCTCGATCTGGCCGGCCCGGCCCATGCGTCGATCAAGAGCTACAACAACCATATCGGCGTGCCCCTGACGCTGGCGCGCATGCCGGCCTCGGTCGAGCGGGCTGTGTTCGAGATCGGCATGAATGCGCCGGGCGAAATCGGCCCACTGTCGAAGATGGTCCAGCCGCACGCGGCCTGCGTGACCACCGTCGGCCCGGTCCATATCGAGGGCTTCTCCGACGGCGAGACCGGCGTGGCGCGCGAGAAGTCGGCCATATTCCAAGGGCTGGGCCCCGGCGGGGTGGCGGTCATCAATGGCGACAATCCCTGGGTCGATCTGCTGCGCGAGGCCGCCCTGCGCGCCGGCGCCCGCATCGCCCAGTTCGGCTCGGGCCCCGAGCAGGACGCCCGTCTGCTGGACTTCGTCCCAGGTCCGGACGGCGCGCGCGTCACCGCCGAAATCCGTGGCCGCACCCATGCCTTCAGCCTGAAGCAGTCCGGGTTCCACTGGGGGCTGAACAGCCTGGCCGTCATCCTGATGCTGGAGGCGCTGGATGTGCCGGTCGAGACCGCCTTCGCGGCTCTGGCCGAATTCCAGCCTCTGGCCGGGCGGGGCGAGACCCGGAAGGTGCGGCTGCCCGGCGGCGCCTTCACCCTGATCGACGAAAGTTACAACGCCAATCCGCTGTCCATGCGGGCGGGATTCCTCAGTCTCGGCGCGAAGCCTGTCGAGCAGGGCGGTCGCCGCACCGTCGTCCTGACCGACATGCTGGAGCTGGGCGACCAGTCCCAGGCCCTGCACGCCGGTCTGGCCGAGGCGATCGACGCCGCCGGACTGGATGTGGTCCATGCCGCCGGGGCCCAGATGCGCTATCTCTATGACGCCCTTCCGACCTCGCGCCGTGGCGTCTGGACCGAAACCGCCGCCGATCTCGCCGCCCGCGCGAACGAACTGGCCGGTCCCGGCGATATCGTCATGGTCAAGGGATCCAACGGGTCGAAGGCGTCTCTTGTCGCCCGGGCTCTCGCCGCGCTTGACGCCCCGCAAAGCGCTGAAGGAAGCGTCTGATGTTCTATCTGCTGTACCTCCAGTTCGCCGACGTCGCGCAGGATTATCCCCTGCTGCACCTGATCCAGTACCAGACGGTGCGGGTCGCTCTGGCGATGGCGACGGCTATGATCGTGGCGGTGGCCATGGGCAGCCGCTTCATCAACTGGATCCGCACCAAACAGGGCCGGGGCCAGCCGATCCGCGACGACGGCCCGGTCTCGCACCTGTCCAAGGTCGGCACCCCGACCATGGGCGGGCTGATGATTCTGGCCGGCATCGGCGTCGCCGTCCTGCTGTGGGGTGATCTGACGAACCCCTATATCTGGATCGTCAGTCTGGTGACGGCGGCCTTCGGGGTGCTGGGCTTCATCGACGACTATGCGAAGGTCACGAAACAGACCTCGGCCGGGCTGACTTCGAAACAGAAGCTGCTGGCCCAGGTGATCGTCTCGGTCATCGCGGGCGTCCTGACGGTTCTGTGGATGACCCGGTCGCCCACCTCGCCCTTCCTCGAAACCTCGATCGCCTTCCCCTTCTTCAAGGACGTGCTGCTGAATATCGGCTGGTTCTATGTCATCTTCGCCGCCTTCACGATCGTGGGCTTCTCGAACGCGGTGAACCTGACCGACGGTCTCGACGGACTGGCCATCGTGCCGGTGATGATGGCGGCGGCGGCGTTCGGCCTGATCGCCTACCTCGTCGGCAACTTCGTCTTCTCGGGCTATCTGGGCGTCCACCACGTGCCCGGCTCGGGCGAACTGGCCATCTTCTGCGCGGCCATGATCGGCGGGGGCGCGGGCTTTCTGTGGTACAACGCCCCGCCGGCCAAGATCTTCATGGGCGACACCGGCTCGCTGGCCTTGGGCGGCGCGCTGGGATCCATCGCCGTGGCCACGAAGCATGAACTGGTTCTGGGCATCGTCGGCGGCCTGTTCGTTGTCGAGGCGGCTTCGGTCATGATCCAGGTCGCCTATTTCAAGATGACCAAGAAGCGCATCTTCCTGATGGCGCCGATCCACCACCATTTCGAGAAGATGGGCTGGCCGGAGTCGACGGTGGTGATCCGCTTCTGGATCGTGGCGGCGATGCTGGCCCTCGTCGGCCTGTCCACCCTGAAACTTCGATAGCGCCATGATCGCGGTCCCCGGCTTTGAAGGGCGTCGCGTCGCGGTCTTCGGCCTGGGACGGTCGGGGATCACGGCGGCGCGCGCGCTTCATGCGGGCGGGGCCATCCCGATCCTGTGGGACGACGGCGTGTCGGGCCGGATGCAGGCCCAGGCCGAAGGCTTCGTACTGGAAGATCTGACGACCGCCGACTGGTCGAGCTTCGCCGCCCTCGTCCTGTCGCCGGGCGCGCCCCTCACACACCCCAAGCCGCACTGGACCGTGGACAAGGCCAGGGCCGCCGGCGTGCCCGTCATCGGCGACATCGAACTGTTTGCCCGCGCCCTGGACGCCGTGCCGGACGCCGTGCGGCCGAAAGTCGTCGCCATCACCGGCACCAACGGCAAGTCGACGACCACGGCCCTGATCGGCTGGGTGCTGGAGCAGGCGGGGCTGAAGGTCCGCATTGGCGGAAACATTGGCATCGGCGTCCTTGCCCTGCCGGCGCCCGCCGAAGTCGAGGTCTATGTGATCGAGACCTCGTCCTATCAGTTGGACCTGACCACCAGCTTCGCCCCTGACGTCGCCATCCTGACCAACGTCAGCCCCGACCATCTGGATCGGCATGGCGGGATGGAGGGCTATGTCGCGGCCAAGACGCGGTTGTTCCAGACCATGTCGCCCGAGAAGGTGGCCCTTGTAGGCGTCGACGACGACTGGGGCTGGTCCGTCGTCAACGACCTGAACGCACGGCGTCTGCGGCTCAGCACCATCACCACCCGGACCGCGCCCGAACATATCGATCCGACTGGCGGCGTGCCCGTCGATCAGATCGCTACGTGCTTGCCGGATCAGGCGCCGGCCTTCGATCAAGGCCGGTTCATCATCGTCGACGCCACGGGTGGACGTCTGGTGGCCGATGGCGTCTTCATCACGGACCTGTCGAGCGCCCGCTCGCTTCCCGGCCGGCACAACGCCCAGAACGCCGCCTTCGCCTACGCCGCCGCGCGCGCCATGGGCGTGTTGCACGAGGCGACGGTTCAGGGGCTGATGACCTTCCCGGGGCTGGCCCACCGGATGGAGGACGTCGGCCATCTGGGTCTGGTGCGCTTCATCAACGACTCCAAGGCCACCAACGCCGACGCCGCGCGGCAGGCCCTTCTCAGCTATCCGACCGTCTTCTGGATCGTCGGGGGGCGGGCCAAGACGGGCGGCATCGACGAACTGGCCGACCTGTTCCCGCGCGTGGCCCGGGCCTATCTGATCGGCGAGGCCGCCGACGATTTCGCCGCGACCCTGGGCGCTGCGCCTCATGTCGTCAGCGGAACCATGGAGGCCGCGGTGGCCGCCGCCTCGACCGACGCCATGGCCGCCGGCGGGGACGCCGTGGTCCTGCTGTCGCCAGCCTGCGCATCCTTCGACCAGTATCCCGACTTCGAGGCGAGGGGAGAGGCTTTCCGCGCCGCCGTCCTCGCGCTCGGCGCCAAGCCGCCGGAGGCCGCGTGACATGAGCCCGTCCTATAGCCCCGCCTTTTCCCGCAACGACCAGAGCCCGATCGCCCAGTGGTTCTGGACCGTCGATCGCGGCCTGCTTGGCGCGGCCCTGTGCCTGATGGCGCTGGGTGTGGCGCTGAGTTTCGCCTCCAGCCCCGCCGCCATCCTGGCCGACGAGTCGATCACCGACCCCTTCCACTACTCCTGGCGGATGATGGTCTGGGCCTCGGGCGGGATCGGCCTGATGCTGTCGATGTCGCTGTTGTCGCCGCGCGGGGTGCGCCGCATCGCGGTCCTCGGCCTGTTGGGGGCGTTGGGCGTCATGGCCCTGCTGCCGTTCATCGGCGACGAGGTGAAGGGCGCGGCACGCTGGGTGAACCTTGGCCCGTTCAGCCTGCAACCGTCGGAGTTCGCCAAGCCCAGCCTGATCGTCTTCGCCGCCTGGATGTTCGCCGAAGGCCAGAAAGGGCAGGGAGTGCCTGGCGTCAGCATCGCCTTCGGCTTCTGGGCCCTGACCGTAGGCCTGCTGCTGATCCAGCCGGACATCGGCCAGACCCTGTTGATCACGACTACCTTCATGGCCGTCTTCTTCATGGCCGGGGTGCCGTTCAAATGGATGGCGGTGATCGCCTCGGCTGGCGTCGCGGGACTGGTCTCTCTCTACCTGACGTTCGGCCACATGCGCGATCGCCTCAGCCGTTTCACCTCGCCCGAGACCACCGACACCCACCAGATCGACAAGGCGTCCGAGGCCATCCGCGCTGGCGGTCTGGTCGGACGCGGCATCGGTGAGGGGGTGATGAAGCGCTCGGTCCCCGATCTGCACACCGACTTTATCTATTCGGTCGCCGCCGAGGAATTCGGTCTGGTGTTGAGCCTGATCATGATCGGCCTCTACGCCTTCATCGTCATTCGCGGCCTGCGCCGGGCGATGAAGCTGAACGACCCGTTCGAGCAGACGGCGGCCGCCGGCCTGTTCATGCTGATCGGGCTGCAGGCCAGCATCAATGTCGCGGTGAACCTGAACCTGATCCCGACCAAGGGGATGACCTTGCCCTTCATCAGCTATGGCGGGTCGTCGATGATGGCCATGGGGCTGACGATGGGGTTCGCCCTGGCCTTGACCCGCCGCCGCCCCGGCGCCTACGAGCCGGGGGCCAGCCTGTCGCGTCCGCGCCGGGTGCTGATGCCCTAGGGTCCCCATGTCGAAAGTCTGCGTCGTCGCCGCCGGGGGCACCGGGGGCCACATGTTTCCCGCCGAAGCCCTGGCCCGCGAAATGGCCGCGCGCGGCTGGCGCGTGGTTCTGGCCACTGATCATCGCGGCGAACAGTACGCCCACGCCTTTCCGGCCGAGGAGCGACTGGCGCTGGACACCGCCACGGGCACGGGCCCCGTCGCCCTGCTGAAGGCGGGTCTGGCCATCACCCGGGGTGTGGCCAAGGCGCGCGGCGCGTTCCAGCGGCTGGACGCGGGCGTCGTGGTCGGCTTCGGCGGCTATCCGTCGGCCCCGGCCCTGGTCGCGGCCATCACCCAGGGTCGGCCGACCCTGATCCACGAACAGAACGCCGTGCTGGGCCGCACCAACCGCATCCTGGCGCCCTATGTCCGGGCCGTGGCCTCGTCCTTTCCGACGCTGGAGCGGGCGCCGGCGAAGGTGCAGGGTCAGGCCAAGGTCGTCGGCAGTCCGGTCCGCGCCGACATCCGCGCTCTGTTCGATCGACCCTACGTCGCCCCCGTGGCGGGCGGCCCCATCAACCTACTGGTCACCGGCGGCAGCCAGGGCGCGCGCATCCTGTCGGAGACCACGCCCCGGGCGCTGGCGGCTCTGCCAGACGCCATTCGCCGCCGCCTGAAGGTGCAACAGCAGTCGCGCCCCGAAACGCTGGAGGCCGCGCGCCAGATCTATCTGGAGGCGGGGATCGAGGCCGAGGTCGCCCCCTTCTTCCGCGACATGGCCGGGCGGTTGTCGGCGGCCCATCTGGTCGTCGGCCGCGCCGGCGCCTCCACCTGCGCCGAACTGGCCGTGGCGGCCCTGCCGTCGATCCTGATACCGCTGAAGATCGCCACCGACGACCATCAGCGTTTGAATGCGAAGGCCCTGACCGATGTAGCGGCGGCTGAAATGATCCTCGAGGACGACGTCACCGTCGAACGGGTGACCGCGACCCTGGTGCCGCTGTTGTCTGATCCCGCGCGGCTGGCGGCGATGAGCGCGGCGGCCCGTTCCGTGGCCATTCCCGACGCGGCGCAAAGGCTGGCCGATCTGGTCGAGGCGACGGCGGGGACCTGACCGCGACCCGGGGTCGCGGGAACCGCAAAGCTTCCCCGGACGCTATCCCAAGCGATGCCTCCCGAAATCCATACCCTGACCCGCGAGGTCGTCGCCCTGTGGCGGCGGTTCCACTGGCTGCCTGAATGGGCCGTGATCGGCATCGTCCTGCTGATCTTCGTCGGCGGCGGCTGGGTGTCGCACAAGATCGTCTTCGCCATCCTGAGGCGCGTGGTGAAGGACCGCGACGTCTTCTGGCGCGGGATCGTCGAGCGGGCGCGCAAGAAGCTGCGGGTGTTGATGGTCATCATCGCCGTCGGCATCGGTGTCACCGTCTCGCCCATGGATCCGGGGCCGTCGGAGCAGGTCCGGGCCGTGCTGCTGTTCGCCTTCATCCTGACCTTGGGCTGGCTGGCGTCCGGGGTGCTGGACATGTGGTCGGTGATGCACCTGCGGCGGTTCAACATCGCCACCGAAGACAATTTGATCGCCCGCAAGCACCTGACCCAGACCCGCATCCTGCAGCGGGTGGCCAAGGTCATCCTGTTCATCGTCACCGTGGGTCTGGCCCTGATGACCATCGCCGGCTTCCGCCAGTGGGGCGTCAGCCTGCTGGCCTCGGCGGGGGTGGTCGGCATCATCGCCGGTCTGGCCCTGCAGCCGATCCTGACCAACATGGTGGCCGGCATCCAGATCGCCCTGACCCAGCCGATCCGCATCGACGACGCCGTCATCGTCGAGAACGAGTGGGGCAATGTCGAGGAGATCACATCGACCTATGTCGTGGTCAAGCTGTGGGACTGGCGGCGGATGGTGCTGCCGCTGTCGTATTTCATCACCACGCCGTTCCAGAACTGGACGCGCGAGAACGCCCGGCTGATCGGCACGGCCTTCTTCTATGTCGACTACGAGGCGCCGATCGACCGACTGCGCGCGGCGTTCGAGACCATCGTCCGCAACTCGAAATACTGGGATGGCGACGTCCAGGTGATGCAGGTCACCGACATTACCGAACGGGTCATGCAGGTCCGCTGTCTGGCCAGCGCCCGCTCGGCGCCGGTCGCCTTCGACCTGCGCTGCGACATCCGCGAGAAGCTGATGGCCTTCATGCGCGACGAATGCCCCGAGGCCTTGCCGAGGGACAGGCTGGAACTGGATCGCCTGAACGCCGCTCATGCCCGCGAAGGCGAGGGTCCGGCTATTGCGCCAGCGCCGTCCGACCCACGTCCACCGCCTGTCCCAGAGTCCTGACGTCGGACGACTGCACCGTCGTCGAACAGGCCATGCCCAGCAGTTCGGCGGCGTCGCCGCCGGGCGCTGCGTCATAGGCCGGGGCCGCATCGGGCATGGCCGGCCCTTCCTGACCGCCCTCGCGGACAGAGGCGAAGTCCAGCCGATCGGCGGTCTTCGCCGTGCAATCGAACCGCCACCAGGACCAGCCGCCCCAGTAGGGCGTGTCGCCGACCGCAAAGCCGGGTTCCGCGACCTGAAAGGCCCGCATGCGGACGCCGTCGCCATCCGGCTGGATCGAGGCCACGTCGGCCATAACCGCGAACCGTCCCGCACCCGTAAGGACGAAGGCGTAGTCCTGTGCAAGTGCAGGCGAAGCGAGGCCGAGCAGCGCGACGAGCGCAAACGCGAGCCGCATCAGTTCGGCCGGAACAGACCCGCCGGGCTGGCCGTGAAGATCTCCAGACCGTCCTCGGTCACCCCGACCGTGTGTTCGCACTGGGCGGACAGGGACTTGTCGCGGGTCACGGCGGTCCAGCCGTCGGACAGGACCTTCACGTGCGGCTTGCCCAGGTTCACCATCGGCTCGACGGTGAAGAACATGCCTGGCTTCAGCACCGCACCCTCGCCCTTACGGCCGTAGTGCAGGACGTTGGGGCTGTCGTGGAACAGGCGGCCGATGCCGTGGCCGCAGAAGTCACGGACCACGCTCATGCGGTTCTCCTCGACATAGCGCTGGATGGCGTAGCCGATGTCGCCGAAGGTCGCGCCGGGCTTCACCTGCTCCAGACCCAGGCGCAGCGATTCATAGGTGACGTCGACCAGCTTCTTCGTGCGGGCGTTCAGGGTTCCGACCGAATACATCCGGCTGGAATCGCCATGCCATCCATCGACGATGACGGTGTGGTCGATGTTGACGATGTCCCCGTCCTTCAGCACCCGGTCGCCCGGAATCCCGTGGCAGACCACGTGATTGATCGAGGTGCAGACGGTCTTCATATAGCCCTTGTAGCCGAGGCAGGCGGGCAGGCCGCCGCGCTCCAGCGTGTATTCCCGGATGCGGTCGTCGATCTCGCCGGTGGTCACGCCGGGCACGACGAACGGCGCGATCATGTCCAGCGCCTCGGCCACCAGACGGCCTGCGATGCGCATGCCCTCGAAGTCATCCACCTCATAGATGCGGATGGCGCTGGACCGGGTGAAGGTCTCGGTATCCAGTTCGGGCGTTTCGTACATCGGATGGCTCGGGGTCGGCGCGGGCGGGGAGGGGAGTTCAGCAGATGGCCCTTGTAGCACGAAACCTCAACCCTGTCCGGGGTGTGGCGGAGAGACCGTCAGTAGGCCTGTTACGGAAGCGGCGTGTAGTGGCATGCGAAGGTCGGATCGCCGCTGAGCAGGCTGGGCGTCAGGTGGATGTATAGCCGCCGTACCGACGCCGCCGCGTCGAGGGCGAACGCCTGTTCGGCTTCGTACATGTCGTCCCGATGCGGCTCGACCCACCCCGCAGCGTGCTTGATCGCCCGGGCCTTGGCGCCGATCAGGGTCTCGGCGACCACGAAGACATTGCGGTGCTTCTCGGCGAAGTCGAGGCCGTCATAGCCGCCGAGATTG
>Ga0247813_10003369_pt1 | contig 10313 bp, 6 predicted proteins | sample UWRJL169409C1_FD_180719 | JGI IMG/M metagenome (GOLD analysis project Ga0247813, IMG submission 180719) | Plant litter microbial communities from Arlington Agricultural Research Station in Wisconsin, United States - UWRJ-L169-409C-1 | ecosystem: Environmental > Terrestrial > Plant litter >... | reverse complement strand
TAAGAACGGGTGGTGATGCGGGAACTGCACTTAAATTGGTGAATGATATCCGTGCCAGGTCTGGCGTAACAGTTGCCCTGACCAGTCTTACTTTGGATGATATCTTGTTAGAACGGGGCAGAGAACTGGCCTGGGAAGGCTGGAGAAGGAATGACCTGATCCGCTTTGGTAAATATGAAGGTAAATGGGGATTCAAAGCCGGAAATGAAAGTGTGAACTTCAGGATTTTCCCTATACCTGCAACTGAGCTGGTATTAAACAGCAAGCTGATACAAAACCCTGGTTACTAATCATCAACACATGAAGAGAAGAGACTTTGTCAGAAATACAGCACTTACAGCTTTAGGAGCCGGCTTGCTTGGTCCGCTGGAATCCTTCGCCACAACAGGTGAAACCCATTTGGAAGGGGAGGACCTTTCTGTCCTCGGTCACCTGAAGGACGATTACCCTGTCCATTTTATGGCAATAGGAGATTGGGGCCGGAATGGTGCAGATCATCAATTGCCTGTTGCGAGACAGATGGGGAAATGGGCTACGGAAAACCCTAACGATTTTATTCTGTCGCTCGGTGATAATTTTTACCCGAGCGGGGTAACGAGTGAACATGATCCGCTGTGGCATTATTCTTATGAGAATATCTATACCGAATTCGCCCTGCAATGGGACTGGTATCCTATTTTAGGGAACCATGATTATAAATCTGATCCTGATGCACAGGTGCGTTACAGCAAGATCAGTCGCAGGTGGAAAATGCCTGCCAGGTATTACTCCAAAGAAGTTAATCTCAAAGGACCTGATGGCGGAAAAATGCTGATGGTATTTATAGATACCAATCCGATGATTCCTGAGTTTTACAGCAACTCAGAATATGGTCCCCATGTAGCAGGTCAGCAGCCAGAGAAACAACTGGAGTGGCTGGAGAAAACGTTAAAAGAGGCTTCGCCGGATGTGCGCTGGAAAATGGTGATTGGTCACCATCCGATCTATACAGTTGGTCCGAGAATCAAGAATTATGATACTCTGGCTGTAAGAAAAGTGTTGCTGGGGATCTTTGAACGCCAAAAGGTAGATGTTTATCTTTCAGGTCATGACCATTCACAGCAGCACCTCAAAACTGAAGGTTATACACATCATTTTATCTCCGGATCAGGTTCTGAAGTTACACCAGTTACTGCTGGTATCGGCTATAGTCGTTTTGAAGCGGCAGACTATGGATTTATGTATTTTTCAGTGGATCGAAACAGGTTGAATACCAAAGTGATCAATCACGAAGGTAAAACGATCTATGAGACTACGCTGAAAAAATAACAAAGCTTCTTAAATTAGGAAAGGCCGGAATTTGCAAATAGAATTCCGGCCTTTCTTATTTTAGAACCAACAATTATTTATTGATCTTTATCAGGTAAATGATGTCCGAGGAATTGATCTCTTCTACTACTTTCTTGTGATCAATTAAAAATCTGATATCGGTGACCTTTATGGTTACCGTATAATGCGGTGTTTTCTGTGTAAATGTGAGGTGGTTTGATGGCAGGATATAATCCGCATCGTAAGGATCTTCCTCGCTGCCTGCGAAAGGTTTTAACTTCGCCTGATCTTTCATAATGGTAGTCATCATAACCCGCAGATCAAATACTGCCTTTTCTCCATTTAATTTAAGTCCGGGTAAATTTTCAGTTCCATCCTCTATGATACGGATGCCATCCATAAGTTGACCCTTGGTTTCATTCATGTAACTGTTGCTGTTTAACATCAAGTCGTAGCCTTTAACATCCACAATACCGTTGCTCTCCGCAGTAATATGATAGTTAGTCTTTAAAGCGGACGTCGATTTATCCCAGTCATATCTGTAACCAACAAATTTATTTAAACCGAGATAACTGGTGATCCATAAAAGCTTTTTTGTTTTCAACTCATAGTTATCGATTGAACCGCGCTGATTTGAACTTTTCAGTTTGCTTAAAGAATCACTCACCAATTCCAGGTCTTTTTTAACGTATGGCTGGAATACCTTTAAATCATAATTATTGATCATGTACTCTATCTTTTCTACTGCCAGCTCGCCTTCTTTTTTCGCGATTTTCCGCTCGCCTAAAGAGATTAGCTTATTTTCCTTAAGCATCCCGTTCCTTTTCAGTACGTTAAGCAGGATGCGTTTCTGGGAATACATAGATACAGAAAATGCGCTCTGCGGACCATAGATAGATAAAAGTGTGCAGATACATAAGGAGATCGGGATCAGCTTGATATTCTGTTTCCGCGAAAAAAGGAAGTAGAGTGCAATAAATAATTGCCAGCAGGCCAGCAGGATTAAAAAATAACGGAACTCGGTAATTCCATAGCTGAAGATACGCGTACCTACTGCTATGAATAACAAGACGATCAGCGGAAGCATCAGGAAATAAAAGCTGCGGGAAAAGGTCTTGATCCACTTATTTTCTTCCTGGTGACTGATAGGAAAAACCAGCAGCAGCGAAAGGAGGCCGAATACAGAGTAACCCAGGATCAGATTGGAAACCAATCCTTTAGGTAGGTTCCACTGAAGCAGGATTTTTATTTCATAAGCCAGCAGAATGATCACATAAAGCGTTGCGAGCGGAATCAGCACATATTGTGTGAAAATCTTCAATCCTTTAGGGTAAGACAGGTCATTATCCAGTGCAGCAGTGTCTTTTGGAACTCCGGCAAGGAAAAACAGGGTACTGAATAATCCTGTAATACAGATGAAAAGGATCATAAAAGTATCCCATTCAAACTTGAAATTGAACAGGAAGTTCATCGCGCCAAGTGCAGCCGATATACCCCCAAATAATACGGCGCTGTATAAAGCGCTGGTCAGGAATCTTAGAAACAGCGTTTTATTGAACTGCCAGAATCCCTGGATCTGTCCGGGTGCCAGAAACGCAGCGAATGCAACAAGAAGATGCAGACCAAAACTCAGTAAAAAGAAACGGGTATAATCTGCTTTATTCACATAAGGATTAATGAGGAAAATCAGTACTGCCGCCAGTAAGGCGGTAATTATTTTATATATCACCATCTGCTTTCCGCTTATCTTTTTGCTTTCAGCATAAAGTGTGGTCGACAAACTAATGAGCAGACCAAGATTAGCGGTCATCAATGCTCTTACACACCAGGTTTCGGCAAGGGTAGCCGTATTGGAAAGCTCAGTTAAACAGATGGCTGCAATGGTGCCCATAATAGCAAACAGCATTTCAAAAGGGAAACGCCTGATGACTGTTGCTATATCTGAGATTACATTTCTTAGAGAGGGAAATTTCATGTTTTAAAAATAGTAAATTAAATTAACGAAAGAGGTAGGCAAAGCATAGGTAGCGGGGTAGTTGATAGTGAATGATCCCATAGTGAGGCCATAGCCGACCCATAGCGGAGCCATAAGAAATCTGCTAGTTGGATTGTTATGGTTCGGCTATGCGTTAATTATGGTTCAAGACTGGCTTCTTTTACTATTTACCTATTATTTTCCTGCCGGTGTCCCGTAATTACTAATACCGCCTGCGGTCAATTGCAGTCAAATTGAGTCAATACCGTTCAAATTGCGTCATTGTGGGGCTTGGACTCGTAAATCGATAAATTAAATAGGTTAATGATGTACCTTTATGTCAAATCATTTAAATACTATAAAATTATGGCACGATTTATTAAAAACCAATTGAGAGGTCCCGTAGGTCCGGTGAACTTCAGAAATGTAAAAGGCAGGTTAATTGTATCAGCAAAAGTCGCTCCGGGTACAAAGAAGCAAACTGAAGCTTCGATTGTAACAGCGGATAATTTTGGCAAGGCCAGCGCAACTGGTATGCAGGTCAGAGCATCTTATCATCAACAGATCGTTTTGATGCCGGATGGAGGAATGCACAGGCGACTAAATAGAGAGTTTATTGCCATATACAATTCAGATCTGGATAAAGAATCTGGTACTTTTCACTTCAATGCGGATAGCTTTTATGCCTTGACAAACTTTGAGTTCAATGATACATCCAGACTTAAAAACAGGATGCTTGTTCAACCGGATTTTGTTTTGGAAGACGGTAAGCTGACCATTAGTTTTCCAAACCACCAGGAAAGGAAATTTTTGAAATTCCCTGCTGGCGCGTCAGCATGTGAGCTTTGGATTGCAGTGACCTACCTGAAAACGGCCGATCTTAAATGTCTGAGGAAACCACTATTAGAAGAAATTCAGGTGGAAAAAGATAGTAATTGCGCTATGGGACAGAACCTTTCATTTGATGTGCCGGAAGGTTGTGTGTTCATGTTGAGCATCTTTCTGAAATTCAACAATTCCCCCACAATGAAAAAATATAAGAACCAGAATGCGGGTGCAATTTGTTACACCACATTTTCGCCTGGTACTTATAGTGGGGAAGTGATTAACCGCTGGCATTAGGATTAATTCACCGATGATCAGCCTGGCCTTGTGGTCAAACAATACAAGCCAGGCTGTATCATCTTATCACTTTTGCGTCCTTTTCAGTATTCAGGAACAGGATATTTATTTTTTCCTGTACCTTAGTCCCTCAATGTCCAAGCCTGCAATTTCAAATCATCCTAATGAATCCGACCTGCTTTTAAAACTGCAGGCTGGTGATACACGGGCGTTTGAACAATTGTATCATCAGTATAGTCCCAAATTATACCTCAATATTCTGAAGATGGTAAAGGATGAGCTGACGGCCGAAGAACTGATACAGGAATTGTTCACTAAAATCTGGCAGAAGAGGGAAGTGATAGGTATAGAAACTGATTTTCTGTCTTATTTATACCGCGTTGCCCAGAACCTGGTGCATGACTTTTTTAGAAAGCTGCAACGGGACAGGAAGATGATGGAGCACTTCAAAAGTATCGCTACAGAAAATTATGAGCAAATAGAAACTGCGCTGAATTATAAAGAGAGCGAACATCTTTTAAATACTGTACTGAATAAATTATCACCGCAACAGCGAAGTGTTTACGTTTTTTGTAAAGTTGAAGGCTACACCTATAAACAAACGGCAGAAAAAATGGGTATTTCCCCTCACACAGTGAAGGAATATCTCAGTAAGGCCAATAACGCAGTAAAAATATATCTCATTTCTAATCTGGAAGTGACATTTGGCTTGTTTCTGCTGCTGTTCTATAAAAATAAGAGCTGATATATTAATTAAATCGTTTTATTTTCATTTCCTATCCCCCCGTTTTTATTTTTCATACGTCTTTATACGAAACTGAATATAAATATGGGCCTGAACGAGATTCCTGACGACTTGTTTGAAAAGCTAATCCGCAATGCATGTTCCGCGGAAGAAGCTGATAAAATAATATCGATGTTAGCAGATGCGAATCAGCAATCTATTTATGATGACCTGATTCTTGCTCAGCTGACAAAAAAGGCAGACCTGGACGAGTTACCCGAAAACGTAAGGACAAACCTTAATGTACGTTTCGGTCTGATTATCGCTGAAAATGCCGTAGCAGAAACACCTGTGATTACTCCAAAATTATACTCCCGTAAATGGTTTAGATATGCCGCTGTTGCAGCTTCGGTAGTCGCTGTTTCTTCATTTCTGTTCTTGTTTAATCAGCATAATTCCAATCAAAAGCAGTTGGCGGTTACTAAAACTAAGCCTGCAGATATCGCACCCGGAAAAGATGATGCTATTTTAACCCTTGCTGATGGCAGAAAGATTTTACTGTCCGAAACTGCAAACGGTCAGCTCGCTGAGCAGTCTGGCCTTAGCATTACTAAAACTGCAGATGGTAAAATTGTTTATCATATTTCCGGTTCCAAAACGGGTGCAGCAAATTCAGGATCACTATACAATACAATCTCTACACCAAGAGGAGGACAGTATCAGGTGAATTTGCCGGATGGGACTAAAGTATGGCTCAACTCCGCGTCTTCGATAAAATTCCCGACCGCCTTTGCTGCCACTGCCAACCGTAGTGTGGTACTTACCGGAGAAGCCTATTTTGAAGTTACCAAAGATAAAAAAAGACCATTCATTGTAACGACCGCAAAACAATCTGTAGAAGTGCTGGGGACGCATTTCGATATTTCTTCTTATGCTGATGATGCCAGTACTAAAACAACTTTACTCGAAGGTTCTGTACGCGTTACCGCAGATCATAAAAGCTTATTGCTGAAGCCGGGTCAGCAGGCAGAGGTGGATGAGCAAATGAGTGTTTCGAATGTTGATCCTGAAACAGCTATTGCCTGGAAAAACGGCTACTTCAGCTTTGACGATGAAGAACTGGGCAGCGCAATGAATAAGGTAGCCCGCTGGTATGATCTGGAAGTAGAATTTACTGATGCAGCGCTAAGACATAAACTGATAGCTGCGTATAGTACGCGATTTGCAAATGTTTCAGAACTGCTGAAAAGATTAAATCAGGTAGGCAGTGCGCAGTTCGATTTAGAGGGGCGGACGATCAAAATATCCAGAAGAAAATAATAATTCCGCAAAACTTAGAAATAATATATACTAACCAAAACTGAAATTTACATGACCAGGAAACAAAATTCAAGCTAGGTGCAACTCATAGTTGATAGTAATCAGGAACACTCGCGATGTCCCTGATTGATCTGATCAAAATATGCAAAATTGTCCTTCACATTATTCTTTAACAGATACATAAATGTATAAAAATTTTATCATAAAATATTGTAGGCCTTCCGGCTACATCAAGAAATTCCTGCTCGTTATGAAGCTGACAACAGTACTAATTTTCACCGCCCTTTTGCAGGTGAGTGCCGCCGGATTTGCCCAGCGGATTAACTTCACACAAAAAAATGCAAGCCTGAAGCAGGTGTTCAAAGAGATCAATAAACAAACCGGTTACAACGTATTCTGGTCGCCCGAGCTCTTTAAAAATGCAAAAGTAAAAGATGTTAATTTTGTAAATACACCATTAAGTGCAGTGCTTGACGCGTGTTTAAAAGATATGTCGCTCACCTACATCATCGAGGACAAAAATCTGATCATTAAAGAAAAGCCGGTTGCCTTAACTCCGCAACAGCAAACTGTAGTAAAAGGTAAGATTACTGATGAGAATGGTTTGCCTATTCCCGGAGCAGGAGTGAACCTTAAGGGTGGTGCAAAAGGAACTGTATCGGATATGAATGGTCTTTACTCCATTCCGGTTCCGGCTGCGGGAGGTACTTTAGTATTTACTTTTATCGGTTATACTACGCAAGAGATTGCTATCAATAACCGTGCGCAGGTTGATGTAAGCTTGAAACCTGACGTTAAAGCATTATCGGAGGTTGTAGTTGTTGCTTATGGAACGCAGAAAAAAACCAATCTTACCGGTGCTATTTCATCTATTAAAGGTGAAGACTTAAGTTCTAAGGCAGTAGGGCAGGTTTCTTCAGCATTGCAGGGAGTAGCCTCGGGCGTGACCGTAACTACAAATAGCGGACAGCCTGGAAGTGATATGGGAACGATCCGTATCCGTGGGATTGGTACATTGAACAACAATAACCCTTTAGTTTTAGTAGATGGGGTACAAACAGATATTAATAATGTTGATGCAAATGATGTAGCAACGATGTCGGTTTTAAAAGATGCAGCGGCTTCTTCTATTTATGGAGTTCGTGCGGCTAATGGTGTGATTCTGATTACGACAAAACGAGGTTCTTCAGATAAAACAAGTATCACTTATTCCAATTATTTTGGCTGGCAAAATCCGACACGTTTATCAGAATATGTAGGCGCGCAGCAATTCATGCAGCTGGCCAACCTGACTTATATCAATTCAGGTGCAAATGCGGTTTATTCTGATGCACAGATTGGACAATACAATAATCCGGGGCGTGATCTTAATCTTTATCCTGACAATAATTGGTTGGATAAGGTTTTGACAGGCAGCGGCTTTCAGCAACAGCACAGCGTCTCCCTTGCGGGTGGTACTGAAAAAAATCAATACCGGTTCTCAACCAACTATTTTGATCAGGCTGGTTTGGTGAAAAAAATGAATTATGATCGTCTGACTGTTCGTTTGAATACAGATTCAAAAATAAGCGACAGGTTAGATTTCAGTGCAGATATCTCCGCTAACATTTCTGACCAGCAGGAACCTCAGGGTGTTGCAGGTTCTGCGTGGTACCAGTTTAGTCAGGCTGCTATTGCAAATCCATTAAGTGTAGATAAATATACTGATGGAACATGGGCTACCTTGCGTGGGGGACAAAACCCAGTGCGTTTACAGCAAGAAGGTGGATTATATGATTATAAGAAAAACCTTTTTATAGGTAATTTCAAACTGACATATAAAGTGATTGACGGTTTAACAGTATCGGCTATTGCATCTGAGAACTATCAAAGCACAAAGAATAGCATGCATAATAAAGCGCTGAACGATTATATTAATTATACATCCAAAGAGCTTATTCCTTTAGGAACAACTAATAATATTACTAAAGAACGCATTGATTACTGGATGCACAATTACCAGGGACTGGTAAATTACAAGAAAGTTTTTGGCAAACATAATTTCAATTTACTTGCAGGTACATCGAGATTAAGCGAAAACTATGATTTCCTAACTGCTTACCGCAACAATATAACCGACAGCGATTTAGATCAAATCAATGCGGGTGCAGCAAATACCGCGACTAATACAGGCTTTGCAACTGAATATCTGCTGATCTCTTATTTTGGCAGGCTGAATTATTCTTACGATGATAAATATCTTTTTGAAGCCAATCTTCGTCGTGATGGATCTTCCCGTTTTCCCAAAGGCTCCAACTGGGGATGGTTTCCTTCTTTCTCGGCCGGCTGGAATATTGCAAAAGAGGACTTTATGAAGAATGTTACAGGTATCCAGGAATTGAAGTTAAGAGGTTCATGGGGTAAGCTGGGGAATGATAATCCATTAGCAAATGGTTCATCCGCAACGATAAATTATCCTTATCAATCTACTTTTAGCTATCAGAATAATTACCCTTTTGGTGGCGACCTGAGTACAGCTGCCAACCAGGCGATGTATCTGAATTCCGGCTTGGGCTGGGAAACAACAACAATGTCAGATGTAGGATTAGATGTGAGTATCCTGCAAAGCAAGTTGAAGTTTACATTCGATTATTATAACAAAACAACTGATGATATTCTATATAGATTACCCATTCCAGCCACTGTAGGTTTCGATCCTTCCTACCAAAATGCCGGCAATATGCAGAATAAGGGCTTCGAATTCAGCGTAAACTATAATGGTACGATTGGAAAGGATTTCAAATACAGTGTTGGTGGAAATATTTCAGATGTTAAAAACAAAATTACTGATCTGAAGGGCACTGATTATCTGACAACAGACAATAACCTGATTACGACAGGGTTTATCACAGGAGCTCCAATCGGAGCCTATTATGGTTATCAGACAGAAGGTATCTTTCAGTCGGCCGCACAGGTTGCAGCGCATGCTTCACAGACTAATACTACAGCTGCAGGGGATTTAATTTATAAAGATCAGAATGGTGACGGTGTCATTGATGTTAAAGACAGGGTTTATCTGGGTAGCAATATTCCACGTTATACCTATGGTTTTAACTTAAGTGCGGACTACAAAGGTTTCGATTTCTCTGCTCTTTTACAAGGCGTGGCTAAGGTAGACATCAGTACATTAACTATGGAAAAGGCACCGCTAAGTACGGATGGTAATTTTAAAGCCATCCACCAGAATAGCTGGACGCCAACTAATACTGATGCTGAATATCCAAGATTGATCACTTCAAATATCAACTATCAGGCCTCATCTTTCTGGGTAAAGAGCGGTTCTTACCTGCGGGTGAAAAGTATACAGTTAGGGTATACGATCAAACCATCTGTTATCAGCAAAATAGGTTTAGCTAAGCTGAGGTTTTATGCTTCGGGACAAAATCTGTTCACCTTCAGTAGTCTGCCGGATGACATAGATCCAGAGTCACCAAATGACAACCGTTACTACCCACAAGTGAAAACTTTCACATTCGGTCTAAATGCAAATTTTTAAAATCAGAGAAATGAAGAGTATTAAATATATAATTACTGCAGCTGTTTTTATTATTATCAGCTGCTCTGCATGTAAGAAAGATGAGCTTGATAAACAGCGTACAGATGAAACTTCCAGTGCCAATTATTGGAAAACTGAAACGAATGCGGTCGAGGCCGTAAACAATATCTACCGTTATATGGGAGACTTTACAGATAGAATATTTATTTCTGCTGCAACTGATGACAGTTATGCATGGAGTAACTGGCCATCTGATATTCTTTATGTAGGTAATGGAACTGCCACAAGCAGTACTGGCGTTTTTAGTCACTATTGGGGAAACTTTTATA
>Ga0247813_10003368_pt1 | contig 10314 bp, 5 predicted proteins | sample UWRJL169409C1_FD_180719 | JGI IMG/M metagenome (GOLD analysis project Ga0247813, IMG submission 180719) | Plant litter microbial communities from Arlington Agricultural Research Station in Wisconsin, United States - UWRJ-L169-409C-1 | ecosystem: Environmental > Terrestrial > Plant litter >... | reverse complement strand
TGTACCAAGTTGTGGGCTTCATTATTATAATTTAGTAACCATACGGGTTTACCTAAGCGTTTTAAGCCAGTAAACATTTCAATACCTTGGTACCATGGCACTGCGCCATCGGCATCGTTAGACATGATGACTACAGGAGTTTTAACTTTAGGTAAATGAAACAAGGGCGAGTTTTCAATATATAATTCAGGTTTTTCCCATAAGGTCGCTCCAATTCTACTTTGTGTTTTTTCATACTGGAATTGTCTGTTCATTCCACTATCCCAACGGATACCACCATATGCCGAAGTCATGTTAGCTACGGGAGCTCCTGCCCAAGCAGCTGCATACATGTCTGTAGCTGTAATCAAGTGAGCCACTTGATATCCACCCCAACTTTGCCCTTGAATACCAATTTTAGCGCCATCTACCCATGCATTTTTCTTTAAACTTTCTACTCCTGAGTTAATGTACTCCTCGGCAGATTTGCCTGGATGTCCGGTTTCGTAACTAATATTTGGTGTAAAAACTAGATAACCGTTGCTTACAAAATAAGGAATATTGATGCTCGACGCCGATGGGGCAGGGGCTTTGTAAGTGTATAATCCATCAGAAAGTTTTTCGTAGAAGTAAACAATCATTGGATACTTTTTAGTTGCATCGAAATTCTCCGGTTTATACAAAATGCCTTCTGAATGATAACCCTTTGGCGTAGTCCATTTTACTAATTCTGCAGTACCCCAATTATAATTGGATTGTTGTGGGTTGGTGCTAGCTAATTTAGTCGAAGTTTTCAGGTCTTTAGAAAGGTATACTTCAGGAGAAGTGGTATAGTTACCTTTGTCATAAGCATAAATTTCTGCATTTTTCGCCTTTACTAGGGGGGAATATTTGGCTGGCGACATGATCACTAATTCTGGGTTTTTGCTATCATTAATCGCTTTGCGGTAAAAACCATTTTCTTTAGTCGCATTATTTACAGCATCTAACCAGAGTACGTCTTTTTTTCCAAAAAATCTAAAATCTGGGTTTGTTCTTTCTGCACGGAAAGTGATGTTATTTAACCTTCCAAAACCATTCGTTAAATTTTTAGGTGTGGATTTTCCATCGGGAGAAAATTGCCAGATGTCGAAACGGTCGTACACTAATACCGCTTTGTCTTCTTCCGTCCAACCTGCAATTCCGTAACTATTTGGTTCGTCTGGCACATCATTTTCTTCGTCATAGAATTTAACACCTAACCCTGTATTCAAAGCTGTAATTTTTCCAGTCGCTACCTGATACGTATTCCAGATCATGGTTTTTTTATCGTAATAGATAATATAGTTGCCATCGGGCGATGCAGATGCGTTCCCATCTAAGCTTTCTAGTATCTTTTTACGTGTACCCGTTTTAAGGTCGATAAGGTAATAATCTCTTACTGAACCACCTGTCCACTGCGACGGAATTCTATTGCCATAATCGGTAGAACCGAGTACGAAACTTGCATTACCTTCGTTTACTAAGGTTGCATCAGGCAGTTTAACATCCGTTAAGGGTACAATTTTAGGATCACCATAGATATCAATTACAGTTAGATAACTCTTTTTAGATTCACGATCTGCATTCTTTAGCTGCATCGGTTGCAAGTAATCGTCTTTATAACCCCATATATCTAGTTTTGCATTTTCAAAATCGATCAGTGTAGTATCTTTAGCTTTTCTAATTGGGGCTATTCCAAAGAATAATTTATTTCCGTCTTTACTGAAGTTAACTCTACCATCGCCGCTTACCGCATATTTCTCTGGCATTCCAGCCATGTCTCTATCCACTAGAATTTGTGCAGTATCTAATGTTAATGAATTGTAGTAAACGTTAAAGTCTTTAATCTCTGCTTTTTCAGGACCAGTTTCACCTAAAAATGCGAGATGCTCGCTTTCGTCATCGAAAGTAAATGCTTTAAAATTACCTTTTCCTTTAACTAGAGTTTTTACTGTTCCAGTTACTGTATTTAATAAAAATACACCTTGCTGAGCGGTTGCATCTTTTTTAGATCCAGAAGCCGCGTATACCATTTGTTTGCCGTCTTTACTGAAACTATAATCGCTTACATATTTGAAGATGCGTTCTACACCAGTAGTTAAATTTTTTAAGATTAAGTCCGTTCCCTCTTTTGCTGCCGAGGCTGGTTCATCGTCTGCAAAATAACTTATCCCATCATTTTTCGATGCAGGAATAGCGCTAGTAGGTCTTTTTTTAGCAGTGTCTACTGCCTTCTCCAGGTTATAGGCTAGTAAAGCCAGCCCATTTTCTGGAAACTTAAACGATTTAACTCTAGGGATTTTAGTGATGGTTAATGTGGTCAAATTAGCAATACCTAAAGTATCCTTGGTTAGATCGTCCGGTTTCTTCTTTTTTATTTTTGCTAGCCTCGTGTCTTTGTACCAGGGTTTAATTGCAAAAGCTGCAAATTTTGAATCAGGACTAAATAGCGGACTACCACCGCCAAATCCACCTGGCGCCGTTCCCCTCGAAATTTTTAGTTTTTGCGCAGTTAGGCTGTGTTGAAAATACAAATTTGCATCTCCTTCCTGTTGGTTAATGCTATAGGCAATCCAATTTCCATCATTAGAAAATTGTTTCGTGCCTAAAGATTCCCAAGTGTCATAAACGGTATGGTCTAGTGGCTTTTTTTGTGCATATGCAAAGCTTGCGCAGACTAAAAAAAGAAAGGTTAGTTTTTTGTGCATGGTTTTATTGAAGTTTTTTTGATTTTGGTGCTATTCAATTCTAAAAATTGGAAATTTTAAGCACATTTTTAGTATATGTATGCCAAATTTTACAAAAAGAGTGGATTTAATTAGTTTAACAAATTGTCACATCTGGATTTATCCGGATAGCCTCCGATTAAATTTATGCTGATGGCGTAGTTTTGTTCGCATGAAGTTCGTAGAGAAATACATTGATCCATTGACATATTTTGGCTTTAAAATAAGGATATCATGATCGACTTTCTAAACGCCCTTTTTGAAGGAGAGAAAATCATTTTAGATATCATGTATAGTTCAACTGAATACAGTGGTGAAGACTCAAAGGAAAAGAAAAGCGGGTGTTCCAGAAGATATTTAAAATTGCAGAGATGAGTAACATGACGAAAGGAGAACGGAAACTTTATCATTCGAACGTGAAAGCTAAGTCAGACTGGAATGCTGGTATCCGTTTTGCCGAAAAGAAGGCCAAAGCTGAGGGCTTAGAGTTAGGCTTAGAAAAAGGAGAATTGAATAAGGCAGTAAGCATTGCTAAAAATCTAAAAGCGAAGGCAATGCCAATTCAAGAAATTGCTGAAATCACAGGTTTAGATGTAACAGAGATTGAATGGTTATGAAAAAAAATAGCATGCTGAAATTTCAGCATGCTATTTCCAAATAATTATCTGCCCAAGCCTATTTTTTCTTCTCTTGAATTTTTGCTTGTTGTTGAGTACGCATATAATCATCCAACCTCGCTTGAAACTTAGATTTCTTCTTTTCCGTTTGAGGCTTAGTTTTATTCTCTTGTAAAATGGCATGAATTTTTTCATCATTAACCATTGTTCTAATTAAATATTGTTGAGCAAACGTTAACATGTTAGCCAAGAAGTAGTAATAGTTTAATCCAGAAGGATAACTATTTAATACACCTAGGAAAATGATTGGCATAATGTAGCCAATGTATTTCATCTGCCCAGTTGCTCCAGAAATTTGATTGTTAAAATAAGTATAAATCAGGGTCGAAATGGTCATCAAGACGCACATTAAGCTCAAGTGATCACCAATAAATGGAATAGTAAAACCAAATTTGATAAAATCATCATACGTAGAAAGGTCTTTCATCCATAAAAATGTTTGTCCTCTTAACTCGAATAAGTTGGGGAAGAAGAAGAAGAACGCCATTACAAATGGTAATTGGAGCAACATCGGTAAACATCCTCCTAATGGATTTACGCCTACTTTTTTGTAGAGTTTTAAATACTCTTGCTGTAACAAGGTAGCATTATCTTCGCCCACCTTAGCTTTAATTTCGTCCATCTCCGGCTTCAAAATTCTCATTTTAGCCATCGAAATGTACGACTTGTAAGTTAGCGGCGACATGGCCAATTTTAATAAAATGGTTAATACCAAAATAATTAACCCATAACCCCAATTAAAGCTCTCCAAAAAGTTAAATACCGGTAAAACAATCCACCTGTTGATATATTTTAAAGGCCAGTAGCCCATGTCTACTTGTTTCTCGATATCTTGACCTTGAGCTTTTAAGGTGGAGAATTTATTCGTTCCAAAATAGAACTTCATGGCATAGCTTTGTGCAGCTAATTGACTAAAAGGCAACTGCATATTCGCACCATACCATTTTATTTTCCCTGGCTCTGTACTTACTTTTACTTCGAGGTTTCCTTTTTCGAAAGGTACTTGAGGAATTAATACAGCTGAAAAAAAATGTTGCTTAAACGAAAACCACTCGATTTTACCCTCAGTTAATTCTACTTTTTCATCTTTGCCTATGCCCAGATGATCTGGATTTTCTTCAACATATTTGTAGTAGGGTGCAGAGTGCTCTTGTTCTTTTAGTGCTGATTTTTCTTGTTCTAACAAGGTAGCTTCCCAGTTTAAACTAACGGTATTTCCTTGCACAACTCCATTTAAGCCATTTAAATTTACATGGAAACCAACATTGCTACTGGATTCTTTTAAATCATATATAAATTCGATATACTTGTCTGCACTATAATTAGCGCGCATATTCAGCGTATTACCATTCTTGGTGCCAACGAAATACAAAGAGTTTGTATTAACGATCTTACCGTTAATGTTTAAATTTAAGCCAAATTTATTTTCATTGCCATCGAATAAAATAACTGGTTTACCTGCGTAAGTTTTCTCATCCTTAACTTCTACACTTTTAATTTTACCACCAACATTGGTAAATGTTAGCTTTAACAATTGGTTTTCCAATACGGAAGTAGCCTCAGTACCATTAAGGTTAGCCCCAAAAGGTCCTGATAAGGTGGCCGAATCAGGTTTTGTTACGGGAATAGTAGCAATTGCTGCTGGAGCTGTTGGAACTTTTGCCCCAACTTTTTTAAGCGAATCGGCAGTAACTCTATCTCTCTCCTTTTTAATATCGGCCTCGCTCGGTCTCATAAAGAACACAGCCGCTCCTAAAATGACCATAATCAGGAACAGGCCTGTAAATGTATTTCTATCCATTATTCTATTTTAAACTAGTATTATTTTATTTTCTTTTTGGTTTGCTCCATTGCAGCGGCAACAAATTTAACAAAAAGTGGGTGAGGATTAGCAACTGTTGACTTTAATTCTGGGTGAAATTGTCCCCCAACGAAAAAAGGATGGTTTTTTAACTCAATAATTTCAACCAAATGACTATCTGGATTAACTCCTGAAGCAATCATACCTGCTTCTTCATACTGCTGTAAATAATTGCTATTAAATTCGTAACGATGTCTGTGTCTCTCCGTGATGTGTTGTTTGCCGTAGGCAGCAAAAGCTTTTGTCCCTTTTTTAATGTCACATGGATAGGCACCTAAACGCATGGTGCCTCCTTTAGAGGTCACATTTTTCTGTTCTTCCATGATATTGATAACTTGGTGTTCAGAATTTTCGTCTATTTCTGTGGTATTCGCATTGGTTAGTCCCAATACATTACGGCCAAATTCTATCACGGCACATTGCATGCCTAGGCAAATTCCGAAGAAAGGAATTTCGTTTTCACGAACATATTTAATGGCTTCAATTTTACCTTCAATACCTCTGCTTCCAAAACCAGGTGCAACTAATACCCCTTGTAAATGACCTAATTTCTCTTGTACATTGTCTGGATAAATGCTCTCTGATGGGATGTACTCTACTCTTACTTTACATTCATTTCTTGCTCCAGCGTGAATAAATGCCTCTGTAATTGATTTATATGCATCAGGAAGCTCAACATATTTACCGACCAGACCAATTTTAACATCGGCAGTTGGATTTTTTAATCTACCTAAGAAATCTTTCCAGCTTTCCATATCAGGCTCTGCCTTCGAAGGAAGTTTTAATTTACTCAATACGGTTTTATCCAATTGTTCCTTCATCATTAACAATGGAACGCTGTAGATAGAAGACGCATCAATCGATTCGATCACCGCGTTTACATTAACATTGCAGAATAAAGCAATTTTTTTACGGATATCCATGCTAATGTGATGCTCTGTGCGGCATACTAAAATATCGGGCTGGATGCCGTATTCTAATAAGGCTTTAACAGAGTGTTGTGTTGGTTTTGTTTTTAATTCACCGGCGGCAGCCAAGAAGGGGATCAAAGTTAAATGTATAACAATAGCATTAGAAGATCCTTCTTCCCATTTAAACTGACGAACAGCTTCGATAAAAGGTAATGATTCAATGTCACCCACGGTTCCACCTAGCTCAGTAATCACGATATCATAATTTCCACTTTCGCCTAAGATTCGCATGTTGCGCTTAATCTCATCGGTAATGTGCGGCACAACTTGTACTGTTTTGCCTAAATAATCGCCAGCTCTTTCTTTGTTGATTACATTCTGATAAATTCGACCGGTGGTGATGTTATTGGCTTGAGAGGTTGGAGTGTTTAAAAAACGCTCGTAGTGACCTAAGTCTAAATCTGTTTCGGCGCCATCTTCAGTAACGTAGCATTCGCCATGTTCATAAGGATTTAATGTTCCTGGATCAATATTAATATACGGATCGAATTTTTGGATGGTTACGCGATAACCTCTTGCTTGTAAAAGTTTGGCTAATGAAGCGGAGATGATGCCCTTACCTAATGAGGAAGTAACACCGCCCGTAACAAAAATATACTTAGTCATGTTTGTGAGTTTGTGAGATTAATCAGGTTTTTTACGCCTTTTTAATTGTTTTTGTACGGGATACAAAGGTACACAAAATTCTGGATACGGGTGGGCAAAATTCAATTATTTTTAAAAAGAGGCCCAGTTCCTTGGGCCTCTTTAACTTACTTCTCTATCATTTTAAAATACTTCACATAATCGATTTCGAACTTCTGCGGAAATATATTATCGTCAATTCCTTGTGCCCCACCCCAATCGCCTCCTACGGCAAGATTTAGCAACAAATGAAATCTTTTATCGAAAGGCCAAACTTTGTAACCCTTGCCTTCATTTACAAATTCAAACACAAGCACGTTATCAAAATAGCCACGAACGGCATAAGGTGTCCAGTCTACACGATACAAATGGAAAGCTGTACTTGCATCTGGAATTAATTTAGAACTTGTTTTTTGGGTATTGATTCTGAAATAATACGCTTCGGTGTGCGTGCTAAAGTGAACATTGTTTTGGTCGTAGCCTACATGTTCCATAATGTCGATCTCTCCCGACTTAGGCCACTCCCCATAGCTTCTGTCTGTAGGTAGCATCCAAATTGCTGGCCAAGTTCCCCTGCCAGTAGGTAATTTCGCTTTAACTTCAAACCTACCGTACAATACATCCATCTTGTTTCGCGTAACTAAACGAGTAGAGGTATAGGCCATTCCATTCATGCTTTCTTTTTTTGCGGTAATGGTTAATTTTCCATCGCCAACGCTAACATTAGATAAGGAGTTGGTATACAATTGTTTTTCATTGTTTCCCCAGCCAGATCCACCTAAATCATAATCCCATTTACTAGCTTCCGGTAAACCAGTATAATCGAATTCATCCGCCCATGTGGCGGATGATTCAAATGTCCATTGCTTATCTACCACTTCAGGAGTTTTTGGAGGGAGAATAATTACTTCTTCTTCTTTATCTGAAGAACAGGATTGACAGGATAAAATACAACCTGCGGAGAGCGCAATAAAGAAATACAATTTTTTTATCGGTATAAGCATGATATTTTATTTAAATTCAAAATCGTCAATGTAGAAAATACCTGGATGCGGATGCCCTTCACCTCCTAATTGCACTACAATTTTATCGTATAGATTTTGTGCAGCAGATGCAGAATAATCAAACTCTAGTTGTACCCAGGTATTGTATTGAGCAGGTGAAATCGTTTTTACAATTTCAATCTGAGTTTGCCAAGAATTACCTCCAAGTAGAGAGTTTTGTAGTTTAATAGCTACTGTTGGTTTTACCAAACTGAAATCGTTGGCCCCAGGAATAAATACCTTTAATCTGATTTTATTTTTTGCAGTGAGATCGAAACGATAGGGAAGAGTTACGTTTAAATTACCGTATTGACCATCATTACCTGTTCTTTTCTCATAGTAACCCACTTTAGCAGATGTATTCCCTAATTTAAATGGATTGTCATATCCTCGAACGTAATCCATATTTTCAACTCCCCACGTAAAAGTGGTGGTATTTTGGAAGTCATCGGTTAGGTTAGCGGCTTGTAATGGTTTTTGAACTGGAGGGACAACTGGGCGGCTATATCCTTTTCTGATCAATTTTAAATACCATGCATTTCCAGCATTAGATTTGTCTGCAGACCTTAACCACATCTCGTCGGCAGTAAGCGCTAAGATTTGATACTGAGAAACCCCTAAGTAATAGGCAATAAAACCATTATTGCTAATCGTAATAAATTTATTTCCATTTACCGTAGTTACCAACCAGGTTAGATTGGTTGGAGGGGTATAATTAACTGTTGGATCATCAGAACCGCTTGGTCCGCCAATACCAGCAGCATTAGAGGCATTCGCAAAGGTAGTTCCATTATTCGCATAGGTATACTTCAATGCATTCATGTTAAAGGTCATCTCATCATCGTAAAAGCCGTTGCTCGCTTTTTCATTCGGGCCAGCTTGGTACCAATCTGGAAACTGACTTCCAATAGGGCCTACACCCAAGTGCCCTACTTCTGTTTTGTCAATTATCCACGTTTTACCCGCAGCATTTGCTAATCCTCCAGACAGTAGGTCGAATGCAGGATCAGTGAGCATAGCAGGGTTTGTAGCGGCAATGGTTACGGTTTTAGTAGTGGATGCAATACCTCCATCAGTTACAATGGTTAGTTTAACCGTGTAGGTGCCAGCTAGCGGATAAGCTGCTTGTGCAGTGCTTCCTTCGGCTGTAGCGCCATTTCCGAAATCCCAAATGGCTTTAAAACCTGGTGATTCATTTTTAAAATTGATAACATTTGCATTCGTCGCTGATGGTGCATTCGAGAATTTTACTTGCTCAGCAGTAGGTGCTGCGCCCAGCGCTCTTACCGATTCGTCTTTTTTACAAGAGGCTACGGTTAACATCAAACCCAGGCATAACCAGATGGATGCTTTAAGTATATTTTTATGTAATTGCATGATTTTTTAAATTAATTATAACCAGGATTTTGTTTAATATTTCCTTTGGTAACGTCAATTTCAGTCTGTGGAATTGGAATATATTCACTTTTTCCAGCTTTAAAACCAACAGGCCCTAATACCGCAACAGCTCTTCCAGTACGAACCAAATCAAAGAAACGATGTCCTTCTGTAGCTAATTCTAATCTACGTTCTGCATAGATGTTATCTAGTGTTGCAGGAACTGAAGCCAATCCAACTCGAGCCCTAACCGCATCCAAAAGCTCCTTTGCACGTGTGGCATTACCGCCTCCTTTAATCAAAGCTTCTGCTTGCATCAAATAGGTGTCTGCCAAACGAATTTCGATTTCGTTGATTGGCCAATTTTGTTCTGCAACTCCGCTAGCCGAGCGAAAGGCTTTCAATGGTGCATATTTTTTAATGAAGTAGTCGGTATTTTGGTAACGCGCGTTATACGTTGCACCTGCAGCTTTAAGCGCTTTTCCATCAATAATAGTAGCCGCAAACCGAGGGTCGTTTTTCATCACATTCGCCAGGTCCTCAGTAACTGGACAAAATCCCCAACCGCTAGAGTAGGTATCGCCATTATAGCTATCCATCCCAATAAATTGTGTGCCTACATTTCCTTCACCACCATTAATCCAACCCCAATCAGACCACGCTGCATTATTAGAATGTGGGATTTCATAAATAGATTCTGAATTGAATTTGTTCGCAGGATTAAAAATTTCAGCAAAATTGGTTTGCAATGCATATCCATATGGATTTCCAACTCTATTGATATCCTCGAATAAAGTGGCAGCTTCTGCTAATTTTCCGTTATCGTTTTGATACAATAAAACTTTGGCCAGCTGGGCCTTAGCTGCGCCCATAGAGATCCTGCCTTTTTCGGTAGCAGAAATTGTAGTGGGTAAGCCTGGGAATGCCTCACGCAAATCCTTCTCTATTTGAGCGTAGATTTGAGCAGGAGTAGACTGCGTTTGCTTATACAAATCCTCTGTTGGCAACAGGGTGGTAATTAAAGGTACCTTTCCG
>Ga0247813_10003365_pt1 | contig 10319 bp, 10 predicted proteins | sample UWRJL169409C1_FD_180719 | JGI IMG/M metagenome (GOLD analysis project Ga0247813, IMG submission 180719) | Plant litter microbial communities from Arlington Agricultural Research Station in Wisconsin, United States - UWRJ-L169-409C-1 | ecosystem: Environmental > Terrestrial > Plant litter >... | reverse complement strand
TTCACGAAGACCGCTGGCGCCTGGCAGGGACAGGACGACCTGTTCAGGATCGATTCCTGGGTCTCAGTCATGCTCGGGCAAGGCGTCGAGCCCCGCGCGCATCATCGCATCGCGCGCATCATTAAGGAACAGGAGTTGCAAACCTCCTTTGCAGATCTTTCCAGAGGAATAACGAGTACAATGCGGGCGCTACCGCGACATTGCGATTTCCTAGCCCGGTATTGCCCGGCTGACGGCTGATGCATCACGTAGCCGCTTGTCTGGACGGATATCTTACATGAGGAGAATACTCTAATGTGAGGAGAAGGTGATCTCCAGAAAGAGTGTTCATATCCACAGGTCACTGATATCCCTAAGCCATCCGCGCTGCTGTTTCCAAAGGCGGCGCTACACCTTCTCTGACGATGAACCGCCGTCCGAAGTTGGGAAGCGTAAATGGGCACCGGAGTGTCCGGAAGTGAGTCGGCGTCAATCGAAGTTCGAAGGTGCATGCCCGGAAGCCCGCGTGCGCATGTTCCTCGGCAATCCACTGCAAAAATCGACAGCGGCATCGCACCGGCTTCCTGTACATCATCGAAATGCCTCACTTCGAAGCGATTGCCGGCCATTGCCTTGGCCTTCTCCCGTACGCGCAGCCGGGCAGCATAGCCGATCTTGTAGCGGCACGCTTGCCCGGGTGAAACGCAATAGCGCTCGACCTCGCGCTGCGAGCACCCGAGGCGAAGCCGACCGTATCAGCGTGATTTCTCTGCCGCGATCCACTTCATCATCTCGGCCTCCATCGCTGGCAGGGGGACTGAGCCCATGTTGAGCAGGGCGTCGTGAAAGCGGCGCTGGTCGAAGCGGTCGCCCAATTCCCCCTCCGCCTTTGCGCGCAGCCCGCGCATCTTCATCTCCCCGAGCTTGTAGGCCAGTGCCTGCCCCGGCCAGCTGATGTATCGGTCGACCTCGATCTCGACGTCGAGCTTCGCGAGCGCTGTGTGTCCGGCGAGGTAGTCGATCGCCTGCTGCCGGCTCCACCCCATCGAATGGATGCCGGTGTCGATGACGAGGCGGGCGGCGCGCCACATCTCGAAGGTCTCGCGACCGAATTCCTCGTACGGCGTGCGGTACATGCCGAGCTTTGTGCCGAGCCATTCCGAATAGAGCCCCCAACCTTCGCCATAGCCCGAGAAATATGTCTGGCGGCGGAAGGCGGGGCGGCTGGGGGCTTCCAATGCCATTGCAGCTTGATGGCTGTGACCGGGGACACATTCGTGCAGCGTCAGCGCAACGATGCTGTACAGCGGGCGTGACTTCAGGTCGTAGGTATTCATGAGGCATGCGCTGAGCCCACCGCGACCCGAGGTGTAGACCGGCGCGATCGCGTCGGGCACCGGCTGGATGGTGAAGCGGTAACGGGGAAGGGTGGTGAAGACGTCCTTCAGCTGACCGTCCATCCGCTTCGCCACATAGGCCGAGAAGCCGAGCAGTTCGTCCGGGGTTCGGGCGTAGAATTGCGGGTCGCTGCGCAGGAAGGCGAGGAAGTCGGCGAAGCTGCCCTTGAAGCCGGTGGTGGCGATCGTCGTCTTCATGTCGGCGTCGATGCGCGAAACTTCCTTGAGGCCGATCTGATGGATCGCCTCCGGTGTGAGATCGAGGGTCGTGTATTCGCGGATCTGGCTTTTGTAGAACGACTCGCCGTCAGGCAGTGCAGAGGCGCTGACCGTCGTGCGCGTGCCGGGCAGGTAGGTGCCGCGGTAGAAGACGAGGAGCTTCGCATAGGCGGGGGCCGCGGCGGTATCGATCGCAGCCAGTCCCTCTGCCCGCATCGACGCCTGCTGGCTTGCCGAGATCGAAGCGGGCATTGCCGTGAACGGTTCGGCGAGCGGGTTGTCGGCGCCCGGCTTGGTGAAGGCGGCAATGGTCGCATCGCGCCCAGCGAGCGACACGCGTGGCGGCGTGAAGCCGCGCTTCAGTCCGGCGCGCATGTTGGCGATGTTCTGGTCGAACCAGCGCGGCACATCCTTGAGCCGGCCAATGTAGCGGCGATAGTCGTCGGCGTTCTCGAGCGGGGCATAGGGCTTCACTTCGCCCCAGAAGTAGGAATCGCTGTTGAGCGGCGCCTCGTAGGTGCGGAAGTCGATGTTCGCGACTTCGCCGCGGAGCGACTCCTTGAGGACGGCGGCGTTCAATCGCTCTTCGGAGGAAAGTTGCGTCGCGGGAATACGTGCGATGCGGTCGAGAACTGTGCTCCAGTAGGTGCGCCGGCGCGCCCAGTCAGCGGGGGCGACGGCGGGGAAATGATCATCGGACTTGCTGCGCAAGCCGTCCGCAATCTGCGCGAGCTCCTTCTGTCGCCATTCCCATTCAGCGTCGTAGATCGCCTTAAGCTGCGCATCCGCCGAGCTCGGCTGGGCCCAAGCCGTTGCTGGAGCAAGTGCAACAAGCACCGTCGCGGCCACATATTCAAACCTCATCGTGTCCCCATTTTCCGCTTGTTGCGGCAGTCGTACCTCCCTCAGTCGGCAAGGGAAAGCGCGCCGGATTTCCTTCGTCGGCCGCGTGAAATTCAACTGTGCCGTGTCCTCGTTGTCGCATCTTGCCAGCTGTGGATGAACGAACGGCTGAAGTTAGGAAGAGTGTATGACGGTCTGAACGTCCGCATTTGGGTCGTCGGGGCTGCTTCAGGGAGGCTTTGTGTTACCCTAGCGCTGATAGCCGCAAACAGTCGACGCCTATGACATGCTGTGTGCTTATAGGTTGGCCTGTTCCTCTCCGTTTAAGTTAGCATCGGGACCGTAATAGAGTTCAGCGCACGCGTCGCGCAGGCAGCCACCCTCGATCTCGATATCGTCCCGATAAGCGTCCCCGATGAAACCGAGCGTATCAACGTGCTTGGCTTCGAAATACATCGGGTGCACATCGCTGCGGCCGGCACCGTACACAACGCGGCCAACTTTCGACCAGATCGATGCCATCGTGCACATGCCGCAGGGCTGGAGTGTCGAGTATAACGTTGCCCCGCGCAGCTCCAGTTCTCCGGTTTGCTCACAAGCCCGACGGATCGCCATCATCTCGGCATGAGCGGTTGCGTCAGGCAACTCCTTGGTCTGATTGCGTTCGGCGGCAATCACCTTCCCGTCTAGCACGATGACGCATCCAAGCGGGGAGGCTGAGGGGTCGGACCCTTTGGAGCGCGCGACGTCTATCGCCATTTGCATCCAGTGTTCGTCGGTATCGGTCTGCATTGCGTGTCCACCTAATTGCAGTTGCTGTTAGATTTGGCATGTCGATCCGGTTGCTGCGTCAGCTCTGAACCACCCTGACGGTCGCTTCTGTGGGATCGACCGGATCCATCACGAAAGCCCCGGCATCACGGTTCGCGACAAGCCATGCGACGTGTGCAGCAGTGATGCGCTGGCCCGGCACCAGTCGGGGGACGCCGGGCGGCGCGGGCGCGATCATCTCGGCTGCGATCCTTCCCTCAGCCGCCTCGTAGGCCACCATCTCGGCTAGGCCGTAGAGTGCCGCAGGCCCGGGCATCGCCATGTCGACGGACAGGGTGCCGATCCCGGGCACAGGCGAGATTGCCGGCAGGATGGAGGGATCGGAACCGAGCCGCTTCACGAGATCCTGCAAGCTACCGACGAGCTTGCGGAGATCGGACTTGGTTGTGCCCAGCGACAGAACGGCCAGGATATGCCGGGCGTCGGATAGCCCCATGCTGATCCGGTGATGCTTGTAGAGCCAATCGTCGATGGCATACCCCGACACGCCTAGCGCCGAGACGTCGATCAGTACCTTCGTGACGTCCAGATCGGCGTCTGCCGGCAAATCGTCGCGACCAAACACGCGTAGCGGCGCGATACCGGCAATCTTCTTCCGAAGCTTCTCCGCCAGCGCAATGACGCCGTTCCACATCTGCTCCCCGTTCAACGCGTGATCTCGCCGGGTCGCGTCAAGCGTTGCTAGGATCGGTACCGATGGGCTGGTGGTCTCGAACAGCTCATAGGCCATCCACAATCGCTGGCGATCGATCAGGTCGCCCTTGGCGACGATCACCGATCCCTGCGCGAGGGCCCCCATCGTCTTATGGGCGCTGTAGACGGCGGCATCCGCCCCCTTGGTAAGCGGATCGTCCGGAAGCCCCTCACAGAACGCGAAGGCACCGCCCCAGGCGGCATCGACGATGAGGGGGATGCCGTGATCGTGACAAACAGCAGCGAGCGACGCTATGTCACTCGTGACGCCGTAGTAGGTCGGGCTGACGACGATGAATGCCTTGGCAGTCGGATTGGCTGCCAGTGCGGCGCTAAGCGCTTGCGGCTCGACGCCATGCTCGATGTCCCATTCCCCGTCGATCTGGACCGGCACGATGGCGGCATCGAGCCCCGTCGCGAGCGCGTAGGTACGCTCGGCCTTGTGGGCATTCGCCGCGATCAAAATGGTGTCACCGGGGCCGGCGACCGAGGCCATAACCGTGTGAAGACTCTGGGTGGATCCGCCGGTTACAAACCGGCAGAAGTCGGCATTCCAGGCCTCCGCCGCGATCTCGTGCGCACGTTGAAGGGCCAGCTTGCCTTCGGTACGATCATCGAGCCCCTTCGGCGTCAGCACGTCGGCTTGGAAAACGCGCTTGCCGAGCAGTGCCTTCATCCCGCCAGGAATGGCTGCACCCTGGTTGTGGCCCGGCGCTCCAAATCCGATGACCGGCCTCTTCTCGATCGCCGCCAACGCATCGGCCAACGGCGCACTATTCTGATCCATGCCGAACCCTCTCCTGATCGAGTGGGTGAAACGCACGGATACTGGAAAGCCCCTCCACGATGGTTGATCTTCTTTATCAAACAAGCAGTTATCCGCCGAGTCCGGACATAAATCAAACCTTCCGCCTAGCTGGCTAGGGCGCTCATCGATAGCAAAGCCCTTTTCCAACATTCCGTCACCAAGGGTACGAAAGAGGAAGAGCTATGAGGAACGAGATGCCGATCAACGTCAACGCGGCGAGTGCGGCGGAGTTGGACGCCATCCCGGCGCTAGCGGGGCACGGGTTCGAGATCGTCCGCTATCGTGAGGAACGTGGCGGGTTCAGTGACCTGAGACAACTTGATGAAGTACCCGGTCTTACCGGTAAGGCCGATGGGGCGACTGCTTCACTTACCGTCGGCGATTGCTGACTCAGGCGGGCGCCAGACTTTGGAACGCCGCGATAAGAGCCTGTTCGTTGATCGGTTTGTCGAGAACGATCATCGATGGCCGACTTACATGGCATGCTTCGCGCGTGCCGGTCACGAAGATCACGGGCATTGGCCCATGCTCCAAGATGATGGCTTCCACCGCGGCAGGGCCGGTACCGGCTGAGAGATTGACGTCGGACATGATGATAGAGGGAGGCCTTAATCTCGCAGCATCGATTGCCTCATCTTGCGAGGCAGCCTGATCAAAGGATGTGCCGCCAGCCCGCTCGATCAGCTGGATGATGTGATCGGCGATGAGGAAATCATCCTCGATGACGAGCACATGGCACATATGACAGATCCCGATAAGCTGAGCTCTTAACCAATATGGTCACGCAATGGGCCCGCCACGGGGTTAATAAATGTCAGACAAGGTCGAAAGCTTAGATCGGCGCTTCGATTGCGAAGCGAACACCTTCCGGCAGATATTGGATTTCCGCCTTGCCGCGGATGTGGCGTGACAGGACGCGCTCAATCATTCGCGTACCAAATCCAACACGTGTTGGCATGGCAACGATAGGTCCATCCTGCTCTGCCCAGGAGAAGGTAAGCCGGCGTTCCGTTGCATTGCCGTTCAGATCCCAGCGTATGCTCACCTGCCCCTCCGGTACCGAGAGCGCTCCATATTTGATCGCATTGGTCGCCAGCTCGTGCAGCGCCATCGACAACGCAAGTGTCACTTCCGGGGGCAGCCGTATCGTCGGGCCGACAGCGGAAAAACGTCGACCGTTGCTGTCCATGAACGGCGCCAGCACCCGCTCGACAATCTCACCGATTGCCGCGCCTTCGATCTCGTCCTTGAGCAGCAGTTCGTGCGCAGACGCGAGGCTAGCGATGCGGCCCGACACCGCTTCCCGAGCCTCAGCAAGGGACCCAGCATCGCGTAGCGTCTGACTGACAACGGCACTGACCGTCGCAAGTGTGTTCTTCACGCGGTGTGTCAGTTCATGGGCCAGAACCGAACGTTGCTCCTCGGCGAATTTGCGAGCTGAAACATTGCTCGAAAAGCCCGAAACCGCCAACGGCGTGCCATCCGCACGGCGCTGCAGCGAGCCTTGGGAATGGATCCAGCGTTGCTCGCCTTCAGGCGTCAATATGCGGTATTCGACGTTATACCGCGTGCCATGCTCGATAGCGCTGTTCAGCGAAGATCTGACGAGTTCGCGATCCTCTGGGTGCACGCAAGCCAACAAGCCTTCCGCCGATAATATCTCTCCGGCCGGCCTTCCAAAGTTCGTCAGGCAACTTGGCGAGTAGCTGAGCCGCCATTCTGGCAGGTCGATGGTCCAAGTGCCCAGTCCGCCAGCATCGAGCGCAAGTGCCAGGCGGGCCTCTCGTTCGGCTAGCGCAACTTCGCGCTTCGCAAGCTCGGCACTCAGCGTGTCGCGGTCGCGTTCCAACTGCAACAGCCCGTGCCGCTCGAGTGTGACATCGAGCTGAGATGCCACGAAGTAGCGTAGGCTGCCGGTCGCGTCATGCACGGGCGCGACCATGAGGCGGTTCCAGAACGGCGTGCCATCACGACGGTGATTCAGGAGGTCGATATCGATCGGCTTACGGAGAGCAATTGCGTCCTTCATGCGTTGGACGTCGGCCTGATCGGTCAACGGTCCCTGCATGAAACGGCAGTTCCGGCCAACGACCTCGACCGCCGAGAACCCCGTCAGAGCCTCGAACGCACGATTGACGTAAACCAGCGGGTTATCCGGTAGCGTTGGATCGCTGACGACCATCGGCGTAATGCAGTGATCGAACGCCGCAACGAAGGGGTCATGCTCGTTGAGGCGGGACGCAAAGGCGTCGACAGCCTCGCGTACGACACCTGAGGCATCGTGCGGTCGAATAGGCGAAGGCGGGAGTGGCTGACGGTCCAAAGCAGGAACGTCCTAGCGGTAAGACGTTGATGGATCAACGTAATCGAATTTATGTAGAACTTCTGTCATCTGTCGTCCCACCTCGTGAGGCCATGCGATTGTCGGTTATCACCGGAAATCAGCGGCTAGTCTGGGACCACTCTGCGGCAAACGCGGGTGCTGCAATGAAGCTCGCCGGCTGCGGGGATACGGGCGGCGGATCGCAGACACCCTCTTCGATGTAGCGCATTGCAGACATCAGACCATTCCGGGAGAAGGGCTTGGGTATGACGCCATGGCCACCGGCAAAGTCGGCTGGGATCTTAAGTGGGTTTGCAGTGACGAAGACGACTATCGCGTCCGCCCATCGCTTCCGGATTAGTGCACAGACATCCAGGCCGCTGGTGCCTTTCGCAAGCTGTATGTCGACAAAAGCCAGGTCCGGATGGAGATCGCTTGCCAGGTCTTCAACTTCGTAGAGAGACGCGGCCTCGCCGACGACACGGTGACCGGCGTCTTCGATCATCGCTTCGATATCCATGGCCAAAAGAGCTTCGTCCTCGACGATCAGCACATTCAACGGCGGTTGGGCACGTACACTCATTAATCGTCCACCGGGAATGAGAGAGATACACGAACCCCGGGGGCGGCGTCGGACCACATGACGTCGGCCCTGACTTGCTTGGCGAGGCGGGAGATAAGCATCTTGCCAATGCCGTCCGGCTGAACGTCATTGCTGGCTAGCCCATGGCCATCATCGGTGATTTCGATCAGGGCATTATTGCCTTCCAGGGCGGTGCGGACAGAAATCGTACCGGCTCGCCCGTTGGCAAATGCATGCTTGATGGCGTTGGTCGCTATCTCGTTGAGGATTAACCCAAGCGATGCCGCCTTACTGGACGGCACCTCTATTTGCGAAATGTTCGAAACCAGCTTGATGTCGTCGCGTCGGCTGGCACCAACGACGTCGCCGATAAGATTTTCGGTAAACGCCCCGACATCGAACCGGGTGACATCGTCCGACTGATAAAGACGGCGATGCACCGTCGCCAGCGCATCGACCCGTTCGAGCATGGTCTCAAGTTTTGATGAAACAGCGGGGTCTGATATGCTACGCGCCTGCAAACGCAGGAGCGAACCGATCATCGTAAGGTTGTTCTTTACCCGGTGGTCGACTTCGTGAAGCAGCAGAGTTTTTGCATCTAACGCGGCCTCCAGGTCTGACGTGCGCGCCTCGACTTCCTGCTCGACCAATAACTTTTGCTTTGAAATGATAGTCTGCGCCTTGACGCGTTCAGTAACATCAAGCTGGGAGGCGAAGAAGAATACAACCTCACCGGCGTCGTTGCGTACAGGGCTCAGATACAACGCGTTCCAGAACGCAGATCCATCCTTTCGATAGTTTAGGAGGTCCACGGCAATGTCGGTCTGGGCGTCGATTGCCCGACGCACTTTAGCCACCTGCTCTCGATCGGTGTCGGGACCCTGCAGGAAGCGGCAGTTACGGCCAATGATTTCACTTCGGTCATAGCCCGACAGCGTTTGAAAGGCTTCGTTGCAGAAGACGATCGGGTTATCGGTCTGCGCGGGGTCCGTAATAACCATAGGCATTCGGGTAGCCCGAACAGCCGCGGCAAAAGGGTCCGCTCGTCCGTGCTCGTAATCGAGCGCTTCCGTCAGATGCCAATCGTCCCGCTGCTTCATCACGCCTCCGTGGAGCGTGCCGACCAGCCGAACTCCGTGCCGGGACTAAATCGTTTTGATCGTTTTCCGTTCCGCTGAGAGATCGAGTTCGTCACTCAGGCATGACCATTGGGCGGCATGGCTTGCGCGTACAAAGCCTCTTTGAGATCAAAAATCGGCGCCCCGTCTGCAGGCTGGAAGCTGAACGAATGGCAGACATGGGGAAAGCGGAAATGGCTCGTGAGTATCCGCCTGTGGGTCTGGCGGAAGCCGTAGAGTAGGGCGTGTTCGTCCAAACCTGGACGTTCATGCCGGCGATCCGGGCTCCCGATACAGCCATTCGTTCATTTGGATCGGTGAATGGGTCAAGCCCTATCCATCGGCACGATCCTCGAGCGAAGGTTTCAGCAACCACTATGAGGTAGGTGGCGTTCATGAACGCCGAAAACCGTGCCGTGACGCTCAAGGCATGCAGGCTGAAGCTTCTGCCGCAAGCTATTGTGCTCGTAGCATTTCTGCTTCCCTTTGCGCGCCTGGCTATAAGTTATGGCTATGCGCTGGTCAGAAAAGATCGCGTACAACTAGCCGATATTGCTATTCTCGCGATTTTTACACCTATCGCACTTCTCTTCGTGTGGCTTCAAGTGCGCACGCTTCGTCGTTTAGCTCGTCCTGATTGGCTAAGGGTGACCACCGGTGGCGTAGAACTGAACTTCCAGGGTACGAGGCTTTACCATTCTTGGTCGGCTTTGGGGGAGCCCGTATTGCGGCGTTTAAACGGTAAAAGCGCTGCGCGTTCGATAGTCATGCCGCAACGCAGCGGCGGCAAGCTAGTCATAGCGGCCGAGGACTATGCGCATGAGCCCAATGATATATTGGTAATTCTCAAACAGGCTAAGGCCGGTTTTGTAACAGAACCGGCCCAAAAGCCCTCGAACGCACTATATGCGTTTCTGGCAATTCCGGCTTCGTGCATCACGCTTGGCATTTCCATTATCGGCCTAGTGTGGATTGTTTTTAGATAACCGATCAACCACGACCTAGTTATCCAATCCATGGAGCCGGAAGCCGCCGGTCCGCTTTTCTCTCCGTTCGGGTCTCTGACTGTCGGTCTTCCTCCCCCGCAACTTCGGACCCTCGTCCAGAAACCACAGCGATACTCCCCCGCTTAGCAGCAACTGGCGGGACGATCGCTAGATCAGTGCAGAGCGGTATCGATGCTCATCCGGAACAACGGCGTATGGGTCGCTTTATACCGTCGTAACCGGGAGAGCTTCATGATCCGCCGTCACATTGCTGTACTGCTAGCCGGCGCATTCGTGCTTGCGCCCGTTGCCCCTCTCACTGCCCAGAACACGGGCCGCTCAATTTCGCCGACTGACAAGGCGCAGGGCACTCAGGCTCATCCACAACTGCTCGCGCAGTTCGGCGGTGCGTACAAGGGGCCGCAGACGACATTCGTCGAACGCGTCGGCAAGCGTGTCGCGGTCCAGTCTGGCCTGTCGAATGCAGGCAGCGACTTTACCGTCACTCTGCTAGACTCCCCGGTCGAGAATGCCTTCGC
>Ga0247813_10003364_pt1 | contig 10320 bp, 5 predicted proteins | sample UWRJL169409C1_FD_180719 | JGI IMG/M metagenome (GOLD analysis project Ga0247813, IMG submission 180719) | Plant litter microbial communities from Arlington Agricultural Research Station in Wisconsin, United States - UWRJ-L169-409C-1 | ecosystem: Environmental > Terrestrial > Plant litter >... | reverse complement strand
CCGCCGCCGGACTCGCCGGGGTTGCGATGGCCGATGTAGATCTGCGAACCGAGACGCGTGCCCGTGCTCAGCGTGCCGCCGCTCAGGTTATACGTGCCGTTGCCGTTTTCATAACCGAGCTGCAGCGCGCCGCCCGTGATGACGCTGCCGCCTGATTGATTGACCGTGCCGGTCGAACCCGCTCCGCGACCCACGTCCACCGTGCCCCAGTTTTTATCGGCGTCGGCATCATCCACCAAAACCGAGCCGGCCGTGATGTTGGCCACGCCGGTGCCGCCGCCAAAACCGATCTGGAAGCGGCCCGCGCCCACTCCGCCGGTCGCAGACGGCGTCACGTTCACGACGATCGAGCCGCCGTTGAGATTGAGAATGCCGCTGCTGCCGGAACCCGCGCCGATGCGCAGCACGCCGCTGTTCCAGTCGTTCAGCGTGTTGACCGTCAAGGTCACGCCGGTGCCGATGGTGAGCGTGTCGGTGCCGTTGGCGGTGTCGCCGACGACCATCGTGCCCGTCACCGTCGAGTCGGATTCAAGGACCGTGGTGCCGCCCATGATCAGTGCGCCGGCGCCGGTCTTGGCAAAACCGCCGGTGCCGCCGAAGCCGTTGGAGAACGTGGCGTTGAGGCTGTTGGTGTTGATGGTCGAGACCGTGCCGTCGCCGAGGAGGGCGCGCACATCGGTCACGAGATCGGCGTCGATGACCTTGATCGTGCCGCCGCCGAAGTTGAAGGTGCTCTCGGCCGTCGAAGTGTTATAACGCGCCTTGAAGCGGGTGGTGCCACCGACTTCCAGCGTGCCGCCCGTGAGGTTGTAGACACCCGCGCTGTAACCGGAGACGGCGAGCAGGCCGCCGGAGGCCACGCGAACGACGCCGCCGGACTGGTTGATCGTGGCGTTGCCGTCGGTGCGACCAAAGGTGTTGTTACCGTTGATGAGGGCGCTGCCGTCGGTGATCTCCAAGAGCGTGCCGACGCCGCTGATGTTGAGTTCGCCGGTGCTGGTGCCGTTGGGATTCGTGGAGCGGGCGATGGTGCTGTTGCCACCCGAGATGCGCAGCGTGCCGCCTTCGAGGTTGTAAGTGCCCGTGCCGCCTTGGTTGCCGATATTGATCGCAGCGGCGTTGCCGGTGCCACCCACGGTGACCGTGCCACCCGTCTGCGTGAACGTGCCGATGCCGCCGAAATCACCGATGCGGAACGAACCGGGAACGTCGGCGGTGTTGCCCGCATTGCGCGTCTTCTGGATCAGCAAGGTGCCGCCCGCCATCTCGAATGTGCCGGTGTAGGGAACGGGCGTCGGATCGGTGGAAACACCCGAACCGACCATGAATTCGCCCACGGTGGTGGCGCCGGCGGTCTGGCGCGTGGTGCCGCCGCCGATGTTAAGGGTGTCGAGCGTGCGCGTCGCGCCGCTGAAGACCAACGTGCCGTCACCGGTCTTAAAGAGGTAGTTGCCACCCGCGTCCGATTGGCGGGTGCCGAGACCGATCAGATTGCCCGACAACGTGGTGGTGAAACTATTGGTGTCGATGATCGAGACCTTGGCGGCAGAAAGGCTGATGTTCGCCGCAGTCGAAAGATTGGAACTCGCCTTGAGCGTGGCGCCGAGCGCGCCACCGAAGTTGAAGGTGCCCGTGCCCGCACCCTTCTGAATGCCGTTCGTGCCGCCGACGATGAGCGTGCCGCCGGTCAGGTTGACCGTGCCGGTGGAGGCCGCGCCCTGCGCATACGTCAGGCTGCCGCCCACCGTCGTGGTGCCGCCGGAGATCGTGAACACGCCCGTGCCGCCGCCGCCGACCGTGAGATTTCCGACGGTCGTAAACGTGCCGCCCGTCTGCGTGATCGTGCCCGTGGTCGTCGCGCTGTTGCCGAGCACAACGCCATGAGAGAGGTTGCCCAGCGTGAGCGAGCCGGCCTTCAACTCATACAAACCGGTCGCGCCGTCCGCACCGCCGGAGGTCTTCGTGCCGATGGCCAAGAGGCTGGCCGTGATGATGGAGACTTCGGTGTCCGCCCCATCCTGCACGATGTGGCCGTCGCCACCGTTGGCCCCCAGCCAGAACTGCGTCAGGGGAACGCCGACACCGCCCTGGGTGAATTTACCTGAACCCGTGATATTGATCGTGCCGTCGGACTGCGCGTGATCCGAGCCGATGAACACGCTCGAACCGGAGGCCAACACCACTTCACCGGAGCCGCTCAGATTGTAGGTGCCAGTGCCGCCTTCGTAACCGACCTGGAATGCGCCGCCCGAAATATCGGCAATGCCGGCCGAGTGGTTGACTGTGCCGGTCGAACCGGTGCCGCGACCGACGTCGAGCGTGCCCCAGCCGCCATCCTTGTTTTCGTCGTTGATCGTGAATGAAGCGCCGGTGTTGAAGTTAGCGATGCCCGTGCCGCCATCGACGCCGACTTGCAGGCGGCCGACCGCGGTGGTGATCGTCACCGTCATGTCGTCGGTGAGAGTGAGCGTGCCGGTCTTGCCCGAGCCCGCGCCGACTTTGACAACGCCAGAAACAGTCGAGGCCGCCGACAAAGCGGTGGTGCCGTTCAACGTGAGCGCGCCTACGCCGGTCTTCGCAAAACCGCCCGTGCCGCCAAAGCCGTTGGCAAACGTGGCGTTGAGGCCGTTGGTGTTGATGGTCGAGACCGTGCCGTCGCCGAGGATCGCGCGCACATCGGTCACCAGATCGCTGCCGGTGACCTGGATCGTGCCGCCGCCGAGATTAAACGCGGAGCCGCCGGCGCTGCTGCTATAGTTCGCCTTCAAGTTCGCTCCGCCGACTTCGAGCGTGCCGCCGGTCAGATTGTAGGTGCCCTGGCCATACGAGCCGATCCAGAGTTCACCGGTGCTCGAAACCCGCATCGTGCCGCCGGTCTGGTTGACCGTGCCATTGCCTTCGGCACCGGTGTCATCGCGGTCGCCGATGATGAGGTCGCCGGTGGCGCCAACAATGAAGACGCCCGTGCCCGAGAGATTCAACGTGCCGTTGCCGGCAGTCGCCTGGGTGGAACGGCCGAGATTGGCGAAAGCGCCGGTGACGGTGAAGGAACCGCCGGAGAGATCGAAGGTGCCGGTGCCGCCCTGATTGCCCACGTTGACGGAGCCGGCCACCGTGATGTCGCCGCCCGTCTGGATCAGCGAACCCGTGCCACCCCAGTCACCCACTTGAAGCGCGCTGGACACGCCTGAAACCGAGAGCGAACCGCCGGACATCCGGTATTCGCCGGTCGCACCCGAGCCGGAAGCGACACCGAGGTAACGGACCGCGGAGGCGCCGGCGGTCTGGCTGATCGCGCCGCCCACCACATAGAGTTCGCCGGTGATCGCGTTGGCCCCCGTGAGCGTCAGCGTGCCCGCGCCCGATTTTTCGAGCGTGCCCGCTCCGCTGATAATGCCCGACAACGTGGCGTCCAGACCGCTGTCGGTGATGATGAACGATTTTTTGGTGGCCGTGAGCGTGGCGTTCACGTTGGTCGTGAGACTCGAGCCCGTGACCTTGATGGTGCCGCCGCCGAGGTTGAAATTATACGCGCCGTTCTGACCGCCGAAGACGCCGACGAGACTGCTGCCGCCAATCTGAAGCGTGCCGCCGTTGAGGTTGTAGGTGCCGGTGCCGAAGCCCGTCAGCGTAAGCGCGGAGTCGTTGTCCACGTTGATCACACCGCCGGTCTGCGTGAGCACGCCGGTGCCCTGGGTGATTCCGCTGCTCGGATACCAATTGCTCAGCACCAGATTTGATCCGTTCGTGATGTTCAACACGCCGGTGCCGGAAACATTCAATGCGCCCGTGCTGGCATCGTAATTCGTATCGTTGCCGTTGGTGCGGCCCAGCGTGGAGAGACCGGCGTTCAGCAGGTTCAACGTTCCGCCGCTCAGATTGTAGGTGCCCGCGCCGCCTTGGTTACCGATGTTAAGCGAGCCGTTGACGTTCACCGTGCCGGCAGTCTGGTCGAACGTGCCCGTGCCACCGTAATCGCCCACGCGGAACGATCCGGCCACGGCCTGACCGTTACTGATTTTCGTCGAATCATTGATCGTGAGCGTGCCGCCGCTCAGGGTGTAAGTCGCGGTGCTGCCGGTGCCGGAACCGACCATCAGTTCCACGGCGGAAGTCGCGCCTGCGGTCTGGGCCAGGGTGCCGCCGGTCACGGCAAACGTGTCGAGCACGCGCGTCGTGGAACCCGTGCCACCCAAAGTCAGCGTGCCCGTGCCTTTCTTTTCGAGGGAGCTGCCGCCCTGCCCGATCTGGTGCAAGCCCGCGCTGGTGAGATTGCCCGACCAGGTGGCGTTGAGGCCGTTGGTGTCGATGATCGAACCGGTGTTCGCCTTCACCGTGGCGTTGATCGAGGTCGTGAGATCGGAACCGATCACCTGGACCGTGCCGCCGCCCAGGTTGAAGGCATAAGTGCCGTTGTTCGTCGTGCTGATCGCGTTGGTGCCGCCAATGGCGAGCGTGCCGCCGTCGAGATTATAGGTGCCGGTGCCGCGGCCGAATTTCAGAATGCCGTTTTGAAAACGAAGCTCGCCGCCCGTCTGGTTCAACGTGCCCTGCGCGTTCGCATTGGCGACGACATCGTCCGAAATACCGCCGATCACCAACGCCGCATTGCCGTTCGCACCACCGATGGCGCCGATCGTCACGACGCCGCCCTCGATGTTCAGCGTGCCGCTGGAAGCGCGGGTGGCGTTGGTTGAACGACCCAGAATGACCGCCCCGTTGTCGCCGAAGGGACGATAAATGTTCAACGCCGCGCCGTCCTTGATCGTGTAGGTGCCGGTGCCGGCTTCGTTGCCGATCATGAGTCCGCCAAAAATATCCACCGTGCCGCCGTTTTGATTCACAACGCCCTCGCCGCCCCAATCGCCCACATGCAGCGCGCCCCAGCTGCCCGAAAGCGTTTTGCTGCCGAGCGTGATCTGCGAGCCGGACTCGATATTGAGCGTGCCCGGACCCGCCGCACCCGACACCTCGCCCACGCGGATCATCGCCTTGTAGCCGCTGGTGCCGCCTTCGTTCACCAGCGTGACGTTGGCGCCCGACTGGATGTTGGCCGTGCCGCCGTTCAACACCACGATCCCGTAACGGCTCGTGGCCGAGGAACCGCCGTCACGCACCGGATGCGGATTCGCGCCGCCGTTCAGCTGGGTCACGGTCGCGAGATTAAACGTGCCGCCCACTTCGATCACCCCCGCCTGTAACGTGCCCGCGCCCGAAACGCCGGCCGTCGCACCCGAGCCGACCGACAGCGTGCCGTTCTCGGCCTGATTCAAGACCAGCGTCGATCCCGCGTTCAACACGATGCCCGTCGTGCCCGCCAGCACGCCCAGGCTGCGCGTGTCCTGCGAGCCCGTGACCGCCAGGGAGGCATTCTGCCCGATGACCAGGTTTTGCGTGGATGAAGGCGATGTGCCGCCCCAGTTGGCGGCATCGCCGTAAGCGGAACTGCCCCCGCCCGTGTAGCTGGCCGCATCCACAAAATCGATACGCGCGCCCGAGTTCAGATAGCTGACGCTCGCATAATCCAGCACGGCCGACGCGTTTTCGTTGCCCGAGCCGATGCCAAACTGGGTGTTGGAAATCTTCGCACCCTCGCCGAACAACCGCGGTCCCCACGTGGGATCGAGCGCCCACTCCGCAAGCGTCTTGGCGCCGCCGGGGCTGCTGCCGGGAATCGACGAGATATTGGTGTTATCCGCCTGACCATAGAGGAAAAACTTGCTGGTCGAGTAATCGACGACCGACGTGACATACGCACCGCTCGTGGTCGTGTTGCCCGGCGTGTTGCCCGGCTGCGCGGGATCATAAACGAGAATCAAATCCCAGCTCGATTCGCCGGAGCGAGTCGCCGTGTAACCCGCTTGGGACGTGGACCAAAGGGTGGACTGGATGCCGATCTTAAAAGAAATGCCGGGAGCCACCGTATCGGTGTTCTGCCAGCGATAGGTCGCACTGAAACCCGAACCCAGCGCGGTGCCGGCGGCGGCCAGTCCCGTCGAGGCATTCACGACGCTGAGCGTGCTCTTGCCCGAACCGGTCGCCGTGCCGGTGAGCGACACGCCGCCCAAATTCCCAAACGAGCCCACCGTGTTCTTCCAGTCAATCTGCGTGCCGACCGTGTCTGCGTCCGTCGTTGCGCCTGAGCCGGGTGCATTCGTCGAGCCGTTTATGATGCTCGCACCGCTGGAGTTACGCACGTCGTCCGCATTCCACCCCGCTGCGCCAAAGCCGTTGACCGCCGTGGTGTCGGCATGCGCCGCACCGTAACCCAAGAGCAAGGCACTGACACAGGAAAGCACCACTACCCGTGGGGCGGTGATCCCGCTAAACGAAGGCATCGTCGTGAACATGCCTACGATTTGCAGGGCCGCGCCGCTTATCAAACAAGTGTGAAACACCCCACTGGTTAATAATAGTCGGGACCCTAGTAATTTTCACCTAGCAAAACCGACCGGGTGTATCCCCTAATTCAATACACCCCGTCTTGGCCCATTAGCGCCGATTTCCCGACCGCGCCGTGGTTTCACCGACCAAACCGGATTGCGCGGCGAACAGGGACAGCTGCGCGATGCGCCGCAACCCCGTCTTCTTCATCAGATTACTGCGATGATTGATGACCGTGTGCACGCTCACGCCCAGCTTGTCGGCGATCTCCTTCGAACTCAGGCCCTGCGCCACGTGGCACAACACGGTTTTTTCCCGCTTCGTCAGATCCGCAAGGTTCGCCCGTCCGCCCACTTCAGGCGCATTGTTACGGCTGACCAAGCCTTTGATTAAGTCGCCCGCCAAAGGTCCAAAATACGTCTGCCCCACCGCCACCGACTGCAACGCCGACCGGAAAATCTCCAGCGACGCCATCTTCTCCACCACGCCGAGCACCCCGGCCGCAATCGCTCCGCGCATTGCCGCCGGATTCAAATTACCCGTGAAAATCAGCACCCGCGCATGCGGACGCAAAGCACTCAACTCGTTCAGCAGCGCCAGTCCGGACACGCCCGGAAGCACCAGATCCAGAATGATGATATCAATCTCTTGCGTGCTGCAGATCTCGATGGCCGTGCCGGAATCCAGCGCGGAACCCACCACCTTGAATCCCGGAAGTGATTCCACCACCTGCGTCATCATGCCGATGATCGCAGCATGGTCATCCACGATCATGACTCGCGTGATATCGGAAGGCGCAACGTGGGGAAAATCAGGAGAGGACGACATGCAATAAAAACGAACCGCTGTCATCGCATGTATAAGTTTTCTCAAATTACTACGCTATATCGCACACTTAGGCCAAAATGAGGTGAAGACCTAGTTTCCCCTAGTATCATCTATCCAGATTCCATCTGGTGTGTTGTATCGTCCCGCCCCGGATTTTCACTCCGGTCGCGGGATTTCCGGCGCGCCGCAGCCGGTATCAGGCCCGTGGATGCGCCTTGGCGTAGACATCCCGCAACCGAGCGATGCTCACATGCGTGTAAACCTGCGTCGTATTCAGATTTACATGACCAAGCAGCTCTTGGACGAGGCGCAGATCCGCCCCCGCATTGAGCAGGTGCGTCGCGTAACTGTGACGCAACTTGTGCGGCGTCAGATCCGGCGGCAGCTCGGCCAGGGCCAGATAGCGCTTCAGCAGCAGCTGCACCTGCCGCACCGGCAGACGCTCCTGCTTCGCATTCACCAACACCGGCGCCGCATGCCCGGTTTCACGCGCGAACTCCGCCTTCCACTTCACCAGCACCGCCATCGCCACGCGCCCGAGCGGACAAAGCCGCTCCTTCTTCCCCTTGCCCAGCACGCGCGCCACGCCGCTCGTGAAATCGATCTGCCCGTAATCAAGCGCGCAGAGTTCGCTCACGCGCAGTCCCCCGCCGTAGAGCAGCTCCATGACGAGCCGGTCGCGCCACGCGGTGAACGCATCGAGCGTCTCGTTTTCGAGCAACCGCTGCGGCCCCGTAAGCAGCAGCTTCATCTGCGCCTCGGTGAGAAACTTCGGCAGCCGCTTTTCCAGCTTCGGCAGCGGCACGCCGATGAACGGATTGCGCGCCACGCCTCCGCGCCGCAGCCAGAATTTAAAAAACGCGCGCAGCCCCGACACGTGGTTGTGCAGCGTGCGCCGGTCGAAACGCGACTGCGCCTCGATCACAAAGTCACGCAGGTCGCGCGTGCCCAGTTTGTCAAAGCCCCGCTCCCACAGCCCCGCCGCGCTCGACCACCGGTAGAAGTCGTCGAACGCCTGCCTGTAGTTGCGCAGTGTATACACCGAATAGCGGCGCTCCTTCTCCAGGAACTCCGCGAACGGCGCCCACCAGCGCGTCAGCACCGGCTCAGGCGGTGGCGGCTGGGAGGCGGGCTTCGACATCGCGCATGACCTGCGTGGCGTGCAGCCGCAGCGCGCCCTCGGGATCGAGTCCCTTCGCGCGCGCCGCGGCCGTGAGTTCAAACAACATTTTACCGAGCGCCGCCTCGTCAAGCTGCGCGCCCAGCGCCTTCACTTGCGCGACATCCACCGCGGACTCGGCCGGCAGGGCTTTCTTTTCGATCTGCTTCCACACCGCCTCGGCAAACATCAGCGCGGGCAAGCGCGGCGGCAGGTCTTTGAAAACGCCCGTCTGCACCGGACCGTTCTTTTTTTCCTGCGCCTTGATCTGCTCCCACTTGACGATCACATCCTCGGCCGTGCCGAGTTTGTCACCGGTGCCGAATACATGCGGATGCCGGCGCACGAGCTTGTCATTCGCCTCGGCCGCCACGTCCTCGAGGTTGAAGTGTCCGTCCTCCTCCGCGAGTTGCGCGTGAAAGATCACCTGCATGAGCACGTCGCCCAACTCCTCGCGCATGTGCGGCTTGTCGAGGCGGTCGATGGTGTCGAGTAGCTCGCTCACCTCGTCGATGAGGCAACGCGTCAGCGTGGCGTGGGTTTGTTCCTGGTCCCACGGACACCCGCCGGGCGCGCGCAGGGCTGCGATGGTTTTGCGAAGGTCTTCAACAGCGCTCATATCTTGTCCGCAAAGAGGCGCAAAAGACACAAAAAGGTAAACCACGAACCGCACCGGGATTGTTTCTTGCGCCTTCCGCGCCTCTTTGCGGCTATTACGCCCTTACACAATGTCCGACAAACTCACCGAGATCATGGCTTGGAAGCGACAGGAGATCGCGCCGCTCATCCGCGACGTTCCCCTGCCCGAACTGGCCGCGTTCAACGCCATGGCCCCCAAGCCGCCGTCCTTCGCCAAGGCCCTGCGCCGCGATGACGGCAAACTCGCCGTGATCGCCGAGATCAAACGCCGCTCCCCCTCCGCCGGCGCCATCGCCGCCAGCACGCTCACCTCGACCGAGCAGGCGCTTAAATACCGCGCCGCCGGAGCCAGCGCCCTGTCGATTCTCACCGACGAAAAATTCTTCGGCGGCACCCTCGGCGACCTCAGTTCGGTGACGGCGCTTTTCCGCCAGGAACGCCCCGCCCTGCCCTGCATTCGCAAGGACTTCATGGTTCACCCGATCCAGGTGCTCCAGGCCCGCGAAGCCGGCGCCAGCGCGATCCTCATCATCGTCCGCGCGCTCAATGACGACGAAATCGCCGCCTTGTTCGCCGCCGCCAAATTCGCCGGTCTCGACGCGCTTTTCGAAATCCACAACGAGTCCGAACTCGACCGCGCCGTGAAACACGGGGCCAAGATCATCGGCGTCAACAACCGCGACCTCGCCATCTTCAAGTGCGACCTCGGCCTGAGTGAACGCCTCATCCCGCTCTTCCCCAAACATGTGATCGCCGTAAGCGAGAGCGGCATCTTCACCGGCGCCGATGCCGCCCGCGTCCACGCCTGCGGCGCCCACGCCATCCTCTGCGGCGAGGCGCTCATGAAAGCCTCCGACACCGCCGCCCTGATTGAAGAATTCCGCCGCGATGTTTGAGAAAAAACATCAGAAGCTGCTCCCTCGCCGTGAATTTTACCACCGGCTCACGCGCAGTTTTGCGCTCGGCTTCGTGTTGATCCTGTTCTCGTTGAGCATCGGCCTCGCCGGCTACCACTTCATCGGCGGACTTTCCTGGATCGATGCGTTTCTCGACGCCTCCATGATTCTCTCCGGCATGGGACCGCTTTCTCCACTGCACACCGACGGCGCCAAACTCTTCGCCGGCATCTACGCGATCTACTGCGGCATCGCGCTTATCGGCACCACCGCGATCATCTTCGCACCCGCCGTTCACCGGGCCCTTCACAAATTTCACATCGAGGACGCCTCGCACGACTGATCATGCCACTCTCTCCCTCCGCCACCCGCGATCTCCTCGGCCAGCTCGGCCACTTCCCCAAGCGCGCGCTC
>Ga0247813_10003363_pt1 | contig 10320 bp, 10 predicted proteins | sample UWRJL169409C1_FD_180719 | JGI IMG/M metagenome (GOLD analysis project Ga0247813, IMG submission 180719) | Plant litter microbial communities from Arlington Agricultural Research Station in Wisconsin, United States - UWRJ-L169-409C-1 | ecosystem: Environmental > Terrestrial > Plant litter >... | reverse complement strand
GGCCACGGCGACGCCGAGAGCGGCGATCTCGGCGAGCTTGTCCGTGTTGCGGCCGGTGGCGACGATGTCGGCGGCGGCCGTGCCGCGGGCGAGGAGGGATTCGACGACGAGGCGTCCGAGCTGGCCGGTCGCGCCGGTGATGACGAGAGACATGGTGTCCTTTCGGGGTTGGTACCTACGAGAACCGGGGTCGCCGCCATAACATTCCGCTGCGCGGGTACCCACTTCTAAGTAAGCTACCCACATGAAGGTAAGCACCCTGAGCGAGGCCGGCCTCACCGGCTTCGGCTTCACCGACGGAATCCTCCCGGCGAACTGCCCGTCACGGACCGTCCTCGACCATGTCACGAGCAAGTGGGGCGTGCTGGTGATCATCGCGCTCTCGCAGCAAGACCTGCGCTGGGGCGAGCTGCGCCGCACGATCGAGGGCATCAGCGAGAAGATGCTCGCCTCCACGCTGCGCACGCTCGAAGCCGACGGACTCGTGCACCGCGACGCGCACGCGACGATCCCGCCCCGCGTCGACTACAGTCTCACCGGGCTCGGCCGCGAGCTGGCCGACCGGTTGTTGCCGCTGATGCACTGGATCTCGGCGAACGCGTCAGACATCGTCGGCCGCCCGGCAGAATAGTCGGATGGCCCCCACCGCACTCCCCCACATCGTCGTCGTCGCCACGGGGGGCACGATCGCCGGATCCGCGTCGTCCGCCACCGACACCACCGGCTACCGGGCGGGCACGAGCGGGGTCGACGACCTGCTGGCGGCGGTTCCGCAGGCGCACGAGCTCGCACGCCTCAGCGGGCAACAGTTCGCGTCGATCGATTCGTCGGATGTCACGGACGAGATACTGCTCGCGCTCGCGCGCCGCGTCGACGGGCTGCTCGCCTCGCCCGACGTCGACGGCGTCGTGGTCACGCACGGAACCGACACGCTCGAGGAGAGCGCGTACTTCCTGCACCTCGTGCTCGACTCGGCGAAACCCGTGGTCTTCACGGGCGCGATGCGGCCGGCCAGCGCGCTCAGCGCCGACGGACCGTTGAATTTCTACGCGGCCGTCGCCGCGGCATCCGCCCCTTCCAGCGTCGGGCAGGGCGTGCTCGTGGTGCTCAACGACGAGATCCACTCGGCGCGCGACGTCTCGAAGTCGACGAGCCTGCGGGTCGACTCGTTCGCCTCTGCCTACGGCCCGCTCGGCGTGGTCGTCGGCGGCCGGGTGCTCTACTACCGCGCGGTCGTGCGTGCGCACACGACCGCCACCGAGTTCCACCTCGACGCGGTCGACACCCTGCCCACGGCGGGCATCGTCTACGCGCACTCGGGCATCGACGACTCGATCGGCGCGCTCCTCGCGGCCGCCGACTACGCCGTGATCGTGCACGCCGGTTTCGGCAACGGCACGGTGTCGACCCGCGTGATCGAGCCGCTCGAGGCGGCCAGGCGTGCGGGAACCGTGGTGGTGCGCGCGACCCGCACCGGCAGCGGCCACGTCACCGCCGTCGGCGCGAGCCCCGACGCCAACGGCTGGATCTCGGTCGACGACCAGAACCCGCAGCGCGCCCGCATCCTCGCCTGCCTCGCGCTCACGGTGACCGACGACCACGACGAGATCCAGCGTATCTTCGACACCTACTAGTATCTGAGCAAAGCCCACGCAAAAGACGAAGGAGTCTTATGCCGAACGAAGAAGCCGACGCGATCGTCATCGGAGCGGGCCTCGCCGGCCTCGTCGCCACCGCAGAGCTCGTGGCCGCGGGCAGACGGGTGATCGTGCTCGAACAAGAACCCGAGGCGAGCTTCGGCGGGCAGGCCTGGTGGTCGTTCGGCGGGCTCTTCCTCGTCGACTCCCCCGAGCAACGCCGTATGGGCGTGCGCGACTCGCTCGACCTCGCGCGGCAGGACTGGCTGGGCTCGGCCGGCTTCGACCGCGCGAACGACCACTGGCCGCGGCGGTGGGCCGAGGCGTACCTGCAGTTCGCGGCGGGCGAGAAGCGGGCCTGGCTGCGCGAGCGCGGCATGAGTTTCTTCCCCGTCGTCGGGTGGGCCGAGCGCGGCGGCTATACCGCGAACGGGCACGGCAACTCGGTGCCGCGCTTCCACATCACGTGGGGCACCGGGCCGGGGGTTCTCGCGCCGTTCGAGCGCGCGGTGCGCGAGGGCGTCGACCGCGGGCTCGTCACCCTGAAGTTCCGGCACCGGGTCGACGGACTGATCGTCACCGACGGCGCCGTCGTCGGCGCGCGCGGGGCGGTGCTCGCGCGCGACGACGCGGCCCGCGGGGTGGCGAGCAACCGCCTCGTGATGGACGACTTCGAGCTGTACGCGGGCGCGACGATCGTCACGAGCGGCGGCATCGGCGGCAACCACGACCTCGTGCGCGAACTCTGGCCCGCCGACATGGGCGCCGCGCCCGAGCACATGCTCAGCGGCGTGCCCGCGCACGTCGACGGCCGCATGCTGGCGATCGCCGACGACGCCGGTGCGCACCTGATCAACGGCGACCGCATGTGGCACTACGTGGAGGGCATCACCAATTTCGCCCCGGTGTGGGCAGACCACGGAATCCGCATCCTCCCTGGGCCGTCGAGCCTGTGGTTGGATGCCACGGGCAGACGCCTGCCGGTGCCGCTGTTCCCCGGCTTCGACTCGCTCGGAACCCTGCGGCACCTGCGCACCACGGGTCACGACCACTCCTGGTTCATCCTCACCCAGCGCATCATCGAGAAGGAGTTCGCACTCTCGGGCAGCGAACAGAACCCCGACCTCACCGGCAAGAGCGTGCGCGAACTGGCCCGACAGCGGCTGGGCAAGGGCGCGACCGGCCCGGTCGAGGCGTTCAAGGCCCGTGGCGTCGACTTCCACGTGGCCGACACCCTCGACGGCCTGCTCGCGGAGATCGACGACGGCGTGCTCGACCTCGCGCGGGTGCGGCAGGAGGTCGAGTACCGCGACCGCCAGCTCGACAACCCGTTCTCGAAAGACGCGCAGATCACCGACCTGCGCCAGGCGCGGAAGTACCGCGGAGACAGGCTGATCCGCGTCGCGACACCGCACAAGCTGCAAGACCCGAAGGCCGGGCCGCTCATCGCGGTGAAGCTGCACATCGTCACCCGCAAGACGCTCGGCGGCATCGAGACGAACCTCGCCGGCCAGGCGCTGCGCGGCGGCAGCGGCGAGGTCGTTCCCGGGCTCTACGCGGCGGGCGAAGCGAGCGGATTCGGCGGCGGCGGCATGCACGGCTACCGTTCGCTCGAGGGCACCTTCCTCGGCGGCTGCATCTTCAGCGGGCGGGAGGCCGGCCGCTCGGTCGCCCGCGGTTGACCGGTTTCGCTAGGCTGGAGAGACCACACGAGGGAGCCTCATGACTGACGTGAACACACCGCCGCCGGCCGGCTGGTACCCCGATCCCGCGGGAAGCAGCCGCACGCGCTGGTGGAACGGCTTCGGCTGGTCCGACACCTTCGGCGACCCCGTGCCCGCCACGACGCCCGGTGCCGCGCCAGGCGCCGGCACGACCGACGCCGGCACGACCGACACCGCCGCCCCCGCGACGCTTCCCGCCTACGCGGCCGCCCCGGCCTACACGAACGCTCCCGCCTACACGAACGCTCCCGCCTACAGCCTCGAGCAGCCCGCGGCGCCCGCCGGCACGCCACCGTACACGCCGTTCATCTGGGCTCTGGCGGTGCTCCCGATCGTCGGGATCATCGACAGCATCATCACCCTCGCGATGTTCGACCAGGTCGTCACCCAGGCGTTCGCCCCCGACGCGCCCCCCTTCGCCCCCGGCGACCTGCTGCGCTTGGGCATCTCCTGGCTCGTCATCGGCGCCAGCGTGCTCCTCGGCATCCTCGACTGGCGCGCCCTGAACACGGCGGGTGTGCCGAAGCCGTTCCACTGGGCGTGGAACTTCTTCGCCGTCATCGGCGTGCCCGTCTACATGGTCGGCCGCTCGATCGTCGTGCGCCGTCGCCTCGGCGGGGGCGGTCTCGCCCCGATGATCGTCAACCTCTCGCTCATCGTGGTCGGCTTCGCCCTCGGCGTCGTCGGCGCGGTGCTCGCGGTCGGATCGGTGTTCGACTCCGGCCTCCTGTACTGACCCCGCCCCGTGGCTAGGCTGAGCGCATGACGCAGACCGGCAGCGAAGACGCAGGCATCGACATCACGGCACGACCGAGCGGCCCCGGCTGCCTGGAGTGCGGCGAGACCGGCAGTTGGTGGCTGCACCTGCGTCGCTGCGCCGAGTGCGGGCACATCGGCTGCTGCGACAGCTCGCTCAACAAGCACGGCACCGCGCACTGGCGGCAGACCGGCCACCCCGTCATCCAGAGTTTCGAGCCGGGCGAAGACTGGTTCTACAGCTTCGAGACGCTCGACACGTTCGACGGTCCCGAACTCGCCGAACCCCGACACCACCCGCTCACCCAGTCGACACCCGGCCCGGCCGACCGCGTGCCCGCCGACTGGCAGAGCCTGCTCGGCTGACCAGGGTCGCGCCCTCGGAGCCACGCGCGCGGCACCGGCCGTTCGCACCACTTCGGTAGGCTGCGTGCACTCACGACCACTGGAGCCGCACATGCACGACACCGAGACCGTCACCGAGGGCACCGTCATGGCACGCCTGAGAGTGGCCCTGCCGCTGCTCGGTCCGAGCGAACGCCGCGTCGCGCAGGCGATCCTCGCCCGGCCGGCCGAGGTCACCGAGTGGTCGACGGCCGAGCTCGCGATCGCGGCCGACACCTCGCCGGCCACGGTCGTGCGCGCCTGCCAGAATCTCGGCTTCCGCGGGTTCCAGCACCTCCGGTTGGAGATCGCGCGCGTCGCGCCGATACCGGCGCCGCCCGAAGACCAGGCGCATCCGCTCACCAGGATCTTCTCGGATGCGGCGGACGCGATCCAGCTCGGACGCGCGAGCGTCGACATCGCGAGCGTCGACGCCGCGGTCGACGCCCTCGCCGGCGCCCGCCGCCTCGTGCTCGTCGGAACCGGGTTCTCCGCGCCCCCGTTGCAAGACGCGGCGATGCGCTTCGCCACCGTCGGCCGCCCCGTCGAGGCGCCGACCGACGTGCTCGGCCAGCAGTTCGCGGCGCACTCGCTCACCGCGGGAGACGTCTGCCTCACCGTGAGCTACTCGGGGGCGAACACGCACACGCTGCGGGCCTGCCGGGCGGCCAAGGAGGGCGGCGCCATCGTCGTCGCCGTGACGAGCTTCGCGCGCTCGCCGCTCACCCAGCTCGCCGATATCTCGCTCATCACGAGCCCGATGAGCAAGGCACACCACGTCGACCCGTTCCTCTCGCGTCTCAGCCACCTGCTCGTGCTGCACACCCTGCACACGGCGCTGTTCGCCCGCGGTTCGCAGACCGACGCGTTGCACATGGGCGACGTCGTCGCGGAGGCGCTGGTAAGCGACGAATAACCACGTGGCGACGTTGGCGAGGCGTTGAGAGACAGGTCGCCGTTCGTCTACCGCCCGTTCACCTCGGCCGCACATCCTGAATCTCGTAACCGCGTTTCATGCCCTATGAAACGACGTAACGAGATGGGTCCCCGATGCACAGCCTCACGATCGCCGGCACGTACAACGCGCGTTGGGTGCCCACCGAGGCGGCCGGGCGTCTCGCCCGATCGGCCGCCCTCGACGGGCTCGACGCGACGGGCGCGTCAGACCTCGACGACCACGGCATCGCGCTCGTGCTCGACCTCCGCGAGAACTCGGAGCGTGCGGCGGTGCCGCACGGCGTCGCCGTCGCGCACGTTCCGCCGTCTGCCCGATGGCCTGCCGACGTCGGGCAGCCTGGAGCGGGTCTACGAGTTCCTGCTGACACAGCGCGGCCGCGAACTGGGCGAAGCGGTGGCGGCCGTCGCCGACGCGACCGGCCCGGTTCTCGTGCACTGCACGGCGGGCAAGGACCGCACCGGTCTCGTCGTCGCGCTCGCACTCCTCGCCTCGGGCCACAGCGAGCAGATGGTCGTCGCCGACTACGTGCTGTCGACCGGGGTCGTGCGCGAACGCCGCCTCGCGATCGCCGAGTCGACGCTCGCCGCTCTCGACCTCGACGCCGAGAGCCATGCCGCGGCCCTGCGCCTGCACCTCGACAGCCCGGCCGAGGCGATCGAGCACGCGCTGCGCATCCTCGACGCCGCGGGCGGCGCCGAGGCCTACCTCGTGCGCCACGGCGTGACCGCGCAGCAGTTGCGGTCGCTGCGGGAGAATCTGGGAGGGCAGTCGGATGACACGGACTGACAAGTTCACCGTCGTGCACCTCAGCGACGTGCACGCCACGATCGGCGAACTGCTCTACGGCCAGGTCGACGGCGTCGCCCGCCTCGAGCAGGTGGGCGAGTACGTCGTCGCCGCGGGTGTCACGCCCGAGGCCGTCATCGTCACCGGCGACCTCGCCCAGCGCGGTCACTCCGCCGCCTACCCGGCGATCGACCGTGCCCTCACGGCGCTCGGCGAACGCGTCGGAGCGCCCGTCTTCACCGTGCTCGGCAACCACGACGTGCGCGCCGACGCCCGCGTGCTCGACGGGCACCGCGACGGCCACTACCGCGTCGTGACCGTCGGCGACGTGCGCCTCGTGCTGCTCGACTCGTCGACGGGCGAGCTCGACGCCGAGCAGCTCGACTGGCTCGCGGCGACCCTCGCGCGGCCGCACGGCACCGGCACGATCGTCGCGCTGCACCACGCGCCCGTGCCGTCGCCGCTTCCGGCGCTGTCGAAGATCGGCCTGCGCGAGCCGGCACTGTTCGCGGCCGCGATCGCCGGATCCGACGTGCGGCTGATCCTCGCCGGGCACTACCACCACCCGATGACCGCGCTCTTCCACGGCGTTCCCGTCGCCGTCGGCCCGTCGCTCGCCTACCACCAGATCATGAACGCGGGCCCGTCCGCGGTGAGCGGCCACGACCTCGCCATGTTCTCGCTGGTGCAGCTCACCGCCGACCAGGTCAGCACCGCCCCGGTCAGCCTGCAGTCGCCGAGCCCCCTGTTCTCCATTCCCGCAATCCACTCCGCACCCACCATCGCACCACAACCGAGAAGGACACCATGAACCGCAAGCACTACGTCGCCACCGCTGCCACTTTCGTGGCACTCGGCCTCGCGCTCACCGGCTGCACGGCAGCCGAGCCCGCGGCCTCCGACGACACCGCGACGACGACGGCCACCGAACTCGACGCCGCGACCATCACCGTCTACACGTCGGAGCCGCAGGAGAAGATCGACGCCATCGTCGCCGCCTTCAACGACGAGCAGCCGAACGTGACCGTCGAGGTGTTCCGCGCCGGCACCGGCGACCTCACCGCCCGCATCGAGGCCGAGCGCACGACCGGCGAGATCCAGGGCGACATCCTGCTCGCTGCCGACGCCCCCACCTTCGAGGGCTACGCCGCCGACGACCTGCTGCTCGCCTACACCCCGGCCGACGTCGAGTCGCTCAACCAGGACGTCGTCGACCCCGAGGGCTTCTACACCGGAACCCGCATCATCCCGACGGTCATCGCCTACAACACCACCGCGATCGACACCCCGCCCACCTCGTGGCACGACCTCACCGACGCCGAGTACGACGGCAAGATCACGATGCCGAACCCCGACGTGTCGGGTGCCGCCGCGTACAACGCCGCCGTGTGGCTCGACGCCGACGACCTCGGCGACGAGTGGCTGACCGACCTCGCGGCGAACTCGCCGGTGATCGCCGACAGCAACGGCCCCGTCTCGCAGGCCGTCGCCGCGGGCACGCAGCCCGTCGGCATCGTCGTCGACTACCTGGTGCGCGAGCTCAAGGCCGCCGGTTCGCCGATCGACGTCGCCTACCCGACCGAGGGAGTGCCCTACGTGTCGCAGCCGGTCGGCATCTTCGCCAGCACCGACGAGCAGGAGGCCTCCGAGGCGTTCGTCGACTTCCTGGTGAGCGAAGCCGGCCAGACCCTCGCGGTCGAGCAGTCGTACCTGCCCGTGCGCAACGACGTCGGAACCCCCGACGGTGCGCCCGCCATGGACGACATCACCATCCTGTCGCCCGACCTCGACCTGATCGCCGAGACCAAGCCCGCGGCGGTCGAACGCTTCAATGAGCTCTTCCAGTAACCAGCACGGCAGGGGCCCGGCCGTCATCGGCCGGGCCCCTGTGCCGGGCTCCCCCGTACCTCCCCCGCGTCGGGGACGCCGTCGCGCCGACGGCATCGACGCACTGCGCGTGGCACTGTGGCTGGTCTGCGGTGCGGTCGTGCTGCTCCCCCTCGGCGCGATCGTCGTGCTCGCGTCATCCGGAAATCACCTCCTCCTCTTGCTCGGCGGCGACATCGCGGAGGCCGGCCTCAACAGCCTCGTCTCCGCCGGCGTCTCCGCCCTCGGCGCCGTCGTCGTCGGCACCGTGCTCGCCCTGCTGCTCGACCGCACCGACCTGCCCGGCAAGCGCGTGCTGCGCCTCTTCGCGCTCACGCCGCTGCTCGTTCCGCCCTTCGTCGGCGCCATCTCCTGGATCGGCATCGCCGGCCCGACCGGCCCGCTCAACGTCGCCTGGACCGGGTGGTTCGGCGGCCCGCTCTGGAACATCTACGGCGCCGACGGCGTGATCTTCCTGCTCACGGTGCACTCCTACCCGGTCGTCTACATCATCGTCTCGGCGGCCCTGCGCCGCATCCCGAGCGACCTCGAGCAGGCCGCGCGCATCAGCGGCGCCTCGGCCGTGCGCGCCGTCTGCAGCGTGACCGTGCCGCTGCTGCGTCCCGCCATGCTCTCCGCGTTCACCCTGGTCGCGGTCGGCAACCTCGCCGACTTCGGCATCCCGTCGATCATCGGCCTGCCCGAACGGTACGTGACGCTGTCGACGCTCATCTACCGCTACATCCAGTCGGGCACCGTCGAGTCGCCGCTCGAGGTGATCTCGACGATCGGGGTCGTGCTGCTGATCGTCGCCGCCCTCGCGATGGTCGTCGACATGCTCGTCTCGAAATCGCGATGGGAGCTGGATGCCTCGGCTTCCGCCGCGCAGGTGCTGCCGCTCGGCGTCGCCCGTATCCCCCTCGCGCTGCTCGCCTGGGCCGGTGTGCTCGCGGTCACGCTGCTGCCGGTCACGGCCCTGCTGACCCAGGCCCTGCTGCCCGCCCCCGGAGTGCCGCTCGCGTGGGAGAACCTCACGCTCGACAACATCGTGCGGGCGACGACCATGCCGGCCACCCTCACCGGCGCGGTCAACTCGGTCGTGCTCTCGGTGCTGGCCGGTCTCATCTGCGGAGTGCTCGGGCTCGCGATCGGCACCGTGGTCACCCGCACGAGCGCGCGCTCGAACACCGCGTTGAAGACGGTGGCGATGCTGCCGCAGGCGATCCCCGGCCTGGTGATCGCTGTCGGCTGGCTCATCATCGCTCCGCGCATCGGACTGTTCAACACCCCGTGGCTCATCCTCTGCGCCTACGTCATGGCGTTCGTGGCGATCGTCGTGCAGGCGGTGAGCGCTCCGCTGCGGTCGACGCCGATGACCGCCGAAGAGGCCGCGAGGGTCTCGGGGGCGAGCCGGCTGCGCGCGCTGTTCGACATCTCCTGGCGTATGGCCGTGCCGGCGGCGATCTCGGGCGCGACCCTCGTGGTGCTCACCGCGGTGCGCGAGCTGACCATCTCGGTGCTGCTGCTCGCCCCGGGCGGCCAGACGCTCGGCGTCTCCATCTTCAGCCTGCAGCAGGCCGGCGCCTACAACGCCGCGTCGGCGCTCTCCCTCATCATCACCCTCGTCGGCCTGGCCGGCCTCGGTCTCGCCGCCCGCCGGGCGCGCTGACCGCACGAAAGGACACCATGTCGTCTGTCACCCTCTCCTCGCTCGGCCTCGTCTTCCCCGACGGCACCGTCGGCCTCGAGAACATCGACCTCGCGATCGCCGACGGCGAGTTCATCGCCCTCGTGGGCCCCTCGGGTTCGGGAAAGACCACGCTGTTGCGGGCGATCGCCGGGTTCCTCAGCCCGACGACCGGCACGATCCGCCTCGGCGACACGGTCGTCGCGGGCGGCGGCACGCTCGTCGCGCCCGAGAAACGCGCGCTGGGCATGGTGTTCCAGCAGCACGCCGTCTGGCCGCACTGGAACGTCGCGCGCAACATCGCCTACCCGCTGCGGCTCGCGGGGGTGCCGAAAGACAAGCGCGAGGAACGCGTCGCCGAGGTGATGCGGCTCGTCGGGCTCACCGGCTTCGAGAAGCGCAATCCGGCCACGCTCTCCGGCGGGCAGCGCCAGCGCGTCGCGCTCGCCCGCGCCATCGTCGGCCGCCCGCGGGTGCTGCTGCTCGACGAAGCGCTCTCGGCGCTCGACGAGCCGTTGCGCG
>Ga0247813_10003360_pt1 | contig 10325 bp, 9 predicted proteins | sample UWRJL169409C1_FD_180719 | JGI IMG/M metagenome (GOLD analysis project Ga0247813, IMG submission 180719) | Plant litter microbial communities from Arlington Agricultural Research Station in Wisconsin, United States - UWRJ-L169-409C-1 | ecosystem: Environmental > Terrestrial > Plant litter >... | reverse complement strand
CCACGGCCTCTGCGGTCAGGTGGCTCGTCTGGAACCCGAAGGAGCCGGTGTAGCAGTTGGCCCCGCCCGAGTTGAGCACGATCGCGCTCACGACACCGTCACCGATGACCGCCTGCGACCACAGGATCGGGTTGGCCTTCGCACGGTTGCTCGTGAACACCGCAGCTGCCGCGCTCGACGGCCCCAGGTTGCGCACGAGGGCGACATCGCTCTTGCCGGTGCTCTTGAGCCCCGCTACTACCCCGGTTGCCGCGAATCCTGCCGCGTGGGTCACGCTCATGGTGCTACTCCGTCGATGCTCAGGCCAGCAGTCTCGGCGAGACCGAGAGCGATGTTGGCGGACTGCACGGCAGCTCCCGCCGTGCCCTTCACAAGATTGTCGATCGCGGTGATCGTCACCAGGCGGTGGGATGCCTCGTCGACGGCGATCCCGATGAGTGCGACGTTGGCACCCACGGTGTCGGCCGTGCGCGGGTACTGTCCAGCGGGAAGCAGGTGGACGAAGGGCTCGTCGCCGTAGGCCGCCTCGAAGGCGGCCCTGACCGAAGCCGCAGTAGCTCCCGGAGCGAGCCGTGCCGTCGACGTCGCGAGGATCCCCCGCGACATGGGTACGAGCATCGGCGTGAACGAGACTGTGGTTCCCGTAGCCCCGGCAACCCCGAGGTTCTGGATGATCTCGGGCGTGTGGCGGTGCGTTCCCCCCACGGCGTAGGCGGAAGCGGAGCCGAGCATCTCCGCCGCGAGCAGGTCGGTGCGGAGGGACTTACCCGCACCCGAGGGTCCAACGGCGAGCACGGCAACGATATCGCTGCTCTCGACGAGGCCGGCCTGCACCGCGGGCGCGAGGCCCAGGGTGATGGCTGTGACGTTGCATCCCGGAACCGCAATGCGCGACTGGCCCACGAGGGCGTCACGCTGCTTGCCGCCGTCGGCGTGTACGAGTTCCGGCAGGCCGTAAGTCCAGGCGCCGTAGAAGTCACCACCGTAGAAGTCGGCCCAGTCGGCCTCGCTCACGAGGCGGTGGTCGGCCCCGCAATCGATGACGAGTGTGCTCTCGGGCAACTGCGCGGTGAGCTCTCCCGACTTGCCATGCGGGAGGGCGAGAAAGACCACGTCGTGACCAGAGAGGTTGGCCGCGGTCGTCTCGACGAGGGTGAGGTGTGCGAGCGACCGCAGGTGCGGCTGCACACTGATGAGGGGCTGGCCGGCGTTGGAGAACGCGGTGACTGTCGTGACCTCGAGGTCAGGATGGGCTGCGAGCACCCGCAGGAGCTCACCACCCGCGTAGCCGCTTGCGCCGGCTACTGCAACGGAGAGAGACATGGCTCTACCTTAAGAGAGAAGGGGACGAGGGACATTCGGCGGCGACGGAACACAAGAACCGGGGGCAATAGCCCACACCGGTCGCGTACCGACGCCTAGGATCGCTCGGCCGTGCGACGACGTCGCGCCGGACGCACGCGCATGGAGCGTCGTACGTCTGCGGTGCGAGAGAAGGTCACCCGTCGACAGTACTACTCTCGCGCGCTCTAAGCCCAATCGGTATTCTGGCCGGAGAACGACTCACGAACCAGGGAGCACTCATGTCTGACCTCGACGGCCTTCTCGAACTCATCCCTGTTGGCGACATCGCCAAGCAGTTCGGTATCTCCGAAAGTGTCGCGGAAGGCGCCGTCAAGCAGATCCTCCCCACCCTCGTGAGCGGTATGGCCGCGAACGCCAAGGATGATGCAGGTGCCAAGTCGCTCGAAAAAGCGCTCACCAAGCACACCGGCGCTCTCTCGGGCAAGAAGACCGTCTCCGAGATCGACACGGAGGACGGCGAGAAGATCGTCTCCAACGTCTTCGGCACGAAGAAGAACGAGGTCGTCAAGGCTGTCGCGTCGAAGAGCGGCGAGGCCGACGAGTCGCTCATCGCCAAGATCCTTCCGATCGTCGCACCCATCGTGCTCGCGTGGGTCGCGTCGCAGTTCTTCAACAAGAAGGAGGAGACCGCGTCTTCGTCGAAGACGACCGAGGCAGCCTCCGGCGGCGGCATCGGAGACATCATCGGCGGCCTCGTGAGCAGCAAGGAAGGCCAGGACATGATCGGCGGCCTGCTCGGCGGGCTCCTCGGCGGCGGCAAGAAGTAGCTCCTCACGCGCACACGAAGGGCGCATCCACGCGAGTGGATGCGCCCTTCGTCGTTTCGTCGGCTACTCCCGCAGCGCAGCCCCATACTTCTCGGTCGCGATGGCGACTGCAGCGAGCTTGGCCTCAGACGCCTCCGCGGCCGTGAGCGTGCGGTCGGTCGCGCGGAATCGCAGTGCGAAGGTCAGCGACTTGCTGCCCTCCGGTACCCCGGCTCCGCGGTAGTCGTCGACGAGGTGCGCGGTCTCGAGCAGCTCGCCCGCTCCGGTGGTGAGCGTCGCGAGCACGTCCCCGGCGGGCACGTCAGCGGCCACGACGATTGAGAGGTCCTGCGTCGCCGCAGGGAATCCTGAGATCGGGGTGGGCTCGACCGATGTGGCGGCGAGTTTGAACAGCGCGTCGAGGTCGAGCTCGAGCACCGCGACGACGCGCGGCAGGTCGAGGTCGAGAGCGAGGCGCGGCAGCAGCTCCCCCGCGAACCCGACCGAGCGGTCGGCCACGAAGACCTCGGCAGTGCGTCCGGGGTGCAGCGAGGGGTGCGATCCCTGCTCGAAACGCAGGTTCACCGCGAGGGCGGTCGCGAGCGTGCGGGCTGCGTCGAGTGCATCCACGAGTCCGCTTGCAACCGCGACCTGGCCGGGCTGCTTCACGACGGCGTCACCGGTGAACAACGCCGCGACGTGCCACGGCTGCGGCGGGATGCCCGCATTGAGTTCGCCGAGCACCGCGTCGCCGGGGTGCGCGTTGCCGACAGGAAGCGGTCCACTGCCGTATGTAGCACCGGCTTCGGGCAGGAACACGTGCCCGATCTCGAACAGGGCGAGATCGGTGAGTCCACGCGACAGGTTGCGACGACTGATGTCGATGAGCCCGGGCAGGAGCGAACGCCGCATGTGCGAAGCCTCGGAGTCGAGAGCATTCGCGAGCTTCACCGTCGGTGCGCCAGCGTCGCTGAACAGGTCAACGGCCTTCTGGGTCAAAAACGGGTACGCGAGCACCTCGGTGAGTCCGCTCGACGCGAGGGCCTGGGCTGCCGCACGGCGCTGCTGCTGCATGCGCGTGAGTCCACGACCGGGGGGCGCGACCGGCAGCACCGAGGGGATGCGGTCGTAGCCCACGATGCGCGCAACCTCCTCGACGAGTGTCGGTGCATCCGTGAGGTCGGGGCGCCAGGTCGGCGGAGTAACGCTCAGGGCGCCCTCGATCGACTCGACGGTCGTTCCAATGGTCTCGAGCGCTGTGCGCACCTCGTCGGCCGTGTAGTCAACGCCAATGAGCGAGGCCGCGTAGCCATCCTTGAGAACGATCGGCGTGGATGCAACGGGCTCGCCCCAACTCGAACCGAGCGTGTCGAGCGTGCCACCCGCGAGTTCCACCAGCAGGTGTGCAACCCGGGACGCCGCCGCCGCTGAGATCGCGGTGTCGACACCGCGCTCATAGCGCTTGGCGGCCTCACTCGGAAGCTTGTGGCGTCGTGCGGTGCGCGCGATCGTGACGGGCTCCCAGTTGGCAGCCTCGACGAGCACGTCGGTAGTCGCGTCGGAGATCTCGGTTGCGGCTCCGCCCATGACCCCGGCGAGGCCGATCGGGCCGGAGCCGTCGGTCACGAGGAGGTCCTCGGTCGAGAGCTTCCTGACCCGACCGTCGAGCGTCTCGATGGTTTCGCCCTCGGTCGCCCGGCGCACGACAATGCCGCCACTGAGGGTCGCGAGGTCGTAGCCGTGTGTGGGGTGTCCGAGCTCGAACATGACGTAGTTGGTGATGTCGACGGGCAGCGAGACCGAGCGCACGCCCGCGAGAGCGAGACGCGCGACCATCCACGGCGGCGTCGGTCGCGTCGCGTCGATGCCGCGAACAACACGCGTCTCGAACGAGGTGAGGCCGAGCTTTCCGCGGATCGGGTTCTTGTCGTCGACCTCGAAGGAGAATCCTGAGGCGGGAACGACCTCGATCGCGTCAACCGGGTCACGGAACGCGGCTCCCGTTGAGTGGGAGTACTCGCGCGCGACGCCCCGCAGCGAGAAGGCGTAGCCGCGGTCGGGCGTCACGTTGATCTCGACCGCAGCGTCATCCAGCCCGAGAAGGGCGATGGCGTCGGTGCCGACCTCTGGATCGAGCCCGAGGGAGGCGAGCAGGAGGATGCCGTCGTGCTCGTCGCCGAGACCGAGCTCGCGCGCCGAAGCGATCATGCCGTCGGACACGTGTCCGTAGGTCTTGCGCGCGGCGATCGGGAACGGGCCGGGAAGCACGGCGCCGGGCAGCGACACGACGACCTTGTCACCGACGGAGAAGTTGTGGGCGCCGCAGACGATGCCGCGGGGAGTCTCCTCCCCCACATCGACCTGGCACCAGTTGATCGTCTTGCCGTTCGACTGCGGCTCAGGATCGAACGCGAGAACGCGACCGACGACGACGGGGCCGGTGACCTCGAAAGTGTGCACGTCCTCTTCTTCGAAGCCGACCTTGACGAGGGCTTCGTGTACGTGTTCGAGCGTGACGGAATCGGGCAGGTCGACGTACTCGCCGAGCCAGCTAAGCGGGACGCGCATCAGACCACCATTCCGAACTGCTGGGAGAAACGAATATCGCCCTCGACCATGTCACGCATGTCGGTCATGGCGTTGCGGAACATCATGGTGCGCTCCACACCCATGCCGAATGCGAAGCCCTGGTAAACGTCAGGGTCGATGCCTGCAGCGCGCAGGAGGTTCTGGTTGACCATGCCGCAGCCACCCCACTCGATCCAGCGTGCACCACCTTTGGCGTTGGGCTGCCAGACGTCCATCTCGGCGCTCGGCTCGGTGAAAGGAAAGTAGTTCGGGCGCAGGCGGATCTGCGCGCCCTCGCCGAACAGCGAGCGTGCGAGGTGCTCGAGGGTTCCGCGCAGGTGGGCCATCGTGAGGCCCTTGTCGATCGCGATGCCCTCGATCTGGTGGAAGACGGGGGTGTGCGTGGCATCCAGCTCGTCGGTGCGGTAGACGCGACCGGGCGCCACGACGTAGACCGGCAGCTCGCGGCTGAGCAGCGAGCGGATTTGCACGGGGCTCGTGTGCGTGCGCAGCACGAGGTGCGCGTCGACCGGATCCACGAAGAATGTGTCCTGCATGGCGCGTGCCGGGTGGTCCTCGTCAAAGTTGAGCGCGTCGAAGTTGAACCACTCGTTCTCAAGCTCGGGGCCCTCCGCGACCTCCCAGCCCATTCCGATGAAGATGTCGCTCATCGTCTCCATCATGAGCGAGATGGGATGACGCGCTCCCGCTGTGAAGCGTGACGGCAGGGCCGTGACATCCACTGTCTCGCTCGCGAGTCGTGCAGACTCTTCGGCTACCGCGAGCTCGGCCTCGCGCTCAGCGACGGCCTGCGAGACGCGGGCCTTGGCCTGCCCGACGAGCTTGCCCGCCGCGGCCTTCTGGTCGTTGGGAACGCTGCGCAGCGCTCCACCCAACTGGGCGATGGTGGAGGTCTCCCCCACGTGGGCGTTGCGCGCTGTCTTGAGTTCGCTCACCGTCGTCGTCGCGGCGATGGCCTCGAGGGCTGCATCGACCGCGGCATTGACCGCGTTCTCCGAAATTTCGATGGGTTCTGACACAAGCAACGAGTTTAGCCGCGCTTATAAGGGGGCAGCGCCGCCACCCACACCCGCGTCGGGTGCTCTGGTCAGTCCAACGCTCGGATCCTCGTAGCGAGCCTTGCCTTTTCTCACGTAGCCACCGGCCGTGCGCCGCGCGATCACGCGCGCGATCCACGACAGGGTGAGGTTCATCGCGAGGTAGATCGCGAGTGAGAGAAAGAACAGCGGGAAGAAGTAGCGGTTGCCGTAGTAGTTGGCGAGGTTGTAGTTGAGATACCGCATGATCTCGGGGTAACTGATGATGTACGCGAGGGCCGTGTCCTTGAGCAACACGATGAGCTGCGCGATGATGATCGGCAACATCTGACGGAACGCCTGCGGAAACTCGATGCGCATGCGGGTCTGCACGGGGCTGAGCCCGATCGCGAGGCCGGATTCCCGCTGCCCGCGCGGCAGCGAGGCGATTCCTGCGCGCAGGATCTCCCCGATGATCGCGCCGTTGTAGATGCCGAGGGCGAGGATTCCCGCTCCGTATGCACCCGTACCGAAGATCAGCAGGATGAACAGCATCATGAGCAGCACGGGCATGCCTCGGAAGAACTCGAGCACGACGGTGACGGGAACGCGGATGAACGCGGTGCCCGCCGTGCGCCCGAATGAGAACAGGATGCCGATGACGATCGCGAGGGCAGCCGCGACTCCGGCCATGCGCAGGGTGTTCCAGACACCGTTGCCCACGCCGCGCCACAGTTGCACGTCGAGGAAGATGTCCCAGCGCGACGGGTCGAAGACGCCGGGCTGCGTCGCCCCGTTCGCCGTAACGCGGGGGCTCGCGAGAATGAACAGGATCCAGGCCACGAGGGCGAGGATGAGCACGGCCCCGACAACCGACAGGATGCGTGAACGCTGCCGAGCCTTGGGCCCGGGCGCGTCGAAGAGTACTGAGGAGCTCATCGGAGGATCGCCACCTTGCGTTCGACGACCGCGGCGAGACGCCCGAGCGGGATCGTGATGAGCAGGTAGAAGAATGCGACGGTCAGCAGGATCGCGAACACGGCGTCGCCGCGCGCGTTGATGATGTCGCGACCGGTGAGAAACAGGTCGGCGACGAAGAATCCGCCAGCAACCGAGGTGTTCTTGGTGAGCGCGATGTAGACGTTGATGAGCGGTGGGATGACCATCCGCACCGCCTGCGGAAGCACGATGGTGCGCAGGGTCTGGCCGAAGTCGAGGCCGAGGCTGCGGGCGGCCTCCGCCTGGCCGAGGGCGACGCCATTGACGCCCGATCGAATGGCTTCAGCGATGAAGGGAGAGGTGTACGCGGTGAGCCCGATGAGCGCGAGGATGAAGAACTCGGTGCGCACCCCGAGGTAGGGCAGCACGAAGGCACAGAAGAACAGCACGAGGGTGAGCGGGGTGTTGCGCAATAGCTCGGTGTAGACGGTTGCGAAGCCGCGCAGGGAGGCGACCGGGGAGATCCGCATCGCGGCGATGATGAGTCCGACGATGAAGGCGCCGATTCCGGAGATCACGAGTAACAGCAGGGTGGTGCCGAAGCCGCGAAGCAACACGGGCAGGAAGTCGATCACTGCATCCATGGCTCATGGTCCTTTCGAGTGCGGGTAGCGAGCGGCCCGCGCGCTGAGCACGCGGGCCGCTCGGTGGTGGTGCCTAGTAGCGGTCGACTGCCGGCGGCTCAGGCAGGTCGAGGACCTTGCCCGCCGTGGCCTCCCACGCTGCATCCCACGTGCCGTCCTCGTAGGACTCCTCGAGCACGTCGTTGATCCAGTCGCGGAACACGTCGTCATCGAGCGCGAGGCCGATGCCGTAGGGCTCCTGCGTGAACGGGGCGTTGACAACCTCGAACTCGCCATCGTTCTGGTCGGCGAGACCCGCGAGGATCACGTTGTCGGTAGTGACGGCAACAGCTGCACCCGTGCGCAGCGGCTCGAGGCACTCGCTGTAGCCACCCGCGGGGAGCACATCAGCGCCGTACTCGAGGATGTTGTCCTCAGATGTGGAACCGGTCACGGTGCAGACCTTCTTGCCCTCGAGGTCCTCGGGGCCGGTGATGCCCTCGGGGTTGCCCGCGAGAACCAGGATGTCCTGGCCAGCCTCGTAGTAGGGGCCAGCGAACGAGACGATCTTCTTGCGGTCGTCGTTGATCGTGTAGGTGGCGATGACGATGTCGACCTCGCCCGCCTGGATGAACGGCTCGCGGTTGGCCGAGAGCGCCTCCTTCCAGACGATCTTGTCAGCGGGGATGCCGAGCTTGGCCGCGATGAGCTTTCCGATCTCGATGTCGAAGCCCTCGGGCGTGCCATCCGGTCCGGCCAGGCCGAAGAGCGGCTGGTCGATCTTGGTGCCGATTGTGATGGTGCCCGCCTCGTTGAGGTCGGCCATAGTCGTGCCTGCCTCGAAGCTGATCTCTTCATCGACTTCGGCGCCAGGGGTCGGGGCCCCTGAGTCAGTACATCCTGCAAGCGCTATGACCGCGGAGACCGCGAGCGCTGAAATCATCAAACCCTTGTTGAGTTTCATGGTTTCCTCCTTGTGCTGTGCTGCTCGCCCACCGGTTAGTGGGTGAGGACTTTCGAGAGAAAATCTTTTGCTCTCGGGCTCTGGGGTGTGGTGAAGAAGGTCTCAGGGTCTGCCTCTTCGACGATCGCGCCGTCGGCCATGAAGAGCACGCGCTGGGCTGCCTTGCGGGCGAATCCCATCTCGTGCGTGACGACGACCATGGTCATGCCGTCTTTCGCGAGTTCGACCATTACGTCGAGAACCTCGTTGATCATCTCCGGGTCGAGGGCGCTCGTCGGCTCGTCGAACAGCATGACTTTGGGGTCCATGGCGAGAGCGCGGGCGATGGCCACGCGCTGCTGTTGCCCGCCCGAAAGCTGCGAGGGCATCTTCTCGGCCTGGTTGGCAACGCCGACGCGGTCGAGCAGCTCCATGGCGCGCTTCGTTGCATCCACCTTCGATCGCTTGCGCACCGTCTGCTGCCCGAGGGTCACGTTTTCGAGGATCGTCTTGTGGGCGAACAGATTGAACGACTGAAACACCATGCCGACATCTGCCCGGAGTCTCGCGAGATCCTTGCCCTCTTCGGGCAGCGCGACACCGTCGATGCTGATGGTTCCGTCATCGATGGTCTCGAGGCGATTGATTGCCCGGCACAGCGTTGATTTTCCCGAACCACTCGGCCCAATGACAACGACGACCTCTCCTTTATGGATGGTCGTCGTTATGTCCTTGAGAACGTGCAGGTCACCGAAATGCTTATTGACGTGTTCGAGCACGACGAGGGGTTCCATGACCCCACCCAACCACACCCCTCACTCGGGGGGCAAGCTGGCGGTCAGACCTTAACCCGCTCGTAACACTGTCAGGCGCGCTGGGCGAACGCAGACTCGTAGAGGCAGACCGAAGCAGCGGTTGCGAGGTTCATCGACTCCGCGTGACCGTAGATCGGCACGGTGATGGCCTGGTCGGCGAGGGCGAAGTGCTCGTCGCTCAGTCCGCGCGCCTCGTTGCCGAATAGCCAGGCCGTCGGCTGTGCGAGAAGACCAGAACTGCGGGCGGTGAGGATGTCAGAACCCTTGATGTCCGCGGCTAGCACGGTGAGGCCCGCAGACTTGACCTTGTCGAGCACGGTCTCGAGATCAGCCGCGAGGGCAACGGGAAGGTGGAAGAGCGATCCCGTGGTCGCGCGCACGACCTTGGGGTTGTAGAGGTCGACGCTGCGTCCGGTCAGGATCACCGCGTCGGCTCCCGCTGCGTCGGCCGCTCGGATGATGGTGCCCGCGTTGCCGGGGTCACGCACCTCCTCGAGGATCGCAATGAGCTTCGGCTCGTTGCCGAGGATGTCCTTGAGCGAAGTCGGAAACTGCTTGCACACGGCGATGATGCCCTGCGGGGTCACCGTGTCAGCCATCGACTCGAGTACCTGCTCGGTGACGAACTCGATCTCGAGGTCGGCGTCTCTCGCGCCCGCCGCGATCTCCGGGTAACGATCGAGGGCCGTGGGCGTCGCGAACAGGTCGACGAGGAGCTCAGGTCGGAACGTGAGCGCTTCGCTCACCGCTTGGGGACCCTCGAGCAGGAAGAAACCGGTGTCAGTGCGGTGGTCCTTCTTGCCGAGCTTGGCTACGCTGCGGACGCGTGGCGACCTCGGGTTATCGATCATGGTTCTGATGATAGGTGCGCGCGCCACGCGGTCATGGTCTCCCGCGCGGGTGAACCGAGGCTTAACGAAAGAAACGCCCCCACTCACGTGGGGGCGTTTCTCGAAGAGATGCTTAGGCGCTGACCTTGGCGTTGACGTCGGCAGGCAGTGCAGCCTTGGCCGTTGCAACGATCGCGGCGAACGTGGCGGGCTCCGTGACGGCGAGGTCAGCGAGAATGCGACGGTCAACCTCGATACCAGCCAGGTTCAGTCCCTGGATGAAACGGTTGTAGGTGAGGCCGTTGGCGCGGGCCGCAGCGTTGATGCGCTGGATCCACAGGCGACGGAAGTCACCCTTGCGGGCACGACGGTCACGGTACGCGTAGACGAGGGAGTGAGTGACCTGCTCCTTGGCCTTGCGGTAGAGGCGCGAACGCTGACCGCGGTAACCCTTTGCGC
>Ga0247813_10003358_pt1 | contig 10326 bp, 8 predicted proteins | sample UWRJL169409C1_FD_180719 | JGI IMG/M metagenome (GOLD analysis project Ga0247813, IMG submission 180719) | Plant litter microbial communities from Arlington Agricultural Research Station in Wisconsin, United States - UWRJ-L169-409C-1 | ecosystem: Environmental > Terrestrial > Plant litter >... | reverse complement strand
CTTCGCGTCCCAGCCGGAGAGCTGCTTGAGCACCCGGTCGTTGGCGGGGTCGAGCACGGTGTAGCCCACCATGCCGTGCTGGCCCGGCGCGGTGCCGGTGGTGAGGGTGGCCAGGGCCGCCGCCGTGGTGGTCGGGAACCCGGAGTCGATCACGGCCGAGCCGGTGAGGTACGACATCAGGGTGCGCGCGTGGCCGGCGCGGGCGCGCAGTGCAGCGGAACCGAGCCCGTCGACGAGCAGCACGACGACCCGGGAGGCCGCGGGCAGCGAGAGGCCATTGGCTTCGCCGGAGATTGCGGAGAGACACGCCGGCATCACATCGGCGAGGCTCAGTCGGTCTGATTTCAGCGCCGGTAACATGGTGGCAATCCTATGGCTACTCCCATCGATACCCCTGCCCCCGTGCCCACCGAACCCGGTTCGGGTGAACGCATCGAAGACGTCGACGTATCGACGGAGATGCAGGGCTCCTTCCTCGAGTACGCGTACTCGGTGATCTACTCGCGCGCCCTCCCCGACGCGCGCGACGGCCTCAAGCCGGTGCAGCGCCGCATCCTCTACCAGATGGCGGAGATGGGGCTGCGTCCCGACAAGGGCCACGTCAAGTCGGCCCGCGTGGTCGGCGAGGTGATGGGCAAGCTGCACCCCCACGGCGACGCGTCGATCTACGACGCGATGGTGCGCCTCACACAGGACTTCATCCTGCGTGTTCCCCTCATCGACGGGCACGGCAACTTCGGCTCGCTCGACGACGGCCCGGCGGCACCCCGCTACACCGAGGCGCGCCTGCACGCCACGGCGCTGGCCATGACGGAGAACCTCGACGAGGACGTCGTCAACTTCATCCCCAACTACGACAACCAGCTCACGCAGCCCGAGGTGCTCCCCGCCGCCTTCCCCAACCTGCTGGTGAACGGTGCGAGCGGCATCGCCGTGGGCATGGCCACCAACATGGCCCCGCACAACCTCATCGAGGTGATCGGTGCGGCCAGGCACCTGCTGCACAACCCGAACGCCACCCTCGACGACCTCATGGAGTTCGTGCCCGGACCCGACCTGCCCACCGGAGGCACGATCAGCGGCCTCGCCGGCATCAAGGACGCCTACGCCACCGGCCGCGGCGCCTTCAAGACCCGCGCGAAGGTGACTACCGAGTCCATCTCCGCCCGCAAGACCGGGCTGGTCGTCACCGAGCTGCCCTACATGGTCGGCGCCGAGAAGGTCATCGAGAAGATCAAGGACGGAGTGAACTCCAAGAAGCTGAGCGGCATCTCGGATGTGACCGACCTCACCGACCGCAAGCGCGGCCTGCGCCTCGTGATCGGCATCAAGACCGGCTTCAGCCCCGACGCGGTTCTCGAGCAGCTCTACCGCTACACCCCGCTCGAAGACAGCTTCAACATCAACAACGTGGCCCTGGTGGGCGGCGGACCGCAGACCCTCGGGCTGCGCGACCTGCTGAAGGTCTACGTCGACCACCGGCTCGACGTTGTCACGAGGCGCAGCCGCTACCGCCTCGCCCGCCGCCTCGAACGCCTGCACCTCGTGGAGGGCCTGCTCATCGCGATCCTCGACATCGACGAGGTGATCCAGGTGATCCGCACCAGCGAGGACTCGGAGGAGGCCCGCACCAAGCTGCGCAGCGTCTTCGACCTCAGCGAGCTGCAGGCCGAGTACATCCTCGAGCTGCGTCTGCGCCGCCTCACCAAGTTCAGCCGCATCGAGCTGGAGAAGGAGAAGGACCAGTTGCTCGCCGAGATCGCCGAGCTCGAGGCACTGCTCATCAGCCCCGCCCGCCTGCGCGACCTGGTCTCCAGCGAGCTGGAGGACATCTCCGACCGCTTCGGCACCCCGCGCCGCACGCTCCTCACCGAGGCGCGCCCCTCGATCGCCACCTCCGCCGCCTCCCGCAAGAACGCGCCGATCCTCGAGATGGCCGACACCGCCTGCCGCATCTACCTCTCCACCACCGGCTACGCGCTGCGCGTCGACGTGCCGGTCGCGGCAGAGGGCGACGACGCCGTCGAGACGTCCGCCGCCGCGCCCCGGCGCCGCAGCAAGCACGACGCCCTCGCCTCGGTGCTGCTCACGACGAGCCGCTCGGAGGTGGGCGCCGTCACGAACCTGGGGCGTCTCATCCGCTTCACCCCCATCGACCTGCCGAACGCACCGTCCAATTCCATCTCGCTGCGCGCCGGCACGAAGATCCGCGACTACCTGGCGATGACGAACAAGAAGGAGCACGTGCTCGGCTTCGTCTCGCTCGACGCGGATCAGTCCATCGCCGTCGGCACGCGCCAGGGCGTCGTGAAGCGCGTCGCCACCGGCAACTACCCCAACAAGCCGGAGTTCGAGGTCATCTCCCTGAAGGCGGGCGACGAGGTCGTGGGCGTCGCCCAGTCAGCGGATGACGCGGAGCTCGTGTTCGTGACGTCCGACGCGCAGCTGCTGCACTTCGCCGCCTCCGCCGTGCGCCCCCAGGGCGCCGCAGCGGGCGGCGTCGCCGGCATGAACGTGGGCGCGAAGGCGGCCGTGATCTTCTTCGGTGCCGTCGACCCGCAGCAGGAGATCATCGTCGCCACACTCTCGTCGTCGAGCGCCGCGCTGCCCGGCGTCGATCCGGGACGCGCCAAGGTGTCCGCGTTCGGCGAGTTCCCCGGCAAGGGACGCGCCACGGGCGGGGTGCGGTCGCACTCCTTCCTCAAGGGCGAGGACATGCTCGCGCTCGCCTGGGCGGGCCCGGCGCCGGCGATCGCCGTCGCACCGGACGGATCGGTGCGCCAGCTGCCCGAGCCCGGTGCCAAGCGGGACGCCTCCGGCACTCCGCTCGACGCCGTCGTGGGGTCGATCGGCGTCTCGCTCTAGCGCCGTCTCGCTTCAGTGCGAGCGCCGGGGGTCAGCTCTCCGGCGTGTAGGCGTCGATGCGGATGCGCAGGCCGGCCCGGGCGATCAGGGCGGCGTCGAGGGGCTCGATCTCGAAGACGAAGGCGTTGGGCCTGGCGCTCAGCGAGACCGAGAGGCTGCCGTAGACCGCCCCGTCGAAGTCCGAGTAGGCCATACGCTCGAGAACCGGGCGCAGCAAGGCCAGGTGCGGCTCGATCAGCTCGCTGTCGCCGGGCACCGGCACGTCGTAGTGCCACTGCGAGATCTCGCGCGCGGGTCCGGTCGGGTCGAAGTCGTGCACCGGCTGCCCGATCGGCAGCCACCGGCTCGCCTCGACGCCGGTGTACTCGTTCAGGTGCTCGAGGCTGTGGCTGGCGGTGGCGATGTTGATGCTGACCCGGAAGATGCTCATGCATCCATCCTCCCCCACCCGGGCTAGACGTCGATGCGACTCCGGTTCAGTCCCTCACCGGCGATGATGAACTCCTTGCGCGGGGCGACCTCGTTGCCCATCAGCAGTTCGAAGACGCGGGACGCCTCCTCCGCGGCCTCCGCGTCGTTCACCGTGACGCGGCGCAGCGTGCGGTAGCGGCGGTCCATGGTCGTCTCCGAGAGCTGGTCGGCGTCCATCTCGCCGAGTCCCTTGTAGCGCTGGATCGGGTCCTGGTACTTCTTGTTCGAGCGCTTCAGCCCGGCGAGCACCACGTCGAGCTCCTTCTCGGAGTACGTGTAGATGGTCTCGTTCGGCTTCGACCCCGGGTTCATCACGATCACGCGGTGCAGGGGCGGCACCGCGGCGTAGACGCGGCCGGCCTCGATCATCGGCCGCATGTAGCGGAAGAAGAGGGTGAGCAGCAGGGTGCGGATGTGGGCGCCGTCGACATCGGCGTCGCTCATTATGATCACCTTGCCGTAGCGGGCCTGCGAGAGATCGAAGGTGCGGCCGGAGCCGGCTCCGATCACCTGGATGATCGAGGCGCACTCGGCGTTCGAGAGCATGTCCGAGACGGAGGCCTTCTGCACGTTGAGGATCTTGCCCCGGATCGGCAGCAGGGCCTGGTACTCGCTGTCGCGGGCGAGCTTGGCGGTGCCGAGGGCGGAGTCGCCCTCCACGATCATCAGCTCGCTGTTGAGCACGTCGCTCGATCGGCAGTCGACGAGCTTCGCCGGCAGCGACGAGCTCTCCAGCGCGTTCTTGCGGCGCTGCGTCTCCTTGTGCGCCCTCGCCGAGATGCGGGACTTCATCTCGGCGACGATCTTGTCGAGCACCAGCGCCGACTGCGCCTTGTCGTCGCGCTTGGTCGACGCGAACCGCTCGGCCATCGCCTTGGCGACCACGTTCGCGACGATCGCCCGCACGCCCGGCGTGCCGAGGATCTCCTTGGTCTGCCCCTCGAACTGCGGCTCGGGCAGGCGCACGGTGAGCACGGCCGTCAGCCCGGCGAGGATGTCGTCCTTGTCGAGCTTGTCGTTTCCCACCTTGAGCCGGCGGGCGTTGAGCTCCACTTGCGCGCGCAGGAACTTCATCAGCCCGGCCTCGAAGCCGGCCTGATGGGTGCCGCCCTTGGGCGTGGCGATGATGTTGACGTAGCTCTTGAACACGGTCTCGTAGCCGGTGCCCCAGCGCAGCGCGATGTCGACGTCGACGTGGCGGGTCAGCTCGGTGGGCACCATGGCGCCCGTCGGCTGCAGCACGGGCACGGTCTCGGTGAAGGTGCCGTCGCCCTGCAGGCGCCAGGTGTCGGTGAGCGCCGCGTCGGTCGACAGGAAGTCCGCATACTCCGAGATGCCGCCGGCGAAGCGGAAGACCTCTCTCGTGGTCTCCTCCCCGCGCTCGTCGGTGATGTCGATTCCGAGACCGGGCACGAGGAACGCCGTCTGGCGCGCCCGACCGGTGAGCTCCTCGGTCTGGAAGCTGGCGCCACGGGTGAAGATCTGCGGGTCTGCCCAGTAGCGCACCCGGGTTCCGGTGACGCCCTTCTTCACCTTGCCGACCACCCGCAGCTCGCTGCCGGAGATGAAGGGGGTGAACGGCGAGTCGGGGCTGGGTCCGTCGGTGTCGGCGAAGTCGCCGGGCTCGCCGCGGTGGAACGACATGGCGTAGGTCTTGCCGTCGCGGTCGACCTCGACGTCGAGGCGCGCGGAGAGCGCGTTGACCACCGAGGCACCGACGCCGTGCAGACCGCCGGATGCCGCGTAGGAGCCGGAGCCGAACTTGCCGCCAGCGTGAAGCTTGGTGAAGACGACCTCGACGCCGCTCAGGCCGGTCTTCGGCTCGATGTCGACGGGCACGCCGCGCGCACGGTCGCGCACCTCGACGCTGTCGTCCTTATGCAGGATGACGCTGATCTCGTCGCCGTGGCCGCCGAGCGCCTCGTCGACCGAGTTGTCGATGATCTCCCAGAGGCAGTGCATCAGGCCGCGCGAGTCGGTGGACCCGATGTACATTCCGGGGCGCTTGCGAACGGCCTCGAGCCCCTCGAGAACGGAGAGATGCCTCGCCGAGTAGTCCGAGCTCGCCACGAGCGCTCCTTACAATCTGGGTGGATCCGGCGGACACGGGAACAAATCGCGTGCGGCCGACGGTTAAGACTAGTGAATCATTCGCCGGCGACATCGCTTGACACTCGTGATCCCGGCATCCGCTCGGACTGGATACGCGTTCAGCGAAATACCCGGTAAAAGTCGCACCGCCGTAACACCGGCGTGCTTGGATAGAGGCACGGAACACGTTCGTGACCACGCCCGAAGGAGCAACACATGTCTCAGACCGCCACAGAGAACACCGTTGACGTGCTGGAGCCCGCCTACGAACTCTCCGCCCTCGACCGCTGCGACAGCTGCGGAGCCCAAGCCTACGTCCGCGCGACGATGGCGAGCGGCGAGCTCTTCTTCTGCGCCCACCACGGAGCCGAGTTCAAGGAGAAGCTGTCGCTGACCGCGCTCGCATGGCACGACGAGTCGGCGAAGCTGGGCACTGGTCGCAACTAGAGCTTTTCAGAAGAGAACGGCCGTCGGGAAACCGGCGGCCGTTGCTCGTTAACGAGCGTCGCGGCGGTCAGGCAGGCAGGTAGCGGCGCTCGATGCGCTCGCCGAGCCGGGCCACGATCTCGTCGCCGAGGGTGCCGCTGAGGTCGCCCCACTCGCGCACGGTCTGCTCGCCCGAGTCGCCGGGTCCGAACAGTACCGCGCGGTCGCCGACGGACACCGGCCGATCGACGCGCAGGGTGAACGAGCTGTGGCCGATCTCGTCGTCGAGCGGGTAGCGGATGCCGCCTACCGCGACCTCCACGAGCGAGCGCACGCCTCTCGGGATTCCGTCGGCGTAGCCGAGCGGAACCTCCACGATGCTCCCCCCGTCGCCGTCGGGTTCGACGGCCGTGACGAGTGCGCTCAGGGTGAGGGCCGGCCGCAGGTTCATCTCGGCGGGGGTGATGCCGTCGAAGGAGGGGATGCCCCAGACGTGGCCGCCCATGCGCACCATGTCGAAGCGCACGTCGTCGCGTCGGAAGCCGGCCGAGCTTGCGGCGAGATGGCGCACCGCGAAGTGCGCTCCGAGGCTCTCCCCCACCGCGATCGCCGCGAGGAAGCGCTCGACGGCGAGGTCGTCCTCCGCGTCGGAGGCCTCGGCGATGTGGGTGAAGACGCCGTCGATCCGCGCGAGTCCGGCCGCCTGCAGCTCGAGTGCCCGGGCGACGAGGTGCGGCCAGTCGGCCGCGGTCGCGCCGTTGCGGTTGAGACCGGTGTCGATCTTGAGGTGCAGGCTGGCCACCTCGCCGCTGCCCGCCGACTCGATGCGGTCGAGCTCCGACTGCCGCGAGACTCCCAGTGTGATTCCGGCGTCGATCGCGGCACGGAAGTGCTCGAAGGGACCGTACTGCCAGGTGAGGATGTCGACGTCGCGGCCGATCCCGGCCGCGCGCAGGGCGAGGGCGGTGGAGATGTCGAGGGTGCCGAGGAAACGGGTGCCCGCGTCGACGGCGGTCTGGGCGATCACCGGGGCGCCGTGCCCGTAGGCATCGGCCTTGATGACGACCATGAGTGCGGCGGGTGCGACCCGGGCGCTGAGCTCGAGAACGTTGTGGCGGATCGCACCGAGGTCGATCACCGCCTCGCGGAGGGCGTTCATCGGTGGCTCCTGGGGACTCGTCTGGCGACGCGCGCGACGATCTCGGCGCTCGTGGTGCCGAGCGCATCCGCCCACTCGTCGATGTGGGGCACACCGGTGCCCGGATCGCCGAAGAGGGTGGCGTACTCGCCGGGTTGGGCGGCGAGGTCGCCGATGTCGAGCACCAGGGCGTCCATGGCGACACGGCCGGCGACGGTGAACCGCCTGCCGCCGAGCGAGACGGGCACGGCGTTGCCGGCGGCGCGGTCGATACCGTCCGCGTAGCCGATGGCCACCATCGCGAGCGTCGTCTGCGCGATGGTGAGGTAGCGGTAGCCGTAGGAGACGCCCACGCCCGCCGCGCTTGTCTTGAGACCGACCACGCCGGCCCTGAGGGTCATGGCGGGGCGCAGCCCGGAGTCGCGCGGCCGTGCGGCGGGCCGGTCGCTCAGGCCGAAGAGCGGTGCGCCGACGCGCACGGCGGTGTCGCCGTCGAGGTCGTCTCCCGGCTCGAAGTCGATGCCGTGCACGTGCTCGACCGGGAGGTCGGCCTCGAGCGCCGTGACCGTCGCCTCGGCGAATCGTTCGCGCGCCGCGGGCGTGCGGGCGGTGCCCATCAGGCCGGTGATGCGGGGGGCGGATGCGAGGGCCGCGCGGCGGCACAGCTCCGTCCACTCCGAGGCGGGGATACCGGGCTGGGCTCCCCCGATGCCCGGCACGAGGTGGGCGGTCGCGACACCCGCCGAGACGGCCTCGTCGTATTGGGCGAGCGAGGAGATCGCGGGCGTCACGCCGAGGGACGCGGCGACGGCCATGTCGCCGGGAGCGTGCAGCCATGTGAGCAGAGGCGCCTCGATGCCCGCGGCACGCAATTGGCGCGCCTCCACGAGGTCGGGCACGGCGAGCAGTGCGGCGCCGGAGTCGACCGCGACGCGCGCCGCCTCGGCCCGGCCGTGGCCGAGTGCGTTGGCGCCCACCATCGCGACGATCCCGCGTTGGCCGGCGAACCCGGCGATCACCGCGACGTTGGCCGCGATCGCCGCGAGCTCCACGTCGGCGATCCGCAGCGGGGTCGTGTGCTCTGCGAGCCCGCCGTCGTCGGCCGCTCCGGGGGCGGTTGTCACCGCGCGGTTCCCACCTCGACGGAGGTCCCCTGGGAGAGGAGGCGGCGGGTCTGCAGGGCGAGGTCGTCGAGCATCGCGTGCTCGGCGGTGGTCTCGTAGGAGAGCCCGCGGCGGTCGAGCGCCGCACGGATGAGGTGGTCGGCGAGCACGGGGTTCATCGCGAGCACGGGGCCGTGCGAGTGGGTGCCGATGGCGTTGCCGGTGCGTGCGCCCTCGGTTCCGGTGCCGTCGTTGCCCCGGCCGGAGCCGGTGGTGCCGAAGGGCTGCTGCCCGGTTCCCAGCGTGGTGAGAGCGCCGTGGTTCTCGATGCCGATGAGGCGCCCGAGATCCGTGTCGATGGCGAAGGCACCGGTCACCACGCGCGAGGCGGTGGCGTCGGTTGTCGCGTCGAACACCCCGGCGCCGGCGATGGTGCCGGAGGAGAGTGCGAGCGCGGTGCCGAGCAGGTGGTACCCGCCGGCGACCGCGAGAAGCGGCACTCCGTCGGCCACGAGCGCGCGGAGGGCGGGGGCGATCACAGCGACATCGTCGGCGAGGGCGGCCAGGGCCGATCCGGGTCCGGAGCCGATGGTCACGAAGTCGGGGGCCTCGGGCAGAGTCTCCCCGGGGTTGTGCACCACGTGCTCGACCGTATGGCCGGCGAGCTCGAGCCGGCGCTTGAGCACGCGCACGTTGCCCATGTCGCCGTTGATGGCGAGGTGCTCGGGGTAGAGCTCGAGGATGGTCAGGGACGTGCCGCTGGTGGTGTCGCTCATGCTGCGCCCGCTTCGAGGTCTTTGTACCCGAGGTGCTTGCGGGTGAGGAGCATCTGGTCGTAGTCGAGGATCAGGGTGCGTGTGCCGCTGGCCGGCGCGGGGGTGCGCTGCAGCAGCTGGACGGCCTTCACCACGTCGGGCTCGATGGTGCCGTACTCGATGCCCTCGTAGGCCAGACGGAGCGCCACGAAGGCGGCCTTCGGGCCCGAGACGACGTCGACGTAGCCGAGCCGCGAGAGGTCGGCCGCGTAGAGCCACGAGGGGTCTTTCGACCCGGCGTCGAGCGCGAACAGCACGGAGTCGGGCGTGCCCTCGAGGTAATCGAGGTTGAGCTGCAGGCTCGCGAGGTTCTTGAGCAGCAGGATCTCGATGTCGATGTCGCCGTCTTTGAGCACTTCGCCGCGACCGTAGACGGTCTTCGCCTCCTGCACCGCGCGGATGGCGGTCTCCAGGGAGAAGGTGTCTCCGAGGGCCGCTGCCGCCAGTGAGATGGCGCCGGCCGTGTCGACCGCGTAGTGCAGGCCGCGCACGGGAAGCCGCACCGCGTTGTCGATGCCGTCGACGCGGATCACCGAGTTGTTGCCGTCGAGGGAGACGACCTCGGCAAACGGGGCGTTGAGCGCTGCGGCGCGGGCGCTGTTCTCGTTGCCGTAGTCGCGGGCGAGCACCTGGCCGTGCGGGGCCTCGGCGATGACCTGCGGGGAGGCCCCGAAGAAGCTCACGTCGAGGCGGTTCTCGTCGGAGAGGTCGTGGGCCAGGCTGCGCAGGAAGTTGTCGTCGCGGTTGAGCACGACGCGCTGGGAGACCTGGGCGAGGATGTCGCGGAACATCTGCGCCACGCGCTCGGGTTCGAAGAAGCGGTAGATCTGGTCGATCTGGAGATTGAGGATGACCGCGGCCGTGGGCTTGAGTTCTCGGCAGATGACCTCGCCGAATGCTTCGTCGACCTCGATCACTCCGACATCCGCTGCCAGTCTGCCCGTGAGCGAGACCTCGGCGAGCAGGGACGACGCGATGCCCTGCGGCAGGTTGGCGCCGGAGGGGTTGGTGAAGACCCGCAGGCCGTGCTCGCGCATGATGGCCGTGAGGATGTTCGTGGTCGTCGACTTGCCGTTCGACCCGAGCACCACCACGACACCGTGCGGCAGCTGGGCCATGGTGTCCGCGATGAAGTTCGGAGCCAGCTTGCGCGTCACCAGGCCGGGGAAGGCCGAGCCGCCGCCGCGCAGGCGCGCGAGCAGACGGACCGAGCGTCCGACGAGGATCGGCAGGGCCAGCTTCAGTCCGGGGTTACTCAAGGTAGTCGCGCAGCGACTGCGACCGCGACGGGTGGCGGAGTTTCGCCATCGTCTTGGACTCGATCTGGCGGATGCGCTCGCGCGTCACACCGAAGGTGTCGCCGATCTGGTCGAGCGTCTTCGGCATTCCGTCGCCGAGGCCGAAGCGCATGCGGATG
>Ga0247813_10003357_pt1 | contig 10326 bp, 12 predicted proteins | sample UWRJL169409C1_FD_180719 | JGI IMG/M metagenome (GOLD analysis project Ga0247813, IMG submission 180719) | Plant litter microbial communities from Arlington Agricultural Research Station in Wisconsin, United States - UWRJ-L169-409C-1 | ecosystem: Environmental > Terrestrial > Plant litter >... | reverse complement strand
CTGTCCCCCGTGCTGGCGGGCCTGGCCCTGCTCTCCCTCGCGGCGACGGCGGCCGCGCCGGCCCAGCTCACGGCGCGCGCGCCCGACGCTGCCGTCCGCGTCGCGGGCCGGGCGCTCGCTCTCTGCCTGCTGCTGTGGGCGATCATGCCGTTCCTCGGCGCCTTCCCGGTCCCGCTGGTGGGCATCGGCATGAGCCCGATCATCGGCGCCTGGCTCGGCGTCGGCCTGCTGGCGGGATTGCTGCGGCGCCGCGACCGCTCCGACACAACCCCTTGACACTGACCCTTGGTCAGTAATTAATGACCAGCGGTCATCAGGATGCGCCGATGAGCAAGCCGCCGCGCCGCCGCCTCCAGCCCGAGGCGCGAAAACTCGAGATCGTCGAGGCCGCCGAACGGCTCCTGAACGCCCATGGCTCACGCGTGCGGGTCGAGGACGTGGTCCGCGAGGCCGGCGTCGCGAAGGGCACCTTCTTCCTCTACTTCCCGACCTGGGACGACCTGCTGGAAGCGATCCGGGCGCGGCTCGTGTCGACCTTCGACGCCGCCAATCCCCTGCCGACGGAGCTCGAGGGCCCGATCGACTGGCCGGGCCTTGTCGAAACCCAGGCGGCGGCCTTCATCGACCACACCCTCTCGCGCAGGGGATTGGGCGAGGCGGTGTTCCATTCCGAGTTCGCCCAGCGACGCCCCCTGGCCGACAACGCCGTCCTGCGGTTCAGCGCCGTGATCCGCGCCGGACAGGAGGCGGAGGCGTTCGGCCCGGTTCATCCGGAGCCCACCGCGCGTCTGCTGTTCGCCGCCATCCACGACGCCGCCGACGCCGTCGCCGAGGGGGCCGACCGCGCGGTCGTTCTGGCCGCGCTGCACAACCTGCTTCGACGCACCCTCGCGCCGTGAGGGTCGCGTTTCCGTCGCCCTGAGGAGGACCCGCCCATGATTGAGACCCAGGTGAACGTCCGGTACATGGTCAGTGACGTGCAGGAGTCGGTCGACTGGTACGTCGGCCACTTCGGCTTTGCCGTTCAGCTCAACGCGGCGCCGGCCTTCGCGTCGGTCGAGCGTGGCGCGCTGCGGCTGCTGCTGAGCGGCCGGGCTGCCTCCGCCGGCCGGCCGATGCCCGACGGCCGCCAGCCCGAACCTGGCGGCTGGAACCGCTTCCAGCTGCTGTTCGACGATCTGGACGCCGAGGTCGAGCGCCTCCGCGCACGGGGCGTGTCGTTCCGGAATGACATCCTCAAGGGCCCCGGCGGATCGCAGATCCTGGCGGAAGACCCGTCGGGCAACGTGGTCGAGCTGTTCCAGTCCGCGGCGCGCTGAGCCGGGGGAGGGAAAATCCTCCGCCGCCGCGCTACAGTCCTCGCATGCCGAAGAAAGGCCGCGGTCGGCCCGCTCATCCCGATGTGCTGACACCCGCCGAATGGACGGCGGTCGACGCCGTGCGTCACGGGATGAGCAACGGCCAGATCGCGCGCCGGCGCGGGGTCAGCCTCGACGCGGTGAAGTACCATCTCGCCAACGCGCGGGAGAAGCTGGGCCTCGATGGCCGCGACGACCTGCGCGCCTGGCCCGGGATACGCAACAACAGCCCGCTGCACGGAACGGAGCCGGACATGGAGACCTCTCTGGAACTTGGCGCCATCGGCCAGATCAGCCGCTCGGTGAGCGATATCGCGCAGGCGCAGGCCTGGTACGCCGAGGTGCTCGGTCTGAAGCACCTCTACACGTTCGGTCCGCTCGCCTTCTTCGACTGCGGCGGCGTGCGGCTGTTCCTGGAGCAGGGCGAAGCGCGCAACGAGTCCGTCCTCTATTTCCGCGTGCCCGACATCCGCGCCGCCCATGCCCGGCTGGAGGCGCGCGGCGTGCGTTTTGAAGCCGCGCCGCACCTGATCCACCGCCACGAGGACGGCACGGAGGAGTGGATGGCCTTTTTCCACGACAACGAGGGCCGCGTGCTCTCGATCATGTCGCAGGTCGCGCCGTCCGCGGCCGGCTAGACGGGCGCGACCACCGCCGGCCGCCGGCTCCTGCGCCAGGCGCCGAACGCGAACACCGCGACCCCCACCCAGATGAAGCCGAACGCCACCGCGCGCAGCGGGGTGAACAGCTCGCCGGACCAGACGCCGACGGCGAAGGCCAGGGTCGGGGCGATGAACTGCACGAAGCCGAGCCAGACCAGCGGCATGCGCCGGGCGGCCCAGGCGAACAGCGCCAGCGGCGCGACGGTCAGCGGACCGGCGGCCAGGATCAGCAGGGTGGTCGGCAGATCGGCGCCGAAGTGGCCGTCGCCCCGCGACTGCAGCCACCAGACCCAGGCCAGCCCCGGCAGGGCGAGGATCGCGGTCTCGACGAACAGCCCGGTCTGGGCGTCGGCGGTCACCTGTTTGCGGATCAGGCCGTAGGCGCAGAAGGTCACCGCCAGCGCCAGCGACATCACCGGCGGATGCCCGACCGCGATGGTCTGGAAGACCACCCCGACCACGGCCAGGGCGATGGCCGCGTAGCCGAAGCGGTCGATCCGCTCGCGGAAGAACAGCGCCCCGGCCGCCATGTTCATCAGGGGGTTGATGTAATAGCCGAGGCTGGCCTCCAGCGTCCGGCCGCTGGTCACGGCGATGACGTAGATCAGCCAGTTGGTCCCGATCAGAAGGGCCGAGACCAGCAGCAGGCCCAGCGTGCGCGGCTCGCCCAGCACCCGGCGCAGCTCCGGCAGCTTGCGCGCGATCAGCACCAGCCCCGCAGCCCACAGCACGGCCCAGACGGCGCGCTGGGCGGTGATCTCCCAGGCCCCGACGCCGACGCCCTTCAGCGCGTACATCCACAGCGGCAGCACGCCCCAGAGCGTGTAGCAGGCGATGCCGGCCAGCAGGGCGGCGCGGCTTTCATCCTTCACCGGGACGGACAGGTCGGACACGGGGATGCTCCAAAGGAAAGGGCCCGGAAACTGGTTCCGGGCCCCCTGTAGTTCCACCCGCTTCTTGCGGGCTTGTGGGTTACGCCGGAACTTTTCCGATCAGGCCGCGAGCGTGCAGCAGCTGGGCGATCTGGACGGCGTTGAGCGCGGCGCCCTTGCGCAGGTTGTCGGAGACCACCCACAGGCTCAGGCCGTGCTCGAGGGTCGGATCGTTGCGGATGCGCGACACGAACACCGGGAACTCGCCCTGCACGTCCTTCGGCGTCGCGTAGCCGCCGTCCTCGCGCTTGTCGATCACGACCACGCCTTCGGCCTCGCGCAGGATCTCGCGGGCCTCGTCGTCGTCGAGGGCGCTCTCGAACTCGATGTTCACGCTCTCGCCGTGGCCGACGAAGACCGGCACGCGGACCGAGGTGGTCGAGACCTTGATGTTCGGATCGAGGATCTTGTGGGTCTCGTCCGCCATCTTGCGCTCTTCCTTCGTGTCGCCGCTGTCGTCGTCGAGGAAGACGTCGCACTGCGGGATCACGTTGAAGGCGATCTGCTTGTGGTAGACCTTGGGCTCAGGCGCGCCGAGCACGAAGACGCCCTTGGTCTGGGCCCACAGCTCGTCCATGGCTTCCTTGCCGGTGCCGGAGACGGACTGGTAGGTCGAGACCACGATCCGCTTCACCTTGGCCCGGCGATGCAGCGGCGCGAGCGCCACCAGCAGGCCCATGGTCGTGCAGTTCGGGTTGGCGATGATGTTCTTCTTGCGGAAGCCTTCGACCGCGTCCGGGTTCACCTCGGGGATGACCAGCGGAACGTCGGGGTCCATGCGCCAGGTGGAGCTGTTGTCGATCACGATCGGACCGGCCTTGCCGATCTTCTCGGACCAGAGCTTGGACACGGTCCCGCCGGCGCTCATCAGCACGATGTCGACGGTCGAGAAGTCGAACTGCTCCAGATCCTCGCATTTGAGAATCTTCTCGCCGAAGGACACTTCGACGCCGATGGATTTGCGGCTGGCGATGGCGTGAATTTTGTCGACGGGGAAGTTCACTTCCTCGAGGATATTGAACAGCTCACGGCCCACGTTGCCCGTGGCGCCTACGACGGCGACCCGGTAACCCATCGAAATCTCTCCTGTGACTGAGGGAGGCGACGACTACGCCTGTCGAACCCTGCTGGCAAGAAAAGGAAAGCTGAGATCGCCTTCAGGCGGCCTTGGCGCGGCGAAACACCTTCGATTTTGCATGCCGCCTGCATCGGCGGCGAGAGCCGCTGGACGGACGCGGTCAGCGCTTCAGGCTGCGCAGCACGAAGAACTGCGCGATGACGAGCACGCCGACGCCGGTCGCGACGAGCGGATCGCTGTGCAGGATCACCATGCCCATGACCGTCAGGGCGGTTCCCGAGCCGACGAGGGCGGAGCTCATGGCGGCCGCGACGGCCTGGGGCGAGGAAGTGCGGGCGGTCAAAGACGTCCTCGTTCGAGGCTGCGGAGGTTGGCCGGACCTTGGACGAGCGGCGCGCGGCGGCCAAGTTAAGGTTCGGTCACCCAACCGGCCGCGCGGCGCGCCTGCAGGAAGTCGACGAAGGCGCGCAGGGGCGCGGGCATGTGCCGACGGCTGGGGTAGTAGAGCCTCGGGCCGGTGAACGGCGTCGACCAGTCCTCCAGCACCAGCTCCAGCCGCCCGGCCGCCACGGCCTGCGCGACGAAGCCGTCGAAGGTGTGCAGCAGGCCCAGTCCCGCCTCCGCCACCTTGATGCCGAGCTCTGGCACATTGCCGACCAGCGGGCCGGTCGGCTGGATGTTGATGATCTCCCCGTTCCGCTCGAACTCCCAGGGCAGGGCCACGCCGCTGAGGAACCGATGCCGCAGGCAGGCGTGGTCAAGCACGTCGCGCGGATGGGCCGGTCGGCCGTGCGCCTCGAAGTAGGCGGGCGAGCCGGCGGTGACGTAGCGCTGGTCCGGCCCCATCGGCACCGCGATCATGTCCTTCTCCAGCCGCTCCTCGTAGCGCACCCCCGCGTCGAACCCGGCGGCCAGCACGTCGACGAAGCTGTCCTCCGCGACGAGGTCCAGCGTGATGCCCGGGTGCGCCCGCAGGAACGGCGCGATCAGGCCGGGCATGACCAGCTTGGCCGCCGCCGTCGGCATGTTGATGCGCAGCGTCCCGGTCGGGCTGTCGCGGAAGCTGTTGACCTCATCCAGCGCCAGGGCCAGCTCGGCCAGGGTCGGAGTCAGGCGCGCCAGCAGACGCTCGCCGGCCTCCGTCGCGGTCACGCTGCGGGTCGTGCGGTTCAGCAGCCGCACGCCCAATCGCTCCTCGAGCCGGCGCACGGCCTGGCTCAGGCTGGAGGCCGAGACCCCGCGCCGCGCCGCCGCGCCGCGAAAGCTGCGCGCGCGAGCGACGCTGGCGAAGGCGTCGAGATCGGCGAGGTCGGGATCGGCCATTGTGCACAATTCAGAACAAGTTGTGTCGTCTGGACTGGATTATCGCACAGCCGATCGAGGCGCATAAGTCCCGTCATCGAACAGGAGACCTCGCCATGAAGACCCTTCAACTCGGAACCACCGGCCCCGCCGTCTCGGCCATCGGCCTCGGCTGCATGGGCATGTCGGACATGTACGGCCCCAGCGACCGGGCCGAGAGCCTGGCCACCTTCCAAGCCGCCGTCGACGCGGGCGTCACGCTCATCGACACCGGCGACTTCTACGGCATGGGCCACAACGAGATGCTGGTCGGCGAGGCGCTGAAGAGCGTCGACCGCGACGGGCTGATCCTCAGCGTCAAGACCGGCGCCCTGCGCGATCCGACCGGCGTGTTTCTCGGCTACGACAGCCGGCCGATCGCGATCAAGAATTTCCTCGCCTATTCGCTGAAGCGCCTGAACGTCGACTACATCGACATCTACCGTCCCTCGCGCCTGGACCCCGACGTGCCGATCGAGGACACCATCGGCGCCATCGCCGAGATGGTCCAGGCCGGCTACGTCCGCCACATCGGCCTGTCCGAGGTCGGCGCCGACACCATCCGCCGGGCGGCGGCGGTGCACCCGATCGCCGACCTGCAGATCGAGTATTCGCTGATTTCGCGCGGCATCGAGGAGACCATCCTGCCGACCACGCGCGAACTGGGCATCGGCATCACCGCCTACGGCGTGCTGGCCCGCGGCCTGATCAGCGGCCACTTCACGAAGGAGACGATCGGCAAGGGCCGCGACTTCCGCGCCTTCAGCCCGCGCTTCCAGGGCGAGAACCTCGACCACAACCTCACCCTGGCCGAGGCCATCGGCAAGGTGGCGGCCGAGAAGGGCGTGACGACGGCCCAGGCCGCCATCGCCTGGGTCGCCTCGCGCGGCGACGACATCGTGCCGCTGGTCGGCGCCCGCCGCCGCGACCGCCTGACCGAGGCGCTCGGCGCGCTGGACGTCAAGCTGACCGCCGAGGACCTCGCCGCGATCGAAGCGGCGGCCCCCAAGGGCTCGGCCGCCGGCGCGCGGTATCCGGATCAGCAGATGGCGCATCTCGACAGCGAGAAGTGAGGGGCCAGGGGCGAGAGGGTAGGGGTCAGGCATACCAGCCCCTGGTCCCTGATCCCTCGCCCCTACCTTAGAGCCTCGACGCTGTCCGCCGGCGCCTCCGACCGCTCCATCATCCCGTAGTCCCTGACAACCTGCGCCACGCGCAGCCGGTAGTCCGCGAACACCCGCCCTCGCCCGTCGGCCTGGGCGGCGCGGTGCTCGCCGAGTCCCCGCCACACCGCCACCGCCGCCTCGTCGCGCCAGAAGGACAGCGACAGCAGCTTGCCGGGCGTCGTGAGGCTCTCGAACCGCTCGATGCTGACAAAGCCGTCGATGCCGCCCAGCAGCGGCCGCAGCCGGGCCGCCGTGTCGAGATAGTCGCCGCGCAGGCCCTCGTGCGGCTCGACCTCGAAGATCACCGCGATCATGCCGTCACCGGGGTCAGGAAGGTGCGCTCCTCGCTGAGGATGAAGCGCTTCTCCTCCGCCATCCGGAAATTGGCCGCGCCGGCCGGATCGGCCTTCAAGCGCGCGCGATAGGCCTCGTAGGCGGCGAGGCTTTCGAAGCCGATCATCGCCAGGGCGACGTTGTTGGTCCCCTCGTGCGGCAGGAAGTAGCCGAGCAGGTCGCCGCCGTTGGCCGGGATGATGGTCAGCCAGTTGCGCGCATAGGCCTCGAAGGCGTCGCGCTGGAACGGATCGATTACGTAGCGGATGCAGCAGGTGACGGTCATGGGATGCGCCTCATGGTTCGGTGTTGGCCGAACTGTTAGCGCCTTGCCGCCCGTCGATGTTTCGGCGACGGTCGAAGCATGAAGGTTGGTCCCGACATCGCGCTCGTCGCCTCGCTGCTCGGCGATCCCGCGCGGGCGAACATGCTGACGGCCCTGATGGGCGGGCAGGCCCTGACGGCCGGCGAGCTTGCGCGCGAGGCCGGCGTCTCGCCCCAGACCGCCAGCGGCCACCTGGCCCGGCTGGAGAAGGGCGGGCTGATCACCGGACGCCGACAGGGCCGCCACGCCTATTTCGCGCTGTCCGGCGACGACGTGGCCGGGGTGCTGGAGGGACTGATGGGCCTGGCCGCCCGCACCGGCCATGCGCGGACGCGGCCGGGGCCCAAGGAGCCGGCGCTGCGCCGCGCGCGGGTCTGCTACGACCATCTGGCCGGCGACCTGGGCGTGGCCATGCTCGACAGCCTGGTCGCCGACGGCCGGCTGGCGGGCGAGGAAACGCTGGCGCTGACGGCCGAGGGCTCGGCGTTCGTCGAAGCGTTCGGCATCGACGTGCCGGCGCTCGGACGCGGGCGGCGGCCGGTCTGCAATCGTTGCCTCGACTGGAGCGTGCGCCGCAGCCACCTGTCCGGCGCGCTCGGCGCCGCCCTGCTGCAGCGGGTCTATGCGCTAGGCTGGGCGAAACGGGTCGAGGGCGCGCGGATCGTGGCGTTCACGCCGACGGGGCTGAAGGCGTTCGAGCGAACGTTCGGCGTGGCGAGGGGCTAGCGATCAGGGGTTAGGGGCAAGAGCGCGCCAGTCCCTAACCCCTATTCCCTATCCCTACCTACGCCGCCCCGCGCATGTACGACGCCAGCTTCGCCCGCGCCGCGTGGACCGGGTTGCGCGAGGGCTGGGCCGCGTACTGGGCGTCGCTCTCGTCGCCGACGTTGAAGCGGCCGACCAGCACGCCGAGTTCGTTGGCCTCGCCCTTCAGCGAGTGGGTCGCGGCGGTCGATTCCTCGACCATGGCGGCGTTCTGCTGAACGACCTGGTCCATCTGGTTCACGGCGGCGTTGACCTGGTGCAGGCCGGTCGCCTGTTCGGTGGCCGAGGCGGCGATCTCGCTGACCAGACGGTCGATGTCGGCGACCTGGCGCACGATCTGCTGCAGGGCGGTTCCGGTCTGGCCGACCAGCTCGACGCCGGTCTTCACCTGGTCGCTGGAGGTCGAGATCAGGGCCTTGATCTCCTTGGCCGCGTCGGCCGAGCGCTGGGCCAGGGCCCGGACCTCGGAGGCGACGACGGCGAAGCCCTTGCCCGCATCGCCGGCGCGGGCCGCCTCGACGCCCGCGTTCAGGGCCAGCAGGTTGGTCTGGAAGGCGATCTCGTCGATCACGCCGATGATCTGGCCGATCTCGCCCGACGAGCGTTCGATCTCGCCCATGGCCGAGACGGCGCGGTGCACGATCTGGCCCGAGTGCTCGGCGCCCTTGCGAGCATCCGTGACCAGCGTCGAGGCTTCCTTGGCGCCCGAGGCGGTGCGGCGGACGGTGGCGGTGATCTCGTCCAGCGCGGCGGCCGTTTCTTCCAGGCTGGCGGCCTGCTGCTCGGTGCGGCGCGACAGGTCGTCGGCGGCCATGGCGATCTCGTCCGAGCCGTTGCCGATGCCGTCGGTCGAGGTGCTGATCGCGCGCATCGCGTCCTGCAGGCGCGAGGCGGCGGCGTTGAAGTCTTCCTTCAGCTTGGCCGCCTTGGGCGCGAAGCTCTCGGTGATGCGGTAGGTCAGGTCGCCGGAGGCGAGGCTGTCCAGCGCCTGGCCGATGCCGCCGATGGCGACGGCGTCCTGGGCGGCTTCCTCGGCCTTGTCGCGCTCGCGTTCGAGGCGCTCGCGCTCGGCCTGCTGACGCTGGCTCGCGGCCTCGCTCTCGAGGCGGATCTTCTCGATGGCGGCTTCCTTGAACACCAGCACGGCGGCGGACATGTCGCCGATCTCGTCGCGGCGTCCGGCGCCGGGGACGGCCACGGTGTTGTCGCCCGAGGCCAGCTTGCGCATCACGCCGGTCATGGCGTTGACCGGGGCGGCGATGGCGCGGGAGAGCACGATGGCCATGGCGATGGCGATGCTGATCGAGGCCAGGCCGCCAACGATCAGGGCGGTGATGGCGGTCGTCTGGGCGGCGTCACGCTCCTTGGCCCGGGTCGCGACCCGCTCTGCGGCGGCGTCGGCGATCGCGGTCTTGGCGGCGCGGATCTTGGAGAACGAAGGCTTGCCGGCCAGATCGCGCGCCTGCTCGAGCGTCAGCGGATCCTTGGCCAGGGCGATGATGGGCGCACCGACGTTGGCGTGCCAGTCGGCCATCGCCTGGCGCATCTCCTGGGCGCGCGCCTTCTGTTCCGGGACCTGGGTCAGGCTCTCGAAGGCATCCAGCCGCTTGGCCACCGCGGCCTGGGACTCGGCGTAGTCCTGCAACTGGCTGACCTGCGCCGGGTTGGCGACGAAGGCCCGCATGGAATTCTGCTGGTCGGTCATGTCGGCCATGACGATCTCGATCTCGCGCGCCAGCGTCAGGCTGCGCTGCGAGGAGTCCGCCACCTCGTCGATCTTCTGAAGACTGAAGAACAGCACCGTCGACGAGGCCGCGAAGGCCAGGATCATCGCCGCGAAGGCGATCGCCAGCTTGGTCGAAATCCGAAGGTTGTTCATGCCCGTTTCCCCGAGTGTTCGCGCGGGGAGTGCCCCTTGCCCGCATGGGCTCTTTCACGCGGGAAGGGTTAACCGAGCCTTTTCCAAGACGTCGAAATTGAGAATTTTCTCTGGTCAGCCCGTGGCAAACCAGCGCAGGCGGTAGGCATTCATCGCCGTGACGCCGAGTTGTTCGACCAGACGCCAGTTGACGATCGCCCCGACCGGCGCGCCGACGATCGGCAGCAGCTGGGCCATCTTGGCGATGTCGATGTAGTCCCGGTACTCCTGCTGGAACCGCCGCCAGTCGAATTCGGCCGGCGAAGCCGGTTGGTCGTCGCTGGTCATCTTCTTGAACACGTCGTGGCGATGGTCCGGGCTCGAGAAGGCCAGCTGGAAGATCGACAGGATGTAGAGCCGCTCGCGCCAGGCCGCGCCGTCGTGGCCGTAGAGGGCCGCGATCTCGAACAGCAGCTTGATCTTGATCGCGATCAGCGCCGGGAAGTCG
>Ga0247813_10003356_pt1 | contig 10328 bp, 8 predicted proteins | sample UWRJL169409C1_FD_180719 | JGI IMG/M metagenome (GOLD analysis project Ga0247813, IMG submission 180719) | Plant litter microbial communities from Arlington Agricultural Research Station in Wisconsin, United States - UWRJ-L169-409C-1 | ecosystem: Environmental > Terrestrial > Plant litter >... | reverse complement strand
CTTGTCCTTGGAGAAGTTGGACATGGCGAGCGACCAGATCCAGATGTTTGGCGTCGAAGCCGTCGCATCCGGGTTGGCGGTGAAGGCGGCATAGGACAGCTGACCGGCCATCTTGTTGTCGCCGCCATTCATGAAGTAGCCCAGGCAATCGGCGTCGAAGATCATCGCCGAGGCGCCGGCGCCAAGATCGGTGCCGACCTGATACCAGGTATAGGTCGACCAGTCCTTCGGGCCGCTTTCCTGGATCATCTGCACCCATTTGGCGTGGAAGGCCTTCGAGCCAGCCGTACCCATCGCAGCCGACAGCTTGCCGTCGGTGACGTTCAGGTCCTTTTCGTTGAAGTTCGAATAGGCCGACAGGAAGCCCGGGTGGATCGTCGCCCAGGAACGCGAGCCGCGAACGCCGATACCGTAGATGCCGCCGACATCCTTCTGCAGTTTGGCCGCAACGGAGATCATGTCATCGAGGTTCTTCGGCACCGAAACGCCGGCCTTGTCGAACATCGCCTTGTTATAGGTGATGTTGTTCTGCTCGAACGCCCACGGAATGCACCACTGCTTGGCATCGTCGGAGCCAAGCGCGCCGCCGGGCTGGCCGTTCCAGGCGCAGGAATTCTTCACGCCCGGGAGGAAATCATCCCAGGCGTAGTTCGGATTGGTCTTTTCCGGATCGTTGATCCATTCCTTGAGGTCAGTGATCCAGCCAGCCGGGCCATAGGTCCAGGTCATGTAGGCGCCGGTCATGAACGCATCATATTCGGTGGAGCCGGACGACAGAGCGGCGGTCACCTTGTCGAAATAGACGTCTTCCGGAAACACGTCATACTTGACGTCCATGCCCGTCAGGTCCTTGAAGGCCTGCAGGTTGGCGATCATCGCATCGGCATAGGGGTGCTTGTTCAGCAGCAGCTTCACGGTCTTGCCGGAATGCTTCTTCCAGTCGAAATCGGCAGCCATCGCTCTGGTGGACATTATGTTGAGCAGCGTACCGCCAGCACCGGCCGTGACGCCCATGGCGCCAAGGCCCTTCAGCATTCCGCGGCGGTCCACCTCTCCACGCAGGAATGCACTGATGAGGTCTTTTTCTTTCTCATGCATTGGTCTTCTCCTCCTTCACGGGCAAAACATGCTCAATCGATTGAGCCGTACCGGCTTACCCGACCGGTATTTCCTCCAGATCGCGACGCGTGCTTCCCGTGGCACGGGCTATGCTGGCGTTGCAAAAAGGCTTGAACCGAACCACTCCCCGGGTCGATCTTGAGCCCTCATTCCCGATACCGGGACAGCGCCGTTTCAGGCGGCATCCTCCATCAATGTCTGCGCCGTCTTCTCGTCGGTGATCAGGCCGCTCAGAAACCGGCTTTCCAGCACGGCGCGAATGGCGCGGGCCTTCACCTTGCCGCCGGCAACGGCAACCGTGCGGCGGTTTTTCAGGTTCTCGCGGCTCAGCGTAAACGTGCGGTTGGACAGCGAGGTCTCGATCGGCTGGCCCTTGTCGTCGAAGAAATGACCGAGCAATTCGCCAGCACCGCCACCATTCTTGATTTCCTCGAGTTCGCCCTTCTCGATCATGCCGGTCGCCACCAGCGACGCTTCCCGCTCCACCGTGCCGATGCCGACAAGGAGCAGATCGGCGCTGCTGGCGAGATCGAAGATTTCCCGCACACCACGTTGGTTGAACAACACGTCACGATCCTCGACCGAATTGGCGAAGAACGGCACCGGCATGACATAGGCTTCAGCGCCAGTGCGCTCGGCCAACCGATGGATAACGTCATGCGGATTGGCGGAGAAACGCCGCGTCAGGCCTCCGAGCAGCGAAACGAAGCGGACATCGTTGCTGGTGGTGCGCGGCAGATACTCGACGCAGGCGGCCAGCGTCCGGCCATGCCCCATGCCGATCAGCAGCGAACCGTCCTTCTCGATCTCACGCTTGAGAAATTGCGCGCCGGAAATCCCGAGCGCCTTCAGCGGCAGGTCCTCCGGATCGAAATCGGGAACGACTTCGCAATAGTCGAGGCCATAGCGGGTAGAAAGCCTCTGTTCCAGCTCGACGCATTCGGAGACCTCGCCGTCGATATAGACCTTCACCAGACCTTCCTGGTTGGCCCTGGTGATCAAACGATGGGCTTTGAGCGATGTCAGGCCGAGACGCTTGGCGACTTCGGACTGGGTCAGCCCGCCGGCATAATGCAGCCAGGCCGCACGCGTTGCCATGCTCGACTCGTCATCCCGAATTGAACCTCCGCCCAGAACCATCTGTCCACCCCGTTTTGCTATTTTTTTCACAGCATGATATTTTTATCTGTTGATGAAAGAATTTTCATGGCATGAAAAAATTGTCAAGCATGTTCGATGCGGCGATGCACCAATTCGATATGCGCTTGCGACACGGCCATGCTTGGCTGCGGACAAACGCAAAACGCGCCCGGTTGACCGGACGCGTTTTGCATTGAGAAGGACTGAGGGAGAGGTTTAAGCCTCGCAGCCTGCTGACAAACTCTGCCGTTTACGTTCTGGCAGAGTGGTGACCTCAAATTCCGTCATCCTCACCCTTGTGGTGGGGATCCAGCGACCCGACGTCCGTCGGGTCAAAAGACTCTTACAACTCAATAACTTGATCTGGCTGGATGCCCGCCACAAGGGCGAGCATGACGGAGGAAATGAGGTGCCTCAATGACCAACAGATGGGCCATATTCGCAATCTTCGAGGTTTAAGCCTCGGTTTTCTTCATCAACCGGGCCTGCAGCACCACAACGACCAGAAGGAAGGCGCCGCGGATGACGGACTGCCAATAGGCCGAGAGCGAAATCCAGCCGAGGCCGTTTTCGAAATTGAGGATGTTGAAGACCATGGCAAGCAGCAGCGCGCCCGCCAGCGTCGCACCGACGGAACCGGAACCACCCGTCAGGAGCGTGCCGCCGACCACCACCGAGGCAATGGCAAACAGTTCCCAGCCCACGCCCTCGGTCGGTTGCCCTGCGCCGAACTGCGAGGCGAGGATGACGCCGGCCAGACCCGCAAGCAGCCCCGACAGCGCGTAGACACCAAACAGCGTCTTTTCGACCTTCAGCCCCATCAGGTTGGCCGTCGCCTCGCCGTCACCGATCGCCAGCACATGCCGCCCGGCCGGATGCCGCTCCAGAAAGATCCAGCCGAGCACATAGGCAAGCGCGGCAATCCAGCCCGGGATCGGAAATCCTAGAAAATCGTCCTGCCCGATGGTTGTGAAGCCTGTATCATAAGAGACCGAGACCGATTGGTTATTGGCCAGAAGCAGCGCTGTCCCATAAGCAGCCAGCATCATTGCCAGCGTCGCGATGAAGGGCTGAATGCGCATCCGGGTGATAATCAGGCCATTGATCGAACCCGCAATCAGCCCGGCAATCATGCCGCCGGCCAGCCCCGGAAACCATCCATAGGGCGACAGGTAGGCCGCCACCACGCTGGCCATCGCCGCCACGCCGCCGACCGAAAGATCGATGCCGCCGGTGATGATGACGAAAGCCATGCCGAGCGCGATTAGCGCGAACATCGAATTGTAGCGCAGGAAGCTCAAAATATTGAACGGCGAGATGAAATTGTCGTAGCGCAGCGCGCCGAACAGGATCAGCCCTGCCAGCGCCAGAAGCACGCCGAGACGGGCGAAATCGCCGGAGGATTTGGGAATAAAGGGACGGGAAAGGGTTTTGAGCATGGTCCGTTACCCCTTGGCACGTTGCTGGATGAAGACAGCGATGATGATCAGGCCTGCCTTGACGATCAGTGCGGCCGCATCCGGAACGCCATTGGCAAGCAGCGTGTAGCGCACCAGCTGGATGACGAAGGCGCCCAGCACCGTGCCGATGATATTGGCCCTGCCCCCGCTCAGAAGCGAGCCGCCGACCGCGACCGCCGCAATGGCATCAAGCTCCATGCCGAGCCCGACCAGATTGGCGTCGCTTGCCGAATTGCGGGCAACGACAATCAAGCCGGCAATCCCCGCCAGGGCGCCGCTGACGATATAGACGAAGGTCTTGACCCGCCGCACCGGAATGCCGGTCAGCCGCGCCGCCTTCTCGTTGCCGCCAACCGCGATGATCTGGCGGCCAATGACCGTGTAGCGGATCAGGCAATGGGCAAGCACCGCGACGATGATCATGATGATCACCTGCGCCGGAATACCGGCGATGCGGCCCATGGCGATGAACTGGAACTCCGGGTTCTTGAACACCTGCAGATTACCGTTGGTGGCGACCTGGGCGATGCCTCGGCCGGCGATGAACAGTACCAGCGTCGCGATGATCGGCTGGATCGAAAACCGCGTCACCAGCATGCCGTTGAACCAGCCGAACGCCATGACCAGCAGCACCGGCAGGATGAAGGAGAGAATGATGAGAATACCCATATTCTCGATCGGCAGCAGCTTGCCCATGAAGATCATCGGCGCCGCAGTGCCCGCAATCGCCATCAGCGACCCGACAGACAGATCGATGCCCCCCGTTGCAATCACCAATGTCATGCCGACGGCAACGATGACGATGGTCGCCACTTGCGTGAGATTGACGTTGAGGGTCTGCCAGGAAAGGAAATTCGGCGTGACGATCAGGTTGAACAGCAACAGCAGGATGAAGGCGGCGAATGTGCCGTAGCGGCTCAGAAACTGCGCCATGTTCAGGCGGGCGGCGCGCTCGCCTGGAGCGGATGTGTCGATCGTCGTCATGTCAGTTCACCTGATGGGCCATGGCGGAAAGAAGCGCCGTCTCGCTGAGTTCGTTACGCTTCAGTACGGCAACGGAGCGGCCATCACTCAACACCGTCACGCGGTCGGCGGCGGCCAGAAGCTCCTCGAGTTCGGAGGATATCATCAAAACGCTGAGCCCCTCGTCGGCGAGGTTGCGCAGCAGCTTGAGAATTTCCGCTTTGGCGCCGATGTCGATGCCGCGGGTCGGTTCGTCGATGATCAGGATGCGTGGATCGGTGCAGAGCCAGCGGGCGAGCAGCACCTTCTGCTGGTTGCCGCCCGACAATTCCTTGATCGGCTGGTCGGGCGAGGCGCATTTGACGCCGAGCGCCTTGATATAGCGCGTGACGATCTCCTGCTGGCGGGCACGGTCGACAATGCCGGCCTTTTTCAGCTTCGGCAGCAGCGCCAGCGTCATGTTCTCGCGGATGCTCATGTCAGGGATGATGCCGTCGATCTTGCGATCCTCGGAGACCAGCCCGATACCGTCGGCAATCGCATCGGCCGGCTCGCCGTAACGGCGCTCCTTGCCATCGATGCGGATCGATCCCTTTTCCAGCTTGTCCACGCCAAAGATGATCCGCGCCGTTTCCGTGCGCCCCGAACCGAGAAGACCGGCAAGCCCGGAAATCTCGCCTTCACGAACCGTGACGCTGACATCACGGACGCGCACGCCAGATCCGGCACCTTCGACAGCCAGGCGCACCGGCTTGGCCTCATCGTCGCCGGTATCGCGGGCGATCGCCTGAAAGGCGGCGAGTTCCTTGCCGAGCATGTGGCGCACAAGTTCCATCTTCGGCATGTCGGCCATAGCGCTATGCGCCACCGTCTGGCCATCACGCATGATGGTGACGCGATCACAGATTTCATAGAGTTCATCGAGCCGGTGGCCAATGAACAGAACGGCGACACCATTCCTCTTTAGCGTGCGGATCGTCTGGAACAGAATATCGACCTCGCGTTCGTCCAGAGATGACGTGGGTTCGTCCATGATCACCAGCCGTGCCTTCTGGGTAACGGCGCGCGCAATCGCAATCATCTGCCGGGTCGCGGCGCTGAAATGCCCCACAGGCATGTCCACATCGATGTCCAGATTGAAGGTCTTCAGCACGGCGGCAGCGCCCGCGCGCATCGCCCGCCGGTCAAGCAGCCCGAGCGCCGTTTTCGGCTCGCGCGACAGATAGATATTCTCGGCGACCGAACGCTGCGGCGCCAGATTAATTTCCTGATAGATCGTCGCGATGCCTTTGGCCTGGCTGGCGCCCGGCGTTGCAAAGGCTACGTCCTCATCCTCGAAGAGGATCGTTCCGCTGTCGCGCTGATAGGCGCCGGTCAAAATCTTGATCAGCGTCGATTTTCCGGCGCCGTTCTGGCCGACCAGTGCCATGACCTCGCCCGCGGCGATCTCAAGTGAGGCCGACCGCAAGGCGGAAACCCCGGAAAACGCCTTGGAAATATCCTGCATGGACAGCAGCATGTTCCATCCATCCTCAATAAGCAGACATGAAAAGCCGGCCGGAATGGCGATGCCACCCCGGCCGGAAGCGACAGTCTTGGGAAATCAGTAGGCGCTGGACAGCTCAGTGGATGCATTGGATGCATCGTAGAACTTGTCTGTGTTGATGACCCATGCCTCGATCTTATCACCGGCGGCGTAGCGCGTCATCGTCTCGAAAGCCTTCGGCCCGAAGCGCGGATTGCACTCGACGACGGCAGCGATCTTGCCATCGACCACGGCCTGCACAGCTTCCTTGCCGCCATCGATCGACAGCACCAGGATATCCTTGCCCGGCACCTTTCCGGCCGCTTCGATGGCCGCGATGGCGCCGATCGCCATTTCGTCATTATGAGCGTAGATCACGTCCGCATCCGGATGCGCCTGCAACAGCGCCTCGGCAACCTGACGGCCCTTGTCGCGGGCAAAATCGCCGGTCTGCGATGCGACGATTTCGAAACCGCCGGCAGCCTTGATCGCTTCGTCAAAACCCTTCTTGCGGTCATTGGCCGGCGACGAACCGGTCGTGCCTTCCAGCTCGATGATCTTCGACTTGCCATTGGCATTTTTCGCCAACCACTCGGCAACGCGCTTGCCTTCCTCGATGAAGTCGGAACCGATGAAGGTCAGATAGTCCTCACCGGCCTTGGCCAGCGACTGGTCGACATTGCGGTCGAGCAGGATGACCGGAATGCCGGCCTTCTTGGCGGCCATGACGGCCGGGATCAGCGGCTTTTCTTCGCGCGGGGCGAGGAAGATGACGTCGACGCCCTGAGCGATCATCGAATTGACGTCGGCCACCTGCTTGGCGGCCGAACCGGCGGCATCGGTGTAAACCAGTTGATAGCCGAGCTTCTGGGCTTCCGCCTTCATGCTTTCGGTCTGGGCGATGCGCCAGGGATTGTTGGATTCGGTCTGCGCGAAGCCGACCTTATAGGTGTCTTTCTTGGCCAAGGCCGGCATCTCGGCATAGGCAGCCGATCCGGCAAGCGCGATGGCGCCCATGGCCGTTGCGGCAGCCAGGAACATGCGACGTGAAATCGTGGACATCGGTATTTTCTCCTCCGAAATTTACCGGTACTCCTCTACCGGGCAGTGAGCATTTTCCGCTTCACATACGTAAATCTTGCGCTAATATTATTATCAGTCAAGCGCTAATTTATTAGCAAGCGCACAAAAATAATTCTGCAACGCAGCAGAAACCGGGATGGAAGCGAGACAGGACGATGGCACGAGGAAACGGGCGAAACAGCGCTTCCGAAAAGCAGGGAGACGCGGGCCGGCCAACCATGACCGACGTTGCAAGAATTGCCGGCGTGTCACAATCCAGCGTCTCTCTCGTGTTAAACGAGATGTCGGGAGCGCGGATTTCAGCCGAAACGCAGATGCGCGTGCGCGAAGCTGCTCATAAAATTGGTTATAAATTACCAATGACCCGCAACGAGGTGGACACGACCCCGCATGTGGAGAAGGACACCATCGCCTTCATCGTCGATGAAATCTCCACCAGCCCGCATCCGGTCGTCAGTCTCGACGGCATTCGCGACTATGCATTCGAACAAGGGCTTCTGGTTTCCGCCCACGCCACCCGTTCCAACCCAGACCTGCAGGACGCGGTGCTGCGCTCGGTCTTGCGCGACCGCTCCATCGCCGGCGTCATCTATGCGACGATCTTCACCCGCAAGGTCACCGTGCCGCCGCAGCTGAAGGGCATCCCGACCGTGCTGCTCAATTGCTATTCCGAGCCCCGCCAGCATATGGCCATCGTCCCCGGCGAAGTCGCGGGTGGCTTTACAGCAACCGCGCATCTGACAAGCCTTGGCCACAAGCGCATCGGCTTCATCAACGGCGAGCCGTGGATGGATGCGGCAATGGACCGCCTGAAAGGCTACAAGCAGGCGCTCGCCACCGCCGATATCGCCTTTGACGAAACGCTGGTGCGCGACGGCGACTGGCTGCCGTTGCGTGGTTATGAGGCCGGGCTTGACCTGCTCTCGATGCCCAATCCGCCATCAGCCATCCTCTGCGGCAACGACCTGATGGCCATCGGCGTCATGGAGGCGGCAGCGGAAAAGGGCCTGCGCGTACCGGAGGACCTTTCCGTCATGGGCTATGACGACCAAGAACTGGCCCGTTACACCCACCCACCCCTCTCCACGCTCGTCCTGCCCAATTACGAGATGGGCCAGAAGGCGGCGGAAATCCTCATAGACATGGCCATCCACGGCAAGCAGCCGCGGCCGATGACCATCAAGGTCGATGGTCCGCTGGTGCGGCGCGGTACCACCGGGAAACCGGCTTAGGCCGGCGTTTTCGCAGAAACGCCTTCATTTCCCGCTCAATCTCGTGTTGAACAGAAACACGACACGATGGAGACGGGCAAGGCATGCAAGCGATGAAATCCTGGAAGCGCCGGCTGCGCAAATGGCGCAATCGCCTCGCAAAACGCGTGCTTGCCACCCGTATCGGCCGCGAAATGCTTGTCAACGCCGTCAGCCCGAAAATCCTGTCGATGACCGCCGATTGCGGCGATCATCTGATGACCTTTTCTCCGCATGACTACATCGGCCGGAAAATCTATCGCAAGGGCCATTTCCAGCGCGAGAATGTCGAACGGCTGCTATCCGTTCTGCGGCAAAGAGGCCTGCTGCAACCGGAAAAGGTCCTTCTCGAACTCGGCGGCAATATCGGTACCCAGACCGTCTATTTCGCGCTGAGCAACGCCTTCCGCCATATCGTCACGGTCGAGCCGGATCCGCGCAACTTCAAGCTTCTCCGCACCAATATCGACCAGAATGGCCTGAGTGAGCGGATCTCCGCGATCAACACCGCCGCCGGCGAAAGTGAAGGCACGCTCGATTTCTTTATGCACCGGGACAATCACGGCAAGAGCAGTGCACTTCGCCAGAGCGACCGGGATATCGAGATCAAGGTTCCGGTCAAGCCGGTCACCGCCATGCTGACAGAGGCAGGCGTGGTAGCCGATGACATCGGGCTGATCTGGATGGATATCGAGGGCTATGAGCCGGTAGCTGCCCGCTCGATGCTACCGCTTCTGCAGCGGCGCGTGCCGTTCTACATGGAGTTTTCCCCGGTGTTCTATGGGCCGGCCGGATCGCAAGCATTCGTCGATTATCTGGCAGGCTTCTACGAGGATTGCGTCGTCTTTTACGAAGACAGCCAGGTCGAAATGAAGGTCACCGCCCTGCCCATCGGGCAGGACCAGTTCGACGTCCTGCTTCTGCCCTGACCATCACCCGCCAACAAAGCGGGCGATCAGTACGCTGGTCAGCGCTTCCGGTAAAAGTAGGTCCGGCCCGGATCGGCGCCGGCCGGAAGCGGCAAGGGTTCAAGCTCGGGATGCTCGAGGGGCAGCCCGCTTGCCGCAACACCGCCGGTCTTCAAGGCGGCGGCGATCGACTGCGGCAGCCAGATCAAGGTCTTGGCATCCTTTTCCGGATAAGCCGTACCGATATCGGCATGCGCAAACGCAACGTCGCGGCCTGAAAACTGCGCAATCGTCTCCTTGATGTCACCAAGGATGAGGTCGGCTTCCGGCGGGGTCGAATCGGGATGCGACCCGATGGCCCGGTCGAAAACGATGATCCGGTTGTTCGGAAACAGTTCACGGATGTGATCGTAGGTCCGCCCGTTGCCGAGCCCGATTTCCAGGATCACGCCATCCGGCGCGATCATCGAAGCCTCCTTGATATGGTTGAGAACAGCACGCTGCGAGTGCATGCGGGAGATAAAACCATCAAGGCGACTCATCTAATTCATCCATTCATTCAAATCATGCTGGTTGCATCGCTTAACACGAGACACGGCGATGGGTCGACCGCGCGCGCGGGAAATTTGCTCCAAACTCCCATCTCTGATGGAAAGTGATGGGTCTGTTTCTGCCGGGCTTTTCCTGCACCGGGCGTCAAACCACTTCGCCTGCCCTGCGCGAATATGTTAGCCTCGAAGCATGAGCCAGCTTTCCAGCGAAACATTCTTCAGCGCGCTTCCGGTCTTCGTCGAATTCGAAGGCGTCGCCAACAGCGACAACTATCGGGCATTGCCCGCCGACTGGGCGCTAGCCACCGCAGATATTGTCGATTCCACCG
>Ga0247813_10003354_pt1 | contig 10334 bp, 8 predicted proteins | sample UWRJL169409C1_FD_180719 | JGI IMG/M metagenome (GOLD analysis project Ga0247813, IMG submission 180719) | Plant litter microbial communities from Arlington Agricultural Research Station in Wisconsin, United States - UWRJ-L169-409C-1 | ecosystem: Environmental > Terrestrial > Plant litter >... | reverse complement strand
CTCTGCAGACTTGTCTACAAAAACTGAGGTGGTTTCTGCTTGTCGTTCCCCAATCACAACAGGTACGTCTTGCTTGATGATACCTGCTTTTTCATAGGCAATTTCAGGAATGGTATTCCCCAGTAGATTGGTATGATCCAGACTGATATTGGTAATTACAGATAATTCCGGCGTGATGATATTCGTTGAGTCCAGCCGACCGCCCAATCCTGTTTCTATGACAGCAATATCCACATTTTCCTTCGCAAAGTAATCAAATGCAAGGCCTACGGTCACTTCAAAAAAAGAGGGGCTGATATTTTCTATGAGTTCTTTTTCCTGCGCTACAAAATCAGTCACGAATGATTCTGGGATCATTTCACCATTGATCCTGATCCGTTCCCTGAAATCTTTAAGGTGAGGAGAGGTATATAGTCCCGTTTTGTAACCAGCTTTTTGCAAAACTGCCGCCAGCATATGTGAAGTGGAGCCCTTGCCGTTAGTGCCGGCAATATGGATAGTCTTGAATTTGTGCTGAGGATTTCCAAGATGCTCACACAAAGCAATGGTATTGTGTAAATCTTTTTTAATCGCGGCAGCACCGATACGGGTAAACATTGGAAGTCTGCTGTACAGGTATTCCAGAGTTTCTGAATAAGTCAATTTTATTTCACTTTAAAATTAAATACCACTACGCCAACCTGGAAATCCGGAGCTGAATCCGACTGATTTAGTCGCGCTCCCATTACGGCAGCTTTACATTTTGCCCAAAGGTCAATATCCTGTAGAGTAGTGCCTTTCACACCTGGTACAGCATCCACAACGATACCCTGTTTATTAATTGATATCCTTACTGCGATTTTTCCTGTCTTCTGTCCATCATCCTGTGGCGTAACCAGGTTTGTAAAACGTCTTAAGGCGATAGGTGTAGTTCCAAAACCAGAGCCACCCTCACCATAATTATTTGCCAGTGGGTCTCCATTTACTGATCCCTGATTACCAGGTGTAGTTCCTGTACCATCACCGCCGCCAGTTCCTTTATTGGCTTTTCCTTTATACAATGCATTCTGATTGATCGCTGGCTTAGCCGGTTTGTCTACAGTAGATGCAGTGGGAGTGGAGGTACTGGTTGTTTTTTTCGTGTTGATACTTACTGCTTCTTCACTAGTCTGAGTCACAATATCCTTATCCGTACTTTGTGAAGATTTGGTTGGTGTAACCTGCTGGTCGGGCACAACCTTATCCGGCGGCTGGTTATTTGCATTAGGGTCTGCAGAGGGTTCTTCTATACTCGTATAATCTGTACCCATTCCTTCTACAGATGTACCATAGTTAACCACCATGCCTCCTGTACCAAACTCCTCGACCGGCTTGAAGGTGCCAATCGCAATGAAAAAGCTTAAAGCAATAAAAATCACCATTACGGCAGTTGAGATTGCCAATGCTTTAGGATAATTATTTTCTTCTTTGTAAGTCATTATTTTTTAGGTTCTACAGCTAAAACAACTTTAAGTTTCAATTGGTTTGCTACATCAAATACAGCCATGGTATTTTCTATAGATACACCTCTGGCTACATATAATACTAAAGTCAGGTCCGGCGAAGCTTTTTGATAAGTTTCAATGCTGGCCTTCATATTTTCAAGTGTTACCTGTTGTTTCTCTACAAAATACTTCAGGTTTTCATCAATTGATACGGTTACAGTTTTTTGTGCCGATGATTGTTGTCCGGATTCAGAACGTGGAAGCAATAGTTTCACCACTTGTGGATTTACAACTGCCGAAGCAAGCAGGAAAAACAGCATCAGGAAAAACATGATATCATTCAATGCCGAAGTATGTACTTCGACCGTTCCTTTATTTCTTTTGCGTAGGTTCATTATTTACCTGGTTCTTCTAATAGATCAATAAACTCTAAAGCGTCTGTTTCCATTCTCAGGATAATGCGTTCTACCATCGCGTTCAATACATGGTATAAAACGTAGGCCATGATACCTACAATTAGTCCCGTTGCAGAGGTAATCATTTTTGTATATAATCCACCAGATATCGTTCCTATCTCAATTGCACCTTTAACAGATACATCATGGAAAATGGTAATTACCCCGATAATAGTACCTACGAAACCTAACATGGGAGCAATACCGGCTACAATACCTAATATACTGATATTTTTTTCCAGTTTTGATACTTCATGTTTACCCACGTTTTCTATCGCAGCTTCAATATCCTTAATAGGTCTGCCAATACGTCTCAGTCCTTTTTCCAACATACGGCCCAGTGGGGAATTAGTATTTCTGCACAAAGCGATGGCATTTTCAAGCCTGCCTTCATGAATATACTGTTTGATCTGAAGCATCAGGTTAGATTCTGATTTGGATGCTTTACGAATAGTGATATAACGTTCCACAAAAATAACCAGGCCGGCAAAAGCAAGCAGTGCCAAAGGCACCATTACCCATCCGCCTTTAAACAGCAGGTCTATAAAATGTAATTCAGGAGGTGCAGCAGTCACAGCTTGATTTGCAACATTAGTGGAATCAGCGAGTTGGTTTACTGTATCTGTAGCAACCTGGAGCAATGTGATCATATTATTTTTGTTTGTTTGGATAAATGTAAATTCCTTTAATTTTTAATTTTGAGGCGAGTTTTTCCATTTCGGCAGTAGCAGAGGCTCTGTCTTTAAACGTACCTAAACTCATTTTTATTCTTTTGCCTGGTTCATGTGGCAATCCTTTTGCAGTTACACCGCTTTGTTTCATCTGATAAATGAAGTAATCGGACTCTTTTTTGTTTAATACTGCGGCGCCAATAATCTCATAGGTAACTGCAGTATCCTGCACGGCTAACACAGTAGATTTTTTAACCGAGTCTTTTTTAACAATTGGACGGTTAACAACAGTTGGCGGAGTTGTATTACCTTTAGTCGTGTCAATTATAGCAGAATCCGTTGGCTGTACTACAGTTACAGGGGCAGTTTGAGGTTTAGCAGCTGGCTGCATTGCTGAATTTGTTTTTCCTGTAATGCCTTCAAACAATTCAGGTTTTAAAATATAAGTTCCGGCTATAAATATCAGTAATACCACTACCACCATTAGTACTTTAAGATAAGCAGGTGTTGTTTTCTCCTCTTCTACAACTTCGTCTGACTCATTACCATGCAAAGCCTGCGGTGGGGCACTGTAAAAAGGTGCTACAGGTTCTGGTTTTTTGATTTGCCAGATTACTTCTTCCTTTTTAATTTCCGGAATCACCTGAGCGGTTAAATCGTCGCTTGTCTCCTGACCCGGATTTTCCTCCTCTAACTGGTTTTCGACAGCAACTTCCTCTGGTGAAGGTTTGATATAAGGTTCTTCAATTACAGCAAGCGGAACCTCAGTCTCATCTGCTTCATCGTTATGAATCCCTGTGTTTATTTTTTGTTCTTCTACTGATGTGACTGCGGGCAGTTCTGCTTCGCGTGCTTCTGTTTCATCAACTAGTTTAGCTTCTTCCTCAAGTAGAATAGTTTCTTCTACTGGGAGCTCAGCAATAGTTTCTGCAGGATCTCCCAGTACCTCTGGTTCAACTTGAGTCTCTTCTAAAGAGACAGGTTTTATTTCCTGCGGAGCAGGCGCTTCAGCTTTAACCGCCGGAAGTCCGAAGAAGTCAAAACCAGTATTTAATCCGGCTAAAGGTTCCAGTGTTACTTGATCATCCTGTTTTTTCAATAGGCCAAAACTACCGAAATCAGCCTGTTGCTGCTCATCTAACTCTTTGTTGACCTGATTACTAAATTCTTCAATGAAATAGTTTGCCGTGTCGGCCGATACATTTCTTTTTTTACTGATAAATTCAGACAAGAGTACTTCTTCTTTAACCTCCTCAGTAAAGTCGACCGTATAATTGGGTGGCAGAAATGAATGCGTTTCTGCATCATACCTTCCCGGCGACTTCTTTTTGTAGATCGTGCCCAAACCGGGAATTCCTACTGTTTTTCGGGTTTGAATAAGTTCTGACAGGTATGATAAGATATCCATTCTGGTAAAAATAAATTTTAATTCCGTATCAACCAATTATTATGTTCATTTGAATATATTTTCTGCTATGCGCCTTTAAAAATCATAAGCATGTTATTATCCGTAATAACACACTTATGATTTGTATTGACTAGAAGGAATAGCTGATTCCTCCAAATACACTTACCCCGATAGATTGGTAATATAAATATCTGCTGTATTTGGTGTTCAATAAGTTATTCGCTTTGGCGAAGGCCGAGAACTTGTTATTGATCTTATAAGTTGCGCCAATTCCCAGGTCAACAAAACCTTTTACAGAAGTTACCGTTTCGTTTGCCGGATCTGGAATCAGGTATGGATCAGCAGGGGCAGAAGTATATACTTTAGCATTACTGGCATCCTGTATTGCCACAGCTGCATTGAATCCAATTTTATCAGTAATCTTATAATCAAGATTTGAACTGATACGTAATTGTGGTTTAAACCAGCTATAGGTTTCGTTTGATGGTTTATAATCTTCCAAGTTCAGTTTTCCTGTCCATTTCAGCTGATCACTCACCTGTACAGACAGTTCACCTTCCAGACCAAGAAGCTTCATATTTCCAAAATCATAAATCACGTCGAATTTATTGAAATTATTGAAGTTGTTTACAAACAATGGCATGTCTGTAATTTCCTTACGGTATACTCTTGCTTTGTAACCAAAACCTGGTCCGCCTGTTCCTTTGATACCAGCGCTAAAGCTGAATTTCTCTACAGAATTCTGAATATTGATATTACTATTTAAGAAGGGATTTTCATCCGTTAAGTCTTTCATAGACGTTCTGTTCACATCACCTTTTACCTCAGCAAAGATCTGCAGATAGTCCGGGATCAGCGTGAAGTCGGCCGTAACAGCGGGAAAGATTCTGCTTTTTGATACTGCACCAAATTCCTGTACAAAGTTAATTCCTGCCGTAATTTTGATCCCATTTGCCTGTAAGTGGATATAAGGATTCAAACGTAATAAGTTATTAGATACACTGGTCAGCTCATCCTTTGTTTTTCCTAATTCTGTAGACGCAGCCAGTCCAAGATTAAAACTACTGATTCTTTTGTTCACATAACCATTGATTGTTACTACGTTTTCTTTGGCAGACAGCTGATCACCCCAGATATAACCATTGATTTTTGCTGCATAACTCAATGCATTTTCATCTTCTGTATACTTGTTTACAATTTCACCTTCTGCTTCAATAAAATTGAAAGCCTGTTTCTGCGGATCAAGATTACGTAGCGGATTCAATTCGTCATATCCATAAAAATACAGTCCTTTTCGTTCATAATTTACACGACCGCTTAATACGGCTTTTTCGCCTATACTGCGACCAAAAACTGTGAGCTGCTGCTGGTTAAATTTCTGTCCTTCCAGTTTGCCTTCCTGACTAAAGTGTCTGAAAAATCCGCCAGCTTGTAACGCTTCATCACGACCCATATTGATATATGCTTCACCCAGAATTGTTCCTGCAGAGCCTAAACCTGCTTTTACGTAATTATTGATAATTTCTGTTTGTCTTTCTGCTGCTACTTCCTGTGCATACAATTTATTAATATCCGAATTCAGCTCCAGTTTTCTGTCCGTAAGGCTGTAGTTGAACTTTGCTTTATACGTTTTTACATCATTTAAATCAGGACTTCTCCGCAATTTTACCGCTTCAGCCAAAATTGGTTTGTAAGGTCTTACTACTTCAATTTCTTCGGTAACTGCTTTTTCCTCTGTTTTGGTTTCAGTCGTTTTTTTGTCGGTGGTCTTCTTATCCTGTGCCTTAACGCTGAAGGTCCCAGCAGTAAGGAAAAGTAGGGTAGTATATATTAATTTGCTCAATCTCATGATGCTTCGTCTTATTTAATTTTTTCTAATTTCTCTTTGGCAGTCGCAACAATTTCATCCTTACCGTCATAGTTGTCTATGATACTTAGCAATGTGCTTTTTGCCTGCAGGTTATCCTTTAAGGCCACATAATTATCAGACAGCAGAATAAATGCTTTAGCTACCCAGTAATCATAAGAAGGCATGTTATTGATTAAGTCAAAACAAGTTTTCTGTGATGTTTTATAATCCCGTTTAGCATATTGGATCTCAGCCAGTGAATATTTCGCTTCAGCTGCAGCTAGTGTTTTAGTTTTTCCAACAACGCTCGTAAAAGCTTTTACAGCGGAAGCAGTATCTGCTTTCGATAAATAAGCCTTACCAGCAAACAGATCAGAACTATTTAGTTCCTCCTCTGATGCCTTATCTGAAGTTTTTGATAACTGGGCATATTTAAGTACGTCATCAGGCATGTTTAAAGCGCTATAGGCTTTCAGTAAGTTATTGATCGCAAAAGAATAATGAGATTTGTAATCTGCCGTTGTTTCTAATCTTTTCAGGTAAACGATAGCTTCATTGTATTTTTTCTGCGCTAAGAAAAGTTTAGAAATACTTACCAGTGAGCGTTCTGTATAATCACTGGTCCAGTCATTCAGAATATACTCATAATCCGGCACAGCATCATCCGGGCGATTTAATTTTACCAATGATTCAGCTCTGATAAACTTAGCTTCCTTATCGTGAATTGCTTTAGGGAATTTGTCAAAATAGGCATTTACGCTTTCTACAGTTCCCTGTGCATCACCTTTTAAATACCTGGTATTTGCAGCCTGGAAAACAATATTGTCCTGGTCTGCCACCGAATAATTACCAATTGGCGTTGTATTCGCATAAGTGATGAAACCATTTGCATCACCACGGTCTACATATATGTTTTTGATAGATTCCAGTGCCTGTTTAGCTTCTTCCGTACTCGCGTATTCGGTGATTACCTTTTTGAAAGATTCCAGTGCGGCATCGTCCTGATCCTGGTTGTATTGTACCAATCCGATCGTCACTAATGCTCTTGGCACGTAACTGCTACGTGGATATTTAGCCAGTAAGCCAGTCAGATCACTTTTGGTTTTATCCAGTTCTCCTTTATTGAAATAAGTGTAGGCAGTTTCAAAACCTGCATCATCTGCATAGTTAGAATTCGGGAACTGTTTCAGTAAACTTTGCATGGTACCGATTTTGGCATCATCCTGACCCTGCAGACCTTGTATCATTCCACGTTGAAATAATGCATAGTCTTCACCAGCAGATTTATTGCTGATAATTCTGTTATAATAAGTTAGTGCATTGCCATAACTTTTACTCACAAAATAAGAGTCGGCCAACCTGATTGTGGCATCAACAACTGTATTCTTATCTTTATCATTTCCGCCCAGGAAGCGCTCAAAATAGTTGGCAGCTTTTGTATATTTTTCATCCTCAAATGCTGCATAAGCCAATGCATAATTCGCATAGTTATACACATTCGTTTTATTTGCATCAGGCATATCCAGAAACTTTTCAAAAGTTTTTACGGCTTCACCATACTTGCGCAGTTCGTACATTGATTCTGCCATCCAGTAGTTACTCAGGGCATGGATTTCTTTATCCTGAGGAAAGTTACCCGAACGCAGGAACATGGAAAGCGCATTCGGGAAGGCCCTTTCATTGTAGAATTCCAGTCCGCGGAAATAGGTTACCTTTTGATACGCTTCTTCTGCTTCAGGTGATTTATTAGCGATAGGTTCAAGAATATCAATTGCAGCCTGGTAGTTTTTACTTGTCAGCAAGATCTCTCCCAGCAAAGTTTTTGCCTCGTTCAACCTGCGTGAAGAAGGGAACTGTTTCAGGAAACTTTGTGTAGATTCCAGTGCCTGCTGATTGAAATCAAGCTCATAACTTAATCTCGCATAATTGATCCATGCATCTTCCTGAATTACCTTATCAAAGTCGAGCCTCGAAGCTCTGAAGAACGCGCTTCTTGCTTTTTCCTTATTGTTCAGTTTGATAAAAGAACGTCCTAAAGTGTACATCCCGCTTTGCAGATACACATCATCCGTAGTCAGCTGCTCTAACACAGTAACAGATTCTTTGTATTTATTTAATTGGAAAAGGGAATAACCATACTGATAAATGAACAGGTTGTTTTTGGTTTCCGATTTATCCTTAGCATAAAAATCCCTGAAATAAAGTTCTGCATTTTTATAGTCAGATTTTGCGAAGTAAGATGCTGCAATCAGGCTCAGCATCTCTGCTTCGAACTGTTGTTTTGAGCTTTTTAAGATAGGAATCGCATAACTGATCACATCATCATAACGTTCATCCAAATAGTACATCGACGTGATGTAATAAGGATAGCTCGCTTCATAAGTTTTAGAGCCTTTCAATTTTTCAAAATTGCTCAATGCAGTTTTGTACTCTTTATTCAGGTAATTGATATAAGCAAAATAATAAGTTGCGCTTTCCTGAAACGGACCATCAACTTTTTTACTTCTTCAAACAAGGGTTCTGCCTTTTCTATATCCTTCAGCTCAAAATAAGAATAGCCCTGTTTAAACTGGTATTCTGTACGTTGTTTTTTAGATAGGGTAGAAGGGTCAGTTTTTTCAAACCATTCCAATGCTTTTTGGTAATTCTTTTGAGCGAAGTATGATTTACCTACATGGAAGTAAGCTAATTTAGTATTCGGATTTAATGGATAATCTTTGATAAAGGTCTGGAAAAGACTTTCAGCATCATCATTACCTAATTCCAGTGCACAAACTGCTGCATAAAATTTGGCATTTTCTTTAAGTAAAGAAAGCTCTGAATTGCTTTCCTGCTGTGTGCCCGGTTTGCGTCTTAATTGTTCTACCAATCTGAATTGCTGTGCAGCTGCCACATATTTTTCATTATCCAGCAGTTCAAGTCCCGTTTGATAATTTTTATTCAGGTTCACTAACTCGCTTATCTGCGCATAACCCGCTGTAAGATTACCAGCTAATAAAAGCGGAACAATAAGGTATTTTTTTTTCATAGAATAATCGTCTTTTCAATATTATGAATCTTGCATTCGCCTATTGAGCGTTTAACAACGTAGGCCTGCAGGTTCATCTGGTTTCAAATATGGTTGCTACTAATATAAATATAGTAATGTGTCTTATTAACATAAGAAACTAACATGTGTTAATAACACAGATTAACGCTAAGATAATAAGATTGGTATAGGAAAGAGGCCTGAATTTAATCTCTTTGTGAAGCAAGCAGGAATATCACTGCCATTCTGATGGCTACTCCATTCTCTACCTGATCTAAAATGATGGACTGTTTACTATCAGCCACATCACTCGTAATCTCTACTCCTCTATTGATCGGGCCAGGGTGCATCACTACAATTTCTTTGTCCAGGTTATCAAGAATCTGCTTATTTAGTCCATACATCATGGCATATTCCCTTAGAGAAGGGAAGTATTTGATATCTTGTCGCTCTAACTGGATGCGGAGCATATTGGCTACATCACACCAGTTTAATGCTTTGATCAGGTCATGTTCAACCTTCACACCCAGGCTTGCTATGTGTTTAGGAATTAAAGTCGTTGGTCCGCAAACCATTACTTCTGCACCAAGCTTCTGCAGGCATAATATATTTGATATAGCTACGCGTGAATGCAGAATATCACCTACGATAACCACTTTTTTGCCAGCTACATCACCTAATTTTTCCCTGATGGAATAGGCATCCAGTAATGCCTGCGTAGGATGTTCATGCGCACCATCACCCGCATTGATGATTCGTGCGTCAATATGTTTGCTTAGAAAAACTCCTGCTCCTGCATAAGGATGTCTCATGACCACCATATCCACTTTCATGGAAAGGATGTTGTTCACCGTATCAATCAGCGTTTCTCCTTTGCTCACCGAAGAGGAGGAAGCCGCGAAGTTGATTACATCCGCAGAAAGCCTTTTCTGAGCCAGTTCAAAAGATAATTTGGTACGGGTAGAGTTTTCGAAGAAGATATTCGCTATAGTAATATCCCGCAGTGAATTCACCTTTCGGATAGGCCTGTTGATTAGTCCTTTGAAATTGTCTGCAGTTTTGAAAATCAATTCAATATCATTCAGGGTAATATCTTTGATGCCTAAAAGATGTCTGGTTGATAGTTTTTCTGCTGCCATTTTCTACTTATTTCGTTCTGATAATAAAATTACTTTGTCTTCACCCTCGGTTTCTTTCCAGCTTACTTTCACCAGTTGTGAATCTAAACTATCCACCTGCTGTCCGATATAATCTGGTTCTATAGGCAACTGCCTTGAAAAACGCCTGTCGATCAGCACCATCAATTCCACCTTATCTGGTCGCCCGTAACTTTGAAGCGCATCCATTGCTGCCCTTATCGTTCTGCCTGTCCACAGTACATCGTCAAATAAGATCACATTTGTACCTTCAATAGGAAAATCTATAGAGTTACTGCTTGCCGTAACGAATCCGTCTTTTCT
>Ga0247813_10003353_pt1 | contig 10337 bp, 10 predicted proteins | sample UWRJL169409C1_FD_180719 | JGI IMG/M metagenome (GOLD analysis project Ga0247813, IMG submission 180719) | Plant litter microbial communities from Arlington Agricultural Research Station in Wisconsin, United States - UWRJ-L169-409C-1 | ecosystem: Environmental > Terrestrial > Plant litter >... | reverse complement strand
GTGGGCGGCCACCTCGTGATCGCGAACCTGGCCGAGACCTTCTGGCACGGCCCCTACGACATGCTGCACTCCGTGACCCATGCGGTCGAGGCCGGCGGACCGGTGGTGGTCTGGATCGCCGACACCGCGGTGTCGGCCGTCTTCGGACTCGTTCTCGGGCTGATCATCGTCGCGATCGTCACCGGGGTGACGCGCGTTCTCACACGCGACAAGGCTGTCGCGTCCGCGCACTGACGACGACAGCCCATGATCACGACCAGCACCACGCCCAGACGTCTGCCGCTCGCCGCGAAGGTTCTCATTACCGTGGCCTCGGTCGTTGTGATCGGAGCCCTGACCGCGGTCGGGATCATGTGGTTCACCGGAATGTCGGAATCCACGACCAGGGTGCAGAGCGTGGCGGACCGGGTCGAGGGACCCGCAGTCTGGGGAGAATCGACCGTGGAGCTGACTCCGGCGACGATCCTCTGCAACGGGCCCGGCCAGTGCCCGAAGGCCGTCGTCGAGTGGATGCCCGACGACGCGGTGACGCTCGAGCAGATGCAGGCGATGGTCGACAGCTCGGCGCTGCCGGTGCGACCGTTCGGCGACTGCATCGACGACCCGCGGCACCTCGGCGACGAAGAGGCGTGGGACTGCTTCGGCGCGGGCACGGCCGACGGCGTCGGGATGGTCGTCTCCTACGAGTACGGCTCCGTTCAGGTGTTCCTGCGACCGACCGCGGTCGCCGCCGCAGACTGACGACGTTCATCCGGCGTCCGGCCGATGCGCCTTCCACAGCCGTGAGTAGGGTCCGTCGACCGCGACGAGCTGTGCGTGCGGTCCGTCCTGCACGATCCTCCCGCCGTCCATCACCAGCACGCGGTCGGCTCGTACCGCGTGGCTGAGACGGTGGGCGATGACGATGCTGGTGCGGCCGCGCACGATCCGTTCGACGGCGCAGTCGAGTCGTTCGCCGTCGTCGCTGCCGGCCTCGGCGGTCGCCTCGTCGAGGATGACGACCGGCGCATCCGTGAGTGCGAGCCGCGCGAGAGCGAGGTGCTGCGTCTGCGCGGGCGTCAGCTCGTAGCCGCCCGCCCCGACCAGCGTGTCGAGGCCGCCGGGAAGCGACCGGGTCCACTCGTCGCCGAGGTCGGCGATGAGGGCGGTCAGCTGCTCGTCGGTGGCGGCCGGTGCGAAGAGGCGGAGGTCGTCGCGGATCGTGCCGGAGAACACATGGAGTTCCTGGCTGATCATGGCGATGCTGCTGCGGAGGTGCCGCGGATGCCAGTCGCCGAGCGCTCTGCCGTCGAGCGCCGCCGTTCCCGAATCGGGGATCAGCAGCCCCGCGGCGATCTTGGCGAGAGTGCTCTTGCCTGCTCCCGAGGCGCCCACGACGGCGACCCTCTCCCCGGGCTCGATCGTCAACGTGACATCGACGAGGTCCGTCCGGTGGGGGCGGTACGAGTGGGAGACCCCGCGGAGCTCGATCCTGCCCGAGGCGCGGGCTGACGGCGCGACCGGTTCGGCGGCCGTGGGCATCCGTGTGATTCCGATGAGCCGGGCGAGGCTCGCGCCGGCGTCCTGCAGGTCGTCGACCGTGCCGAGCAGGGTGCCGATCGGATCGAAGAGGCCGACGAAGTAGAGCGCCGCCGCGGTCGCTGCGCCGAGCGAGAGCCCGTCGAACCGCACGAGCAGGAAGCCGGTGACGAGCACGGCAGACAGGCCGAGCAGCTCGGCCGCGTTGAGACGGCCGTAGAAGGTGTTGCGCACGTGGGTGGCGCGCAGTTCGAGGTCGATGACGGTGCGCGACGCCGAGGCGAGATCGTCGAGTCGCGCACGCTCCGAGCGCAGCGCGCGCACGGTGTCCGCGCCGCGCACGGTCTCAATGAGGCGTTGTCCGCGAACGGCCTGCGCACTGCGATGCGCCCGGTAGACGGGCCCCGAGCGGCGCAGAAAGCTCCGGAGTGCCAGGTACTGCAGCGGGGACGCGACGAGGGCGGCCGCGGCCAGCCGGTAGTCGAGCAGTCCGAGTCCGGCCAGGCTCAGCACCGTGGTCATCAGTGCCGTGATGAACGCCGGCAGAGCGGTCGACACGACATCGCCGACCGCGCGGATGTCGCCGGACAGACGGGAGACGAGGTCCCCGGTGCCGGCCGCCTCGAGCCGGTGCGAGGACTGCGCGAGGGCCGTCGCGAAGGCGGTCTCGCGCAACTGTCTGACGGCGCGCTGCACGGTTCCCGCCAGCAGCACCCGCCCGCCCCAGGTCACGACGGCACTGGCCACGAGTGCCGCCACGAGCAGCGCGGCCAGCGGCCAGAACCCTCCGTCGGCGCGACCGAAGCTGTCGATCATCGCACCGACGATCCAGGGCGCGGTCACCGACGCGAGAACACCCAGCCCGAGGATGCCCACCGTCGCGACGGTCACGAGGGGTCGCGCCAGAAGCAGCGCGCCGACCCCCCGCATCGTCTGCGCGGATGTCGCGATCGGCAGCCGCCCGTCGGTGGCGGTCACGCCCGCGCCTCGGGACGCAGCGCCGCGACGCTCACCACCTCGTCGCACACGCCCAGCAGCGCGGGGCTCGCGGTGATGAGCACGGCGGTGCGCCCCCGCGCCCGCAGGTAGGCGGCGGCCGAGCGCGCGATGTGCGCCTCGGTCACCGGGTCGATGGCGGTCGTCGGCTCGTGCAGCACCAGAACCGCCTGACCGGTGCGCAGGGCGCGGGCCATCAGCACGCGCTGCCGCTGCCCGCCGGAGAGGCGCCTGCCGTTGTCGCCCACGGCCTCGTCCAGACCGGCGGGCAGCCGCGCCACGACCTCGTCCAGCCCCGAGGCCAGCATCGCCGCCATCACCGCCGCGTCGCCGCCCTCCACCGCGCCGCGACCGTCGACGTGGAGGTTGTCGCGGATGGAGCCGCTGAACAGCACCGCCTCGTGAGGCGGGGCGAACAGCATCCGGCGCACGGCATCCGCCGACAGCATCGAGGCGTCGTGACCGTTCAGGACGAGCTCGCCCCTCAGCGGCGCACGCCGCGCGCCGAGAAGGTCGCAGAGGGCGGTCGCTGTGGCGTCGTCGGCGCGGATGCCGACGATCGCGCCGCTCGCGACGGCAATGCGGCGGCCGGCCACGGCGATCTCGACGATCGCCCGATCGTCGTCGAGCGGATGCGGCTACGCCGAGTCACGCGCGAGCTCCTCCTGCCCCGCCCCGGCGGTCTGCGCCCAGAGTTCCCCGAGCCGTCGTGCCGAGCCGTGCTTGGCCGCCAGCGATCCGGGCAGGTAGCCGATGATCTGCAACGGGCGCCGCACCGCCTGCGCGAGACCCACCCCGATCACGAAGGAGCCGACGCTGATCGTCCCGGCGAGCGCGAGCGCTCCGGCGACCGCCGCGATCGCCGCGAATGCGACTCCCGCCGACAGGGCGTTCACCATCGAGAGCGTCGTGTTCGCGCGGTCGGCGCGATAGGCGGCCCGCGCCGCCTCCGCGCTCTCCACGCGGTAGCGCCGCCCGGCCTCCTCGGCGGCGCCGAGCGCTTCGAGCGCCCGGAGGCCGAGGGCGAAATCGGTGCCGAGGGCGTCGATGCGGGCGGCGAGGCGCTGCGCCTCGTAGCCGCGGCTCCGGAGCCTCCCGCTCATCAGGTGCACGAGTGCCACCTGCGCGAGAGTACACAGCAGCACGCCTGCCACGAGCAGCCAGGAGATCGACGCGAGCACGATGCCGGAGGCGACGAGTGCGGCGACGGCACTGGCCTGCTCGGCGACGACCCAGGAGAACCCGGCGACCTGTGCCGCGTCCGACGACGCGATGGTCAGCACCTCGCCGGGCGCGCGACGCACCCGGGCGCCCCGCAGCAGGTTGCCGATGGTGCGCTGGCGCAGGGCGTGCTCCCCCCGCGCGTGCACCCGCGTGATCATGCGGTCGGCGGCCTGCCACGACGCCACCAGCAGGGCGAACACCCCGGTGAGGAGCAGCAGCGCGAGCACCAGGGTGGGGCCGTCGCCGGGCCCGATCGCGCGATCGATGGCCACGCCCACGACGACGGGCACCATCACCTCGGCCAGCTGATGACCGGCGAATCCCGATGCGCCCCCGCCGAGCAGCCGTCCCCGGCCCTCCGCTGAGACGGCGTACCGGAAGAGCGCAACGGGCCGGGTGTCGCCGATGGTCATCGCATGCTCGCGGTGCCCAGCGGGATGACGAGGGGGCAGCCCGCCACCGGGTCATCGATGACGCGGCACTTCAGCCCGAACACCTCGTCGACGAGCTGCTCGGTGATCAGCTCGCGCGGCGTGCCCTCCGCGATCACCCGTCCGCCCTTCATGGCGATGATGTGCGTGGCGTACCGGGCCGCGTGGTTCAGGTCGTGCAGCACGGCGACGAGGGTGCGGCCCTGCGCGTGCAGCTGCCGGAAAAGCTCGAGCAGCTCGATCTGGTGGGCGATGTCGAGAAAGGTGGTCGGTTCGTCGAGCAGCAGGATGGGGGTCTCCTGCGCCAGCGCCATCGCGACCCACACCCGCTGCCGCTGCCCTCCCGAGAGCTCGTCGACTAGTCGGCCCGCCAACGCCGTCGTACTGGTGGCCTCCATCGCCTCGGCGACGGCACGCTCGTCGTCGAGCGACCACTGCTTGATCAGCTTCTGGTGGGGGTAGCGTCCGCGGGCCACGAGGTCGGCGACCGTGATGCCGTCCGGCGCCAGCGATGTCTGGGGCAGCAGCCCCACCTGGCGGGCGAGCTCCTTGCCGCCGTACGAGGTGATCGAGCGGCCGTCGAGCAGCACGCGGCCGCGCGTCGGACGCAGCAGCCGGGCGAGGCCCCGCAGGAGCGTGGACTTGCCGCAGGCGTTCGGCCCGACGATCACGGTGAACGATCCGTCCGGGATCCCGACGTTCAGGCCTTCGCTGATCACGCGTCTGTCGTAGCCGATCGTGAGGTCGTCGGCGATGAGGCGGGCGGTTGTGGCGGCTCTCTGCGGCATCGAGGTGCTCCTTTCAGAAGGTGTCATCGTCTGCGGCCCTCGCGAATCAGCAGCCACACGAAGTAGGCGCCGCCGACGACGACCGTCATCACCCCGACCGGCAGCTGCGTCGGGGCGAACGCCCGCTGCGCCACGAAGTCGGAGGAGAGCAGCAGGAGCCCTCCCGCGAACGCTGCCGGAACGAGGCTGAGCGTCGCGGAGCCGGTGAGGCGCCGGGCGATCTGCGGGGCCACCAGCGCGATGAACGCGATCGGGCCCGCCGCCGCGGTCGCGATCGCGACGAGCACGATCCCCCACAGCAGGGCGCTCAGGCGAACGGCCTCGACGCGCACGCCGAGCGCCTGCGCCGCATCGTCGCCGAGCTCGAGCTGGCGCAGCGCCGGAGTGTGGGCGAGCAGCACGGGGCAGACGACGACGAGAAGCCCGAGCACCGGCCAGAGCTGTTCGTACCCCAGTCCGCTCAGCGAGCCGCTCCCCCAGACGGCGGCCTGCATGGCGTCGTCGAGGTCTGCGCGGGTGGAGAGCCAGCTGTTCAGCGAGGCGAGGGTGGCGGAGATCCCGATGCCCACGATGATCAGACGGAAGCCCTGGATGCCGCCGCGATAGGCGAGCGCGTACACGAGCAGGGCGGTGGCCAGACCGCCGCCCACCGCGCCGACGGCGGTCTGGAGGTAGCCGCCGCCGAAGAGCAGGATGACGACGAGTCCGCCCGTGTACGCCCCGGTCGAGAAGCCGATGATGTCCGGGCTGCCGAGCGGGTTGCGGGTGAGGGACTGGAAGACGGACCCGCTCATGCCGAGCGCCGCACCGAGCGCGATACCCAGCAGCGCGCGCGGCAGACGCCATTCCCCGACGACGAGTCGGGCACGGGGGGTTCCCCCGCCGAGGAGGGTCGACAGCACGTCGCCCAGCGCGATGTCGTAGTCGCCGACGCTGAGTGCTGCCAGCAGAACGGCGAGGGTCGCAGCGGCGAGGAGCACGCACACGACCACCAGCCGTAGGTCGATGCGGATCGAGACCTCGGGCCCGGAACCGCGCCGTGGCGAGCGGAGCACGAATGCTGCGCGCGCCGTCTCGTCGCCGCGGGTCACAGGCCGGTGATCTTTCTGCGACGCGCCAGAACCACCAGCACGGGGGCTCCGATGAACGCGGTCACGATTCCGACCTGGAGTTCCTGCGGCGGCACGACGACCCGCCCGAGAACGTCGGCCGCGAGAAGCAGGATGGGGGCGCACACCGCGGTGTACGCGATGATCCAGCGTTGATCGGGCCCGACGAACCAGCGAACGACGTGCGGCACCATGAGCCCGATGAACCCGATCGGTCCCGCCGCCGCCGTCGCCGCCCCGGCGAGCAGCGTCACCGCGACGATTACGATCACGCGCGTGCGCATGACTCCCGCTCCGAGCGAGCGCGCGAGGTCGTCTCCGAGCGCGATGGCGTTCAGAGGCGCCGCCACGGTCGCGGCGAGCACCAGCCCGATCGCGACGAACGGCAGCACCGCCCACAGCACGTGCTCGTCGCGCGAGGTGAGGGTGCCTGCACCCCAGAACCGCATGCCCTCGAACACCGTCGGGTTCAGTAGCGAGATCATGCTCGACACTCCGCTCAGCAGCGCGCCGAGTGCCACACCGACGAGAGTGAGGCGGATGGGGCTCGCGCCCGCCGGGCCAGCGGCTCCGATGACGAAGACGAGCAGGGTCGCGGCTGCGGCACCTGCGAAGGAGAACCACACGTATCCCTGGATGTCGCCCACCCCGAACCAGCCGATGCCGATCGTGACGAGAAATCCCGCGCCGGCGTTGACGCCGAGGATGCCCGGGTCTGCGAGCGGGTTGCGGGTCAGCGCCTGGATGAGCGCTCCCGCGACGCCGAGCGCGGCACCGACAGCGGCACCGACGAAGGCGCGGGGCAGGCGGAGCCCGACGACGATCTCGTGCACCTCTCCCGAGCCGCGCCCCTCCGCCGCGTCGAGGAGCGCCCGGAGCACCTCGACGGGAGGGATATACCGCGCGCCCACGGCGAGACTGCCGACGAGGGTCGCGACGAGCACGGCCGCCGCGACGATCAGCAGGCCCGACTTCGTCGCGGCGCCTCGCAGCACCTGTCTCGGCACGGCGGCGTCGGGGGCGGGCACCCCCGGCGCTGCGCGTTTCTCGATTCTCAGCTCGCCGACTCGGGGATCAGCACCGTCTGCTCGACGGAGTCGAGCCACTCGAGGGCGGTGCCGTAGTCGGTGACACTCGACCAGACGCTGTACACGCTGCCCGACTGGGCCGCGGGAAGCGCGGTGAACAGCGGCGTCGTCAGGGTGCCGGCCAGCGAGTCCGACAGTTCCCCGGCGGGGTCCGCTCCGGTCACGATGATCTCGGCTCCGCCGAGAACCGAGGTGGTCAGTTCCGGCGAGATGTACATCCAGCCCTTGCCGCCGTCCTCCTCGGCGGGGATACTCGGCGTGGTCGATGCGCCGAGGTCGTCGAAGAAGAGCGCGCCGACGGCCCCTCCGGGGTACAGCACCGAGAACCCGCCCTCGACGTCGCCGTCACCGATCGCGGCCCACGGGCGCGCCAGCACATCGGCGTAGTCCTCCTGCACTCGGGCGAGCTCCTCGTCGTACGTAGCCTCCGCGCTCTCGAACGCGTCCGCCTCGCCCACGACGTCGGCGACGCTGGCGCCGATGGCCCTCCAGTCACCGCGATACTCGCCTTCGAAGATCGCGGTCGGCGCGATCTTCGAGAGCTCCTCGAAGGCGGCCTCGTCGATCTCCAGAACGTCCCCCACGATGAGATCGGGCTCGGCGGCGAGCACGGCCTCCACGTTGAGGTCGAAGAACGCCCCCACGGTGTCGGCGCTGGCGATGAGCTCCTGCTGCGACTCGGTGAACGACTCGGCGTATGCGGAGTAGTCCTGCATAGCGACGGGAGTCACGCCGACGGCGGCGAGCTGCCAGGGGGTGTCGTACGACACGGCGACGACGCGCAGCGGCTCGGTCGGAACCTCGACCTCTCCGTAGGCGGTCTCGACCGTGCGGGTCGCAGCCGTGTCGCCCGCGGAGGCCTCGGCGTCGGCGCCCATCGAGGAGCAGGCGGTGAGGCCGACGAGCACGACGGCCATCGCCAGCGGCACGGCGAATCGAGGGCGGAAGAGGGCGACTCTGGTCATGGCAGGACTTTCTCGAAGATTAGGTTAGGTAAGGCATACCTACCCGAATGATCGTAGTCGCGTCGCCATTGCGGTAGTTGGACAATTCATACCGCTTTATTGACAAACGGCCCGCACGCGCTCGATCGGCCCTAGTCGCGGTCCTGCTCCACGTGCCCGACCGTGCCCGCGGTCCAGTACCCGACCGCACGGTGGCGGTCGCGCGCGAGCCCGCGCACGTCGCGAACGTGCTTGCGGAGTCGTCGCGCGGCGGCCGTCTCGCAGGCGACCCAGGCGTAACCGGGGCCATCCGGAAGTTCGAGGCCCTCGATCGCGGACGGCAGTTCGCTGGCGAGCCCGCCGGGACCCACGATCCACGTCCACGTGACGCGCCCGCGTGTGGCGATCTCCTGACGGTCGGCCTCGCTCGGCACCTCCACGACCGCATGGGCCTCCGCCCCGTCGGGCAGTTCCTCGACGATGCGGGCGAGACCGGGGAGGCCGGTCGCGTCGGCGACCAGCAGCTGCCACCGCGCGTCGGCGGGCGGGGAGTAGTAGGCCCGCGAGCTGCCGCCGTGGAAGACGCCGAGCACGTGGCCGGGCGCCGCGCGCTCCGCCCAGCCCGACGCCAGTCCGCCGTCGTGCACGACGAAGTCGACGTCCAGTTCGCGGCCGCCGTCGTGCACGGCCCGCACCGTGTAATGGCGCCACGGCGGCTCCTCGCCGGTGCTCGAGTGTCCGTATTCGCGATCGTTGAAGAACGAGACATCCGCTGTCGAATCCCCCGGCCGGGGGAAGGCGAGGTCGACGCGCTCGTCGCCGCGGCCGTCGGCGTGCCAGCGCCACTCGCCGATCGTGCGCAGTCGTACGCGGATCATCGACGGGGTGAGCCGTGTCGTGCGGACTACTTCGGCGGGCTCGCAGAATGCCATGGGTCAGCCCTCCTGGGCGGGGTGTTCGGTGTCGACTTCGAACCCGGGAAGGCCGAAGGATCGGAAGTAGGCGGCGGGCGTGTGCCCGGTGGCCTGGCGGAAGAGCTGAATGAACGTGCTCGAGTTGGTGTAGCCGACGTCTCGCGCCACCGAGATCACCGAGCGTCCCGCGGCGATGTCGATGAGCGCTCGGCGCATCCGCACGGTGATGCGCCATTGAGTGAGACTCGATCCCGTCTCGCGCTCGAAGCCGCGGTTGACGGTTCGCCCGCTCACACCGATCTTCCGCCCCCAGTCCGTGCTCGTGCCGTTGTTCGCGGGGTTTCTCACGATCTCCTCCGCCACTTCGCGGAGTGCCGGAGTGGTGGGCATGTGCACGTCGAGCGACGCCGAGCGCACGGGCGCGAGCAGATCCACGACGAGCTGCTGGATGCGCATCCGCACCTCCGGCTCGAGAACGGCCGACTTGTTCGCGAGGAGGAGCTCCCGCAGAACGGGGCTGATCCCGACGCCCGTCGCGGTGTCCCAGGAGACGGAGACGCGCTCCGCGGAGAAGTACGTCACGTAGAAGGCCGTGCCCGGCTCGGCCGTGACGCTGTGGGTCGTTCCGGCGGGAATCCAGATGCCCAGGCCGAGCGGCGAGACCCAGAGCCGGCCGCCCGCCTCGATGGTGAGCACACCACTGTCGGAGAAGATGAGCTCGTGCTCGTCGTGGATGCCGTCGGCCCAGCTCTCATGGGAGTGGCTCGTGATCGACTGCGTCGTGAGAAGCCACGGCTCGCTCGTGAGCGTTCGTCGCACGCCATCGGCCGTGCCGTCGGGCATGCCGTCGGGCGCAGCCGCGTCGGCGGAGTGCTCCTCGGCCTGTCCATAATTCTGCATCGCGATCGATCATAATGCGATCGGACGGACGGGGCTCGTCGATGGCCTAGCACGTGAGTCCGCGCAGTTCCTCGAGCGAGCCCTCGAAGACGTTCATGTCGATGAACGGCTCGTCGCCGTCGTATCCGCGCAGGCGGTCGCGATGCGAGTACTGCCAGATGGTCCAGTCGCGGCCGTCGGACAGCCGAGGCGGAAGCACGACCGAGCGGATCCAGATCGGGTTGCGCGCATAGTCGTCGGCGAGATAGCGGTCGTAGGCCTCGGGAGTCGCGTAGATGATCGGCGGTGCGCCGTAGTGCTGCTCGAGCGCGGCGAGCAGCGGATCGAGGATGCTCGCCACGCGAGCGCGGGTCGGCGGGCTGTCGAAGTAGTCGGCGTAGAACTCCAGGTCCACCGTCACCGGCAGCGAGCCGGGGAGCGCCGGA
>Ga0247813_10003352_pt1 | contig 10342 bp, 8 predicted proteins | sample UWRJL169409C1_FD_180719 | JGI IMG/M metagenome (GOLD analysis project Ga0247813, IMG submission 180719) | Plant litter microbial communities from Arlington Agricultural Research Station in Wisconsin, United States - UWRJ-L169-409C-1 | ecosystem: Environmental > Terrestrial > Plant litter >... | reverse complement strand
ATTCCGAGGCCCTGTTCACGCTGCTCACCGGCTGGCGCGACGTGATGCGCGACGCGCCCGACCGGCTGACGACGACGTTCGTCTCGCTGCCGAGCTTCGACGACACCCCGAGCGGCGCGCAGATCATCGTCTGCTTCGCCGACGGCGACGAGGAGGCCGCCGAGAAGGCGATCGCCCCGTTGCTCGCCCTCGGCGGTCTCACCGCGAATACGATCGCACGCACGGCCTACGCCGACGTGCTCGGCGAGCCGCCGCATCCGCCCGAGGGCATCCGCATCGTGAACAACAACGGCTACACCGCCCGGTTCGACAACGAGACCGTCGAGACCCTCGCGAATGTCTACGCGGCCCTGCCGGGCTCGGTGCTGATGATCCGCTACCTCGGCGGCGAGTTCTCCCGCGTCGACCCCGATGCCACCGCCTTCGCTTACCGCGACAGCGAGACGCTCATCATCTCCGCCGCGTTCTTCCCGCCCGACGCCCCCGATGCCGCCGCCGACGGGTACCAGGCGCAGTGGAACCTGCTGCTTCCGCACCTGCAGGGCCTCTACGGCAACTTCTCGGCGCTCAGCAGCGATCTCGCGACACCCCTGATGTACCCGCCGCAGACCCTCGACCGCCTGCTCGCGGCCAAGACGCGCTACGACCCCGCCAACCTCTTCGACCAGAACCACAACATCCGCCCCGGCGGCCTCGACTGGCGGTAGTGCGAGACACTGGAGGGGTGCCAGCCCCTCTCGAACTCTCCGCAGCCCTCGCCTCCACCCTCACCACCTGGTTCGACGACCAGAAGCTCGTGACGCCCTCGATCGACTACGCGGTGTTCGACCGCACCGGGGTCGTCTTCCAGCACGGCATCGGCGAGTTCCAGCTCGACGGCCGTGTGCCCCGGATCGACACGGTCTACCGCATCGCCTCGATGTCGAAGAGCTTCGAGATGGCGGCCGTGCTCGTGCTCGTCGAGCGCGGCCTGCTCGGTCTCGACGACCGCGTCTCCGACCTCGTCGCCGAGTTCAGCGACCCGGTCGACGGTTTCGGCGCCCCGATGCCCGTGACGGTGGGCATGCTCATGAGCAACTCGTCGGCGCTGCCCGAAGACAACGGATGGGCCGACCACGAACTCGGGCTGTCGCGCGACGACTTCCTCGCCATGATCGCCCGAGGACTGCACTTCGCCGGCAGGCCCGGATTCGGCTACCAGTACTCGAACATCGGTTTCTGGCTGCTCGGCGTGATCGTCGAGAACGTCACCGGCCAGCCGTACGAGCAGTTCGCCACCGCCACCCTGCTCGAACCGCTCGGCCTCGGCGACACGCGCTTCTCGGTCGGCGACTACCCGCAGAGCGACGAAACCCGCATCGCCCACGGGTTCGGCAGCTTCGACGAGGGCGCGAGCTGGTTCGACCGCCCCGTCGTCGGCACCGGCATCGGCGGATGCGCGGCGAGCATGTTCAGCACCGTCTCCGACATCGCCGCCTGGAGCGCCTGGCTCTCGAGCGCGTTCGATGACGGGAATTCGGATGACACGGTGCTCAGCCGCGCGTCGCGCCGGTCGATGCAGCGCATCCACACCTCGATGCCGGCGCCCTCCGACCGGCCGTCCGAACAGCAGCTCGAGGGCATCGGCTACGGTCTCGGCCTGATGGTCGAGAACGACGTGCGATTCGGCCTCATCTCGCAGCACTCGGGCGGGCTGCCCGGCTGGTCGTCGAACATGCGCTGGCATCAGGAGAGCGGGGTCGGCGTCGTGGTCTTCGCCAACACCAACGGTGTGAAGCCCGGCATCGCAGCGACCGCCATTCTGCGCGCGGTACTCGACGAGATCGCTCCGCCGGCGCGCGACATCGTGCTCTGGCCCGAAACCCTCGCGGCCGCGACCGCCCTCGACGACGCGATCGTCGCGGGGGAGCCCGTCACGGTGGCCGGCGCGATCTTCAGCCCGAACCTGCTCAGCGACGTCCCGGCCGACGTGCGCGCGGCCCGGCTCGCGAAGCTCGTCGACGAGGTCGGCGGGCTCACCCGGTCGGCCGCTCCGATCGCCGACCGTCTGGTGTGGGCCACGAGCGAGGCGCACGTCGCCTGGTCGGTGCCCGGCGTCACGGGCGACCTCGAGTGCCGCATCGAACTGACGCCGACCTCGCCGCCGATGGTGCAGCGACTGGAGATCGAGCGGCGCACTCCGCTGACGGTGTCGGCAAGTGTCATCCGCCACTACGCACCGAAGCCCTAATATCGCAGCATGAGTTTTCAGGCCTACCTCGACACCATCAAAGCGAAGACGGGGCTGGGCCCCGCCGACTTCCGCGCCATCGCCGAGAGCAAAGGGCTGCTCGGCGCCGATGTGAAAGTGGCGCAGATCAAGGCCTGGTTGAAAGACGACTACGACCTCGGGCCCGGGCACGCGATGGCGCTCGTCGCCACGTTCAAAGGACCGAAGCCGCAGGACACCGACCGTATCGACGCGCAGTTCTCGGGCAGGAAGGCGCACTGGCGTGCCGCCTACGACGACCTGCTCGGGCGCGTGGGCGAGTTCGGCCCCGTCGAGATCGCCGCGACCGACAGCTACGTGAGCCTTCTCAAGGGCACGGCCAAGTTCGCGATCGTCGCGGCCACGGCCGACCGGCTCGATCTCGGGATCAAGCTCAAGGCTGCCGAGCCGACCGACCGCTTCGAGGCCGCCGGATCGTGGAACTCGATGGTCACCCACCGCGTGCGCATCACCGACGCCGCCCAGCTCGACGACGAGCTGTTCGACTGGTTGCGCCGCGCTTACGACGCGGCCTGACGACCGCGTCCGGCGACGGCTCCGACGGTCGCGAAAACCATCTGAACTAGGCTCGGTTCTATGCGCTCACGTTCCAGAGTCCTGCTCACCCTGATCGGCGTGGTGGCGCTCGTGGCCGGTGTCACGACGCCCGCGGCCGCCGACACCTCCGATTTCGAGTTCTCGCTGTTCGACGCCGACTACGCGCTCGCCCAGGCCGCCGACGGCACCTCGGTCGTCGAGGTGACCGAGACGCTCGTCGCCGAGTTTCCCGATTTCGACCAGAATCGCGGCATCGTGCGCGCCCTGCCGCGCTGGTACCAGCGCACCGCCCTGAACCCGACGGTCACCTCCGTCGTCGACGAGAACGGTGACGAGGTCTACTGGGAAGAAGAGCTCGACGACGATTTCCTCGTTCTCAACCTAGGCACCGACGACTTCGTCTACGGCACGAACACCTACGTCATCAGCTACTCCATGCAGAACGTCGTCGGCACCTTCCCCGACCAGGGCGACGACGAGTTCTACTGGGACGTGAACGGCACCGGCTTCGGCCAGCCCTTCGACCGGGTGAGCGCGAGCGTCACCGTGACGCCCGAACTCGCCGCCACACTCACCGGCGAGACCGCCTGCTACCGCGGTTCTCAGGGCGATACGACCGGATGCGCCCTCACCACCGCAGCCACCGACACCGGCGGCACACTGTTCACCGCCGACGAGTCCGGGCTCGCCGCCGAACAGACGCTCACCGTCGTCGTCGGGTTCACCGAGGGAACGTTCGTGCAGGGCGAGAAGACCCAGCCCGTTCCGCGCACACCCTCGGTCGACACGCCGGCGCCGTGGTGGAGCAACGTGCTCTCCGCGGTCACCGGGTTCGGCGCGCTCGTGCTGCTCGCCCTCGCGATCCTCGGACGGGTGAGACGGGGCAACGGGGCGAAGGGGCGCGGAACGATCATTGCGCAGTACTCGGTGCCGGAGAACCTCAACGTCATGGTCGCCGCGCACCTCGTCGACCGCGGCGCGAACGCGATCCCTGCCCAGCTCGTCAGCCTCGCGGTGCGCAAGAAGCTGCGCATTCTCGACTACCCGGTGACCGCGAGCGGCGCCGAGTACACGCTGCAGTTCATCACCGCCGAGGGCACCGACGATCTCGAACGCCGTCTGCTCGACGCGATCTTCGGCACCGAACCCGATGCCGGCGCCGTGCGCGAGCTGACACCCGACGACGAGTCGCTCGGCAGCAGGGTCAACGCGGTCTCCGACGCGGCCCGCGCGGCGATCGTCACGACCAAGCTGCGGCTGCCGCTCAAACTCGCCGGCATCACGTTCGCCTTGCTCGCCGGGTTCGCGTTCGCGGTCGCCGTCGTCAACCAGATCGCGACCCTCAGCGCGTACTCGCTCGCGCCGTGGCCGCTCGTGTCGATTCTGGTCTCGATCGTCTGCTTCGTCGTCGCGGCGCTGCTCGTGCAGCGCAAGGGTCTCATCACGCCCCTCGGCGCCGAGACCCGCGACTACCTGCTCGGCATGGAGGTCTACCTCACGCTCGCCGAGCAGGAGCGCTTCCGCATGCTGCAGAGCCCCGACGGTGCCGAACGCGTCGACGTCGGCGATACGACGCAGGTCGTGAAGCTCTACGAGAAGCTCTTGCCGTTCGCGGTGATCTGGGGCGTCGAAGACGAGTGGAGCAAGGAGCTCGAGATCCGCGCCTCGCAGGCCGGCACCCAACCCGACTGGTTCGTGAGCCAGAACGGCTTCACCGCCCTCGCGCTGACCTCGGCGCTGCGCGGCTCGTCGGGCGCGATCTCCTACACCGCGCCCACCTGGGAGAGCGGCGCGGGCGGTGGCAGCTCGTTCGGCAGCAGCTTCGGCGGAACCGGTGGCGGCGGTTTCGCCGGCGGCGGTGGCGGGGGAGGCGGCGGAGGTGGCCGCTGACCCGATGCTCGACCCCGCCCGCATCCAGGCCGAGCTCGACGACCGCGCCGCCTTCCTCGCGGGTCTGCGGTCGACGACGTTCTTCGACGTCGCGCCCGCATCGACGCTCGCCTCCGACGACGCCGCACTCGCGCCGCTCGCCGTCTCGGCGGTCGCCCGCGCCACGTTCCTCGCGGCGACCGACGGGCTCCAGGCCGCGGCATCCACATCCTCCGCCGGGTCCACCGCCACAACCTTCGCGCTGCTGCGAGCCGCCCTCGAAGCGGCCTCCGTCACCGTGTGGCTGCTGGAGTCAGACGACCCGGCCGTGCGCGCGACGCGCCTGCTTTCGGAAGTCTGGGGCGACATCCGCGATTCTGACCGTCTCGCGACCGCGCTGAACGGCGCGCTGGAGTCACTCGCTGCGCAGGAGCGCGGCTGGAAGACGGCGCACACCGCCGTCTTCGTCGACGCCGACACCGCGGCGCGACAGATGCCGACTTCGATGGCGACGAAGGTCGACGTGGCGGCGGGCGTCGTCGCCGACTTCACCCGGGTCCCGAACGCCGGTGCGGTTATCCGCAGCAGTTGGCAGGCGTTCGGCGCGCTCGCGCGGGGGAGGGACGCCGCTTTCGACCTGGACGACGGGGCGTCGGCGATGACCGCCGGATCGCTCTCGCTCGTCCTCGATGTTCTGGAGACGGCCGCGAGCCTGTACCACGTGCGCGCGGTCGCCCCTTAGCCGCGATCAGCGCGCCGTCGGCCCCTGGCCGCGGTCAGCGCGCCGTCGGCCCCTGGGTCTCGGTCAGCGCTCGCCCGCGCTCGAGGCGAGCGCGGCCGATTCGTCTTCGCCGAGCGTCCAGCGCCCGACCTTGGCGTACCCCGAGTCGTAGACCTTCACCCGCTCGGCGGTCTTCAGGTCGTAATGCTTGATGTTGCCGGCCCAGTAGCGAAGAATCCGGCTGAGTTCGTCCGCGGTTCTCGCGGGGTCGAGCTGGTCGAGATCTACTTCGAGCGTGAACTTCATCGTCGTGCTCCCTGCCTTCGGCGCACGCGCGAATGCGATGCACCCCACAACGAAGACAACCACCCCTCGACGAAACAATCGAGGGGTGGTCGAAACGGCGAAGTGGGGCTACGCGGCGGGCGGAACGATGCCCGCGGTCTCGCCGCCGTCGGCGACGAACTCGGCACCGGTCGAGAAGCTCGACTCGTCGCTGGCCAGGAACAGCACCATGTTCGACAGTTCGAGGGCCTCGCCCATGCGGCCCAGCGGCACGAGGCTCTGGTCGGGGTCGAGTCCGTCGGTCATCGGGGTGCGGATGTTACCCGGGTGGATCGAGTTCGCGCGGATGTTGTAGCGTCCGAGGTCGATGGCGACCTCCTTGGTCAGTCCACGAACCGCGAACTTGGCCGCCGTGTAGCCGGGGATTCCCGCGACGCCCTTGAGCCCGGCGGTCGACGAGATGTTGATGATCGAACCCTTGCCCGACTCCTTGAGCGCGGGGATGGCCGCCTTGATGCCGTTGAACGTTCCGGTCAGGTTGATGGCGATGATGAGGTTCCACTGCTCGAGGGTGTACTCCTCGATCGGGGCGAAGTTCACGATCCCCGCGTTGTTGACCAGGATGTCGAGACCTCCGAACTCTTCGACGGCGACGGCCACCGCCGCGGCCCAGTCGTCGGGCTTCGTGACGTCGAGGTGCACGAACCGGGCGTTTTCGCCGAGTTCGGCCGCCGTGGCGGCACCCACCTCGTCGAGCAGGTCGCCGATGACCACCTTCGCGCCCTCCGCGATCAGGAGCTTGGCGTGCGCCGCTCCCATTCCCCGGGCCCCACCACTGATGAGGGCAACTTTTCCGCTGACGCGTGCCATGTCAAATCTCCTTGTCTGCGGCCGTCGGCTCCGACGGCTCCAGCCAATTCAACACCTGTCGCATTACGGAATGCTGGACGCCTCAGTCGACGTCGGTATTGCGCGGCGCGGCACCGCGGCCGCTGACGAGAGCGGGGTCGGGCGCCGGGAAGTCGGCGTCGCCCGCGTATGCCGGGTTCGAGTTGAACGCCTTCAACATCTCCTCGAACACGATGAACTTGATGTTGGCGCCGTTCGTGCGGGCAACGGTGATGCGCCGCAGACTCTGCTCGCCGGCCGGGTTGGCCGTGGTGCGCTTCGCCGGGTTGCCCTCGATGTTGCCGACCCAGACCGCGATGGCGACCTTGGTCGTCGACCCGATGAGCCAGTTCTGGTGCGAGCCGTCGGTGGTACCGGTCTTGCCCATGATCGCGATGTCGTCGTACGGGTTCGCCGAGGTCGCCGTTCCGTTGGTGAACACACGCTCGAGCGCGTAGGCCGCGGTGGCCGCGATGTTGGGCTCGATCGCCTGGGTGCACTCGGCGGCCTGGCCGGGAAGCTCTTCGCCGGCGGAGTTCACGATGCGGTCGACCGCGGTCGGCGCGCAGTACACGCCGTTGGCCGCGATCGTCGCGACGGAAGCGGCCATGGTCATCGGGGCGATGGTGTTGGTGCCGAGGATCGACGACGGGTTCGGCTCCAGCTCGGCCCCGTCGGCGCGGTGGGCGCCCATCGAAGCGGCGACGTCGCGGATCTGGCAGAGGTCGAGCTTCTGCGCCATGCTCGCGAAAGCGCCGTTCACCGAACGCGCGGTCGCGGAGATGACCGACTGCATTCCGCCTTCGCCCGATGTGTCGTTTCCGACGTCGAAGGCGGGCCCCGCTCCGGTCGCGCCGTTGCACTTGAACTGGTTGGCCGGAATCACCCGCTCCGAGCCGTTCACCGATTCGTTGAGTGTGCGACCGGCCTTGAGCCAATCGACGAGAGTGTAGATCTTGTAGGTCGACCCGGTCTGGAATCCGGTCGATCCGCCGTACGCGTAGTCGGTGTTGAAGTTGATGCCCGTCTCGGCGGCCGTGGCCTGCGGGGTGTTGTTGTAGCCCTTGTTCTGGGCCATGACGAGGATCTTGCCGGTGCCGGGCTGCAGGGCGACCGCGGCCGCGCCGAGCGCGAATCTCGCCTCGTCTGCCGGGGCCCGTGCGCTGAGTTGCGCCTGCGCGACATCCTGCTGGTTCAGGTCGAGGCTCGTGTAGACCTTGTAGCCGCCGCGCTTCCACGCCGCGTTGCGCTCTTCGGGGGTGGCGCCGAGAGAAGCGAGAGTCGGGATGCTCTTCACGACGTAGTCGCAGAAGAACTGCGCGTCGGTCGCGTACAAACAGCCCTGCGTCGGCGTCGAGAGCTTCACGTAGGAGTCGATCGGAGTGGCGATCGCCTCGTCGTGCTGCTCGACCGTGATGAACCCGTACTCGAGCATGTTGTTGATGATCAGGTCGCGTCGCGCCTGGTTCTTCGGGTAATTGGCCGGGTCGCCGAGGTTAAACGAATCGGGCGTCTGCACGGTCGCGATCAGGCTCGCTGCCTGGGCGAGGGTGAGGTCTTTGGCCGACGAGCTGTAGTACCGTTCGGCCGCCGCCTGCACGCCGTAGGTCGCGCGTCCGAAGCCGGCCACGTTGAGGTAGCCGAGGAGGATCTCGTCTTTGGTGTACTTCTTCTCGAGCGCGATCGCGAGCCGGATCTCCTGCACCTTGCGGGCGGGGCTCTTGTCGATCGCGGCCTCGTAGGCGGCGTCGCGCTCCTCCTGCGTCGGAAGCTGCTGCGACTCGTGCACCCTGATGTTCTTCACCAGCTGCATGGCGATGGTCGAGCCGCCGGTGTCGCCGGTCTTCGTCACGAAGCCGAAGACGGCGCGGGCGAGCGACTGCGGGTCGACGGCGCCGTGCTCGTAATAGCGGTGGTCTTCGCCGGCGACCGCGGCGTCTTTCAAGAACTGGGATACGTCGTCCCAGGCGAGGTCTTGCCGGTTCTGGTCGAAGACCTCGGCGATCTTCACCTGCTGGCCGTCGCGCACCCCGAAGATCTGGTTGCGCTGCGCGGTGTCGCCGAGGGTGATCTCGCTCGGGAGCGCGTCGAAGGCGTCGAGCGAATCGCGCCCGGTGACGCCCGTCACGGCGGCGATGGGCGCGAGGCCCGTTGCTACGAGCACGCCGGCAACGATGCTGGCAACGACCAGTCCGCCGAAACCGCGCACGATGTTGCGTCTGCTGCGGTCGGGCGCGTAGTCGATTGATCCGTTGTCGAACATGTATGTGTGAATCCCCATAGATTACGAAGGCGAGCGGACCGAGTCCCGGATGCGTCGCAACCGGCAACCCACACGGCACAAGCCATCCGGGTTCAACCTTAGAGAACGAGTCTGGGCATTCACCACGCCGCGCGCAGGCGCGTGTCGAGTCGTTACAATCTCAGTCTTTCGGATGACACGACCACACGTTCACGGCGGCGCGGGCGTAGCGTGGAAACCATGTCAGAGCAGACCTCACCTCAGCCCTCCACCCATCTCGGCCGCACCGGAGTGGAGGTCAGCCGCCTCGCCCTCGGAACGATGATGTTCGGCGACTGGGGCAACCGCGATCACGACGATTCGATCCGTGTCATCCATCGCGCCATCGATGCGGGAATCACCTTCATCGACACCGCCGACATCTACTCCTTCGGCGAATCGGAGGAGATCGTCGGCAAGGCGATCGCGGGCAGACGCGACGACCTCGTCATCGCCACCAAGTTCTTCAACGGGATGAAGCAGCAGCCCAACTACCGCGGGGGATCACGCCGCTGGATCATGCGGGCCGTCGAGGACTCGCTGCGCCGACTCGGCACCGACTACATCGACCTGTACCAGATGCACCGCCCCGACGAGCACACCGACATCGAGGAGAGCCTCGGCGCCCTGAGCGATCTCGTCAGCCAGGGCAAGGTGCGCTACATCGGTTCGTCGACGTTCCAGCCGTCGCAGGTCGTCGAGGCGCAGTGGAGCGCCCGGCAGAACCACACGGCGCGTTTTGTGACCGAGCAGCCGCCCTACTCGATGCTGGCGCGCGGCATCGAGGCCGACCTCCTGCCGACGACGCAGCGTCACGGCATGGGCACCCTCGTCTGGAGCCCGCTCGCCGGTGGCTGGCTGAGCGGCAAGTTCCGGGTGGGACAGGACCTGCCGACCACCCACCGCAGCGACCGCGACCCCGGCCGCTACGACCTGTCGAACCCGGCCATCGCCGCGAAGTTCGAAGCGGCGTCGGCGCTCGGCGACCTCGCCGACGACCTCGGCGTGCCGCTCGTGCATCTCGCACTGGCCTTCGTGCTGCGGCACCCCGGGGTCACGAGCGCGATCATCGGCCCGCGCACGATGGAGCAGCTCGAGTCGCAACTCGACGCGGCGTCGCTCGAACTCTCGACCGAGACCCTCGACCGCATCGACCAGATCGTGCCGCCCGGCACCAACCTGAACCCCGCCGACGCCGGCTTCACGAACTACTGGCTGGAGAGCGCGCGGCGCCGGCGCTGATCCGGGAGGGGTCAGGCGCATGTCCTGGGCGACCAACGCGGCGACGCGACGATCGATGCTGGGCAACCGCGGCCGCGACACCCAGCCCGAGTTGCTCGTGCGGCGAGCGCTGCACGCCCAGGGATTCCGCTTCCGCGTCGACCACCGACCCGACCCCTCGCTGCGCACCCGGGCCGACATCGTGTTCACCAAGCGTCGCGTCGCCGTCTACGTCGACGGCTGCTTCTGGCACGGCTGCCCCGCACACGCG
>Ga0247813_10003351_pt1 | contig 10343 bp, 9 predicted proteins | sample UWRJL169409C1_FD_180719 | JGI IMG/M metagenome (GOLD analysis project Ga0247813, IMG submission 180719) | Plant litter microbial communities from Arlington Agricultural Research Station in Wisconsin, United States - UWRJ-L169-409C-1 | ecosystem: Environmental > Terrestrial > Plant litter >... | reverse complement strand
CCGGGCCGAGATGGACGACATCCGCGCCCAGACCGGCTTCAAGGGCACGCACGCCGAGTTCCTCGCCTTCCTGCGAAAGGACCCCCAGTTCTACGCCACCAGCCGCGAGCAGTTGCTGGAGAAGGCGAGCGAGATCGCCAAGCGGATCGACGACCAGCTGCCGCGCTACTTCGCCACCCTGCCGCGCCTGACCTACGGCGTGCGGCCGGTGCCGCGCGAGATCGAGGACGGCTACACTACCGGCCGCTACTTCAGCGGCAGCCCGCGCCAGGGCATCGCCGGCGGCTACATGGTCAACACCTCGCACCTCGACCAGCGGGGCCTGTACGAGCTGCCGGCCCTGACGCTGCACGAGGCGGTGCCCGGCCACCATCTGCAGATCGCGCTGTCGCAGGAGCTGGAGGACGTGCCGTCGTTCCGCCGCGACGCCGACATGACCGCCTTCACCGAGGGCTGGGGTCTCTATTCCGAAAAGCTCGGCATCGAGATGGGCATCTACCGCAATCCGTACGAGCGGTTCGGCCGGCTGTCCTACGAGATGTGGCGCGCCTGCCGGCTGGTCGCCGACACCGGCATCCACGACCTGGGCTGGACCCGCGATCAGGCCGAGGCCTGCTTCCTCGAGAACAGCGCCCTGTCGCCGCTGAACATCAAGGTCGAGCTGGACCGCTACATCTCCTGGCCGGGCCAGGCGCTGGGCTACAAGATCGGCGAGATGAAGATCGTCCAGCTGCGGGCCAAGGCCGAGCATGAGCTGGGCGACAAGTTCGACATCCGCCGCTTCCACGACGCCGTGCTGCTGGCCGGCCCGCTGCCGCTCGACATCCTCGAAGGCCGCATCGACCGCTGGATCGCGGCGGAGAAGGCGCGGCCGGCGAAGTAGGAGCCTAGACCCCCGCCCCTTCCCACTCGCCGGCCCCGTGCTCTGCGGGGCCGCGGCCGGTGAGCCGGTGGTAGAGCGTCTTCACCGTCCGGCTGCCCGTCGTCTGGAACAGCCACGGGAACACGCCGTGCAGCACCGAGGCCAGGCCCGCGCCGATCAGGGTGAAGCCGAACTTGGTCGCCACGCCGAAGTGCTCGCCATAGGTCTCGCCGACGGCGTTGGGATGGCTGGTGAAAAGCTTCATGGAGGTGACTCCGGCATCTACGGGGCAAGCCAGAGATGACGCGGGTTGCAGGGCGGGGTCAATCGCACAGACGGGGACATGCATCCGCGCAGCGGTGCGTGTCCCTTTCGGTCAGCGGACGATCTGGGGACACGCACTGAAGTGCATGTCCCCGGCCGTTACTCCGGCCATATGTCGGTGACGCCGCCCTTGCGGTTCAGCATGTGCGTGGCGCGTTTGATCACGGCCAGCAGCCGCTCGATGCGCAGGTCTCGGTCGTAGCTGATGTCGGCCCTGGCCATGCCCTCGAGCATGAAGCGGGCGAGGTCGCGGCTGGCCTGGAAGCGCGGGCCGGCGCCCGCGTGCAGCATCTTCAGGAAATGGTCGCCGATCTGGGCCCGGTCGAACTCGGCCTGGGCCGGGGCCAGCAGGTCCTTGATCAGCGGGTCCGTGCGGGCCGCGCCCTCGAGCTCGGCGAAGGCGACGAATGGCTCACGGTGCAGCAGCTCCCAGTAGCTCTCGATCGCGTGCTCGGTGACGTCGCCGCCCGTCGGCAGGCCCTCGGTGGCCGACTTGAACAGCGCCGACCGCTCGGCCTGGATATGCTCGATGGCGGCTTCCAGCAGGCTCTCGCGGGTCGGGAAATGGTAGAGCATCGCGCCGCGCGTGATGCCGGCCGCCTCGGCCACCGCGGCATTGGTCGTCGCGGCGTAGCCGAGCGTGGCGATGACCCGGACGGCCTCGTCGAGAATGCGGGCGCGGGTGCGGCGGGACTTGGGCGTGTCGCGCGGAACGGGGGAGGTCTCAGACATTACCGCTCATCTAGGGACTGCGATGTTGCGCCGCAACAGAGGCGGTCCCGACTTCATGAGAATGACATGCAATCAGCCTAGTTCGACCCCGATAGCGCCTGCCTGGGGAGCACGATGTCGAGCGACGCCCAAACTTTGAGCTTCCGAACCGTGTTCATTAGCGACGTTCACCTGGGCACCCGGGGGTGTCAGGCGGAGCTTTTGCTCGATTTCATCCGCGAACTGGAGTGCGAGCAGCTCTATCTGGTCGGCGACATCATCGACGGCTGGAAGCTGAAGAGCGGCTGGCACTGGCCCCAGAGCCACAACGACGTGGTCCAGAAGGTGCTGCGCATGGCCCGCAAGGGCGTTCAGGTGACCTATGTCCCGGGCAACCACGACGAGCGCGCGCGCGACTTCTGCGGCGTCCATTTCGGCGGGGTGGTGGTGGTGCGCGACGCGATCCACGAGACCGCCGACGGTCGCCGGTTCCTGGTCGTGCACGGCGACGAATTCGACGGCATCGTTCAGCACGCGCGCTGGCTCGCCTTCCTCGGCGATTGGTCCTATAGAACCCTCCTCATGCTGAACACATTGGTGGCGCGCGTGCGTCGCCGGATGGGTCTCGGCTACTGGAGTTTCTCGGCCTACCTGAAGGTCAAGGTGAAGAACGCCCTGCATTTCATCGAGAATTTCGAACAGGCCGTGACCGACGAAGCCCGTCGCCGCGGCGTGGACGGCGTTATCTGCGGCCATATCCACAAGGCCGAGATGCGTGACATGGGCGGCATCCTGTACGTCAACGACGGCGACTGGGTGGAAAGCTGCACGGCCCTCGTCGAACACCACGACGGCCGACTGGAAATAATCGAGTGGGCCGGGCGCCGTTCCTGGTCCACCATCGCGCCGGCGAATCTCATCGCCGTGCCGGAGCCCGCCGCCGCCTGATGCGTATCCTCGTGGCCACCGACGCCTGGGAGCCCCAGGTCAACGGCGTCGTCCGCACGCTGACGCGCACGGTCGCGGAACTGCGCGCCATGGGCCATCAGGTCGAGGTGATCAGCCCCGACCAGTTCAACACCGTGCCGCTGCCGACCTATTCCGAGATCAAGCTGGCGGTCGGCGCCTACGAGCCGGTGCAGGAGAAGTTCAAGTCCTTCGAGCCCGAGGCGATCCACATCGCCACCGAAGGGCCCGTGGGCCTGGCCGCGCGCCGCGTGTGCCTGGAATGGAAGCTGCCGTTCACGACCAGCTACCACACCCGTTTCCCCGAGTACGTCTCGGCCCGGCTGCCGGTGCCGCTGGCGGCCGGCTACGCCTACATGAAGTGGTTCCACAAGCCGTCCGGCCGGATGATGGTGGCCACCGACACCATGCGCGACGAGCTGGAGGCGCACGGCTTCCGCAACATCTCGGCCTGGTCGCGCGGCGTCGACACCGACATCTTCCATCCGCGCCGGCCCGACGAGAAGGACATGTTCGAGGGCCTGCCGCGTCCGGTCTTCCTCAATGTCGGCCGGGTCGCGGTGGAGAAGAACATCGAGGCCTTCGCCTGCCTCGACTTGCCGGGCACCAAGGTGGTCGTCGGCGATGGGCCGCAGAAGGCCGAGCTGGAAGCCAAATACCCCGACGTGCTGTTCACCGGCGCCAAGTTCGGCGACGAGCTGGCCGCCTATTTCAACAGCGCCGACGTGTTCGTCTTCCCGTCGCTGACCGACACCTTCGGGCTGGTGATCCTGGAAGCCATGGCCACCGGCTCGCCCGTGGCGGCCTTCAACGCGCCGGGACCGGCCGACATCCTGCCGGGCTCGAACGCCGGCGTGCTGGCCCCCGGCCGCACCGACGGCCTGCGCGAGGCCTGCCTGGCCTGCCTGGACCTGGACCGCGCCGTCGTCCGCCGCTTCGCCGAGACGTTCTCGTGGCGCGCCTGCGCCGAGCAGTTCGTGCGCAACCTCGAGCCCTATCCCGAGCCCGAGAAGACCCGCTTCTGGCGCCGCCTGCGCCGTCTCGCGCGGCTACGCCGCAAGCCGAAAGCGGCTTAGGGGCCTTTTACGCCCTGCGTCCTTCGAGACGCTCGCCTGAAGCTCGCTCCTCAGGATGACGACGGCGGGTAGCGCTCTACTCAATTCGTCATGGTGAGGAGCCGGCCCCCAGGCCGGCGTCTCGAACCACGCAAAGCCTGACCACCCCACAACGAAAAACGCCGCGGATCTTTCGATCCGCGGCGCCGTCCGTACGCTTACTGAGCTTTGGCTTACGAAGCGGGGCGACCCATGGTCGTGCCGGCCTTCACGATGCCCTTGTTGGCGTCGTGCAGTGCGGGCGGCAGCGGGATCAGGCCGCGGCCCTGGAGGTAGCCGCCACGGCCGGTGGCCGCGTCGGAGGTGTACTCTTCCAGGAACTCGCGAAGGCCCGGGGTGACGCCGATCTGCGACTTCTTCACGTAGATGAAGAGGGTGCGCGACAGCGGGTAGGAGCCGTTGGCGATCGCCTGCGGGGTGGGGGCGATGCCGTTGATGGTCGCGCCCTTCACCTTGTCGCCGTTTTCTTCCAGGAACGAGTAGCCGAACACGCCCAGCGAGCCCGGGGTGCGGGTCAGGGTCTGGACGATGGCGTTGTCGTTCTCGCCGGCGTCGATCCAGCCGTCCGAACGCAGCGGATCGACCAGGGCCTTGAAGCCCTTCTCGTTGTTCGAGCGGAGCTCTTCCAGGACCGGGAACTTGCGGGCGCCGGCTTCGATGCCGAGTTCCACGAAGGCGTCACGGGTGCCGGACGTGGGCGGCGGGCCGTAGACCACGATGCGGTTGCCCGGCAGGCCGGTGCCGACTTCGTCCCAGGTCTTGTAGGGGTTGGGAACGAACTTGCCGTAGCGGACGACCTTGGCCGACAGGGCCAGGTAGAGGTTCTCGAGCTTGAAGTTGTAGCTCGGGCCGTCCTTGTCGGTGGCGACGACGATGCCGTCGAAGCCGATCTTGATGGCGATGATGTCCTTGACGCCCTTGGCGGCGCAGGCGTCGAACTCGGACTTCTTCATCGGACGCGAGGCGTTGGCGATGTCCGGGAAGCCGTCGCCGGTGCCCGAGCAGAACAGCTTGATGCCGCCGCCGGTGCCCAGGGATTCAACCTTGGGAGCCTTGGAGCCGGTCTTCTTGGAGAAGTTCTCCGCCACGCGGGTGGTGAAGGGGAACACCGTCGAGGAACCCGCGGCCCACACGTAGTCGCGGGCGGCGTGAGCCTGGGTGGCGAGGGCCATGACCGCCATGGCGGCGGCCGTACCGAGGAGCTTTTTCATGGATCTGGATCCTATCGGAGTCTGCTTCAGCCTAGAAGTCGAGCTGGGCGCGGAGCTGGAAGGTGTTCACGTCGACATCGCGGCCGACGACCGGGCTGTCCTGCGTACCCATCGTGTAGTTCGCCTGGAAGCGAACATACGGCGTCGGGTAGTAGTTGGCGCCGAGCGTCCAGGCTTCGTACTTGCCGGCGTCAGCCGACAGGGTGCGCGAGGCGACCGTCGTGGCGGTGTCGTAGGCGTCGGTCAGGTCGGCGTAGTCGTAGCGCAGGCCGAGTTCGACGCCGCCCCAGCCGCCGGCGGTGACCGGGCTCAGGATCTTCGGACGACCGAATTCACCCTTGGTGGCGTCGTAGTTGCGCATCTCGCCGGTCGGCCAGAAGCTGGCGAACACGTAGCCGACCTTCACGTTGGGATCGCCGCCGGCCGAGGTGCTGCCGGGGCCGACGAAGCGTTCGACGGCGATGTCGGCGTATTCACCCTGGACCGAGAAGTTATTGAACACCCAGGCGCCTTCGACGCCCCAGGTGGTGTCCTTGTCGCCGATGGCGCCGGTGTTGGTGTAGCGGTTGCCGAAGTTGGTGTTCGGACGCGTCTGGTAGGCGAAGGCCGCTTCACTGCCGTGGTCACGGTAGCGGGCGAAGGCCGCGAGGTGGACCTTGTTGGTGTCGGTCAGGATCGGGGCGTAGCTGAAGCGCGCGGTGGCGCCGATGCGCTCCTCGACGTCCGGCGCGTTGGTCACGGCGGCGGTCACGTCGGCGTTGTTGAGCGAGTCGCCCTGGACGGCGCCGGTGGCGGTCCAGTTGAAGCCGTTCATCTTCACCACGGCGCTGACCAGGTAGCTGTCCGGGCCCATGTCGCCGTAGGGACCGCGGTCCATGAAGGTGGTGAAGCGGGTCGAGGTCAGGTTCTCGAGGCCGGCGGCCTTGATGTTACCGAACATCACCGAGGTGGTTTCGTTGGCCTTGTACTCGATGACCACGTCGTCCCAGGCCCAGGCCCCGCCGTTCACGGCGCCGCCCTCGACCTTGTAGGCGAAGTTGTTGTTCAGCTGGCCTTCGACGCCGATGAAGACCTGGCGGCCACGGAAGGCGCGGGTCGAGAAATCAGCGCCGGTTTCGCGGTCGACGTCCTGGAACACGGCGTCGATCAGAACGCGGCCGCGCACCTTGAAGGCGACGCCTTCGTTCGTGAATTGCGGAGCGCCTTTCCAGGCGGTCGTGGTCTCTTGAGCCTGCGCGCCGGAAACCATGGCCAGCGCCATAAGCGCGCCCAGCGCAGACCCGCACACCAGCGTGGTCTTCGTGTTCATTGTCGGATCCTTCGATATCCCCTGCCCCTCGCCGGGGGCGCAGGGCGTGCTCTAGGCCGGGGCCGCGACGGTCCGACGACGGTCTATGCAAGGTTCCGCGACAGCGAGACGTCAGTCTTGTGACAACGCGTCCGGGCACGGACGATCGTCCGGCCGGAAACCGTTGCCGTACAAGGGAATGTCGTCACAAGGCCCTGTGCGGAAGGGACCGTGGCCAAAGTCACACAGTCCGTGACAGCCGTCACTAGAGCAGGCGGCTGCGGATCGCCTGGGACAGCAGATCGATGGCCGAAACGGCCACCACGATGACCAGCACGATGCAGCCGGTCTCGCCGTATTTGAAGGTGTTGGTCGAGTCGATCAGCACCTGGCCGATGCCGCCGGCGCCGATCAGCCCCAGCACCGTGGCGGCGCGGCTGTTCGATTCGAAGCGATACAGGGCGTAGCTGGTCCAGTGCGGCGCGACCTGCGGGATGACGCCCCAGACGATCTCGGCCAGGCGGCCGGCGCCGGTGGCGCGCACGCCCTCGACCGGCCCCTTGTCGATCGCCTCGACCGACTCGGCGAACAGCTTGGCCAGCACGCCGCCGGTGTTGAACATCATCGCCATGACGCCGGCGAACGGGCCGAGGCCCACGGCGGTGATGAAAATCACGGCCAGCACCAGGTCGGGAATCGAGCGGATCAGGTCCAGCACCCGGCGGACCGGCTGCTGGATCCAGGCCGGGGTGATGTTCTTGGCGCCCAGCAGGCCGAACGGGATGGCCACGATGATGGCGAGGAAGGTGCCCCACAGCGCCATCTGGATCGTCTGCCACATCTTGGTGATGTAGAGGCCCCAGGACATGCCGGTGAAGTCCGTCGGCGTCCATTCCGGCGACAGGAACTTGAACGGCGAGAAGAAGTCGCTGACGAACGCGCCCATCCCGCTGTCCTTGCTGAACAGCATCGGGAACTTGTTGATCTCCGCCGGCGCGAAGCTGATCACCAGCAGCACGGCTACGCCGCCCCACAGGGCGAAGTCGAAGGCGCGCGCCGACAGCGGGCGCTCGGGCGGCGTCAGGGTGGGTTCGGCGGCGGCGGTCATGCGCGGGTCCGTCGGAATCAGTTCGGGACGGCCGGGGCGAGATTGCCCGGCTTGGCCGCTGCGGCGGCGCGTTCGGCCTTGATGCCGTCGAGCGCCTTCTGGGCGGCGGCGAGCTTGGCCGGATCGCCGGTCTCGCGGGACAAGCCCAGGTTCTCGAGCGCTTCCATCTCGCGGACCACCAGCAGGTGGCTGTCGTCGGCGGGCAGGAAGCCGCCGATGCTCAGCCGATGCAGGTTGGCGCGCTGGCGATCAGCCTCCGCGCCCGTGCCCTGGCCGTAGGTCAGGAAGAACTGGCGCAGCTTTTCCTTCACCGCCGGGTCGAGGTCCTTGCGCCAGACGATCGGATCTTCCGGCAGGGTCGGCGATTCCCAGATCACGCGGATCTTCTCGGCCTGGCCTTCCTTGCGCTCGGCGTTCAGGCGGATGGCCGTCGAGTTGTTGGTCGCCGCGTCCAGCCGGCCCGCCGCGACGGCGAACAGGTTGGCCTGGTGGTTGGCGGTCAGCACCGTCTTGAAGCAGGTCTCGGGCTTCTTGCCGGCGGGGATGAAGACGTAGGTCATCGGCGCCAGCGTGCCGGACGTCGACTTCTTGTCGCCCATGCCGAAGTTGAGCGAACCGTCGCACTTCAGCAGGTCGGCGAGGCTTTTGATCGGACTATCCTTGGGGACGATGATCACCGACTTGTAACCGTCCTGGCCGGACGGATCGAAGGTTCGGGCGAAGACCTCGCCGTTCGAGCGGCGCACCGCTTCGAGGCCCGACTGGTTGGAGAACCAGCCCAGGTCGGTCTGCTTGAAGCGCATCGCCTCGATCAGGGCGCTGTAGCTGCCCGAGAAGAACGGCTTCACCTTCAGGCCGGTCTGCTTCTCCATGTCCGTCAGGATGGGCTGCCAGTAGCCTTCCATGTTCTGGGCGGACTCGGTCGACAGGATCGAGAAGGTCACAGTGTCCTGGGCCGCGCCGGAGGACTTCGACTCCCCGCCGCAGGCGGTCAGGGACAGGGCCGCGACGGCCCCCAGGGCCAGCAGCGAGCGACGGAGGATCATGCGGGGGCTCCTTCCCAGAAGACGTCTTCGAATTCCGGGCCGTAGATGTCGATGAGCTTGTCGCGCTTCAGGCCCGTGGCCGGACCGTCGTAGACGATCTTGCCGGCCTTCAGGGCCACGACGCGCTGGCAATACTTGAGGGCGTAGTCGACCTGGTGCAGCGTGACGATGACGGTCAGGCCGTCGGTCGCGTTCAGGTCCTTGAGAATGTCCATCACCTTGCGGGCGGCGACCGGGTCGAGCGAGGCGACCGGCTCGTCGGCGAGGATGATCTTGGCCTTCTGGACCAGGGCGCGGGCGATCGCGCCACGCTGCTGCTGGCCGCCCGACAGCGTGTTGGCGCGTTGGCCGGCGTAGTCGGACACGCCGACGCGGTGCAGGGCGGTCATCGCCGCTTGCTTGGTCTCGGCGGGCCAGCGGCCGAACAGGCCCTGGACGAAGCCGATCCGGCCGAGCGAGCCGAGCGCGACGTTGGTGAACAGGCTGAGCCGGCCGACCAGGTTGAACTGCTGGGCGATGAAGCCGATGCGGATGCGCGCATCGCGCACCTTGTCGCTGACCTTGCCCTTGTCCTGCACCTTGCCGCCGAAGGCTTCGATGACGCCGCCCTGGTCGATGGTCTGCAGGCCATCGATGGAGCGCAGCAGAGTGGACTTGCCGGAGCCCGAGGGGCCGATCAGCGCGACCATCTCCCCGCGGGCGACGTCGAGCGACACCCCGTCGAGCGCGCGACGGGGGCCAAAGGTCTTCGAGACCGAGCGGATGGAGAGAACGGCGTCCGACGTCATGGCTTTTCGGGGAGAGTCCTTAGCACAGAAGCCCCGTTCTCATGGAAGGGGCATGCGAAAGTTTCATGACACGAGGCATTTGTCTCCCCCGCAGAACGGCGCCTGCCGCCCGCGTGGGCAAGTGCGGGCATTACACGAAAGATCCGTAGGCTGCGAGTGTGACGGCGCCTTGGCCACCGCACGGCGCGGGCCTTGGCCCGGCAAGGGAATCTTTCCGCTTTACATGCGGGGTCGCAGTCCCTATTTCCCCCCTCCTCCGGCGGACCCCGTGTCCATCTGCGCTGCTAACGCCGGTCTGGGTTCAACAATCTTTGGGGGTTACGTGAATTGCACACGTACCATAAGCCCCTGGACCTGGTCCGTGAGCGGTCTCCGGAACGTCCTGTCGCACTCGTGCGTCAAGACACCGTTGCCGTAGCGGCGCGCTGGTTCCAGGAGAACTTCAAAGGCGACGTCCTCTATGCTGTGAAGGCAAACCCTTCACCCTGGGTCATCAAGACCCTCGCACAGAATGGCGTTTCCGGCTTTGACGTAGCTTCGGTCAACGAGATCGAGCTGGTGGCGGAACACGCGCCGGGCTTCCGCATGGCTTTCATGCACCCGGTGAAGAGCCGCGCCGCGATCTCGGCCGCCTATTTCGACCATGGCGTGAAGACCTTCTCGTTCGATACGCACGAGGAGCTCGAGAAGATTCTCGACGCCACCGGTCAGGCCAAGGATCTGACTCTCATCGTCCGCATGGCGGTGTCGGCGGAAGGCGCGGCCTATTCGCTCTCCGGCAAGTTCGGCGTCGACAGCCATCAGGCGCCTGACCTGATGCTGGCCGCGCGTCGCGCCACCCAGGAGCTGATGGGCGTGTCGTTCCACGTCGGCAGCCAGTGCATGCGCCCGACCGCCTTCCAGGCGGCGATGGCCCAGACCGGC
>Ga0247813_10003350_pt1 | contig 10344 bp, 9 predicted proteins | sample UWRJL169409C1_FD_180719 | JGI IMG/M metagenome (GOLD analysis project Ga0247813, IMG submission 180719) | Plant litter microbial communities from Arlington Agricultural Research Station in Wisconsin, United States - UWRJ-L169-409C-1 | ecosystem: Environmental > Terrestrial > Plant litter >... | reverse complement strand
AAATTGGTGCAGTCGCCTGCGGCGTAGATCGACGGTACAGACGTGCGTGCAACTCGATTGACGCGGATGTGACCACTCTCGGTGAGCTGAACCCCGGCGGCCTCGAGACCCAGGTCGGCCGTATTGGGTATGGATCCGACGGCCATGAGGCAGTGGGAGCCCTCCACCGTGCGTCCGTCGGAGAGTGTGGCGACGACGCCGTTGCCCTTGACCACGACCGAGTCTGCGCGACTCTTGGAGAGCACGGTCATGCCGTTGCGGGTGAAGACGTCTTCGATGACGCGCGCTGCATCCACGTCTTCGCCGGGGAGCACCTGGTCTCGCGAGGAGATGAGGGTGACTTTGGAGCCGAGCGCCGTGTAGGCGGAGGCGAACTCTGCGCCGGTCACGCCTGAGCCGACGACGATGAGGTGCTCGGGGGTCTCGTTGAGCGTGTAGAGCTGGGTCCAGGTGAGGATGCGTTCGCCGTCGGGCTGCGCGGTGGGCAACTCGCGAGGCGATGCCCCGACCGAGACGACGATGGTGTCTGCTTCGATCTCGTCGAAGTCTTTGCCCGCCTTGCCCTTGCCGGTCGAGACGACGAGGCGGGTGGGGCCGTCGAGGCGCCCCTCACCCTGCACGATCCGCACGCCGGCCTTGATCAGCTGGCTCTTCATGTCTTCGGACTGCTGGCGCGCGAGACGCAGCAGGCGCGCGTTGACGGCGGCGAGGTTCACGGTGACCTCCGGGCGCACGGGGCGTCCTGCCTCGTTGCGGGTGAAGAACTGCACACCTAGGTCTGCTGCCTCACCGATCGCGTTGGTCGCCTCGGCAGTGGCAATAAGGGTCTTGGATGGTACGACATCCGTGAGCACGGCCGACCCGCCGACGCCCGTCCGCTCGACGAGTGTCACCTCGGCGCCGAGTTGGGCGCCCGCGAGTGCTGCTTCGTAGCCGCCTGGGCCACCCCCGAGGACTGCAATACGCTGCTTGCGCTCGAATTCATTGGCCATGCCTCAATTCTCGCAGAGTTCTCAGGAGTCGTTGGATGCGCGAATAGAGTTATCCCTATGTCAACGCCGCATCCTCTCGACCTGCCCGAAACCGATCCGTTCGCCGTTGCCGCACAGGCTGCAGCGCAGATCGCCGAGAAGACCGGGGTGGAGAAGCACGACTTGGCGCTCACCCTCGGTAGCGGCTGGGCGAAGGCTGCCGACCTCATCGGCGAGACGACGGCGACGATCCCGGCGGACGAGATCATCGGCTTCTCGAAGCCTGCGCTTGTCGGCCACGTCGGCACGTTGCGCTCGGTGCTCCTGCCGAGCGGAAAGCGCGCGCTCGTGATCGGGGCCCGCACGCACTACTACGAGAACCACGGCGTGCGGCGAGTGGTCCACTCCGTACGCACGGCCGCCGCGACGGGCGCCACCACCATGATCCTCACGAACGGTGCCGGCGGCATCCGCGAGACGTGGACTCCCGGCACCCCGGTGCTCATCAGCGACCACATCAACCTCACGGCCGATTCGCCGCTCGAGGGAGCGACCTTCATCGACCTCACCGACCTGTACTCGAAGCGCCTCAGGGATGTCGCGCGCAGCGTGCAGTCCGACCTCGACGAGGGCGTGTACGTGCAGTTCCGTGGGCCGCACTACGAGACGCCCGCCGAGGTGCAGATGGCGAAGGCGATCGGCGGACACATCGTCGGAATGTCGACCGCGCTCGAGGCCATCGCCGCGCGCCAGGCTGGCATGGAGATTCTCGGGTTCTCCCTCATCACCAACCTCGCCGCCGGCATTTCTGCGACAGCGCTCAGCCACGCCGAAGTACTCGAGGCCGGGCGGGACGCCGAGGCCTCCATCTCGGCACTCCTCGCGAAGGTGGTGGGCGAGCTGTGACAGTCATCGACGACGCACGCGCCTGGATCGCCCAGGATCCGGATGCCACGACTCGCGCAGAGCTCGAGGCCCTCGTCGAGGCGGCCGCCGATGACGCTGCGGCCCTCGCCGACCTCGACGAACGCTTCTCCGCGCGCCTCGAGTTCGGCACAGCCGGGCTCCGTGGTGAGATCGGCGCCGGCCCCAACCGGATGAACCGCGTGCTCGTCTCGCAGGCTGCCGCGGGCTTCGCCGCCTACCTCCTTGAGCGCGGGGAGAGCCCGAGCGTCGTCATCGGTTACGACGGCCGCACCAACTCGCGAGTCTTCGCGCAGGACACCGCAGAGATCATGCAGGGTGCCGGTGTGCGTGCGATCCTCCTGCCTCGCCTGCTCCCCACCCCGGTGCTCGCGTTCGCCGTACGACACCTCGACGTGAGTGCCGGGGTCATGGTCACCGCCTCACACAACCCCGCCGCCGACAACGGCTACAAGGTCTACCTCGGCGGGTTCGACGAGGGCTCGCAGATCGTCTCCCCCGCCGACGCCGAGATCGCCACGCAGATCTCGCGCGTGGCCTCCGAGTCGAGCGTGCTCGACCTGCCCCGCGCGACCGACTACGCGATTGCGCCGGAGTCGGTCGTCGAGGAGTACGTGCGGCAGACGGCATCCATTGTTCCCGACGGCCTCGAACAGCTCACGGTCGTCTATACGGCCATGCACGGCGTCGGGTGGGAGACGGCTTCGGCCGTGTTCGCCGCGGCCGGCTTCGATGACATCGTGCCGGTCGAGGAGCAGAAGACTCCCGACGCGGCTTTTCCGACAGTCGCGTTTCCCAACCCGGAGGAGCCCGGTGCACTCGACCTGTCGCTCGCCCTCGCCGAGTCGACCGCAGCCGACATCGTCGTCGCGAACGATCCGGACGCCGACCGTCTCGCCATCGCGGTTCCCGGTGTGGATGGCACGTGGCGCCGCTTGAGCGGTAACGCGGTGGGCATGCTCCTCGGGTGGCGCGCGGCCGAACGCCTCGAGGCGAACGATGCGGATGGCACGCTCGCCGCCTCCATCGTCTCCTCCCCCGCGCTCAAGGAGATCGCCCGCAAGTACAACCACGACTTTGCTGAGACCCTCACCGGGTTCAAGTGGGTGTCGCGTGTCGGCGGGCTCGCCTACGGTTACGAGGAGGCCCTCGGCTACCTCGTCGACCCGAAGAAGATCCGTGACAAAGACGGAATCTCCGCCGCCGTCGACTTTCTCTCGCTCGCCGCGGAACTCAAGGCCGCCGGCTCGAGTGTCGCGGAGCACGAACTCGCGTTCGCCGAGAAGTTCGGCGCCTACGCGTCGTCGCAGATCTCGCTGCGTGTTGCCGACCTCGCGGACATTCCGCGCCTGATGAAGCGCTTGCGCACCGCCCCGCCCGCCGAGATCGGCGGCATCCGGGTCGAGAGCATCGACGACTTCGCCGAAGGTTGGGGAGACTTTCCCGCCGGCGACATTCTGCGGTACTGGGTCGAGGGCAAGGGCCGGGTCATCGTGCGCCCGAGCGGAACAGAACCCAAGCTCAAGGTCTACATCGACGCGTCGAGCACGTCGGGCACCGCAGCCGAGCGCGTTGCTGCCGCCCAGGCCGCTGTCGACACGCTGGATGCGGCGATGCGGGAGCTGCTCGCTGGTTAGCCCAGCGCCGCCTCGAGCTTGCGGGTGAGTTCATCGGTGTCGAAATAGTTCTCGATCACGATGACGTCGGCGAAGGTCTTGCCGATCGCTTCGACGAACTCCGCGGAGGTCAGGATCACCTGGGCGTCGCGCGCTGCATCCGCGAGCGAGGCGAGGTCGACCGCGGTGACCGAGGCATTGATGTCGAGCTTCTTGAGCACACGCTCGGCATTGACCTTGAGGATGCCGGAGCTTCCGATGCCCGCACCGCAGATGGTGACGATTTTCACGAGGTCACTCCCATGATGCGCTGGACGTCCTCCACCGTGGAGGCTGCGGCGAGCGACGCGATCGCGTCGGAATCGTTGAAGACGTTGGCGAGCGCTGCCACCGCTGCGAGGTGCTGGTCAGCGCGCGCGATGGCGAGACCCAGGACGACGGATACCGGGTCGTTGTGCGGGTGCCCGAAGGCGACGGGTGAGTCGAGCGTCACGATGGCGAGTCCGTCGGCGAGCACGGTGGGGCCGGGCCGCGCGTGCGCGAGGGCAAGCCCCGGAGCGATCACGACGTACGGGCCGTGCTCCTCGATCATGCGGATCATCTCATCCTCGTAGGCCGGGAGTGTTGCTCCCGAGCGCACCAGGGCAGCACCGGCGAGGCGCACGGCTGCGCGCCAGTCATCGGCGGAGGCGCCGAGCTCAATCGCCGACGCAGGAAGAGGGGGAAGGGACATCCCTATGCACGCTCGAATCCGGCAGTGATCTGGTCGGCGAGGTCCTCGCGGTCCTCGAGCGGCAGGAAGGTGGCCGCGGCAGCGTTGAGCTGGAAAACCTCGAGGTCGGTGAGGTCATAACCGAAGGTCTCGGCGAGCAGGAACAGCTCCTTCGAGAGGCTCGTGTTGCTCATCAGGCGATTGTCGGTGTTCACCGTGACGCGGAAGCCGAGCTGGTAGAGCAGGTCGAACGCGTGCTCGTGCAGTTCGGTGCCCCAGGCGTTGGTCTGCAGATTGGATGACGGGGCAAGCTCGAGAGCGATCTCGCGATCCTTGACCCACTGCGCGACGGGGCCGAGGGTGACGTAGGTGCCCTCGTCGTCCTCACTCTGGGTGGTCACGTCTTCCGCGACTCGCACGCCGTGACCGAGGCGAAGCGCGCGACCGTCGAACAGGGCGCCCTTGATGCTCTCAAGCCCGTCGGCCTCGCCCGCGTGCACTGTGGCCGGCAGGTAGTTGTGGGCGAGGTAGTCGAATGCCTCGCGCAGGTTGCCGGCCGGGAATCCGGCCTCGGCTCCCGCAATGTCGAAGCCGACGACACCGTTGCTGCGGTGACGCACGGCGAGCTCGGCGATCTCGAGGCCACGGTCGGCGTGACGCATGGCACTCACGAGCTGTCCGATGCGGATGCTCTTGCCGGTTGCTTGCACGGCGGCGATACCCGCCTCGATGCCCTCCTGCACGGCTTCGACGGTCTCGTCGAGCGTGAGGCCCTTCGAAACGTGCTGCTCGGGCGCCCAGCGGATCTCCCCGTAGATGACGCCGTCGCTGCCGAGGTCCTGCACGAACTCGCGTGCGACGCGGAACAGGCCTTCCTTGGTCTGCATAACAGCTGTCGTGATGTCGAAGGTCTTGAGGTACTCGACGAGCGAGCCGCTGTCGGACTTCTGCGCAAACCACTCGCCGAGTTCGACGGCGTCCGTGGTGGGCAGCTCGTAGCCTATGTCGCTTGCGAGGTCGATGATCGTCTTCGGGCGCAGGCCGCCGTCGAGGTGGTCGTGCAGCGAGATCTTCGGCAGCGCGGTGATGGATGCGCCGCTTCCGGGCAGGGTGAAGTCCTCAGTAACTGTGCTCATGCGGTCAAATCTACAGCCTGTAGAACTTAACGGCGGATGAACGACGCCGCTGATTGAGCAGGCCGACCGCGGCCTTATCGAAATCGGATTTCGATACGGCCCTGGCGAGCCAACTCAGTCAGCGAAGGCGTTAGCTGATCCGCCCGGCGATGAGCGGTTCCAGTTGCGGAGCCTCGTCGCCGATCGCGTACGCACCTTCGAGCGCTTCGAGCGCACGGGCGAATCTCTCGGGCTCGTCGGCGTTGAGTGTGAAGAGCGGCTGCCCCTCGGTAACCGTGTCGCCCAGTTTCGCGTGCAGGTCGATCCCGGCTGAGTGCTGCACCGGATCCTGCTTGCGTGCGCGACCCGCACCGAGCCGCCACGCGGCGATGCCGAAGGGCAGCGCCTGCTGCTCGATGAGCACGCCACTGCGCGTCGCTGTGACAACGTGTGTCTCCTTCGCGACCGGCAGTGCCGCCGCGGGGTCTCCGCCCTGAGCGCGGATCATGGCGTTCCAGGTGTCCATCGCCTGGCCGTTCCTGAGCGCACCAGCGACGTCGGCGTCGTGCACTCCGGCGAGCTCGAGCATCTCGCGCGCGAGGGCGATCGTGAGCTCGACGACATCCGCCGGACCCCCACCCGCGAGCACCTCAACCGATTCGCGCACCTCGTTCGCGTTGCCGATCGCGTTGCCGAGCGGAACGTTCATGTTTGTGAGGAGGGCGACGGTGTCGACGCCAGCGTCCTTGCCGAGCTGCACCATGGTCTCGGCGAGCTCGCGACCGCGGGCCGGGTCCTGCAGAAAGGCGCCAGAGCCGAACTTCACGTCGAGCACGAGGGCTGCTGTTCCCTCGGCGATCTTCTTGCTCATGATCGACGAAGCGATGAGCGGGATGCACTCGACGGTTCCGGTTATATCCCGGAGCGAGTACAACTTGCCGTCGGCTGGCGCGAGGCCGGAGCCCGCCGCGCAGATGACAGCACCGACGTCCTCGAGCTGCTGGTAGAACTCCTCGTTCGAGATGGATGCACGCCAGCCCGGAATGCTCTCGAGCTTGTCGAGGGTGCCACCCGTGTGGCCGAGCCCGCGGCCGGAGAGCTGTGGAACAGCAACGCCGAACGATGCCACGAGCGGTGCGAGCGGAAGCGTGATCTTGTCACCGACACCACCCGTGGAGTGCTTATCGGTGGTGCGCTTCGACAGCGAGTCGAAGCTCATCTTCTCGCCGCTCGCGATCATCGCGAGCGTGAGGTCGCGGATCTCGTCACGCTGCATGCCGTTGAGGAAGATCGCCATGGTCATGGCCGACATCTGCTCGTCAGCGACGTAGCCGCGCGTGTAGGCATCGATGAGCCAGTTGATCTGCTCGGTGCTCAGCACACCCTTGTCGCGCTTGGTGCGGATGAGGTCGACAACGTCGAAGGGCTCGATGGCCATGGGTGTTACCTAACTGTTCGCGTACTCAGCGAGCTGCCTGGGCCCGAACGCGTCGGGGAGCACCTCGTCGATCGTCTTGAAGCCCGAGACCGTCTCGAGCACCATGCCGTCTGAGGAGAATTCGTAGAGCAGCTGGCGGCAGCGGCCGCACGGCATGAGCACGTTTCCGTGACCGTCGACACACGTGAAGGCGACGAGCTTTCCGCCGCCGGTCATTGCGAGGCTCGAAACCAGAGCACACTCCGCGCACAGTCCGACACCGTAGGAGGCGTTCTCGACGTTGCATCCACTCACGATGCGACCGTCGTCGACGAGTGCGGCCGCACCCACCGGGAACTTCGAGTACGGCGAGTACGACTTGGCCATCGCGTCGTTGGCGGCGAGACGCAGGGCGTCCCAATCGATGTCTGTCACGACAGTCCCTACTGCTTGATGTACGGCTTGCCGGAGGCCGCGGGGCCGACAACACGACCGACGAGACCGGCAACTGCGATGAGCGTCACGAGATACGGCACCATCGCGATGAGGTCCGGCGGGATGGATGAACCAGTCTGCCCCGCGAAGATCCTGAAGTTTTTCGAGAAACCGAACAAGAGTGCGGCAAGGGTGGTGAGCCACGGATTCCACCTGCCGAGGATGACCGCCGCGAGGGCGATGAAGCCCTGGCCCGCGCTCATCTCGCGCACGAACGCACCTACCGAGCCGAGCGTGAGTGCTGCACCGCCGAGGCCGGCGATCATGCCCGCGATGGTGACGCTCCAGAAGCGCGTGCGGTTGACGTTGATGCCGACGGTGTCTGCGGCGAGCGGGTGCTCACCGACCGCGCGCAGGCGAAGGCCCGTGCGGGTTTTGAACAGCACCCACCAGACGAGCGGCACGAGGATGAACATGAGGTACGTCGTGATGCGCTGGTTGAAGAACACGTCGCCGATGACCGGGATCTCCGACAGGAGCGGGATCGGGAGAAACGGCAGGGTTCCGGGAAAGTTGAACTCCTTGGAGTTGTCGCTCAGCACCGCCGCGTAGAAGAAGTTCGTGATGCCGATCACGAGGGTGTTGAGCACAACACCAACGATGACCTGGTCGACGAGGTACTTGATCGAGAAGGCCGCGAGCACGAGCGACACGAGCGCACCGCCGACGAGCGCGGCGATGATGCCGAGCAGGAGATTGTCGGTGATGCTCGCGACGACGGCGGAGACGAAGGCGCCGGCGAGCAGCTGGCCCTCGATCGCGATGTTGACGACGCCGACGCGCTGACCGATGACGCCGGCGAGGGCGCCGAAGACGACGGGTGTCGCGAGAGCGATCGAGCCGGTGATGAGGAACACGACGGGGATCTTCGAGCCGGCTCCGGTCCACAGGATGAGGGCGATGACGAAGAGCGCGCCAAACACGATGACCACCCAGATCGGCACAGCGCGGCGGCCGAGCGTAAACCAGATGGAGACCGCGGCGAGGGCCAGCAGCACGATGCTCAGCACCAGGCAGACGACCTTCGAGGTGACCGGGAGGTTGGGCAGCGCGATGGCGTCGCTCGCGTCGGAAAAGACGATCGTGGCGAGTCGCTCGTCGCCGAGGATTCCGAAGAAGATGAACGCGACGACCGAGAGCACGCCGAGCGCGATCGAGGTCTTCCACTTGCGCGGTACCTCGGTTGCGGTGTGAACGACGGGAACGCTGGATTCAGTGGCTACAGCAGTCACTTGGTCACCCCCTTCTTGAGAGCGCGAATTCTGCCGCGCGATCCCGGGATCTTGGTCGAGGCGGCCGGGAGACGGAAGATGGCCCGGATGAGCGGAGGTGCTGCGATGAAGAGCACAATGAGGCCCTGCACGACGCCGAGAAGCTCGGGTGCGACATCCGCGACCTGCATGGCAGGGCCACCGGCCTTCATCGCACCGAAGAGGATGCCGGCGAGGAAGACTCCGACAGCGTTCGAGCCGCCGAGCAGCGCAACGGTGATGGCGTCGAAGCCGATGCCGGAGTCGATGTTGGGTGTGAAGCCCGCCGTGCGACCGAGCGCCTGGTTGACGCCGGCGAGACCGACGAACGCGGCGGAGATCGCCATGGCGAGAATGTAGACCCGGTCAACGTTGATTCCGGCGGTGCGAGCTGCGCTCGGGTTGAGTCCGACGGCGCGGAAGCGGTAGCCGAGCGTTGAACGCTCCATGAGCCACCAGAAGAAGACGGTCGCGCCGATGACGAGGATGAAACCCCAGTGCAGGGCGAATCCCTCACCGAACAGCAGCGGGAACTGCGCTGACTGGTCGGGCGCCACCGTCTTGGGTGTTCCGCCAGCCGTAGGGTCCTGCAGGATCGGCGTGCGCATGACGTAGGTGAGGAGGTAGAACGCGACGTAGTTGAGCATGATCGTCACGATGACCTCGTGCGCCCCGGTCTTCGCCTTGAGAAAGCCCACGAGGCTTCCGAAGGCTGCCGCAGCGCCGATGCCAACGATGATCGCGACGATGAGGTGCAGCGGGAACGGCAGGTGCAGCTGGAAGCTCACGAACGCGGCGAAGCCCGCACCGAACAGGAGCTGGCCCTGGCCACCGATGTTGAACATGCCGACACGGAAGCTCAGCGCGATGCCGAGACCCGCGACGATCAGGGGTCCGGCGAGGCGCAGCGTCTCCGTGAACGGACGAACGACGGCCGTGAAGTCGTCGCCGTTGAAGTTGAGGATGGAGCCGCGGAACAGTGCTCCGTAGGAGTCGCCGACCGCTCCGCGCGCGGCGTTCCAGGCGTCGGAGGGGCGGGAGAAGATGTAGCCGGACGCTTCGATGAAGTCCTCGTTGGTGAGGATGATGAGCACGGCGCCGATGACGAACGCGAGCACGATCGCAAGTACGGTGCGCAGCGGGCTGCCCGAGAGGATCTCGTCGAGAGCTACCTTCCAGCGCGATGCTTCTGCGGGCTCCTCGAGAGCCGGGTCGAGGGTGGTGTCGAGCACCGGGTCAGCGGCCGCGTTGGATGCAGCGGGGTTCTTCTTGCTCATGATTCGATTCCTGCCATCATTTCGCCGAGGCGGGCGCGGGTGGTGTCGGGGGTGACGATGCCGACGATGCGTCCGCGGTACATGACAGCGATGCGGTCGGCGAGGCCGAGAACCTCGTCGAGCTCGGTCGAGACGATGAGCACGGGGATGCCGGAGTCACGCGTCGCGATGATCCTGTCGTGCACGAACTCGATCGATCCGACGTCGAGCCCTCGAGTGGGCTGCGACGCGATGAGGAGCCGGAGCTCGCGCGAGAGCTCGCGAGCGAGAACCACCTTCTGCTGGTTACCTCCGGAGAGGCGGCCGGCGAGGGTGGTGGTTCCCTGCGTGCGGATGTCGAACTCCTCGATCGCCTTCTCAGCGAAATCCTCGAGGTAGTCGAACTTGATGGTGAGGCCCTTGGCGAAGGGCTCGCCGACACTGCGGTCGAGCATGAGGTTCTCGGCGACCGAGAACTCGGCGACGAGTCCGTCTTTCTTGCGATCCTCGGGAACGAACCCGATACCCGCATCGAGGCTGTCGCGCACGGATGCACCGACGAGTTCTTTGCCGTCGAGCAGCACGCTT
>Ga0247813_10003349_pt1 | contig 10346 bp, 8 predicted proteins | sample UWRJL169409C1_FD_180719 | JGI IMG/M metagenome (GOLD analysis project Ga0247813, IMG submission 180719) | Plant litter microbial communities from Arlington Agricultural Research Station in Wisconsin, United States - UWRJ-L169-409C-1 | ecosystem: Environmental > Terrestrial > Plant litter >... | reverse complement strand
CCTTTACCTTTGCAGCCCGAAATGGAAAAATCCGTTTTGGAACATTTCCCACACGGCTCAAAAAGTGTACATCTGTTTGTACCGCCAGCAGGGAGTAACTACAATAAGTTATATAATGCCAAAGGTTAAAACCAACAGCAGCGCCAAGAAGCGCTTTAAAGTTACCGGTACAGGTAAAATTACTTTTCAAAAAGCTTTCAAACGTCACATCCTCACCAAAAAATCTACCAAGCGCAAACGTGCTATGCGTAAAGATGGTGTAGTAGCAGACAGCAACATGCACTTTGTAAGGCGTTTATTGGGTATGAAATAAAGACCCTTTGTTCCTTTACAGGGAATGAAAAGTAAGATTACACAACTATTAACTTTCAAAAAATTAGAATATGCCACGTTCAGTAAATGCAGTAGCCAGCAGGGCTCGCCGCAAAAGAATCTTAAAAGCTGCCAAAGGGTATTATGGCAAGCGTAAAAATGTATACACCGTTGCGAAAAACGTAATGGAAAAAGGTCTTACTTATAGCTATGTAGGCCGTAAATTGAAGAAAAGAGAATACCGCACCTTATGGATCGCACGTATCAACGCTGCAGTAAGGGCTGAAGGTATCACTTACAGCGAATTCATCCACAAATTGGCTTCTAAGAACATCGACCTTAACCGTAAGGTATTGGCTGATCTTGCAATGAACGAACCAGAAGCTTTTAAAGCGCTGGTGAATTCAGTGAAGTAATTTGAGTTTATAAAATTGGAGCCGTCTACGTCAGTAGGCGGCTTTTTTCATGTGCGCTAAATGGATAATTTTATAATTGATAATTTTATAATGGATAATGGATAATGCTATGTTGGAAACTTTAAAAAAAGGCTGTACTTCCAGCCTGAAATAAATTATCCACTATCCATTATCCATTATATCTATCTTTGCTTCGCAAAAATTTTTCTTCATCTTTTTCAAAGAATATTCATAAGAAATGAATAACACGTACGACAGCCTGGTACAACAAACTTTCAACTTTCCGCAGGAAGGAATAAAGCTTGATAATAACTATTTGCAGTGGAACGATGTAGACATTAAGGCCCTGATCGAAAAGCACGGAACGCCGTTAAAAGTGAGTTATCTCCCAAAGATCGGGATGCAGATAAACAGGGCGAAAAAGATGTTTGAGGTTGCTTTCAAAAAGCATAAATACGAAGGACAATACAACTACTGTTATTGTACCAAAAGTTCGCATTTCAGTTTTGTGGTAGAAGAAGCATTGAAGCATAATATTCACCTCGAAACATCTTATGCTTATGATATCGATATCATCAATGCCTTGTACAAAAAGAGGAAGATCAACAAGGATATCAATATCGTGTGTAATGGATTCAAACAAAAAAATTATACGAGCCGTATCGCCAAACTGATCAATTCAGGTTTCAAGAATGTTATTCCGGTGCTGGATAACAAGGAAGAGCTGAACATGTACAAGCGGAATATCCGCACCGGCGAGCCTTTCAAACTGGGTATCCGCATTGCCGCGGAAGAAGAGCCTACGTTTCCATTTTATACTTCGAGGCTGGGAATAAAAGCAAAAGATGTACTGGAATTTTATGTGGATGAGATTGAAGGGTATGAAGATAAATTTCAGCTCAAGATGCTGCATATATTTTTGAACAAAGGGATCAAGGACGATATTTATTACTGGAGTGAATTGCAGAAAAGTATCAACCTGTATTGCCAGTTGAAAAAGATCTGCCCGGAGCTGGATTCGATCAATATCGGCGGAGGTTTCCCTATCAAGCATTCACTCGGTTTTGATTACGATTATCAATTCATGATCAATGAGATCGTAGGCAATATTAAAAATGCCTGCAAAAAAGCCAAAGTGCAGATGCCGAATATTTTTACAGAATTCGGAAGTTTTACAGTAGGCGAGAGCATGGCGCATATCTACAGCGTGATCGGCGAAAAAGTGCAGAACGACCGTGAGACATGGTATATGATTGATTCATCTTTCATCACCACCTTACCGGATACCTGGGGTATCGGTGAAAAATTCCTGATGCTTCCGATCAATAAGTGGAAGAATGAATACCAGCGTGTGGTATTGGGCGGCATCACCTGTGATGGGCATGATTACTACGATTCGGAAGAACATATCAACGAAGTGTTTTTGCCCAAAGTGAAAACCACCAATGAAGATGCGCTTGAGACAAATAAAGAGCCATTGTATGTCGGCTTCTTCCACACCGGCGCCTACCAGGATCAGATCAGCGGCTACGGCGGTATCAAGCATTGCCTGATCCCATCACCAAAACATATCATCATCGAGCGTGATAAAAACGGAAAGCTGATCGAATGGACTTATGCCAAAGAACAGACTTCACAAAGTATGTTGAAAATATTGGGATACTAATGTACGCCGAAGCTCTTGCTTCGGCTGTTCCCTGAAGCTCCTGCTTCAGGCTACCCCCCGAAGCCGGAGTTTCAGGATACCCTCAAAGCCGGAGCTTCAGGCTACCCCCCGAAGCCAGAGCTTCAGGGTACCCGCGAAGCCGGAGCTTCAGGCTACCCCCGAAGCCAGAATTTCAGGCTACCCCCGAAGCCGGAGTTTCAGGATACCCTCAAAGCCGGAGCTTCAGGATCCACCTGAAGCAAGAGCTTCAGGATACTCGAAGCCGGAGCTTCAGGATCCACCTGAAGCAAGAGCTTCAGGATACTCGAAGCCGGAGCTTCGATGTACACTACGGCGCTTTGAATGCGTCATTAGAGTGCATTGATTTATTGTACAGATAATATTTCCCGTCCTTGTAATTCTTCCAGTAGCGATGCCCTTCGAGGTCATAATATAATCTTCCATCCACCGTTTTTTTTGCACCGGCATCATTTACCGTGATCACTTTTGGAACAGCGGTCTTTATTTTTTTAATGGGGGCAACGGTAGTTTCTTTTGCAGGGGTTGTCTTTTTGCTGCAACTGGCCAGGAATGTCAATACACAAACGGTAAACACATAGAATATCTTTTTCATTAATTTCAGGTTTGCCTTTTAATCGCAATAATTCTACCAAACAATAAAATCGAAATATGAAATTTATTTGCATATTTATCAGCCTCATCTGCATCACGTCATTTGGCGCAAAAGCCCAATCTGCAGAAGATTCTGTGAAAGCAGTGATCAACGATCTTTTTACCGCCATGAAAGAGGGAGATGGGAAATTACTGCGAAATTGTTTTGCGGATACCGCCATTCTCCAGACTATCTCCCGTAATAAAGCTGGTGAAACAATAATACGCAATGAACCTGTAAGTGATTTCATTGATTTTGTAAGTAAAGAAACAAAAGGCAATGCGGACGAACGTATCAGTTTTGAAACGATAAAGATCGATGGAAATCTTGCGATGGCATGGACACCTTACCAATTTTATTACAAAGGACAATTCAGTCATTGCGGGGTGAATTCCTTTCAGCTGGTAAGAATGAAAAATGGCTGGAAAGTGCAGTATATTATTGATACCCGAAGAAAAACGGGTTGTAATTAGAAACCAAAAGATCTGGAAGAACAAAGAAGAGAAAACAAGGATCACAGATTTCAGATTGATCAGGCGATTACACAGATTGTTTTCACTCCGTGAAAACTAAAATGCAGTTTATAAAAATTTCCAGTATTTATTCAATGGAAGTTTTTATAAACTGCATTTCTATTTTGCGACAGCAAAATAATCTGTGTAATCGCCTAATCAATCTGAAATCTGTGATCCTATCTTCTTTTTAATTTATACTTCTTATTCACTTTCGGATTATTAAAATATTCATCCAGTTCTTTTTCATTCGGGGTTTCTTCAGCGATCGGTATATCGATCAACTGGATCTGGGTTTGCTTCAGTTCATCCCTCAGCTTCTGGGATTTATTGATGATCGACGGGTCGCGTTTGCCAACGAGCTGATTTTCGGCCATCAGGTATTCCAGCCTTTTGATGCTGCTGCGAATAAGTGTAGCCGTGTTCTGCTCATAACTGCTATTCGGCGAGGTGGCTTCTTTCACCGGAACCAGCGCCACGCCTACACTTGGCAGGATCTTGCCGGTGGTCTGCTGGCTGGTATTTGGTAAAGAAGAAAAGATGGTGCCACCCAATGCGGTGGATGCCGATGCCAGGTCGAAACCGGTGCGGCTGCGTTTTACTTTTTTGATCTTCCGGTCAACGATGCGGAAACTGCTTTTCAATTGTGTGATGTAAGTGGAGACCTCTTTTCGCAATCGTTCAAACTCCATCACCTGCTGCGGATAGTTGATATTTTCTTTTACAGTGATCTCTATCGCTGCGGTATCCGAAGTATGAAATTTGTTGGTGCCGATAAAGAATAAATTTATCTTCCGTTGTTTATCGCGGTCGCCTTCCTTTACAAAATCAAAAGGTGCGGTCCAGGTAAAATCATCGCCACATTTTAATACCGGCGTGCTCGACTTGATGGCATAGTTGCTGATGTAAGTGATATCATCGATCGGGAAACTGCCGTTATCGCATTGTATTTTAAAGCTCACCGTATCACCTTCTTCGATGAACAGGCTTTTGGTAACCGTAGGTTTCAATCGAGAAGCGATGATCTCCGTGCTATAAAAAAGTAAAACAAATGACGTATCGATCCTGTCTTCCGGATCATTGAGATTTTGTACACTCAGGTTCACTTTATACTCATAGTCGTATTTCAAACGGCCTGAAAGGAAGTAAGATTTTTCTACTTTGAAAGAAAGCAAACCATTGTCTTTATTGATCTTCAGCCCAACCGGTGAATTTTTAAGAAACCAGTAATATTTGGAAACATCCTTGTTGATCTCCAACTGGTAACGCAGGGTAGAGTCTACATGGATGGTAAAATACGGATTGAGGTTTTTGATACGAAGCTGTGAGGTATCAAAATATTTCTTTGGTACAGTATCGATATGAACCTGGCTGAATACGGTGGAAAAGGAAATGCATAGTATTGCTAGTAAGGCCAGTTTCTTCATGTTGAGTTTAGTTTTTTTTGAACCACAGAGTCAGAGAGAGCACAGAGAAACACAGAGGTGCGAAGGTTTGGGATATCTCTGTGTTTCTCTGTGCTCTCTCCGTCTCTGTGGTTCACATCCGCGAAAATAAAGAATAAAAAACAAAAAAGCCTCCGCAAGAATGGGGAGGCCTTACCTTCTAATGAATCAGGTAATCAACTGTATGTTCTTTGAATGTTCTTATTGAACATTGATCTCTTTAGCAACGGCTTTTGATATCTCTTTTTTTGGTAATTCCAAAATCAGGATGCCATTTTCATATTTCGCGGAAATGTTTTCAGTATTGATCTTGTCATCCACAGTAAAACTGCGTTTGAACGCTTTCTTGCTGAATTCCCTGCGTACAACCTTGTCGGTTGTAGTCGTGTTTTCTTCTTTCTTTTCGGTGCTGATGGTTAATACATTGTTGTCTAATTTCAGATTGAAATCAGCTTTTTCGAATCCTGGAACCGCCAGTTCCACTGCATAAAAAGCTTCTTTGTCGGTGATATTTGCAGGAGGAAAATGCAATACATCTTCCCTTAAAGATTTGCCGGCTGCTACCGGGAATTCGTTGAAAAGATCTTTCATCAATCCGTCGAATGTTCTGAATCCGTTGTGTGCTCTAACTAAAGTCATGGTGTTTATTTTTTTATTTTTTGAAAGTTTGTTGTTTCCATGTGTTATTCAAAATGTATTCCAGCGGTATTTTTCGGTCAAATTTTCAAAAAAACCGAAAATTAAACGCCAAAATGACAATAAAATTTGTATTTAATGACAAAAAGTCTATTTCGTGTAATAAAGCATCGAAATATTTCAATTTATAATTCCGAATAACATTGTATTTTTGCATTTTAAAAATCAAAAACTTAAGAAATGTATCCAGCAGAAATAGTAATACCGATGAAAGAGGAATTGACCGAAAACGGTTTTACAGAATTATTGACGGAAGATGATGTTGAAAATACCTTGAAAGAAAAAGGGACCACACTGGTAATGATCAATTCGGTATGTGGCTGCAGCGCAGGAACGGCAAGGCCCGGGGCGATCATGTCTGTATTGAACGCGGCAAAAAAGCCAGATCATATCACCACCACTTTTGCGGGTTTTGATGTGGATGCGGTAAAAAAAGTGAGGGAGCATTTGTTGCCTTATCCTCCATCTTCACCGGCCATCGCTTTATTTAAAGACGGCCAGCTGGTACACATGATCGAGCGCCACAACATCGAAGGGCGTAGTGCACAGATGATCGCTGAGAACCTGATCGCGGCTTTTGATACACATTGTAATTAATTTAATTCCCTCCAGCTTAAGCTGAGGCAATTGAACGATATTTCCTCCTGTAATCACAGGAGGATTTTTTATTGCGCCTGACAAAGAATATATTGCACCACATTTTTATCAAAATCATACGATGTATCCCAACTTATACTACGTTTTCAAAGATTGGTTCGGTGTTGAATGGAATGCGCTGAAGATCCTCAATACATTTGGCCTGATGGTGGCCCTTGCTTTTATAGCAGCCGCTGTGGTGATCAGTTCTGAGTTAAAAAGAAAAGAAAAACTCGGCCTCCTGCAACCACGTGAAGAAATGATCGTTGTCGGCAAACCCGCATCCATCATGGATATCCTTATCAATGCATTGGTAGGTTTTTTATTCGGATATAAATTATTGGGCCTGCTCATCAGCAAAGCTCCGCAGGTAAATGCACAGGAATATATATTTTCAAGAGAAGGAAATATTCTCGGTGGCCTGGCGCTTGGAGCAGTTATGGCCTTCCTGAAATGGTCGGATAAAAACAAACAAAAATTAAAAACACCCGAGCGCAGGGCAGTACGTATCTGGCCGCATGACAGGGTGGGAGATATCATCATTCTGGGTTTGGTATTCGGTATACTTGGCGCAAAATTATTCGATGCGGTAGAGCATATGGATCAGTTTTTAGCGGATCCGATCGGCACTATCTTTTCCGCCAGCGGATTGACCTTTTACGGTGGATTGATCCTCGCCGCAATTGCCATCTGTTGGTTTGGATATAAAAAAGGGATCAAGATCAGGCATCTAATAGACAGTGCCGCACCTGCGTTGATGATCGCTTATGCCATCGGCCGCATTGGTTGCCAGGTTTCCGGCGATGGTGATTGGGGCGTATTCAACAGCGCTTATACCAGCGATGCTTATGGGAAAGTTTCCGTAGCCCAACCCGGAGATTTTCAAAAAACATTGAACAATAATGCCGCCTATTTTACCGAAGGTAAGGCGGCAGATACCACGGGGCAATTACGGTTTGTTACCGACCGAACCTATGGTTCATTGGATAAGGTGCCGCATCGGTTTTTCAAAGGGCCTTCCTTTCTGCCAAACTGGTTTTATGCTTACTCTTATCCGCAAAATGTGAACAATGACGGGGTGCTGATTCCGGGCATAGATGAGGAACATAATCGTATGCTTCCACAGCCGGTGATCCCGACCTCATTATACGAAACTATCATATGTACACTCTTTTTCCTCTTTTTATGGGCCATCCGGAACAGGATAAAATTACCATACATCATGTTTGGGATTTATTTAGTACTGAATGGCGCCGAACGTTTCATGATAGAAACTATTCGTGTAAACCGTACTTATGCCACAGGTAAATTCTCCTTATCTCAGGCAGAGATCATTGCATTACTATTGATAATCAGTGGTTTAATTTTAATTGCTGTCGCAAAATTCCGCAGGCAACCAGCCGATTAATTTCTGCATTCATATACTTTGACAGGGATAACCATTACCGGTTATCCTTTTTTTTTACCATTTATTTATAAAACATTGTACTATGCAAAACAAAGTACCTACCTTTGTGAGGTAGTTTTGAAGGTATAGAACTATAATTAATTAGCCAGCCCGACAGCCATCGGGTAAAAAACAAAAAAGTATAGTCATGAAAAAATTATTTACCACACTGACATTCGCGGCCATCAGCTTATGCAGTTTCGCCCAAAACGGCGGAAAAATTTCAGGAAAGATCAAAGACGGGGGAAACCAGGTAGTCATTGATGCAGCTGCCATTTCCCTGTTGAATGCAAAAGATTCGTCTTTGGTCAAAACATCCGTAACCGACAAAGAAGGCGGATTTTCTTTTGAAAATGTAAAAGACGGAAATTACCTGGTAATGGCCACTTCGGTGGGGCATACCAGAGTGTATAGCAAGCCGGTAAGCATCGCGGAAGGATCGGCTGCGGAAACCGGGGTTTTGCAATTGCTTCCTGCCAGTAAAAACATGGCGGAAGTGGTAGTAACAGCAAAAAAACAATTTGTAGAACGTAAGATCGATAAAACGATCATCAACCCCGATGCGTTGATCTCCAACACCGGTACAACTGCCATGGAAGTACTGGAAAAAGCACCGGGTGTTTCGGTAGATAAAGACGGCAACATCAGCCTCAAAGGAAAACAAGGAGTGATCGTAATGCTGGATGGAAAACCATCTTATATGAGTGGTGCAGATCTGGCGAATTATCTCCGCGGATTGCCTTCTTCGACGATTGAAAATATTGAGCTGATGACCAATCCTTCAGCAAAATATGATGCTTCAGGCAATTCGGGTATCATCAACATCCGCACTAAAAAGAACAAACAAAGAGGCTTTAACGGATCATTGTCCACCTCTTACGGACAAGGCGTTTACCCAAAAACGAATAACAGCCTTAACCTGAATTACAAGGTTGGGAAAGTGAATATTTTCAGCACGTTGAGTGCTAACTATCGGGAGAATAGCAACCATCTTGACATTAACCGTATTTATGGAAACGACGACAAGACAGTACGTGCGATCTTCGATCAGAAAACGATCACCAAACGTCGCAACCAGAATTACAATGGAAAGATCGGGATGGATTTTTACGCCAGTAAAAAAACAACACTCGGATTTGTTTACCAGGGATATACCACACCCGGCACTGAAGATGGGTCCAGCACCAGCTTTTTGAAAAGCCCGGTAGGAGTGATCGATTCAATCGTAACGGCGATGAGGCAGGAAAAAAGTACCTGGAAAAGTAATTCGCTCAACTTTAATGTACGTCACACATTTGATTCAACTGGCCGTGAACTGACCGCTGACCTGGATTATGTGCGATACAAATCAGGCAGGGTGCAGGATTTTGAAAACGGTGTTTTAAATCCGGACTATACCAGCAAATACAACGACAGGCTGATGGGTGACCTGCCTGCGGATATCAAAATATATTCTGCCAAAACGGATTACACACATCCTTTCAAGAAAGGATTGAAAATGGAAGCAGGTTTGAAATTCAGTTATGTAACCACTGATAATGCAGCCAATTATTTCAACGTGATCAACGATGTGAAATTCGTGGATTACAAAAAGACCAATCATTTCGAATACCAGGAAAACATCAATGCGGCTTATGTGAATTTTAGCAAAAACATCAAGAAATGGGGCTTCCAGCTTGGGCTGCGTTTGGAAAATACCAATTACGAAGGGCTGCAATCCGGCAATCCGACAAAGCCTGATTCATCTTTTAAAAGGAGTTATACCAATGTATTTCCAACGACATACTTCAGTTATGAAGCGAACAGCAAGAACAATTTTGGGTTCTCTTTCGGCCGCCGTATCAACAGGCCCGATTACGAAGACCTGAACCCATTCCTTTTCTTCATCGACAAATACACCTACGAAGAAGGTAATCCTTTCCTGAAACCTATGTACAGCAACGTGTTTGAGCTTTCTCACACCTATAATCAATTCCTGACAACAACATTAAATTATAGCCATACAACTGATCTTTTCAATGAAACATTTAGACAGAGCAATCAGCCAGACGATAGCATATCTACTATTGTCAGCCGCGGTAATTATGGGATTGTGAACAATCTGAGCTTAGCGGTAAATGCACAGGTAAAAGTGGCCAAATGGTATACTGCCATGCTTTACGGGGAAGCACGTTACCTGCAGACCAAAGGTGACCTGAATGGTGATGTATTGGATATCGAATCAAAGAACCTCGCGTTCAATGTCAACAACCAGTTCAGTTTCAAGAAAGGCTGGGGTGCTGAACTGTCGGGCTTTTACAGGACAAAAGTTACAGAAGGCCAGATGACGATCAAGGCGCTTTCCCAGATAGATGCTGCGGTGAAAAAGGATGTCCTGAAAGGAAAAGGATCATTGCGTTTATCGGTACGTGATATTTTCGGTCCGATGAAAGTACATGGCGGGATGAATTTCCAGAATACGGTCGTTGCCTTCCAGCAGGTACGTGATAGCAGGGTAGTGACGCTTGGTTTCAACTATCGTTTTGGCAAACCGATCAAAGGTTTGAAGAACAGGAGATCCGGTG
>Ga0247813_10003348_pt1 | contig 10347 bp, 10 predicted proteins | sample UWRJL169409C1_FD_180719 | JGI IMG/M metagenome (GOLD analysis project Ga0247813, IMG submission 180719) | Plant litter microbial communities from Arlington Agricultural Research Station in Wisconsin, United States - UWRJ-L169-409C-1 | ecosystem: Environmental > Terrestrial > Plant litter >... | reverse complement strand
CCGGCGTTGGCCGAGGCGGCGGGCGCGCCAGCTGCCGCGCCCGCCGCCTCGGCCAACGCCGGCTCGGCCCAGGTCAAGTCTGATGCGACTCTGTCGCCGTCGGTCCAGCGCATCGTCACCGAGAGCAATCTGGATTCCAAGGCGATCGCGCCGACGGGTCCCAAGGGCAACATCACAAAGGGCGACGCCCTGGCCGCCGCCGCCGCTCCTGCCGCGGCCCCCGCCGCAGCCCCGGCGCCGGTCGTGGCCGCCGCGCCGCGCGCCGTCGGTCCGCGCGAGGAACGGGTCAAGATGACGCGCCTGCGCCAGACCATCGCCCGCCGTCTGAAGGAATCGCAGAACACGGCCGCCCAGCTGACCACCTTCAACGAGGTGGACATGACCCAGGTCATGGCCCTGCGCACCGCCTACAAGGATGCGTTCGAGAAGCGCCACGGCGTCAAGCTGGGCTTCATGAGCTTCTTCACCAAGGCGGTGATCAACGCCCTGCACGAGATCCCGGCCGTCAACGCCGAGATCGACGGCACGGACATCATCTACAAGAACCACTACGACATCGGCGTCGCCGTCGGCACCGACAAGGGCCTGGTGGTCCCGGTCCTGCGCGATGCCGACAGCCTGTCGCTGGCCGGCATCGAAAAGGGCATCGCCGCTCTGGGCAAGGCCGCCCGTGACGGCGACCTGACCATGGACCAGATGCAGGGCGGCACCTTCACCATCACAAACGGCGGCACCTACGGGTCGCTGATGTCGACGCCGATCCTGAACGCGCCTCAGTCGGGCATTCTGGGCATGCACAACATCGTCCAGCGCCCGATGGCCATCAACGGCGAGGTCAAGATCCGCCCGATGATGTACCTGGCCCTCAGCTACGACCACCGGATCGTCGACGGCAAGGAAGCCGTGACCTTCCTGGTCCGCGTCAAGGAACACCTGGAAGATCCGCAACGGTTCCTGCTGGACCTCTGATCGCCTTCCGACGTCAGATTCCATAGGGTTCACACCGCGCTGGACTGCGCCATCATCGCCTGATGGACTGGGCGGTGCGGGCGATCGGGGCATTCTACGTGGTCGCGGGGCTGATCGCCCTGCGGCAGGCGGTCGTCAACTGGCGGCTTGAGCGCGCCTTCGCCTTCCTGCTGGACACCCCGCCCGAGGAGAAGGCCGCCGACGTCGTGCTGGCGATCGGCGCCGGTCTAGTGCTGGGGTCGGGCGTTATGTTGCTTCTGCTGCAGGCCATGGCGGTTCCCGTCTTCCTCGCCAGCTGGCTGGTGCAGGCGGCCTATCTGCTGTGGGCGCGCTATCGGTTGAAGCCGGTCGATCCCGTCGCAGCCCGCGGCCGCCGCCAGACCATCCACGCCTTCGCCCTCTATAGCGCCGTGACCGGTCTGGTCCTGTGGCTGCCGTACGCGGGCGTGGTGCGTTGATTCGCGGCTAGAGGCCCGGGTCCCAGACGCCGGCCTCGCGCATCCGGCCGTCCTGCGCTTCCTCGGCCCGGTGTCCCAGTTCGCCGGCCATGCGCCGAATCTCGTCCGAGACGGTGGTGCGAAACAGGCCCGGTGCGATCGCATGGGTGAAGGCGATGACCATCAGCCGTCCCAGCCGCAGACCATAGAGCGAGGCCGCGCCCATATGTTCGAAATAGCCCTCGCCCACCTCGCGGGGATGATCGACGAACAGGCGTTTAAGCGCGGTGATCATGAGGCCAGTCTATCGCGAACCGGCGCCGGCCTCTACCCGAGGGCGGAATTCTCGCCTAGACCCGGGCTTCGCAACGCAGGATTTTCGCCCATGGCCGACGCCACGCAGACCTTTCGCTGGGACGACCCGCTGGACCTGACCGGCCGGCTGACGGAGGACGAACGCGCCATCCAGGACGCGGCCCGGTCCTACGCCCGCGAGAAGCTGCTGCCCCGCGTGGTCGCCGCCTTCCGCGACGAGACCTTCGACCGCGCCATCATGACCGAACTGGGCGAAATGGGCTTTCTGGGCGCCATGCTGCCGGAACAGTACGGCGGATCGGCCGTCAGCCACGTCGCCTATGGCCTGATCGCGCGCGAGATCGAGGCGGTCGACAGCGGCTATCGCTCGGCCATGAGCGTCCAGTCGTCGCTGGCCATGTACCCGATCTACGCCTTCGGCTCAGAAGAGCAGAAGATGAAATTTCTGCCGAAGATGGCGGCCGGCGAATGGGTTGGCTGTTTCGGCCTGACCGAAGCCGATGGCGGGTCCGACCCGGCCGCGATGAAGACGACCGCTATGGCCGTGGACGGCGGCTATCGTCTAAACGGCGGAAAATACTGGATCACCAACAGCCCGATCAGCGACCTGGCCGTGGTCTGGGCAAAGCTTGACGGCGTCATCCGCGGCTTCATCGTCGAGCGCGACTTCGACGGCTTCACCACGACGAAGATCGGCGACAAGCTGTCCTTACGGGCCTCGATCACGGGCGACATCGGCCTGAACGACGTCTTCGTGCCCGAGGCCAATATCCTGCCCGGCGTAAAGGGCCTTCGCGGGCCGTTCTCCTGCCTGAACAAGGCCCGCTACGGCATTTCGTGGGGCGCGATGGGCGCGGCCGAGTTCTGTTTCCACGCCACCCGCGACTATGTCGGCGAGCGGATGCTTTTCGGCCGGCCTCTGTCGTCGCGGCAGCTGGTGCAGAAGAAGCTGGCCGACATGCAGACCGAGATCTTCCTCGGCTTCGAGGGCGCGCTGGCGCTGGGCCGATTGCTGGACACAGGCGCCTGGGTCCCCGAGGCCATCTCGATGATGAAGCGCAACAACTGCCAGAAGGCGCTGAACATCGCCCGCGAGGCCCGCGACATGCACGGCGGCGCCGGCATCACCGGCGAAATGCACGTCATGCGCCACGCCATGAACCTGGAAACCGTCAACACCTACGAGGGTGCGGCCGACGTTCACGCCCTTATCCAGGGCCGGGCGATCACGGGCCAGAGCGCCTTCTAGAGCGGGCGCCTTCTAGAGCGGGCGCCTTCTAGTCTAATCCTTCGGCTTCGACGTACTAAGCTCGGGCACATAAAGGCCGGTCGCCATGCCGGCGAGGAACCCGGCCGGTCGGATCCGGGGACCGAAGCGGGCGCAAGGGTCTGGATCCGCGATCGGGCGCGCCTTGCGGTCCTTCGGTGCGAAGGCGTCGCCGACCGCGTCGCCCATGGGCTCTGCCATCTGTAGGGCGTCGCCGACACGCGACAGTGACGGGCTGTCCATACCGACCACATTGGCGTTCCGCGCCCAGGCCAGGGCAGCGACCTGCCGCCCGTTCGGCGCGACCAGCTCGGTCTCGACTGCCAGGCCGCCGGTCGTGCCAGGCGCGCGGACCCCGATCGGACCCGGAATGAAGAAGTTGGCCACGGCCGAGGCGGCGGAACCCGCCTGGCCCGTTCCGTTCACGCCGATCACCGCTGTGCGCACCCGCGCGGCCTGACGGTCCGCGCCGGGCAGAACGGTGAACCGCTCGCTGACCTCGTAGCAGATCTGCCGATCCACCTCGCCCAACACCAGAGCGACATCGGCCTCCGACAGGCCGTTGACTGCGCCGGGCTGCAGGACGGCCGGTTCGATGAAGACCCGCTCCACGCCTTGCACCGCCCCATCGTCGCGACGCTCGCGCACCGAGGCGCGGATCGTGCCCTCCTTCGTCGTCAGTCCGTCGTAGCTGCTCAGGAAGCCGCTATTGGTGACCGGCGCGGTCTGGCAGGCGACCAGGGCGGTGGAGGCGAAAAGCAGGGCTATCAGGCGCGTCATGGGCGGGAACCTTGTCCACCGCGGCGCGCGGCGATGCATCATAACACTTCGCGACCCCCAAGCGTTGCCGGACGACTGTCAGAAACCGTCATGCCGCACCTGCCCCCCGCTAACGCATTGAGATTTCGCCGAATACCCGTATCGTCGTTCGGCAAAGAGGCGAGGGGCGCGTGACCGACGACAGGCTTGAAGACGAGGCGGCCGCCGAGCACGCCTTCGCCCAGTTGCATCAGGCCTTCGCCGGCCGCTCCGCCCTGTTGCTCGAGGATGACCCCGCCCTATCAGAGCACGTCGCTGTCCGTCTGCTGAAGGCGGGCTTCGCCACGGTCGATCGGGTCGACAGCGGCGAGGCGGCGTTGGAGATGACGGCGATCACAGCCTATGATGTGCTAATCCTCGACCGACTGACGCGCGGTCTGGACGGACTGGAGACTTTGAAGCGGTTACGGGCGGGGGATGGACCCTCGGCCGAGGCGCCCGCTTTGATGCTGACCGCGCTCGGTGGCGAACGTCAGAAAGTCGAGGGGCTGCTGGGCGGCGCTGACGACTATGTAGCCAAGCCTGTCGGCGACGAGGAACTGCTGGCTCGGATCGCGGCCCAGCTGAGGCGCTCGGCCCGCCATGCCCGGCCCGCGGGTTCCGACGTGCTGAACGGCCCCTTCCGCCTGTCGCCGGGCGCCCGGACGTTGAAGCTAGAGACGCCGGGTTCGGCGCCCCGGCTGATCGATCTGTCGCCGCTGGAGTTCGCCATCGTCTGCGAGCTGATGAGCGCGCGGGGCCAACCGGTGACCAAGACGATGCTGTGGGACCGGTGCTGGATCGAATGGACCTTCCTGCCCGACAATTTCGTCAACATCATCGACGCCAGGATCAGCGCCCTGCGCAGAAGGCTGAAGGAACAGGCGCCCGAGATCGGCGATGACCTGCATCCCCTGATCGTCTCGGCTCGCAGTCAGAGCCTGATCTTCCGCGATCTCGATCGCTAGGTGGCCACCCCCCTGATTATGCCCCTGACATGGGTTCGCGACTGGCTATCGCGCCGGACCTCGACCCAGCTTGCGTCGGGGCTGGCGGTCATGGCGGCCGTCGCCCTGACCGGATCGCTGGTCCTGACCGGACAGGCGGTGCGCATGGACCAGCGCCAGCAGGCGGCGCTGGCGGCGTTGGCCGACTATGGCGCCATGGCCTCCAAACTGGGGGCGGAATCCAGTCTGGATGCGTCCAGTCTGACCGCCGCCGACACCGTCTATCTATCGGGCTGGCTCAGCGCTTTTCAAAGCGGGCCCACGCGCGAGGCCCGGTCGCTGGAAGAAACCTGTCGGACCGGACGGGGCGGGGCCGGGGTGCGGTTCATCCGGGCGCCCGTGGGCAAGCCGGCGGGTCTGGCGGCGCTGGAGAACGACGCCGTCCGAATGCCGCGACTGGGCGAGGACGTCTATCGGCTGACGCTGGCGCGCGGCGTCCTGTGTCCCGGGCGAGCGGTCGAGGTGATCGTGGTGCGCCGGCCTGTCGGCTCATTGCAGATCGTCGTCGGCCGGGTTGTCGATCGGTCGGGACAGGCCTGGGGCTGGGCGGTGCTGGCCGTGGCGATCACCGGCGCCCTGATCCTTATCTCTGGCCTGACCGCCTCCACCTACGCCCGCCGGCGGATGGTCCACGCCATCACGGAGGTCAGCCAGGCGCTGGACCGGGCCGCCGTCGGGGATTTCTCGCGCCGCGCCCCCGAGGTCGGGGTTGCGCCCGAGCTGACCGAGCTGACGGTGCAGGCCAATCGTACGCTGGATCAGCTTGAGGAGTTGCTGGCCTGGCTGCGCGACTCGGCGGACCAGCTGGCGCATGATTTCCGCACCCCCCTGGCCCGGGCCACCGCCCGGCTGGAGCGACTGGGCGACAGCGATGACGCCGACGAGCGCGCCCGGCTGGGGCGCGAGGCCGCCGATGACCTGCGCGCCCTGACCCGGGCCATGAACGAGGCCATGGCCCTGCGCGAGGGCGAGGCCTGGCGGTTCGAGCCGGTGCGGTTGGACGAACTGGCGGCCGCGGCGGCCGATCTGTACCAGCCCCTGGCCGAGGCAAATGGCGTGACGATCGTCGTCAAAGGCCCGCCGGTCGAGGCGCTGGGCGTGCGGTCGCTGCTGCAGCGGGCGGCGGCCAATCTGGTCGACAACGCCGTCAAGTTCTCGCCCGATGGCGGACAGGTGACCTTGCGCGCCTTCATGGACGGCGACAGGCCATCGCTCTCGGTTGCCGACGAAGGACCCGGGATCGACCCCCGCAGACTGGCCGATCCGGCTCTGAGACATGCCTCGGCGGGGGCGGAGGGGCGCGAAAGCCACGGCATGGGCCTGACCTTCGTCCGCGCCATTCTGAAGCGCCACGGGGCCGAAATGACGATTGATGACGCCGGTCCGGGAGCCATCGTCACGGCGCATTTCTCGCGCTAGGTTCGCCGCTTACGGGCGCGAGACGCGCCCGCACGCCTTGGGGATACGGTTGATGTCGCGTTCGATTTTCCTGGCCGGTTCGGCGATGTCGCTGACCTTGCTGACGCTGCCGGCCCAGGCGCTTTCACAGACGACCGCCCCCGCGCCCTCAGTCCAGACTCCCTATCGTGCGCCGCGCACGACGCCTGCCCCCGCCGTGCCGCAGTACGCCATCCCCTATGACGCGCGGCGTGGCGTGTTCAGCTTCGCCACCGGGCTGGAGCGGTCGCTGCCGGCCGTCGTTCAGGTGACGACGCTGGGTGTCTCGCGCGGCCCGACCACCGGCGAGAGCGAGCCCAAGCCGATCTCGGGTGGATCCGGCGTAATCATCGATGCCGCCGCCGGCATCATCGTGACCAACAATCACGTCATCGAAGGCGGCACGAAGTTCACCGTCGATTTGACCGACGGTCGGCTGTTCGACGCGGTCCTGATCGGGACGGACAAGGCGACCGACGTCGCGGTTCTGCGGATCGAGCCCGTGAACGGAGCCAGCCTCGCCTCCCTGAACCTGTCGCAGGTCGAGGTGGTCGATTCCGACACCCTGCGCACCGGCGACCTGGCCTTCGCCGTCGGCTATCCGCTGGGTCTGGATCAGACCCTGACCATGGGCGTGATATCGGGCCTCGGCCGGTCAGGCCTAGGTGACGCGGTAGAGGATTATATTCAGACCGACGCGGCCGTGAACTCGGGCAACTCGGGCGGGCCGCTGTTGGACAGCCGAGGCCGGCTGATCGGCATCAACACCTCGATCCTATCGGGCGGGTCTGATCCCTTGGGTCTGGGCGGCGGCGGCAACGACGGCATCGCCTTCGCCGTTCCGACCCGCATCCTGATGTTCGTGGTCGGCCAGCTGCGTGAGACCGGGGCGGTCAAGCGCGGCCGGATTGGCGCCATCACGGGCTCTCTGACCGCGGAGAGGGCGCGCAGCTTCGGCCTGGGCATTGTGCGCGGCGCGATCGTCGAGGATGTGGCCCCGGGCTCGCCGGCCGAGCGCGCTGGTCTGCGTCGCCACGACATCATCACCCGCATTCAGAACCGCCCGGTGGCCAACGCCGGCTCGGTCCAGGCCACGGTCGGCATCGCCCCTCCCGGCACGCGTCTGGACATCGTCTATCTGCGTGATGGCCGCGAGCGCAGCACGGCCCTGACGGTCGAGGACAATGCGACAGGACGGGTGCAGGCCGGCGGCGACACTCTGCAGGCCTTCGGCGCCCAGTTCCGCGCCATCCGCCCCGCCGACGATCGCGGCGATGAGACCGGCGTAATCGTGGCGTCCGTCGAAGGCGGTTCAGATGCGGCGCAGAAGGGTCTGAAGGCCGGCGATGTCGTCACGGCCGTGGCCGAACGCGCAACGACCGATCTGGCGGCCTTGGCCGCTGCGCTGGAGGCCGATCAGGGCGCGACCACCCTGCATGTCCGCCGCGACGGCGAAATGGTCGAGGTCGTCGTCGGGGAATAGGCGGCGCCGACCTTCCGGACAGCAAAACGCCCGCCGTGCCGGAGGGGGGAGGGAGGCAGGACGGGCGTCTCGCTTGGAGGAAGCGTCGGCCCGTCGGAGCCCTTTAATGGAAACATCCAGGGGGGCTGGGGGGGCTGTTCAGGATCCGGGACGCTTCCGAACTCCGACTGGCCGACGGTTCGTATGTCGCGGGGCAACCGGGCGGGCGATGGACCGAAACGGGGCCATTTCGTGTCGCGTCCATTTTTCCGGATTTGCAATCGTCCCGGGCTTCCGCAGGCTCAAAAGCGCCGTGGCGACTCTGGCTTTTCGTCCGGACCTGACTAACTTCCGGATATGAGCTTAGACTCCTCGACATCGGACGACACTCCACGGATCGGGCCGGTCTTCTTCGACCGCAAGGAACTGGATTTGATCCTGCGGGTCTATGGCCGGATGGTCGCGGCGGGCGAATGGCGCGACTACGCCATGGTCGGCCACAAGGACGTCGCCGAATTCGCCGTCTTCCGCCGTTCGGGCGACGCCCCTGCCTATCGCATCGAGAAACGCCCCTCCCTACAGACCCGTCAGGGCCAGTGGTCCGTCATCGGCGAGGGCGGCGTGGTGTTGAAACGCAGTCGCGAACTGCCGCAGGTCCTGCGGGTCTTCGACAGCCGCAAATTCCAGGTGGTGGAGTAGCCATCCTCTCCCTCCCACCACGGATCAAGACAAAAAAAAGGGCCCCGCGAGGGGCCCTTTCCGTATCGTCTCGCGACCAATCCTAGTTGCGGTTGCCGCCCATGAAGGCCAGCAGAAACTGGAACAGGTTCACGAAGTTGATGAACAGGCTGAGCGCGCCGAAACCCGTCGCCACGCCCATGGCCTGCTGGTCGCCGCCGAGCGCATAGTAGGTCATCTTCAGGCGCTGGGTGTCGTAGGCGATCAGGCCCGCGAAGATCAGCACGCCCAGACCCGAGATGATCAGATAGAAGGTCCCGGACTGCAGGAAGATGTTGACGATCGAGGCGATGACCAGACCGATCACGCCCATGATCAGGAAGCTGCCCATGCCGGTCAGGTCCTTCTTGGTCGTGTAACCGACGAGGCTGAGACCGCCGAAGGCCGCCGCCGTGACCAGGAAGGTCGAGGCCAGCGAACCTCCGGTGTAGCGCAGGAACAGGATGCCCAAGCCGGCGCCGATTGAGGCGACCACCGCCCAGTAGAGCATGTTCACGCCACGTGCCGTGGGGTTCTTCATGAAGAACATCGAACCGAACAGCAGGACCAGAGGCAGGAACTGCACGACCATGCCCAGCATCGTCAGGCCGACGCGCCCGTCCGCCGTTGCGGCGAAGAACAGTTGCTGCACCGCCGGAACGTTGCCGGTGACATAGGCGAGACCGCCCGCAACCAGCAGGCCAAGCGCCAGCTTGTTATAGACGCCCAGCATGAAGCTGCGCAGGCCGGCGTCGACCGACATGTCGGCCGCGGCGGGCGCCACGTTGGTAAAACCGTTTCTGAAGTCGCTCATCGCGAGATCAATCTCCCATTCGACCGGGGCGAACCCCCGGCTTTGCAGTGAATATCGGGGGCAAGTCCCCTTCACGCAAGGGAATGCGGTCTTCCGCAACCTGATCCGGGCCGCTACCAACGGTCGCATGCTTCGTCTGTTCACCGCCGTATCGATCCCCTTCGACGTCGCCGAGACCCTGAAGCGGCGGCAAACAGGCCTGCCGGGCGCCCGCTGGCGGCCTGAAGAGGCGCTGCACGTCACCCTAGCCTTCTATGGCGAGGTGACCGAACGTCAGGCCGACGACCTGTCCGCCGAACTGTCGCGGATTCCGGGCGGCCCCTTCGACATCGCACTGAAGGGCGTCGGGGCCTTCGGCGACGCCCACCGAAGCCACACCCTGTGGGCGGGGCTGGAGCCCAGCGAGCGGCTGACCATCCTTGCGGACCGTTGCCGCGCCGCCGGCGAACGGGCGGGCATCCGGATGGAGCCGCGTACATATCGCCCTCACCTGACGCTGGCCTATCTGAAGACCCAGACCAATCCCGACCGGATCGGCGCCTGGATCACCAGCCATAACCTGCTGCATTCGCCGCCGATTCCTGTTCGTCGCTTCGGGCTTTACGCCAGCGCCCTGACCGGCGACGGCGGGGTCTACACCCTTGAACAGGAGTATCCGCTATGAGCACCGCCCCCGGTCCGACGATTGAAACCCCGCGCCTGATCCTGCGTCCCACGGCGATGGAGGATTTCCCGCGCTGGGCCGACTTCATGAGCGACGTCGAGACCGCGAAATACATCGGCGGCGCCCAGGCGCCCGCCGCGGCCTGGCGCGGCATGATGACCATGGCCGGCGCCTGGGCGACCACGGGCGTGGCCATGTTCTCGGTGATCGAGAAGTCGACGGGCCTGTGGCTGGGCCGGATAGGCCCATGGCGGCCCTATGCCTGGCCCGGGACCGAGGTGGGCTGGAGCCTGCACCGTGACGCCCATGGCAAGGGCTATGCCGTCGAGGCGGCGGTCGCGTCGCTCGACTATGCCTTCGACGGCCTGGGCTGGACCGATGTCATCCACTGCATCGATCCGGACAATGCGCCCTCCGCGAAACTGGCGGCCCGGCTGGGCTCGACCAATCGTGGCCCTGG
>Ga0247813_10003347_pt1 | contig 10351 bp, 10 predicted proteins | sample UWRJL169409C1_FD_180719 | JGI IMG/M metagenome (GOLD analysis project Ga0247813, IMG submission 180719) | Plant litter microbial communities from Arlington Agricultural Research Station in Wisconsin, United States - UWRJ-L169-409C-1 | ecosystem: Environmental > Terrestrial > Plant litter >... | reverse complement strand
AGAGAAATAAAAACATTTGAAATGTGTCAGAATTTATTTTTCTTTGCACTGAATTATTTAACCCATTAAATTATAACATTATGTCTGATATTGCTTCAAGAGTTAAGGCTATTATCGTTGAAAAATTAGGTGTGGATGAGAGCGAGGTTACCCCAGAAGCTTCTTTCACTAATGACCTAGGTGCGGATTCTTTGGATACTGTAGAACTTATCATGGAATTCGAAAAAGAATTCAATGTAGCTATTCCTGATGATCAAGCTGAGACTATCGGTACAGTTGGTCAAGCGATTGCTTACCTAGAGAAAAACGTAAAGTAAACATACGGTCTCCGTATAATCCGTATAAATGGAATTAAAAAGAGTAGTAGTTACAGGTTTAGGTGCGCTCACTCCAATTGGCAATACTATCCCGGAATTCTGGGATAATTTGTTAAATGGTGTGAGCGGCGCTGCGCCGATTACAAGTTTTGATACAGAAAAATTCAAAACAAAATTCGCTTGTGAGCTTAAAAACTTCAGAGTTGAAGACTTCCTGGAGAAAAAAGAAGCGCGCAAATTAGATCCATTTGTTCAGTATGCCATGGTTTCTACTGATGAAGCCGTTAAAGATGCGGGATTTGATTTTTCGCAGATGGACACTAATCGTGTCGGAGTTATCTGGGGTTCTGGTATTGGTGGTATAAAAACTTTTCTGGAAGAAATGAGAAACTATTTTGCTGGTGATGGAACTCCCCGCATCAATCCGTTTTTCATTCCGAAAATGATTATTGATATTGTTACTGGTCATATTTCTATCAAATATGGCTTACGCGGCCCCAATTTCGCTACAGTTTCTGCCTGTGCTTCTTCTACAAATGCAATGATCGATGCTTACAATTACATTCGTCTGGATATGGCAGATGTAATTATCAGCGGAGGTTCTGAAGCAATTATCAATGAAGCTGGTATTGGCGGTTTTAATGCAATGCATGCGCTTTCTACGCGTAATGACGATCCTTCAACCGCTTCCAGACCGTTCGACAAAGACAGGGATGGATTCGTTGCCGGTGAAGGCGCCGGAACAATCATACTGGAAGAACTGGAACATGCAAAAGCACGAGGTGCAAAAATCTACGCCGAGTTAGTTGGCGGAGGAATGAGCGCTGATGCGAACCATATTACAGCACCTCACCCCCAGGGGCTTGGCGCTAAAATGGTAATGACAAATGCTTTAAAAGATGCTGGTATGTCTACTGCAGACATTGATTATATCAATGTTCATGGTACCTCTACCCCACTTGGGGATATCAGTGAAACAAGGGCAATTGTTGATTTATTTGGTGAAGATGCCTACAATCTGAATATCAGTTCAACGAAATCAATGACCGGCCACCTTTTGGGTGCTGCAGGTGCGGTTGAAGCCATTGCTGCTATTCTATCTGTACAAAATGACATCGTTCCGCCTACAATTAATCATTTTACCGATGATCCGGATTTTGATCCAAAGTTGAATTTCACATTCAATACTTCACAAAAACGTTTAGTACGCGCTGCACTTAGCAATACTTTTGGTTTTGGAGGTCATAATGCCTCAGTCATTTTCAAAAAGTACGAAGAGTAAACGTCATCAATTGATTTATAAACATTAATGCCCCTATTTGACCTCTATAAACTTTATTTATCTCCTGATAAAGAGTTTATAAAAAAGCTGAAAAATATGTTAGGCTTCGTGCCTGGAAATACCATTTTATATAAAATGGCATTCAGGCACAGGTCTGTGGCTAAAGTTTTGAAGAATGGCAGCCGGAGCAGTAATGAAAGACTTGAATTTCTTGGAGATGCTATCCTTGGCTCCGTAATCGCTGAATTACTTTTTAAACACTATCCTTACAAAGAAGAGGGCTTTCTTACAGAAATGCGTTCTAAAATTGTAAACAGAGCTAACTTAAACCAGCTTGCAAGAAAAATGGGGTTCGATCAGCTGATCGTGTTTGACCAGAAAATGGTCAATATGCAGACTAAACATCATTCTATGCTTGGGGATGCGTTTGAAGCGCTGATCGGGGCTGTTTACCTTGATAAAGGATATAACTTTACAAAAGAGCTACTGCTTAAACGTATTGTAAAACCCTATATCGATATTCATACCCTGGAACTTACAGAAACAAACTTCAAAAGTAAGCTGATCGAATGGTGCCAGCGGCATGCTAAAGATATCTCTTTCGATATGATCCAGAACGGCGAGGGCGAAAGTACAAAACTCTTTACTATCCAGGCAGTTATTGAAGGCGAAAGCTACGGTGTGGGCAGGGATTACAACAAAAAGAATGCAGAAAAACAAGCCGCAGAAAAGGCTTGTGAAGCATTATCAATCTAATTTACTTCTTTTTTATTGTATCAGTATACTGTTTATACGAATCCCGGATATACTTTACCGCATCATATTCTGTCCAGTTTTTGGATTTCGAATAGTCCGGACGATAATTTAACATGAAATTTTCCAGCTCCAAACCACTAAGTTCAGTATTTTTCCGGATCAGTGATTCATTAAAAAAACCATCAATTTCTGTCTGCTGCATTTCTGTCGCATAATATTTATTGAACCTTCTTGCCTTTTTAGGAGTGCTCCCGAACAGTTCATACAACGCAGTTAAAGGGGTGAAAATATACGAAAGCAAAGGTGGCTTACCGGCATAAAAGGACCCTTGGTTACGGAATTCCCTTTTGATGTCATTTAGTTCCGCCTTTTTAGACTGCCCACGGATATCTACCTGATCCAGTGTGGTGCCCGACATATTCAGGTAAACTACCATATCCCGGTTGGAAAGCACAACCATCTGCTTATCTGCAAAATCACGTTTAATAAATACTAACGTATCCCCTACCGCAGCTTTAAGCTGAAAAATCCCAAGATCATTACTTCCTACCACGAATCCTGTCCGTTTGTTAGCAATCTCTGCCAGCGCTATCCTATTGTTGGAACCGCTTGCTTTTAAGACCCCACTCAATTGGAACTCCTGCGCCCGGAGAGACGAAAAAGCAAAAAGGAATAGTGATATAAATAAATATTTTGATAGACGTACGCTCATTTTACATTGGGTATTTGATGTAAATTTAACTATTGTTAACGAATCTAAACGCTAAATAATGTTAAAATAGCACTTTACGGTTAGTACATCCATCAATATTACTGATACATCTTAATCTGTTTCACAATAAATTATATCTTTGCACATGATAAAATCAATGACAGGCTATGGCCTGGCCTCTACAGATCAGGAAAATACAAAATTTGCCGTAGAGATAAAATCCTTGAACAGCAAGTTTTTGGAGCTTAATTTGAAACTACCAAGAGCTTACGCAGATAAAGAACTGCTGCTCCGTAATGTATGCAGCAAAGAAATTGAACGTGGAAAAGTAAATGTATCCATTAATATAGAACGCAGCGAAGAGAATCTTAAAGGCGCAACGATCAATGCGGCACTCCTTAGCAAATACTACAAACAACTCGAAGCAATCAACATTGATTTAGGCGCAAACTCTAACAACTTATTACAAGCTGTTCTGAGCTTTCCTGATGTAATTACCTATACTGAAGAAGTAGTTAATGAAGGTGAATGGGATGTTCTGCAGAACACATTTAATGCTGCCCTGGCTAGCTTTAACCAATTCAGAGAGACCGAAGGCGCAGTTTTAAAAGAAGATCTGGAGCTGAGGATCAAAAATATACTGGGATTTTTTTCGCAGATTGAAGTGCTTGCACCTCTGCGCATTCCACAAATCAGGGCAAGATTAAACCAGTTTCTTGAAGAAAATGCGGGTAAAGTAAACGTAGATCAAAACCGCCTGGAGCAGGAACTGATCTATTATATCGATAAACTTGACATCACTGAGGAGAAAATCCGACTGAAAAGTCACTGTGACTATTTTACAGAAACCTTAAAAAGTAAGGATGCCAACGGTAAAAAACTTGGTTTTATTTCACAAGAAATAGGAAGAGAAATCAATACCATGGGTGCAAAAGCAAATGATGCACAAATACAGCAACTGGTTGTGGGTATGAAGGAAGAATTAGAGAAGATTAAAGAACAGTTGTTAAACGTGATTTAACATTAGCACACCGCCTCCTTAAATTGCTTTAAACAGCTTGAAAAGGATGGTATTTGAATATATAATACAATGACACAAGGTAAACTCATCATATTTTCCGCACCTTCAGGGGCTGGAAAAACGACCATAGTTAAACACTTACTGGAAAAATTCCCTGCGCTGTGCTTCTCTATTTCCGCTACTACAAGAGAAGCGAGAGGAGATGAACAGCATGAAAAAGATTATTATTTTATTTCACAGGAATCCTTTCTGCACAAAGTAGCACACCAGGAGTTTGTAGAATTTGAAGAAGTTTACAATGGTACTTTTTATGGCACGTTAAGGTCTGAGATAGAAAGGATCTGGAATTCAGGAAAACATGTGATTTTTGATATTGATGTAGAAGGCGGATTACGTCTCAAACGTAAATATGAGGAAGATGCCCTTGCTATTTTTGTGCAGCCACCCTCTCTTGAAGTACTGAAAGAACGCTTAAGCGGACGTGGTACGGATAGTCCGGAGAAACTGCAGGAAAGATTTATCAAGGCAGAAAAAGAGTTACTATATGCTGATAAGTTTGATGTAGTGCTTAAAAACTTCGATCTGGAAGTTGCCTGTAAAGAAGCCGAAAAATTAGTAGCTGATTTTATCAACCAATAAAATATAGGCAAGGATGGCAAAAACCGGTTTATTTTTTGGTTCCTTTAATCCTATCCATGTAGGGCACCTGATTATCGCCGGTTATATGGCTAACTTTGCGGACCTGGACGAGGTATGGCTTGTGGTTTCACCTCAAAATCCGCTGAAAGAAAAAAAAGGCCTTGCCGATATGTACGACAGATTGGAAATGGCCCGTCTGGGAACTGAACCGGCTGAAAAAATCAGGGTAAGCGATATTGAATTTAAACTCCCCCAACCTTCCTATACAGTGGATACCCTGGCTCACCTGCAGGAAAAATATCCAAAAAAAGAGTTTGTACTGATTATGGGTGCGGACAACCTGGCTTCTCTTAAAAAATGGAAAAACTACGAGGTGCTGCTGAAAAATTATTCTATTTATGTTTATCCCCGACCAGGAACTGATCTTTCTGAATGGGTAAACCACCCTTCGATTACATTAACAGCAACTCCTCAAATGGAAATCTCCTCAACATTTATCAGGAGATCACTAAAAGAGAAGAAGAACATCCAGTTCTTTGTTCCTGATAATGTAATCGCTTTTATGGATAGTAAAAATATGTACCGTTAATCCTTATCTAACGGTAGATCAGGAATATTGTTGGTTTTTTATGCAGGTCTATTTTCTCTGCACGCCATTGTCCTATCGATTGTGACCTGATAAATTCATCTTCTCCTGTGATATTACATGCTACACACAGCAATGTTTGTGCTGCAGTATTTTTAATAATATCTTCGAATAAATGATTATTCCTGAAAGGTGTTTCTATAAATAATTGCGTCTGCTTTTCTTTTTCAGCTGTTTTTTCTAACTCTTTGATCTTTTTAACACGTTCTACCTTATCAATGGGAAGATATCCGTGAAAGGTAAAGCTTTGTCCGTTGAAACCGGAAGCCATCAATGCTAGCAACAGCGAATTTGGTCCCACCAACGGAACCACTTTAATCCCTCTTTTATGCGCTTCTGAAACAATTTCTGCTCCTGGATCGGCAACACCCGGACATCCTGCTTCGCTCATTAACCCCACGTCTTTACCCGTCATCAGTTCCTTAAAATAAGGGACCATAGAATCATTCCGCTTATGTTTTCCATAATCGTGGATAGTTAACTCACTTTGCGGCATTTTTAAGCCCGCCTCTTTCAAAGATTTTCTTGCAGTTTTTTCGTTTTCTACAATATAAGTGTCTATGGCATTAATAGTATCAATCAGGTAAGGTGTGAACGACTTGGCTGAGGCATTCTCTGCTAATGGGACAGGAATCAGGTATAATACGCCTTTTTTCATTTTTAAATATTTGTTTTTTATCGGTTATGAAGCTATCATAAACATATTCATTGCTTTTTGTAAGCGGTATGCTTATGATGGTTTCATTTGTGAATATTTGTTTTTTAATTGTTATGAAGCTACCATAAGCATATTTATTGCTGTTTGTAAGCGGTATGCTTATGATGGTTTCATTTTTAAATATTTGTTTTTTATCGGTTATGAAGCTATCATAAACATATTCATTGCTTTTTGTAAGCGGTATGCTTATGATGGTTTCATTTAAGTTTTATTTTTATAAAGTGATAATAAAGCAAGGGCGATAAAATTGCATTGTTTGTAATTTGTAATCTCCTTCGGGCTTCAATTGTTTTTAAGATTCTGGTACTGTTTATGTTCTCCTGAAAGGGAGAATTCGCACAAATTTAGGTGTAAAGTTTTCCATAAGAGTTACAAAAGAAAAGAATAAATATTTGGAAAGAGAAAATAAGGGCTAAAAACTGGTTTTTAATCTGATGGCGGACTTAAACCCGGGGCATGTACATTATTTTTCGTAAATTTTTTATCGCTTAACACAAATATAAAAAACCTGATTCACGGATCATCAAACTAATATAATTAGGCGAAAGGAACATAATCGCCAATTTTATTGTCACTCCGATTAAACTATTACAAAATTTTATACTCATATTGATACTAAGTTAGGTTAGTAATTAAATAAACACACAAATGAAAAACATGATCAAATTACCGGCTATGATGCTGGGGCTACTGCTCCTCGTCACCGGTATCTCGCAGAAAGCGATGGCCCAGGATGATGACATTTCCCTGGAAACTTTTTATCAGGAATTAGCGCCTTATGGCTCATGGCTGCAGGATCCGGAATACGGATATGTATGGAGGCCAGACGTAGACCAGCGCAATTTCAGACCATATTATACGGATGGCCGGTGGGCGATGACGGAATATGGCAATACCTGGGTATCTGATTATGATTGGGGCTGGGCTCCGTTTCATTACGGCAGGTGGGTGCTTAACCGTTTCAATGACTGGATCTGGATTCCGGATACAGTATGGGGACCTGCATGGGTAAGCTGGAGAAGCGGTGGCGGATATTACGGCTGGGCACCACTGGGCCCCGGATTTGATATCAGCATAGGCTTTGGTGGCGGATACAGTATCCCGAATGACTGGTGGGTATTTATCCCGCAGATTAACATTTACAATACGAGCTATCCACGCTATATCAATAGGAACAGTTCGATTTTTGGTCGCACCAGTTATATCAATTATACTTATGGACGTAATAGGAACAGTTATTACACTGGACCGAGAGTAAACGATATCAGAAGGGTGACTAACCGGAACGTAACGGTTTACAACATTAACCGCTCTACCAGACCCGGAAGAACAAATATTACCAATAATAATATCAATATATACAATCCGAGAGGGGGCAGACCGGGTCAGGCTGGAAATCAAGGTCGTCCTGGCAACAATGACAATAATAACGGCAGACCGGGCCAGGCTGGAAATCAGGGACGTCCTGGTAACAACGACAATAATAACGGCAGACCAGGTCAGGCTGGAAATCAGGGCCGTCCGGGCAACAATGACAATAATAATGGCAGACCGGGTCAGGCTGGAAATCAAGGCCGTCCTGATAATAATGAGACGAACAATGGCAGACCTGGCCGTGGTGGAAATCAGGGACGTCCTGATAATAGTGAGACGAACAATGGCAGACCTGGTCAAAGTGTAACATCTGGACAATCTACTAGGCCCACTCGTCCGGGAAGGGATAATAATATGCAACGTCCTCCTGAAAATGGAAGAGAAAGAATCCAACCTGCGCAACAAGGCGACAATGATCAGCAGCGCCAACAGCGTGAAAACCAACAACGCCAGCAAAGAGAAGGGCAACAACGTCAGGAGCAACAACAACGTGAAAACCAACAACGCCAGCAGAGAGAAGGACAACAACGTCAGGAGCAACAACAACGTGAAAACCAACAACGCCAGCAGAGAGAAGGACAGCAACGTCAGGAGCAACAACAACGTGAAAACCAACAGCGTCAGCAAAGAGAAGGACAACAACGTCAGGAGCAACAGCAACGTGAAAACCAGCAGCGTCAGCAAAGAGAAGGACAGCAACGTCAGGAACAACAGCAACGTGAAAGTCAGCAGCGCCAGCAGAGAGAAGGACAGCAACGTCAGGAACAACAGCAACGTGAAAGTCAGCAGCGCCAACAACAACAACAACAACAACAAAGCAGACCGACCAGAAGTGAGACTCAAACACCTCCACCTACAAATAATGGAGGAACAAGACCTACCAGAGGTGGAAGGGGCTAGATACAGAGACAGAAAGACCAGCTTAAACGGCTGGTCTTTTCTTTTATATTTTATATTTATCTTTGCAGCCTTATCAAGCAATTTGCTTAACCCCTTATGATCCACCCCGAAATAGAAAAAAGAAAAACATTTGCCATTATCAGTCACCCGGATGCCGGAAAAACAACTTTAACTGAAAAGTTCCTGTTGTTTGGAGGAGCGATTAATACCGCTGGAGCTGTTAAGCGTAATAAGGCCAACCAGAGTAGTACTTCAGATTTTATGGAGATTGAGAAACAACGTGGAATATCCGTTGCTACCTCTGTAATGGGCTTTGAATATAAAGATAAACGAATCAACATACTGGATACCCCAGGTCACAAGGATTTCGCGGAAGATACTTACCGCACTTTGTCTGCGGTAGATAGTGTTATCCTGGTGGTCGACTGTGTGAAGGGTGTTGAGGAACAGACAGAAAAGTTAATGGCGGTTTGCCGCATGCGTAACACCCCGGTAATTATCTTTGTCAACAAGATGGACCGTGAAGGTAAGGACGCGTTTGACCTGCTGGATGAGATCGAAAATAAACTGAATATCAGCTTATGCCCTCTTTCCTGGCCAATCGGTCAAGGTCATACTTTCAAAGGTGTTTACAGTATTTACAACAAACACCTGAATCTTTTTGAACCTGATAAAACTAAAATTGCAGATCCTGTAATTGAAGTAAACGACCTGGATGATGAAAACCTGCATAATTTCCTTAAGCCAGCAGAGCTGGAAGGCCTGAAAGGTGACCTTGAACTGGTAGATGGCGTTTACGGTAAACTGGATCAGGCGATGTATACAGAAGGATTACTTGCACCTGTATTTTTTGGCAGTGCGATCAATAACTTCGGGATCAAAGAATTGCTGGATACTTTTATTAATATCGCACCAAGCCCAAGAAGCAGGGAAGCTGAACAGCGTGAAGTATTGGTAGAAGAAAAGAACTTTTCCGGATTTGTTTTTAAAATCCATGCCAACCTTGACCCTAAACACCGTGACCGTATTGCATTTCTTCGCATATGCTCCGGTAAATTCGAAAGAAACAAGTTCTATTATCATACGCGCCAGGGAAAAAAACTTAAATTCTCCAACCCGATGGATTTCATGGCCAATGAAAAAAGTATTGTTGAAGAAGCATGGCCTGGTGATGTTGTGGGATTATATGACAGTGGTAACTTTAAAATCGGCGACACTTTAACAGAAGGAGAGCAATTACAATTTAAGGGCATTCCTAGCTTCTCTCCCGAGATATTTAAGGAAGTAGAGAACAAAGATCCACTCCGTACAAAACAACTGGAAAAAGGCATACAACAGCTTACTGAAGAAGGTGTAGCCCAGTTATTTGTTCAGCAGCCCGGTAACCGGAAAATTATTGGAGCAGTTGGAGACCTGCAGTTTGAGGTAATAGCTTTCAGGCTGGAGCATGAGTATGGTGCAAAAGCGAATTTCCGTATGCTGAGTTATACCCGCTCCAACTGGGTAACTTCAACGGATAAGAAGAAACTGGAAGAGTTTGTAAAACGTAAACAGATGCATATTGGTGAAGATAAAGATGGCAATCCTGTATTCCTTGCGGATAATGATTTTATGATCAATATGACCAAAAGGGATTATCCTGATATCGAATTCCACAAAACATCAGAATTCAAATAAGACCGTCATAAGTATATCGCTGACAAACGCAGATAAACTGAAGCTTAAACACAAGGGAAACAATAAATACTTGTGAAACATGCTTCTGGTAGGTTCATCAATGATAAAATAATAATAGTCTAATAAAATATTGCTTATAACAAAAGAAGGGTGCCTGAAATTTCAGGCACCCTTCTTTTTTGAAATCACGCCTCCTTCTTAAGAAGCAGGAAATGTGAATTATTTTAATTTGCTTAACGCAGTTTTGATACGAGGGATCATCGCATTGATACCTTCCAATGAACAACCGCCAACCGATGCACGGAACCA
>Ga0247813_10003346_pt1 | contig 10354 bp, 6 predicted proteins | sample UWRJL169409C1_FD_180719 | JGI IMG/M metagenome (GOLD analysis project Ga0247813, IMG submission 180719) | Plant litter microbial communities from Arlington Agricultural Research Station in Wisconsin, United States - UWRJ-L169-409C-1 | ecosystem: Environmental > Terrestrial > Plant litter >... | reverse complement strand
GGCGTCTCGGTGGTCAATGCGCTGAGCGATTGGCTGCAGCTGAAGATCTTCCGCAATGGCAAGGCGCACGAGATGCGTTTCGAGCGCGGCGACGCGGTCTCGTCCCTGACCATCACCGGCGACGCGCCGATCCGGACCGAAGGCGACACCCGCGAGGGTCAGCACCTGACCGGCACCAACGTGACCTTCTTCCCGTCGGTCACGACCTTCGCCTTCATCGATTTCGACCGGAAGACGCTTGAGCACCGCCTGCGCGAGCTGGCGTTCCTGAACAGCGGCGTGACGATCCACTTCCGCGACCTGCGCGACGCCGAGCCGTGGGAAGAGATCCTGCACTACGAGGGCGGCATCGAGGCCTTCGTACGCCACCTGGACAAGGCCAAGACAGCCCTGATCAAGACCCCGATCGTGGTCCGCGGCGTGCGCGAGAAGGTCGAGATCGACCTCTCCCTGCAGTGGAACGACAGCTACCACGAGCACATGCTGTGCTTCACCAACAACATCCCGCAGAAGGACGGCGGCACCCACCTGTCGGCCTTCCGCGCGGCCCTGACCCGGGTCATCACCGGCTATGCCGAAAGCTCCGGCATGGCCAAGAAGGAGAAGATCTCGGTCACCGGCGAGGACGCCCGCGAGGGCCTGACCTGCGTGCTGTCGGTCAAGGTGCCGGATCCCAAGTTCAGCTCCCAGACCAAGGACAAGCTGGTCTCGTCCGAGGTGCGCCCGGCCGTCGAGGGCCTGGTCCAGGAAGGCCTGTCGACCTGGTTCGAGGAACATCCGGTCGAAGCCAAGCAGATCATCAGCAAGATCGCCGAGGCCGCCTCCGCCCGTGAAGCGGCCCGCAAGGCGCGGGAGCTGACCCGCCGCAAGAGCGTGCTCGACATCAGCAGCCTGCCCGGCAAGCTGGCCGACTGCTCCGAGCGCGACCCTGCCAAGTCCGAGCTGTTCATCGTGGAAGGGGACTCCGCCGGCGGCTCCGCCAAACAGGCCCGCAACCGCGAGAACCAGGCCATCCTGCCCCTGCGCGGCAAGATTCTGAACGTCGAGCGGGCCCGGTTCGACAAGATGCTGTCGTCCGAACAGGTCGGCACCCTGATCATGGCGCTGGGCGCCGGGATCGGGCGCGACGAGTTCAACATCGAGAAGATGCGCTACCACCGCATCGTCATCATGACCGACGCCGACGTCGACGGCGCCCACATCCGCACGCTGCTGCTGACCTTCTTCTACCGGCAGATGCCGGAGGTGATCGAGCGCGGCTACCTCTACATCGCCCAGCCGCCGCTCTACAAAGCGACCAAGGGCAAGTCCTCGCGCTACCTGAAGGACGATCCCGAGATGGAGACCTTCCTGATCGACGAGGGCGTCGACGGGGCGGAGCTCGACCTAACCAGCGGCGAGCGCATGACCGGCCAGGACCTGCTGGCCCTGGTGACCGCCGCCCGCGCCGCCAAGGCCAGCGTCGACCGCCTGTCGGCCCGCGCGCCGTCCTTCGCCATCGAACAGGCCGCGCTGGCCGGGCTGATGGGCGAGACCCCCGATCCGCAGGCCGCCGCGACACGCTTCAACCTCTATGCCGAGGAAGGCGACGGTCCCTGGACCGGCGAGCGCGGCGCGGGCGGCTTCGTGTTCAGCCGCATCAAGCGCAGCGTCTCCGAGAAGATCGTGCTCGAGGACGCCCTGCTGCAGGCCGCCGACGCCCGTCGCCTGGCCGAGCGCGCCGCGACCCTGGCCGACACCTTCTCCGGCCCGGCCGTCTACCGCCGCAAGGACAAGAGCACCACGGTGCGCGGCCCGCTCGACCTGGTCGCCGCGGTGATGGACGCCGGCCGCAAGGGCCTGTCGATCCAGCGCTACAAGGGCCTGGGCGAGATGAACCCCGAGCAGCTGTGGGAAACCACGCTCGACTCGGACGCCCGCACCCTGCTGCAGGTCAAGGTCAACCACGCCGACGACGCCGACGACATGTTCGCGCGTCTGATGGGCGAGCTGGTCGAGCCCCGCCGCGAGTTCATCCAGGCCAACGCGCTCGACGCGGCGGTGGACGTCTAGGGCGCGTGTCCTGGCTTCGGCGTTTGTTCGGGGGTGGTGGGGAGAAGCTCCCTCATGCACATCCGGCTCCGCCGACGCCAGGGGGCCATCACGAACGCCTTTCGGCATGGCTCGCACAGCGAGACCGACGTGATGAGGACCAGCTCAAGCCACTCCTGCTGGACATCGCTGCTGCCTGCGACGCGGCCGAAGAAGCCGGCGTAGTGTCACTTGAGGCGGCGCAAATCCTCAAGGCTGGCCTCAGCCACAGGTCGAGGCTGATCTGGGGCAACACCGTCGATATGCTCTACTCGCTGGAAGGCTTCGCTCCCGCCGTCAGCGCGCTTTACGCCGAGCTGGCGGGATCGCCGTCGGCGACAGCCCGGTTCGCAGCGATCTGCTGCCTGAGCACGCGTACGCCCGAACCGCTCGTTGATGTCATGCTGGCCGGCGGGCTGACCGACCGCAGCAGCGAAGTTCGCTGGAAATCGGGTCAGGTGGCCTTGAACATGAACCGCCAAGGGCTCGTTCCGACGATGACAAAGGCATTGGCGGACGAGAAGAGCGAGAAGGCGCGGTCAAGCTTGGAGATGAGCCTCGCCCTGCTGAGGGACGGCTACCAGCTGCGGATGAACGATGACGACTGGAACCTGTTGACCGTCCCCATGCGCGATGGCGGCATTTCGTCTCTGGGAGTCAGCCAAGCCGATCTGGACAGGAGGGGTGTTCTCGCCCTCGCCCACGATCTCAGAAACGGGTTGCTCTAGCGCCCGGACCCGCGCCCCCTAGTTTTCCCGCACGATCCTCAGCACCTCGGCGCCGTAGCGTTGGACCTTGCTGTCGCCGACCCCGTTGGCCAGCAGCAGGTCGCCGGTCGAGCGCGGGCGCAGACGGGTGATGTCCTCCAGCGTGCGGTCGGAGAAGATCACATAGGGCGGGACATGCTGGTTGTGCGCCTCGTCCCGCCGCCACGCCCGCAGCGCCTCGAACAGGATCGCCGCGTCGCCGGTCAGCTCCAGCCCGTCGGTGCGGGCGCGCTTGCGCGAGCCTGAACGGCCGATCTTGCCCGACGCGTCGCCGCCTTCGGGCGGCTGGCGCACGGCGACCTTGCGCTCGCCGCGATAGATGGCCTTGACCGCGTCGCCCTCGCCCAGGCCGATCAGTGGCCGGCCGTCGTTGGGATCCTCGCGCAGGAGGCCCTCGAACAGGAGCTGGTCGATCAGGTCGCGCCAGCCGGCCGCGCTATATTCCTTGCCCACGCCGTAGGTCGACAGGGCCGCCTCGCTCTCGTGGACGTCCTTGGTCTTGCCAAGCAGATGGTCGATCAACCGCCCGCGCCCGAAGCGACCGCCGAGGCGATGGACGGCCGCCAGCGCCTTCTGGGCGCCGACCGTGGCGTCGATCGAGGCCGGCGGGCTGACGCACAGGTCGCAGACGCCGCAGCGGGCCACGCCCTCCTCGCCGAAGTAGCGGCGCACGGCGGCGGCGCGGCAGGCGGTGCCGTCGAGCATGTTGTAGAGCTGGCGGACCTTGCGGTTCTGGACGCCGCGCACCTCCTCGGTGAACTCGCGGCCCTCGATCCGGCGGAAGGCCCAGGCCATGTCCGCCGAGCCGTAGAGGGTGATGCCCTCGGCCGGCTGGCCGTCCCGCCCGGCGCGGCCGATCTCCTGCCAGTAGGCCTCGATCGAGGCGGGCGGGTCGGCGTGAATCACGAAGCGGACGTCCGGCTTGTCGATGCCCATGCCGAAGGCGATGGTCGCCACCATCACCGCCGCGTCGGCCTCGAGGAACTTCTCCAGCCGTTCGCTGCGAACCTTCTTGTCGAGGCCCGCGTGATAGGCGAGCGCCGGCACCCCGACCTGGACCAGCCGCTCGGCCAGCTTCTCGGTGCTTTCGCGCGAGCCGGCGTAGATCACGCCCGAGCGGTTCGGCCGGGCCAGCACCAGCTCCTCGACCCGGCCATGGCCCTGCCCGCGCTTGCGCTCGGCCTGCAGGATCAGCTCGGGCCGGGCGAAGCTGTCGACGAACTCGGCGGCCTGCTCCAGCCGCAGCTCGTTGCGGATGTCCTCGCGCGTGCGGGCGTCGGCGGTGGCGGTGACGGCCAGGCGCGGCACGTCCGGGAAGATGTCCGCCAGCCGGCCCAGCATCCGGTAGTCGGGCCGGAAGTCGTGGCCCCACTGACTGACGCAGTGAGCCTCGTCGATGGCGATCAGGGCCAGCGGCACGCGCGACAGCCGGTTCAGCATCGATGGCTGGCCGAGGCCTTCCGGCGACAGGTAGAGCATGTCCAGCTCGCCCGCCTCGATGCGCCGCCAGATGTCCTGGCGCGCGTCCGGGTCGGTGTTGGAATCGAGCCGCTCGGCGGCGACGCCCGACTGCTTGAGCCCCTCGACCTGGTCGGCCATCAGCGCGATCAGCGGCGAGACGACGAGGCCCAGGCCTGGGCGGACCAGGCTGGGGATCTGGTAGCACAGGCTCTTGCCGCCGCCGGTCGGCAGCACGGCCATGGCGTTGCGGCCGGCGAGGATCTCGTCAATCACCTGGCCCTGCATGCCGCGGAACTCGGCATGGCCGAAGACGCGGCGCAGGATCTCGCGGGCTGACTGGAGGGAATCGGTCACGGGGTGGTTATGACGGGCGTCGCGCCGCTTGCGTAGCCCGAACGCGCCTGCACGAGATCACGACTTTACCGCCGTGAAAACGTCGCGTTCATATGTCGTCAATCATCATGGCGCCCTAGACACGGTCGTCGCGCGTTGAAGCGTCGACCAACCCCGGACAAGCGACGACATATGGCGAGAGAACAGGGCGCGCGGCGGACGCCGCTTCAGGCGCTGACCTACTGGGGCGCGGTGCTGGGCGTCTGGGGGCTGATCTTCACGATCGCCTTCTTCGCCGTGTTCGCGACCGACCTGCCGGACGTGTCCAAGCTCAACGACGTCACCCGCCAGCCGTCGATCTCCTACCTCGACCGGTCGGGCGCCCTGATCGCCGTGCGCGGCAGCCAGTACGCGCCGCCGGTCGATCTGGACAAGCTGCCCGACTACGTCCCGAAGGCCTTCATCGCCATCGAGGACCGCCGCTTCTATTACCACCCCGGCTTCGATCCGATCGGCATCAGCCGCGCGATCGTCAAGGACATCTCCTGCATGTGCCTGGCGGCCGGCGGGTCGACCATCACCCAGCAACTGGCCCGCAACCTGTTCCTGACGCTCGACCAGAACTGGCGGCGCAAGGCGCAGGAGCTGATCCTGTCGCTGTACCTGGAGATGAAGTTCTCCAAGAAGGAGATCCTGGCCCTCTATCTGAACCGGGTCTATTTCGGCGCCGGCGCCTACGGGATCGAGGCCGCCGCCCAGCGCTACTTCAACAAGCCCGCCTCCAAGCTGACCATCGGCGAGGCCGCCCTGCTGGCCGGGATGATGAAGGGGCCGTCGCGCTACAGCCCCGTCTCCGCCACCGGCCGGGCCGAGCGCCGCGCCAACATCGTACTGGACGAGATGGTCGCCACCGGCGCGATCACCGAGGCCCAGCGCGCCGAGGCGATCAAGACGCCGGTGCGCGTCTCCGCCGTGCTGGCCAACCAGCGGGCGCAGTATTTCACCGACTGGGTCGACGGCCAGGTGCGCGCCCTGGTGGGCGAGCCGACCGAGGACCTGATCGTCGAAACCACGCTCGACCTGCCGATCCAGGCCGCCGCCGAGACAGCCGTGCGCAGCGGCGTCAAGGCGTCGGCGGCCGCCGGCGTGCAGCAGGCGGCGCTGGTGGCCATCGACGGCGAGGGCCGGGTCCGCGCCTATGTCGGCGGGGCCGACTATTCCGACAGCCAGTTCGACCGCGCCACCAACGCCCGCCGCCAGGCCGGGTCGGCCTTCAAGCCGTTCGTCTACCTGGCCGCCATGGAGGCGGGCCGCACGCCGTCGCTGGTGGTCAACGACGAGCCAGTGAAGATCGGCAACTGGGAGCCGCGCAACTACTCGGGCCGGTATCTCGGCCCGATCACCCTGCAGACGGCCCTGGCCCAGTCGGTCAACACGGTCGCCGCGCGGCTGGCCAACGAGGTCGGCACCGGCAATGTCGCGGCCGTGGCCAAGCGGCTCGGCATCAACTCGAAGATCCAGCTCGACCCGTCGATGGCGCTGGGCGCCGTCGAGGTCAGCCCGCTGGAGATGGCCCAGGCCTACGCCCCGTTCGCGAACGGCGGCTTCTACGCGCGCGGTTATGGCATCCAGCGGATTCGCACGGCGGGCGGCAAGGTGCTGTACGACCACAACCTCGAGAAGCCGGCCCGGCGCAGCGTCGTCGGCTCGCCCTCGCTGCAGTACATGAACCAGATGATGCGCGAGGTCGTCACAGGCGGCACCGGCAAGCGGGCGCGGGTCGACGGCTACGACATCGCCGGCAAGACCGGCACCACCAGCGATTATCGCGACGCCTGGTTCGTCGGCTACACGGGCGGCTTCGTCACCGCCGTCTGGACCGGCAAGGACGACAACAAGCCGATGAAGGGCGTCAGCGGCGGCGGGGCTCCGGCCGGCATCTGGCGCGCCTTCATGGGTCAGGCCCTGCCCCGGCTGCGCGCCCAGGCGATCCCCGGCGGCTACGCGACACCGCCTGAGAATCGCGACGCGATCGGCGACATCCTGAGCAACCTGGGCATGGGCGGCGGCGATCCGCAGCCGCAACCCCAGCAGCCCGAAACGAAGGGCCCGCCGGTCCGGGTGCCGGAAGAGATTCCGTACTAGCTAGCCGGCGCTCAGCTGCGGCCGAAGGCGTGCAGCCGCGCGCCTTCGCGCTTGAGCCAGGCGCGATAGGGTGCGTGATCGCCGACCAGCTCGTGCACGATGGCCCAGAAGCGCGGCCCGTGGTTGGCCTCGATCAGGTGCGCGCACTCGTGGGCCACGACATAGTCGGCCACGGCGGCGGGCGAGAGCGCCAGCCGCCAGCTGTAGCGGATCGAGGCCGGGGCCCGGGCGCTGGCCGGCTTGCAGGAGCCCCAGCGGCCGCGGGTGTCGGTGATCGAGACCTTGGGCATCGGCCGCCCCAGCATGTCGGCGTAGTGGACGGTGCGGTCGGTCAGCCAGCGCCGGGCCTCGGCCTTGATCAGCCGCAGCGCCCGGTCGCCGTAGGCGGCGTCGGCCGGGGCGGCGATGCTCGCGCGGCCCATGGGCTCGGCGGGGATGAACTTCGCGCGGCCGGCGCCGCCGACCAGATCGCAGGGCAGGCCGAACAGCTCGATCTCCATGCCCGGCGACAGCGGCTGGTTGTCAGGCAGGTCGGCCAGCTGGCCGGCGATCCACTCGGCCTTCTCGCGGGCGAAGGCCACGGCCTCGCCGAGGCGGCGGGCGGTGGGGGCGATCGCGATGATCTCGCGCCTGATCCGGTCGACCCGCAAGCTGATCCGCCGGGCGCGCGCATTGACCGCCAGCCGGACCGGCAGTCCGTCAGCCTCGATCCGATCACCGTGAGAGAACGCCGGCCCGCCGAACACCTTCATGCGCCCTGAAATAGGCCGCGCCGCCGCGAGGGCAAAGCCTGTTTCAGAAGTCCGGATCGCAATGGCGGATAAAGGCGCTGACCTTCGGGAAAATCTCCTCCCGGAACCGCTTGCCGTTGAACACCCCGTAGTGGCCGACGCCCTCCTGGACGTGGTCCAGCTTCAGGTCGGCGGGAATGTTGGCGCACAGGTCGTGGGCCGCCTGGGTCTGGCCGATGCCGGAGATGTCGTCCAGCTCGCCCTCGACCGTCATCAGCCCGATGTCGGTGATGGCGGCCGGATTCACGCGATGGCCGCGATGCATCAGCTCGCCCTTGGGCAGGGCGTAGGACTGGAACACCAGGTCGATGGTCTGGAGGTAGAACTCCTCGGTCAGGTCCATCACCGCCAGGTACTCGTCGTAGAAGGCGATGTGCTTGTCGGCGCTGTCGCCGTCCCCGGCCACGAGGTTGTCGAAGTACTTCTTATGGGCGTCCTTGTGGCGGTCCATGTTCATCGACATGAAGCTGGCCAGCTGCACGAAGCCCGGATAGACGCGCCGGCCCACGCCCGGATAGGGCGGCGGCACGGTGTAGATCATGCTCGACTGGAACCAGGTGAACGGCCGTTCCTCGGCCAGCTTGTTGGTCACGGTCGGCGACAGGCGCGCGTCGATCGGCGAGCCCATGAACGTCATCGTGCGCGGCCGGCGCGGATGGTTTTCCTCGGCCATCAGCGCGGCGGCGGCCAGCACCGGAGGGCCCGGCTGGCAGACGGCGACGACGTGGGCGCGATGGCCCAGCGCCTTCAGCATGGCCTGGATGTGGTCGATGTAGTCGGAGAAGTCGAACCGCCCCTCCATCATCGGCACGTCGCGGGCGTTCTTCCAGTCGGTGATGAACACCGCGTGGTCGGGTGCGAAGGCCTCGACCGTGCCGCGCAGCAGCGTGGCGTAGTGGCCCGACATCGGGGCGACGATCAGAACGGCGGGGTCGAGCTGCAGCTTTCCGGCGTGGCGCATGTCGGCCATGTCGCGGTCGAACTGGATCAGCCGGCACCACGGGCTTTCCCAGACCACCGTCTGGCGCACGCGGACGGGCGAGCCGTTCACGGTGATCTCGTCGATGTGCCACTCGGGCTTGCCGTACCGTCGCGTGACGTTGGCGTAGAGGTCGGCGCCGGCGTAGAGCTTGCGGCCGAGCTGGCTGTCGCGGGCCGGGTTCAGCGGCGAGGACCACCAGTCGCGAGCGACGCGGGCGGCGGCTCGCATCGGCGAGGCCGCATAGTAGGCCGCTTCGTGCATGGCATAGAGCATAAGGGTTTCGTCCGTTGTGCAGCGCAGCATAGCACGACGAAGGTCAACAAAGTCCAGCGGCGAATCAGCCGCCCGCCCTTTCCGGCCTGCGATCAGTCTCCGCGCATCGCCGACTTGATCTGGTCGGCCATCTGCTCGGGCGTCATGCCGTAGGCCAGGATCCGCACGAACCGTCCCTTGGGGTCCATCAGGTAGATGGCGGTCGAGTGGTTCACCAGATAGTCGGGCCCGTCGCCGGCCTTGGAATGCAGAACGCGGTAGGCCTTTGCCGCGGCGTCGGACTCCGCCTTCGTGCCGGTCAGGCCGAGGGTCCCGGCCGGCGGGCGCTGGGCCTCGAGCCACTGCTTGACGTTGGCCGGGGTGTCGCGTTCGGGATCGACCGAGATGAACACGATCTGCAGGTCCTTGCCCTTCGAGCCCATCAGGTCCGAGGTCGCGGTCAGGGCCTGCAGGGTGCCCGGGCAGACGTCAGGGCAATAGGTGAAGCCGAAGAACACCGCGCTCCACTTGCCCTTGAGCACGGTCTCGTCGACGCGCTTGCCGTTCTGGTCGACCAGCTGGAACGGCCCGCCGATCGAGGACGGCGGGGGGGCCTTGTCGAACACCCCGGCCTTCCAGGCCAGGCCGCCGGCGATGGCGACGCCCAGGATACAGGCGAGGAGCAGCAGGAGGCGGTTACGCGACAAGAGCAGTCTCCTTGGGGGCTCGCCATCGGCCGTGATTTGGGCCCAGAGTGGCGGGATGGCGTTGACACTTCCTGCGGCGAAGACCGCCGAGGCCGGACCGGGCCTCGATAGGCCCGAGCGACCGGCCGCGCAAGGGTGGGACGCCCTCTGGCCGACCGGCGTGCCCCGACGCGGGCGCCTGCGCGTCCGGACGCTGACAACCCTGCGCTGGCTGGCGGTGGCGGGCCAGACGATCACCGTGCTGGTGGTCGGGGTGGCCATGGGGCTCCCCGTGCCGTTCGCCCCCTGTTTCGCGCTGATCGCGCTGTCGGCCTGGCTGAACGTGCTGGTCGGGCTGGCCTCGTCGGGCCAGAGGCTGGCGACGGACAACGAGGCGGCGGCCCATATCGCGTTCGACATCCTGCAGCTGTCGGGGATGCTCTACCTGACCGGCGGCATCCTCAATCCGTTCTCGCTGCTGCTGATCGGGCCGGCGGTGCTGGCCGCCGCCAGCCTGCCGCTGCGGCTGACGATCCTGCTCTGCCTGCTGGCCATCGCCGCCAGCATCGCCCTGACGATCCAGGCCATGCCCCTGCCGGCGGTGGATGCGACGCCGTTCAACCCGCCGCTGGTCAACCGGGTCGGCGGGGTGGTCGCGCGGATTCTCGGCATCGCCTTCTGCGCCGGCTACGCCTGGCAGGCGGCGCGGGAGGCGGCGCGGATGGAGCTGGCGCTCGACACCGCCCACACCGTGCTCGCCCGCGAGCAGCGGCTGTCGGCCCTGGGCGCCCTGGCGGCGGCGGCGGCGCACGAGCTCGGCACCCCGCTCGCCACCATGACCATCGTCGCCAAGGAGATGGCCCGCGG
>Ga0247813_10003345_pt1 | contig 10355 bp, 13 predicted proteins | sample UWRJL169409C1_FD_180719 | JGI IMG/M metagenome (GOLD analysis project Ga0247813, IMG submission 180719) | Plant litter microbial communities from Arlington Agricultural Research Station in Wisconsin, United States - UWRJ-L169-409C-1 | ecosystem: Environmental > Terrestrial > Plant litter >... | reverse complement strand
ATTTGGTTCTTCTTTTTTTCTTGTTAATATTTTTTAACAAATGTTAACAGAAATAAAAAATTGAGAACTATTAAAATTTCTTTTGTAAATTAGAACTTCAATAATTCAGAACTTCTTTTTTTGATGTTCCTAAATACTTCAGCCTATGAAAAATTTAATATTAATACGTCATGCTAAATCAAGTTGGGAAGCACCTTTAAAAGACTTTGACAGACCTTTAATGAAAAGGGGAATTTTAGATGCTCATGATGTATCTGCAAACATTTCAAATTTTCTTCCGAAAACCTATATAATATGGAGTAGTACCGCAGCACGTGCCTCAGAAACTGCTTTAATTTTTGCTCAGAATATTTCATATCCTATCGAAAGTATCGTTTATAAGGACGACCTTTATACTTTTGATGATAAGCAGCTCGAAAAGGTTATTAAATCATGTGATAATAGTTTCGAAAGCGTTATTCTTTTTGGACATAACGAGGCTATTACAAATTTTGTTAATAAATTTGGGGATGTTTTTATCGAAAACGTCCCGACTTCAGGTTTTGTTTCATTACAATTTGATAGTGAAAGCTGGGATAACATAAATAAAGGCAAAACCCATAAAACAATTTTCCCCAAAGATTTAAAATAAATACAGTGTACGAACAGAAATATATCGATAGAGAAAAAAGTTGGTTAGCGTTTAATGCAAGAGTGCTTCAGGAAGCAGCAGATAACACAGTACCACTTTTAGACAGGCTGCGTTTTGTTGGAATTTTTTCGAACAATTTAGATGAGTTTTTTAGAGTTCGTTATGCCGCAATCCGTAGATTAAGCCTTTCAGGAATTTCTGGCGAAAAATATTTAGGTGGCGTTTCTGCGCATCAGTTAGTAAAAGATATTACAGAAATCGTTATTCAGCAACAATCTGAAAGTCTTCGTATTCTAGGTAATATTGAAGCCGAACTCGAAGCTGAGAATATCTTTATTATTAATGAAAGTCAAATTACACCAGATCAGGAAAGATTTCTAAAAGACTTTTTTATTCAAAGACTGAGTCCGGAACTCGTGACGATCATTTTGAATGATTTAGCTGAATTTCCAATTCTTAAAGATACTTTGGGATATTTGGCTGTTCGATTAGAAATGAACCAAAATGATGAAGTTCGTTATGCCGTTATAGAAATTCCTAAGACAATAAATAGATTTGTGGTGTTACCATCACATGATGATAAACATTATGTTATTTTAATTGATGATGTGATTCGCTACAATCTGAAGAACATTTTCAATATTTTCGATTATAAGAGTGTTTCGGCACATATGATCAAGATTACGCGTGATGCTCAGCTGGATATCGATAGTGATTTGAGTAAAAGTATGCTTGAAAAAATTGCTACTTCAGTAAAAGATCGTAGAATTGGGGAGCCTGTTCGTTTTATTTATGATAATTTAATTGAAGAAGATACGCTTCGTTTCTTTTTGGATAAAATGAAAATTGTAGAAACAGATAGTATTATTCCTGGAGGAAGATATCATAATCGCCGTGATTATATGAATTTCCCTAATTTAGGAAGATACGATTTGCTTTATAAGCCAAATGAACCACTACCAATTCCTGGTTTGAGTTTAGGAGGAAGTATACTGGAGAAAATCAATAAAAAAGATTATTTATTACACGCTCCATACCAGTCTTTTTCTTATTTGACGAAATTTTTGCGTGAAGCTGCTTTAGATCCAAAGGTAACGAGTATAAAAATTACATTATATCGTTTGGCGAAGAACTCACAGATTATCAGTTCTTTGATTAATGCAGCTAAAAATGGTAAAAAAGTAACAGTTCAAATTGAACTTCAGGCACGTTTTGATGAGGCAACGAACATTTCGTATGCCGAACAAATGCAAACCGAAGGAATTGAACTTATTTTCGGTATCAAAGGCTTAAAAGTACACAGTAAAATCTGTGTAATTGAAAGAGTTGAAGATGAAAAAACACGCCGTTACGGCTTTATTTCAACGGGAAACTTTAACGAATCTACTGCAAAAATTTATACTGATGTTACATTGTTTACCTGTCATCAGGGAATTTTGAAAGACATTTCTAAAATATTCGAATTTTTCGATATCAATTATAGAGTACATAGATACAAACATTTAATTGTGTCACCACATTATACCAGAACCAAATTTATCAAACTGATTGATCGCGAAATTTTACACGCTTTAGCAGGTAGAAAAACGCACATTAAACTTAAAATGAATAGTTTGTCTGATTTTAAAATGATCGATAAATTATATGAAGCCAGTAATGCCGGAGTAAAAATTCAGTTACAGGTAAGAGGAATTTGCTCTTTGATTCCGGGAATTCCTGGAATGAGCGAAAACATAGAAGCGATAAGTATCGTTGACAATTACTTAGAACATTCACGAGTTTATATTTTTGGAAACGCCGGTTTAACCGAAGTATATATTTCATCGGCAGATTTTATGACCAGAAACCTTGACGGAAGGGTTGAAGTTACTTGTCCGATATATGATCTTGAAATTAAAAAAGAACTTATAGACAATTTTAATATTGCATGGAAAGGGAATGTTAAAGTGAGATATCATTCCTATAAATTAGATAACAAATACAAGCCCAGAAATCATCATGCCCCATTTAGAGCTCAGCTTGAAACCTATAAGTATTACCAAAATAAAATTGCGGTATTAGAAGAGGTTGCACAGAAAATAAATTAATAAAAACCAAAATCAATTTCAAATCATAAGTGAGCATGATTAATATAAAGAAGTTTGCAGCAATAGATATCGGATCAAATGCCATGAGGCTGCTGATATCGAATGTTGTAGAACAAGAAGGCAAAGAACCACAATTTAATAAAAGTTCCCTTGTTCGTGTACCGATTCGTTTGGGACAAGATGCCTTTACTGTAGGTGAAATTTCAGAAGAAAATATAGATCGAATGGTAGATGCCATGAAAGCATTCAACCTTTTGATGAAAGTACATAAAGTAGAACGCTATATGGCGTTTGCCACTTCGGCAATGCGTGAAGCGTATAATGCCAAAGAAGTTGTCGCTTTGATTAAGAAAAAAGCCGACATTAAAATCGAAATTATAGATGGTAAAAAAGAAGCGGCTATCATTGCTTCTACAGATTTACATCATTTATTAAAAACAGACGAAACTTATTTATTTGTAGATGTGGGTGGTGGAAGTACCGAATTTACATTGTTCTCTGACGGTAAAATGATTAATTCTAGATCTTTCAAAGCCGGAACGGTTCGTTTATTAAATGATATGGTTTGCGATGTGGTTTGGAATGAAATCGAAAAATGGATTAAAACCAACACTGCAGGTTATGAAGAAGTAACGCTCATTGGTTCTGGCGGAAACATCAATAAATTGTTTAAAATGTCTGGAAAACAGCAGGAAAAACCGCTTTCATACATTTATATCAATTCACAATATGCCTTCCTGAATTCTTTGACATACGAGCAAAGAATTGCCGAATTGGGATTAAACTCTGACCGTGCCGACGTAATTATCCACGCAACAAGAATTTATCTTAACGCAATGAAATGGAGTGGAGCCCGTCAAATTTACGTTCCAAAAATTGGACTTTCTGATGGTATCGTAAAAGCAATGTACTACGGTAAAATTTAATTTTACGCCCTAATTTTGTTGCCGCGAATTACACTAATTTACACGAATTAATATATTTCATCACGAATAAAAAATTAGTTGAGATTAGTGTAATTTTTGGCAATTTTTTTTTAAAACTTATATAAAATGAATAAAACCAGACTTGAAGCTTTTAGTGATGGTGTTTTAGCAATCATTATAACGATAATGATTTTAGAAATTAAAGTGCCTCACGGACATGAATTTGCCGATTTAAAACCGTTGATTCCAAAGTTTCTAAGTTATATTCTGAGTTTTATTTATGTTGGAATTTACTGGAACAATCACCATTATTTACTTCACGGATTATCAAAAGTAAACGGTAAAATACTTTGGGCTAATTTACATTTGCTGTTTTGGTTATCACTAATTCCCGTTGCTACAGGATGGATGGGTGAGCATAATTTTGCAAAAGCAGCAATGGCATTTTATGGAGCTATCTTATTGCTTTCAGCTATTGCTTACGTAATTCTTCAAAAAACTGTTTTAGATGTAGAAGGAAAAGATTCTGTATTAGCAAAAGCTTTAGCAAAAGATTTTAAAGGAAAAGCTTCTGTAGTTTTATATACTGTCGGAATTGTTACTTCATTTTATAACGAATGGATTTCCGGCGCAGCCTATTTTATTGTGGCAATGTCATGGCTTATTCCAGATAAAAGAATTGAAAGAGTTTTTACTTCAAAAACTAATTCATGAAATATGTTTTTCAATCAATTCACGCTTTATCAGAGAATGAAATAGATAAGCTTGACGATTTAATCACTTTTAGAAATCTAAAAAAAGGAGAGTTTTTATTAACTGAAAACCAGATTAGTAATGAAATCGTTTTTATAAAAAAAGGAATTTTACGCTCGTATTTTTTTAATCATCAGGGTGATGAAATCACGAATTGTTTTGCTTTCGAAAACGAATTTATGGCTTCATTTTCCAGTTTTATAACCCGCGAATTGGCTCAGGAAAATATTCAGGCTCTTGTCGATACAGAATTACATGTCATCAGTCATGAAAGTCTGGAAAAACTTTATAAAACAGGAATTCATTGGCAGGAAATTGGCAGAAAGTTGACTGAAATGGAATATGTAACGCTTCAAAAAAGAATGATTTCTTTTCAGAAATTATCAGGAAAACAACGTTATGTAGAGTTGTATCAAAACCATCAAAAATACATTCAGTTGATTCCGCTTCAATATCTGGCATCTTATTTAGGAGTTACCCCAAGACATTTAAGCAGAATCAGGAAAGCTATTTTATAGGACATTTGTCCAGTATCCTTTTTCATGTGAATAGTATTTTTGTAAAAAATGTAATGATGAAAAAAATACTGATTATAAACGGACATCCAAATTCGGAAAGTTTTAATTTTGCTATCGCAGATTCTTACCAAAAGGGAGCTACAGCTTCGGGCGCACAAGTAGAAACAATTACAATCGCCAATTTAAATTTTAGCCCTAATTTAAAATTTGGCTATCAAAAAAGAACTGAATTAGAACCTGATTTATTGGAATCCTGGGAGAAAATTCAAAAAGCCGACCATTTGGTTTGGATTCATCCTGTTTGGTGGGGTGGACTTCCGGCAATTACAAAAGGATTTATTGATCGTTTGTTTTTACCCGGAATGGCTTTTCAATATCGTGAAAACTCGGTTTGGTGGGATAAACTCCTAAAAGAAAAAACAGCACACATTATAACAACTTTAGATCAGCCTGGCTGGTATTACAGATTATTTTATGCGAGGCCTAGTGTGAATCAGTTGAAGAAATCAACTCTGGAATTCTGTGGTGTAAAACCTGTAAAAGTTAGTTATATCGGAATTATAAAAGGATCTAATGAAGCTCAAAGAGAAAAATGGCTGCAAAAAGTTTATGATTTTGGGCTAAGAAATAAATAAATGATAGTCACACCTTGCTATAGCGAATTACTGAAGCAATTACACAATTTTTTACTCAAAGAAATTAGTGAGAATTAGTGTAATTAGTGGCAAACAAAAACATTAAGTATGTAAATCCAATCCAAAAGTTGTACGTAAAAGTTCAATATTTGGGTTGATTTCTAACAAGCGATTGTAACGATCCTGATCATTAAAACTTCTCTTAGTTTCGATTGCCTCATTTACAATAATTTCAATGGTAATATCGTGATTGTGTAGGTGTCCTCTCAGATGTCCTAAAATACCATTCATCTGGCCTTCAAAATCTAATTTAGAACCCTCATTTGGCAACTCAAGAGTAATTGCCGTACCGTTTAATTTTGGGTCGTTAATCAATAAAAGCGATTCCATGATTTTGAAACCTTTTTCACCAAGACGTTGCGCGTATTTATTCCATTGTACCAACATTTCTGTTTCTGTAAACTCTTCAGTAGGTAAAACGGAAGTAGGCTTTACATAAGATCTGTTGCTTTCTTCCATTTCTTTTTTCGCACGAATACTCGCCAAAGAAAAAGCAGAAACCTTTTTTGGTTGATTCTCTGTGGAAGAAGTTTGATTTTCGGTAGAAGCAGAAACTGGATTTTCAGCTTTTGGAGCTGAAACTATTTCTTCTTTTTGTGGAGTTAAAGCTTCAGCAGAATTATTTGAAGTTTCAATTTGACCTTCGACTTTCGGCTTTTGACTTTTGACTTCAGTTATAGAATAACCTCCATTTTTAAAATAAGTAGGCGGAATTATGAATTGCTCAACTTTTTTTTTTCTCCATCAAAGTTGATAGAGGCTAATTGCATCAAACATAATTCGACCAAAAGTCTTTGGTTTTGACTTAGTTTATATTTTAAATCGCAATCGTTGGCAATGTCGATTCCTTTTAATAAAAAGTCCTGAGAACATTTTTGAGCCTGAACACCATACATTTGTTGTGCTTGCTCGCCCACTTCAAGTAAACTCAAAGTTGCAGGCGTTTTGCTCACCAATAAATCTCTAAAATGCGAAGCCAGACCTGCAATAAAATGATGTCCGTCAAAGCCTTTCGCCAGAATATCATTGTAAGCCAATAAAAGATCAGGAATTTTATTTTCTAAAAGTAAATCGGTAATGCTAATGTAAGTCTCGTAATCTAAAACGTTTAGGTTTTCGGTTACGGCTTGGCGTGTTAAATTAGTTCCGCAATACGAAACCACACGGTCAAAAATAGATAAAGCGTCACGCATGGCACCATCAGCCTTTTGAGCAATGATGTGCAAAGCATCGTCTTCAAAATTGATTCCCTGACTTGTAGCAACTTCAGCCAAATGTTCTTTAGCATCTTTTACAGTAATTCTTTTGAAATCAAATATCTGGCAACGAGATAAAATCGTTGGAATAATCTTGTGTTTCTCTGTTGTTGCTAAAATGAAAATAGCATGTTTTGGCGGTTCTTCTAATGTTTTCAAAAAAGCATTAAAAGCTGCCGAAGACAACATATGAACCTCGTCAATAATATAGACTTTGTATTGCCCGGTTTGTGGCGGGATTCGAACCTGATCAATAAGGCTGCGAATATCATCAACCGAGTTGTTTGAAGCTGCATCTAACTCAAAAACGTTAAAGGCAAAATCTTCATTTGGATCGTCATACCCTGGCTGATTTATTTTACGAGCCAAAATACGCGCACAGGTTGTTTTTCCAACACCACGCGGTCCTGTGAATAAAAGGGCAGAGGCAAGATGGTTGCTGTCAATAGCGTTCAACAAAGTGTTGGTAATGGCTTTTTGTCCCACAACATCCTTAAAGGTCTGCGGGCGATACTTACGAGCCGATACTACAAATTGTTCCATATTCTGTTTTTATTCGATAGCAAATATAGAGTATAATTTACTGATTTAAAAATTTAAAAAATGAAAGATTTTAAGTGTTTTGAATATCAGAAAGTAAGGTCTTATTATTTAAAGTTTGCATCAAAAAATAACAATACTACTCTTGTCAAATGGATTTCAAATTACTTAGAAATATCTTTTTTTTCTTTAAAATTATTCTTTCTAAGATTCATTCCGTAAGTATAATTTGTAGAAAGAATTACGTCATTGCAATCAAAATGTTTTATAACTCCATTTTCTTGCAAGGCTACTACCCAACAAGTATTCTGATGCATTCCGTAATCAATAAGAAAAATTGCCTGACCGGTTCCTAATGGTGTTTCAACTAATATTGAAGGTTTTAATTGATGTATCATGATTTCTAAATTTTTTATAAAAATAATTTGATTAGAAATCAGATAGTTATATCATTATTGAAATACTTTACAGAATTAAGGGAACATTTCATTGTTAATAATATTTGAGATAATTTATAAAATGCAGAAAGGAATTAAAAACTGAATCAAAAATTTTTGTAATAAAAAATGTACTATTTTTAATCCAAAAATGAATTGCATTCATCAAAAACTAAAATCTAAGATTCATATGAAAAAATACATATTCATAATTGCAATTTTATTCTGTTCCTTTAAATTTCAAGCTCAAACATCTCAGGATTCTCTCGACATCAAGCGAGTAGCTTTGGCTTATATCGAGTCACAACATACTCCAAATCCAAAATTGATGGAAAGTGCACTGCATCCACGTTTGGTAAAAAGATCAGTTTTTAGAAATAAGACCGCCCAGAAAGATTTTGTTTCAGAATATTTTGCAGAGAACATGATTATTCTTGCTGAAACGTATAATGTAAAAGGAGATAAGTTTCCGAAAAATCCAAGAAAAGAAGTAAAATTATTAGATGTTTCCGCCAGAACTGCATCTGTCAAATTAATAGCGGATACCTGGATAGATTATATGCATATTGTAAAGGAAAATGGCGAATGGAAAATAATAAATGTGCTCTGGCAATACAATGATGTGAAGCAGCATGAATAGATCTTAGTCTCAGTTTTCAGTCACAGTCACAGTCATAGTCATAACTCCTCACGAAATCTGTGAGCGCGACTGTAGATAAAAAACTGGAAAAAATATAAATCTGCTAATATAATTGTGTAAAATGTTGATTTTTAAATTATTAACTTTAGAAGTGATAAATTAAAAAGAAATATTATGAAAATCAGATCTATTTTATTGGGAATGAGTTTTGCTTTTTCTTTGGTGGCTTGCGCTCCTAAGGATGCAGATATTCAAAAAGAAATTAATGAAAAATTAAACACGCCAAGTGTACAAGTCACAGTTCATGAAGGTGTTGCTACTATTGTAGGGACTTGCGATGATGATGCTTTCAAAAATAATATTGAGCGTTCTGTTAAATCAGTTAAAGGAGTAAAAACGGTAGTGAATAACTGTCAAATTCCGGTTGCTAATGTAGAAACTCCTGCAGCGGCTGTGATAATCAATTCAGATGCTGATTTAGATAAATCGGTTGGTAAAGTCGTAAAAGCTTATGATGGTGTAAGTGCTACTGTTGTCGGGGGTGTTGTAACGCTTTCGGGTGAAATTAAAAGAAGTGAACTTACATCTTTGATTCAGAGCTTGCAGGAATTGAAACCTAAAAAGGTAGAAAACAAATTAACTATTAAAGACTAAGGTTATGAGTTTACAAGATAAATATAAAGAGTTAACAGATTTAGCTTCTGCTTTGGGTGTAGCAAATTTACAAGTTAGGGAACAAGATAGTGTATTATACATTGATGGTACGGTAAAATCTGCAGCTGATAAAGAGAAACTTTGGAATAGTTACGCAACATTAGATCCTGACTACAGATCGGCTGATGTGGTAATGAATATTGCCGTTGCCGCAGGAGAAACTACAGAATATACCGTGAAAAGTGGAGATTCTTTATCAAAAATTGGAAAGGAATACGGCGTTTCATGGCAGGATATTTTTGAAGCCAATAAAGATATTATTAAAAATCCAGACCTGATTCAGCCGGGTTGGAAATTGAAGATACCAACTTCGTAATTTAATTACGCGTTGTTTTGAAAGTCTGTCATTTTTATGACGGACTTTTTTTGTTTAACCGCAAAGAGCGCAAAGGTTCTACGCAAAGATCGCCAAGTTTTTTCTCATTTTATGTCATTGCGAGGAACGACGCAACCCCATTTGCTGAATAATTTGCTTTTTTTGTGTGGCTGCTTCCTTCCTCGCAATGACAAGATTGTGTAAATCACCTTCCCTTTATACTCAAATCAAATAAAAATTTTGCGGTTTCCTGATCGGAGTCGGCGGAGAAACCTGCTACATAAACGCCCTTTTTGCCCGAATTCGATTTAATTCCGTATACAACTGCCTCATCGCCAGGATCTGATTCCCCTTCGTATCGATACACATGTACAATTTCAAATTTTTCAGGATTTTTTTTAATCGCGTCAGCATTTCGATTAAAATCACATGTAAATCCTTTTTCATGAAGTTGGTCCAAAGCTTTTGAAACAGTTGCGTAGTGATACATTCTTGTCATGATAATTGATTTAAAAATTAAGGATTTTAAAGGTAACCAATTTAAAATTAAATTGTTATGAAAAATTTATAAAAATCGGAAATTTAAATGGCTGATTCTTCGTTGATAAATCGCTACTTTTGCACCGCAGACCGCCTTATCGTCGCTCAATTCGTTGGGGGGAGGAAAGTCCGGACACCACAGAGAAGCATAACGGGTAACACCCGTCGGTGTTAGCAATAACGCAAGGACAAGTGCAACAGAAAGTATGTACAGGTAATGCTGTAGTGAAACCAGGTAAACTCTATGCGGTGAAATACCAAGTATATCAGCATTTAAGGGCTTCTCGTCCGTTGTTGAAGGG
>Ga0247813_10003343_pt1 | contig 10356 bp, 9 predicted proteins | sample UWRJL169409C1_FD_180719 | JGI IMG/M metagenome (GOLD analysis project Ga0247813, IMG submission 180719) | Plant litter microbial communities from Arlington Agricultural Research Station in Wisconsin, United States - UWRJ-L169-409C-1 | ecosystem: Environmental > Terrestrial > Plant litter >... | reverse complement strand
CCCTTTACTCTGCGGTCCGGAGGATTGACTGTAAGGGCGATGGTATACTGCGCCGTGTTCTGCCAGTAATTTTTACCCGGTTTGCCATCCTGCGAACGGGTTTGTTTTCCGTAGGCTTGTTTGATTTGGCGGGGCTGGTACAGCTCCTGAGAAAAGCTATTTCCGATGGTTGCTGATAAAACAAAAAAGAGGAGGACATTTTTTAAAGTCATAGTCTTAAGATAGGTTAAGTCTTTTGGTGTAAACCCATTTATGTAAGTTAAATATTTTTTAGAGTTCGTACATACGCTAACCTGCAAAAAAGCGACGTGATAACAAACGTAACCCGTCTAAGGTAATGGTAAGTACGATCAGCGTGAGGCAAATCCAATAGCCCCAGAGTGGATCATAATTGAAATCAGGAATATAGAATAACAAAAAAACTAAGGCCAGTATATTGTGTAAGAGTTGTGTTTTAATGGCTTTAGGATCTATGTATTTTACGAGGAGACAGATGATGAACAAGCATAACGAAAAGTAAATGCCCAGGGATAAAGTGAATTGTCCGATGTCAATGGATAATGCCAAACCGGTATATACCGCTTCTTCTGGAATCAGGAGTGATTTTGACCAGGGGTACTCTTCAATAAGCGACTTGGACAGGCGACCGGTGTAGTCTTCTTTACTTTCTTCTTTTTCAATTGTTGCAGTCGGCTCCTCCGTTTCAATAGAATAGGTTGTATCTATTGTAGGAAGGGTAGCAGCGCTGCCGGAATCCAGATGAGTTTCAGATAAGCGATCTGAGGGAGTAAGAACAGTGTCTACTGTAAGAGAATCGGTTTCAGTAGCCGATTCATCGGCCTTGTTCTCACAGCTTAAAAAAAAGAAAGGCAGCAGAAAGCATAGTAAAATACTGAACTGCAATACACGCGAAAATAACAAAGGTCTTTTCATGGGACTTAATATATACTATTCTTCAAAAATAATGGTGACGCCTTTGGGATTAAGCTCTATCCTAATACCGATTGAATAAAAATTACTGATTGTTTTTCTGCTCCATAAACAGCTCCAGATTTTTTTTGTATTCTTCATTATCCGGTTCGAACTCCAGCGCTTTTTTTATGTCGGCAATGGCTTCATCGTATCGTCCGAGAATGGATTCGATGAGACTTCTTCCGACATAACTATTGGCAACATGTGGACGTAGTTCAATGGCGCGTGTGAAATCTTTGATGGCTTCGTTGTATTGACCGAGGTTGGCTTTGGCTACGGCTCTGCTGTTATAGCTTTTGGCGTCTTTGGGTTGCAGCAGAATGGATCTGTTTAAATCGACGAGCGCCAGGTCGTCATTGCCTTGATGCGCTTCAACCTTCGCTCTGCTGTAAAAATTTAATGCTTCATGGGGTTGCAATTCAATGGCTTTGTCAAAATCGATCAGGGCCAGGCTGTCGTTGCCCGTATCGACATAAGTATTCCCTCTGTTGCGATAAGCGGCTGCAAATTTAGGATTGATTTCTATGGCTTTGTTAAAGTCACGAAAGGCCTCTGAGTAAAGCGCAAATTCTTTGTACAGCAAGCCCCTGTTGTTGTAGGCATCGTAGCTGTTGGGAAACACGTTGATCGCCTGTGTATACTTCTCTGCGGCTTCTTTGTTTTTACCCAACGTAGAATAAAGGTTGGCTAAATTGAAATAGGCAGATTTTGCATTGGGGTTTAGAGCAATGGCTTTGTTATAATCCGCAATGGCACCGTCATAGTCATTGTTTTTTTTCTTGTATATCGCTCTGTTGTAATACAACTCGTAATTTTTGGGCTGTTGAGCAATCAAAACATCCAACTCTTTTATTTTCAGGCTCACTTCTTTTGCTTCTGTCGCATTGCGCTGTTGTGCAAAGCAGCAAGAGTAAAAAAGTATTAATAGAAGCAGTAGTAATGTTTTCATTTGTTGTGCATTCAATTTATTAAAAACCTTTCTGGAATTCTAATTTTGCCTGACATGGTATTATTTCTTTACAAACACATAGGTATATACCACACCATTCGCGCCTCCGCCACCAGAGAAGTCTTTCAGCTCGTAACCGCTGTCGATGATTTCTTTTATTTTGGCAACTTCTACATTCAGGTTTTCTTCTGCTGTAGAGGCTCCGACTTCAATGTTTTTCAAGGTAATGCGTTCGGAAGTGCCGTCTGATTTTGAGATGATCATGACTTTGGCAAGGTTCGCGAAAGAAGGTGATTCCATGGTACGCACCAGGATGAAATCGTTTTCTTTATCAGCTGAAATAAAACCGGCCAACAGCAATAGGACAATCGATCCCGCGGCGGCAAAGCATAATTTTTTTGAGTTTGTCATGTGTGATTAAATTTAATTTATTGTTTCTTCTTTCGTGACCGGATGAAAAAGACACCTGCGACCAGGACAGCAACAGGTAACAGGAAAAAGACCAATTGGAGAAGGACTGAAGCAGAAGCTTTATGTTTAGGGTCTTTTCCTGGTGTTTGTACGGATTTATTTTTGTTAGCGGCCCGTCGGGCTGTTATTTCTTTTACATGCGCTTCAATTTTTATTTGTAGTTTTTTGGCATAGTCATAACGCTTATTCAATAGCTCACTGGTGTAGCCATACGTTTTGGCTATGCCGTATACTCTGTAAGAAGAAGTCGCATCTTCCGCCAAGGCTATGGCATTGCCATATTCGAATAAGAGAATACCCATCATCTCATCTTTCGGTTTGATGAATTTCATTCGTTCCAACAGTTGCCGGAACATTGCTTCGGTCAGTGTGTCCAACTCTTTTTTTGAAAGGTTGCTTTTAGGAATAGAATCGGTGCCGAAATCGGTGCCGAGTAAAAAAGCACTGTTCCAGGCAGAAGGGCCTTTGATTTTTGCTTCCAGTATTTTAACGTGAAACCACTCGCTGCCATGATGGGACGCAGGGTTTTTAGCCACCGCTTTTTTGATCCATTCCAGTGCCAGCATGTTCTGTCCCAATAATTCATAGGTCGTCCCTATGTTTGCCATGGTATTGTAAAGGCCGGGCTTTAGTTGTTCGATGTGCTGGAATACCGCCAATGCTTCTTTGTATCGTTTCAGGTACACCAGTTGCACACCGTAATCGTTGTAATCTTCAATGGATTGATTGGTTTTCCATAAACTGTCCAACTCCTGAAGGTCGGCAACAGAACCGAAGTCTCTCTTCCAGTAATCTTCATGATTGAAGTCTTTCCCCATGCTGTATGTTATGGTACCATCAAGCAATACTCTGTTTTCCTGCATGCAGGAAAAACTTTTTAAGGTTGACAGCAATAACAGTAAGAGTATTAGATTAATCTTTTTGATCATAAAGGTACAAGCATGTTAGTTTAACCATTTCAATAAATCCGCAAACATCTCCCGACTGATGGTATGTGCTTCCGGATACTCCTTGTATTGCGGCGTTAATCCAAGTTCTGTTAAATAGGCTTTGGCATCTCGTGCAGATTGCACGTTTATCACATTGTCTTTCGTACCGTGAGCAATAAAAATGTTTATATTTTTCAATGATTCTTTCGGCGCGATCCTTGTTTTTACATCGTCCAATAACCTGCCGCTCATGATGGCGATGCCTTTTATTTTTTCCGGCGCTGTCAACGCTACACTGTAAGACATGATTCCACCCTGACTGAAACCGCAAAGGTAAACCTGTGAGGCATCGAACGCGTGTTTGCTTTTTAGTTGTTCGATAAACTCCAGAATAGTTGTTCTGCTTTGCTCGGCCTGTGCGTTGTTACTGATCGGTTTGCCGTTTTCAAAATACAATTCATACCAGGTATAACTTCCTTTCTCGATCGTATACGGAGCACGGACCGATACTACAAGAAATTTTTCAGGCAATTGATCCGCGAAAGAAAAGAGGTCTTCCTCGTTGCTGCCGGTACCGTGCAGTAAAATCAAAAGGGGAGGCTTGCTTGTTTTTACTGTCGGTGCTCTGTGCACATAGAATAGAGCAGGCTGTTGAGAAGTTTGATCTATGCTGCTCATGAGGAATATCGTGAATAGAAGTAAGGCGAATGTTTTCATGGATAGGTGTTTCCTGTAAGGCCAATTTCAGTAAGGGCGTGTTGAATTATATTCTCCAGGGAGGACTTTTTCTATTCTCTCCCGCGTAATACAAAATCAATTGGTTATTGTCTAAATCCTTCAACCGCGACTCGCGCCACAACCAGCTTTTGTCGTTGGGTAACTCTTCAAAATGATATCCTTTTTGCACCAGCTCTATAACTTTTTCGTCCAGCTTTTCCACTTCGAAATAGATCCATGTTCCGCTGTGCGGCAAAGGCTCATCTGTTTGGTGTAGGGAGAAAGTAGATTGTCCTTCGTTGCATTCGAATCTTGCGTAGTGAGGCAGGGCCTTGACAATCAGTTTTAATCCCAGCCCTTCGTAGAAAGCAATGGATCGTTCGATGTTTTGGACAGGGATGGTAATTTGATTGAGGTTCATGACTTTGCTAAATGTGTGGATGATAAGTCAAGGATTATCCAATCCTCAAACCGTTTTTAACCGGCCTTTCTGTATTCAGCAAGGTCACTTCGTCACCCTCCATCGCGCCCAATAGCAAACATTCGCTGAGCATATTGGCAATTTGTTTAGGAGGAAAATTGAGTACTGCCACCACTTGTTTGCCGATGAGTTGCTCCGGTGTATAAAGTTTCGTGACTTGTGCCGAAGTTTTACGCAGGCCGTATTCTCCAAAACTGATGGTGATCTTGTACGAAGGATTTCTGGCTTCCACAAACACTTCTGCCTGTACAATGGTACCGACTCTCATTTCTATTTTCTCGAACTCTTTCCAGGTGATGGTAGCGGTCTGTTCCATAGCACGATTCTATAACGACAAGCTACTATAATAAAAAAAATCCCCCAGCTTCTGACCGAAACCGGGGGATTTTATTTGAGCGGTTTATTTATTGCTTGATAAATACAGTTTTTTGACTTCTGTTCGCGCTCTTAAACGATAAGATGTACATGCCCGGAGCCAGTGCTGAACTGTTAAGTTCTATGGCATGATCACCTGCACGCAGCCTACCCTGGTAAACAGTAGCGACTTTTGTTCCGTACGAATCCATGATGTCAAGAGACACTTGTTCTTCGTCGTCTGCCATTTGCAGGAAAGCGGTCGAGGTATGCAATACCGGGTTAGGAGCGACTTTCAATAAGTTGCTGTTGATAACCGCTTCATCCGCTGCTGTTCTCGAGGTACAAGTACCTTGGCTTGTCCACGGTTGACCGGTTCCTGAACCGCCGTTGTTGGTAGAGGGATTTTGGTTTTGAGTCCACCAGTTAGCGATGTACTTGATGCCGTTGTAAGATACCGTATTGCCGTTCGTGTAAGCGGTAGCGGCATTCCATGGAGGAGTGGTGCAGGTAGTGCTTCCATTCACAACGACAGTGATTGTTTGCTCTGCCGTGGCATTGCTGTTGTCATACGCTACAGCGCGGATGCTATAAGTACCTGCAGCGAGACTGGTGACATTGAAAGTATACGGAGCTACCAGGTCATTGCCCAGGTAAGTCAATCCTCTGTAGAATTCTACTTTAGAAACGGTACCATCCGCATCTGTGGCTGTCGCATTGACCGCGAAGCTTGCCGGTGCTGTAAATACTGCATTGTTGGACGGAGAAGTGATGCTGATCACCGGCAACTGATTGCCTGGATGATTGACAACGACATTGATCGTCATTTCTCCTGTAGTATTGTTGTTGTCGTAAGCCACGGCTCTGATGGCATACGTTCCGGCAGCAAGGCCTGTTACATTAAACGCATAAGGCGCCACCAGATCATTACCCAGGTAAGTCAATCCTCTGTAGAATTCTACTTTAGAAATCGTACCATCTGCATCTGCAGCATTCACATTTACCGTGAAAGCAGCGGGTGCGGTGAACACTGCGTTGTTGGCAGGAGACGTAATGGAGAGGGTAGGTGTGAAGTTCACAAGCGTTCCATTGATGCGGACATTGTCGTAGGTACTTTTGTTGGCATCGTTGAATGAATTGACACCTGCGGCGCATAAACCGACAAAGACGTTTTGCTGCATGGATACCGTGACACTGTTGAAGGTTGTCCAGTTTACTCCGTCTCTTGAATGTGAACTCGTAATCACATTTCCATTGCGCACAAGCTTTAGCCATGTAGCGGCTTTCAAGGTGTCGTAATTAAAGTTTTGACTTTCTCCACCTGTAGCCACGCGGTATTGATTGGCAATTCCCTGCCATGGTGTTTTTACCAGCATGACTTGTTTGGAATTCGCATCCAGTGATTCGCGGATCATGATGCCTGCTTTGCTCCATTCATGAGGCTTAGAAGCGCTGGCTACGCGCGCAATGATTTCTCCGTTGCCGGATAAAGGCCTGTAGATGTAATGAAATTGATCGCTTGACCAGTAGATGTCACTTCCATAAGTCGTGATGCCAAAGGTTCCGTTTTTGTAACCCGATACACTGGATGGATTAGGATTGCCAATGTCTGCGCTTTGCCATGGAGCAGGAAACCCATTTCCTGCGCTGCTCACTTTGAACGTTGCAGTTACCTCTTGAGTGCCGGCAACAGAAGAGAACGTATAAGAAGTAATCGCGCCTTGTGATACACCGTTGATGTATATTTTATCTACTGCATATCCCGGATCAGCAAGGAAAGAAAGTGTTTTGCTTTGTCCGTTTGGTACGGTAATCAAACCGGAAGGGAAAGTTTTTCCATTGGCAGCTGGCGCAACACTGATGGTGCCGGGACGTGCGTTGACTTTAAACGTCATCGTTGCTCCGATGGTGCTGATGTTGGAAAGGTTCAATCCTGTTTCACTTCCGTCTTTCCATTTAAAGGCAGGATAAGCGGCATCGGAAAAAGTGCTGTAAGTATTGTCAAATAAATCGGTCTCGTCACCTCGCCAGTCGTGGTGGGTTTTGGTGCGGTCATTCATTTCATCCATTCCATCGGCTTGTACCAGTTTGATGCGCCGTTGATCCACAAAAGAAGGATGATCCAAACCACGGTCTTCATCGACATACCAGATGGCCAATCCCTGATCTACCGTATAGCCGTCTCCACAGACCGGCAGGTAATAGCCTGCATGCACATAAGAAGTGATTAGAAAATATTCTTTAGGATTGAAGGCGTTGGTGTATTTGTAGATCTGGTTGTAATTGTTAGAAACAACACTATAGGTTTGCGTCGTGTTGTTGTTGATTTCATTTACGGTAGTGATCCATTGATACGACAAACGAAGTCCAGGGTTGATCGGCATAGGACTGCCGCTTTTTCCGCCGCTTGCCATGAGGCAGTAGTGACCAAGGTTTGTTCCGCTGGCTTGTTCCGTGATGTAAAAATCTGTCCAGCTGAATACACTGTGGCCCATTTCATGGCAGATGACATTGATCTCGGGAAGCTGACTGGAATGCCATCCTGCGAAAGCGGCATTGCCGATCGGCAAAGGAACGCCGTTGCTCAGTACAGACAAGCCATAATCAAATCCGAAAGATACGCCGTCTCCTTCATAACCTTTCGACAGTACCAAAAAATGTCGGATCCTGTTTTCTGCAGGATGTGCGGTAAGGTTTGTAAAACCTGAAGGATAATTCGTATTGATAAGTCCCACCAGATCCCGCAGTAATTGTTCTTTGTTGTTGTGGTAGTAATCAAAAGTATTCGGCACACTGATGGCAATCACCAGGCTGTTGATGGATACTTTGCCGTTGGTTTGAGTAGTGAAATATTGTTTCACCGAACCGTTATTGCCCCAGTTGGTATGACCGGTGGGTTGATTCATCATGTTTGATACCTCTGAAACACTGGCATTGAAAGGATAGTCGGTGTAATTGACAATGACCGCAAGGCCATTGATGGTCGTTGTTTGCGCCTGACTAGAGAAGGCAAAACAAACTCCTAAGAGGAGCAGCGATAGTAATCTGATTTTTTTCATTGGATAATTTTGAAAGTTGAAACATTATTTCACTGGTTATGAAATATTTGAAAAGGAATCTGCAAGGCTAAGCAATCTTGTGATGTAAAAAATTGTACTATGTTGATGAAAATGGAAAAAGTCCTTTTATATTTTTTGAGGCCAAGCGTCTTACCGTAGACTAATATTTTATGACCGTTTACTCAGGCCATAGTAAAGGAGACGTTGTTTTTAGTAGATTTGTATACTCCTCGCAGGTCAGTTTGCATCTATTCATTTCCCTATTTACTCTTGTTATTTTGGAAATATTAAAAGCCTACGTAAACCGAATAATGCCGCTGGACGACAGAGACTGGCAGGCGTTTAGCGGTTTGTTTCGTGAGAAACATTTAAGAAAAGGAGAACATTTTTCTGAAGCCGGAAGCGTCGCTCCTCAATTGGGTTTATTGTTGCATGGGATAGGACGTTCTTATTACCAGAACAAGGATGGCCTGGAATACAACAAACATTTTTTCGTGCCGGTGCAATTGATCGGTTCTTTTGGTTCTTTGTTGTCCGGGCAAACCAGTCAAATCAGTATACAAGCCTTGACAGATGCTCAATTATTGGTTGCTGATTTTGCTTCGATCATTGCGTTGTACGATGAACATCCTCGAATTGAACGCATGTTCAGGTTATTGGCACAACATCTCTATGCGGTGAAAGAAAAAAAAGAAATTGAAATGGCGATGATGCACGCCGAAGAACGTTACTTTTTGTTCCTTAAAGAATTTCCTGATTTAGAAACGCTCATTCCTCAATATCAAATTGCGGCTTACCTGAATATCACGCCTACGCAATTGTCGCGCATCCGATCGAAGCTTTTGATGGTAGGATGGTAGAGAGGAGAAATGAGAGAATAGAGAATAGAGGTGTTTTTTCTTTAGATTTTTTTTATTGGATGATTTTGGTTTGGGGCTGCCCACGCGTCATCCTTGTTTCTTAACATCACTTGTTACGGCGTGGTCGGGCTATCGCTCCAAGTCCGCCTTTCGCGCAAGCCTGCGCATTCGGGCTTTCCACTCTATCCCTCAGCCAAAGCTTGCCTGTTAATTCTTTATTATTTTCTTTAACACAGTTTCACCGGTCGTATGGTTGGTGAGTTTTAATACGTACGTACCACTGGCCAGGTCATTCATTATAATTTTTGTTTCGTTTATTCCTGCTGCAGTCGATTCATTCCTGCCGATCACTTCCTGTCCGATCACGGTTGAAATGGAAATCGTGATTTTTTGCTCCGTAGCACTAAAGAATTGTACCGTCATGATTTCCTGCGCCGGATTAGGATAAATGCCTAACAGTGTAAACAACTCTTCTCCATTGTTCACCGCAACGATACGACTGTAGGCGTATTGACCGTCTCGGTCTACCATGCGCAGCCTGTAATAAGAAATACCATGCGGTGTTTCTTCATCCAGGGAAGTATAGTGGGAAATTCCTGAGGTTGCATTTTTTGACCATTCCTCTCCAATCTTCGTAAATGTTTTTCCATCCGCACTTCTCTCTATTTCAAAATGAGAAACGTTCAGTTCCATGCTGGTTGTCCAGGATAAGAAAGTTGTCCCTTCTCGGAAAGTACCATTGAAATCAAGCAAGGTCAAGGGAAGCGTGGTGACACAGACTTTGTACGTGATGATGGTATCCGCGGGCACGTCGAAAGATTCACCATCCGTGAAGTTCACAGTGCGTGCCCCGTTTCTTTTGGGATTATAAATCATGTAATGCTTGCAGGTATCTTTTCTAAAGACTGTGAAGGATGCGATGTCTGCTTGTGTGTTGTCCACTACGCCGACGCTGTCGAATGTGGTGATCCAATGGTAAGCATCGACCTTGTAATCGTCACCGGCCCAGTTGGCGGCATTTTGAGTAACATATTGAGTTTTGGCTGCTGCCGCATTGAATACCGCTTTTTCCATCAACATCACTTCGCCCCAGAAGCCATCGGTCGCATTGGGTTCACGCCCTTTGCCGGAAGGCGCTAAATAATCCGCATATTGATTGGCTGCACCCAGGCTGTCTACGCCCATCCAGACCGAAGCACCGGTGATGGGTACATAGGTGATGCCATGTACATAAGAAGGATCAGCACCGAAATAGGTGGCATAGGCTACTCCGCCATTGGCTAGAATCGCGCCGTGGTAATGGTTATAACTGGCTGCATAATCACAATTTCCTCCATTGTTTACCCCTCTGCGAGGCCCGTCCCACCAGTACATACGGGCTGCTTCTGTTTCGGTGATGTACATCATCAACCCCATGTCGCGCAAGGATGTGTTGCCTGTAGTCTCTCCCCACATGGCTACACCGGCGGCAAAGTTGATGGCTTCGGAAACCGATTCCTGGTTGGAACCGTCGCTGCCGGCCCAACTGTGTCCTACGTAAGGATCATAATAACGCAGGTAAGGA
>Ga0247813_10003341_pt1 | contig 10358 bp, 7 predicted proteins | sample UWRJL169409C1_FD_180719 | JGI IMG/M metagenome (GOLD analysis project Ga0247813, IMG submission 180719) | Plant litter microbial communities from Arlington Agricultural Research Station in Wisconsin, United States - UWRJ-L169-409C-1 | ecosystem: Environmental > Terrestrial > Plant litter >... | reverse complement strand
TATCTTCGGTATTTCTATCCACAAGTTTGTAAATAGGATCAATACCCACTCTAACGGGCTTTTCTTTAACCTTTACTATAATAGTTTGCTTGTCTTTCGTAAATTTATACTTTTTTAGATAAATAATTTTCTCCTTATCATTTTTACCCATCGCATACACACCAATATCAATGTAATCATTAATCGGCGTAAGTTTCTCATTCCCATCTCTATCCGCATAATATTTTAGGGCTTGAACGGGAATAGTGAGTTCGTAATCTTTTCCTATCTTTTTTGCGGTTGGATTGATCACACGGTTTTCGAATAGGGTAATTTTACTGAAAAGATCATCTACCACATACTTTAAACTGTCGGGAGCTACCTCTTTAAAATAACCTACTAAAATATCGGAAGTAGGATAATTATCTGTATTTCCATAATTTTCTGAAAGTCGCTTTAGCGCACTATTTACTTTTTCTTCACCAATATAATCTTGTAATGCGAAGTAAGATAAGGAAGCCTTTTGATAATGGATATAGCCTTGGCCATCGGTATGGTCTAAAGGATTTTCCTTTTTCTTTTCTGAAGATCGACCTTCTAAATAGCCGTCTAATTCAAATTTCAAATAACGACTCAATTCTTCTATCGTTAAGCTGTGTTTTAATAGCATTAATGCAGAATATTGAGCTATACCTTCTGAATACATCTGATTGCCTATATTACCAGATTCGCAAACCAAATGCCCCCACCATTGGTGACCAAGTTCGTGCGCTGTCACATAAAAACCCATATCTAATTTCTCTGGGTCATTTTTAAAGATAAAGCCAATAGACTCAGAAAAAGGAACAGTATTTGAAAATGATTGCGCAAAGCTACGATAACGAGGAAATTCTACGATCCTTAATTGTTTATAGAGATACGGAGCAAAATTTTTGCTATTATAATCTAATCCCTTTTTTAAAGAACTAAACATAATGTCCAAATTAAAAGGATGTGCTTTGTGATAATAAATTTCTAGATTAACATCATTCCACTTTTCTTTTTTAACGGCATATTCGCCAGAGATTATATTGAAGAAGTTAAAGATAGGCTTATCCATTTTGTAATGAAAATAAGCACGGTCATTTTTCTTCCAGCTCTTTATCAAATAACCAGGCGAGATAGCAGTTTGGTTTGATAAGGTTCCAATCGTAATATCTAGATTTGTTCTACCTCTTTGTCCGAATAGGTTTATCAGTTTAGCATTTTCATCGGTAATAGGGGGCAACCCTGGTTGTTCTTTCAAACCGCGTTTCTTTCGGTCTTTGGTATCCGAAATTTCTAATTCGCTATTATACCCTAATTGAGGAAAAATATCAAAGTTATTAATGAAAGTCCCATTTTTGACATAAGATGCGCTCTCGCTTGAATTTTTGAAGCCCGCTTTCAATCTCTTTCCTTTTAACTGAAGAACAATAGAATCTCCAGGTATCAAAGGCTGAGTGAGTTGATATACCTGAAACTTAAATTCTTTATAGTCCTTTACCAATTTCATCGGAACCGAAAATTGCATCTTGCTAAACTTCAAATCCTCATCAACGGGCAGTTGAATCAGCAACTGACGAATGGAGTTTGGCATCAGGTTTTTATACGTAACGGTGGCATTCAACTCTAAATCGCCTGTATTAGGATACAGTTCAACATGCGCCACAATATTCGAAACACTAGGCTGATGTATTTTGCCATATTTACTTTTGAGGCCTTTTTCATAATTGGCCTGCAGATCCATATCTTCCTCCTCGTTCGTGTAGGTATTTAAGACCGTTGTATTATATATATAGTAAGAAGCCATGCCGATGGTTAGGAATAAACCTAAGGCTAAATAAATTGCCTGGGGTCTCTTAAACCGTTGGCTTAGCTGTGCAATTCTCGATTTGAAGCTAGTATCTGTACCCCTCTGAGCAAACAACACGGCTAACACCATCAACACGATACCAATTCCGACCCAATACAATTTAAGCACAACAAACTTCTCTAATCCTGCTGCAAAACCATTCATATCCGAATAGCTTCCCAAATTTCCGCTATTTGGAATAAGCAGGTTGTTAAAAATCTTCATTTGTCCACTAAATGCGATATACAAGTAGAACAAAACTGAAATAGCAAAGCCAATAAATTTGTTACTCACTAGACTTTGAATAAATAGCATGATGGCCAAATAAATCAACATGGATACGTAAATCCTCGAAAGCAAAACCAATATATATACCCCTATTTCGATATTGGTAAATCCTTTAACTAATTGGATAGCTATTCCTATTGGAATGAAACATAGCGTATATACCAATACCATACCTGCAAGTGCAAGATATTTACTTACAATAGGAATGGCAGATCCTATAGGTAAAGAATCATAAATCTGATTGAAATTAATTTGTTGCTCTTTCCAGACCATTTCACCGGCATAAAAGAGGGTCATAATGGAGATAATTGGAAAAATCTCGTCCGCAACAAAACCAGCAATCATAGAAGTAACAGGATATAGTTCTTGTCCATTCCATTGACTTGCAATCTCCGCATCAACTAGCAAAATAATTATACCGATTAAACCAATTCCTAAAAATGGAACCGACCGAATAGTTTCTTTGAAGTATAAACTAGTGAGTGTTGCTATCTTCTTGAAAGTAGTGCTTGCGCTGTAAGAAGGTTTAACGAAAGGAATTGGCGATAATACCGCAGCTATGTTCTCTATTAATTTATTTTTACGCCTTTTGAAGAGCGGAGATGGAATAGTCCTAAATTTAAAAACAATATAGGTTATTACGGCAACTACGGTAGCGATACTAAGCCATAATATTCTATTCTTTAACAAGTAACCCGTAAATGGGATGCTTAAAGCGTTTTTCTCAGCTACTGTCCAATATCTCGTATCGGCAATGAAGGCATAATAACCAAACGGATCAAAAACTCCAGCCTTTTCAATATTTTCTACATTGCCTATTAAGGTACTTGAAATAAAGTAAATGGCCAATAATAAAATAGCTTGTAAGTATACGAAAAGCATTTTACGGGTTAGTGCTCCACTTGCAAAAAAGATGCAGGCATATACAAACATATTTGGCACCATAAGTATGAGCCAAGGTCTAACATATTGCGATAGGCCAACGTTTAACAAAGTATCTTTATCCAGCCAAGGCATCTGACAGCCAAGGCATGTTCCGATAAAAAACCCAGTACTAATTAAGAGTAAGATTAAAAAAGATCCTATAAAACGTCCCCCCAAATAGCTAATCTTATTCAGATTGGTGGTAAACATCAGAGATTCCATTTTATGTTCAAAATCCCTTAAAATTGGTACACCCATCACTGCAGAGGCGAAAAACAGACCGGGTAAAATAGAAAGTACACCAGCCATGTTAAATAATACAATCGAAGCATTTTGTTTAATTTTTCCTAGGTCTCCTCCTACAGTTATTCCATCCCAACTAACGGCTAAAAAAGAAAGTAGTAAAAAGATAAAGAAATAGATATAGGTTGCGGGTCGATTAAGGCGATACCTGATCTCAAATTTGATCACTTCTATAAACATAGCTTATGAATTTGCAGTTAATAATTCTTTAGCTGTTTTAGAGATGTATGAAAAATAAACATCTTCCAAGTCAGGTTCAACCTGTTCAAATCCAAAGCCTGGGTCGGCATCAGAAAGTACCTGCAAAGTTGGCTTTCCGGATACCAGTTTATTAGAGATTACATTTAATTGAGAAGTGTAAGTTTCGGTTTCCTTTTTTTCGACACGCTTTCGCCAAATCTTGCCCTTAAGATCTTCAAGAGCACGTAGTGGATGACCTTGCATCAGTACCTCGCCTTTGTTGATAATGGCCATATCCGTACACAGTTCTTTTACATCTTCTACTATGTGAGTAGAAAGAATAACGATGGTATCATCGCTTAACTCGCCTAAAAGATTAAGAAAGCGATTTCGCTCTGCCGGATCAAGTCCTGCAGTGGGTTCGTCTACTATAATTAGAGTTGGATTAGACAAGAGGGCTTGAGCAATTCCAAATCGCTGCTTCATTCCACCAGAATAACCAGAAAGATGTTTTTTACGATCGTTATATAAATTAGTTTTATGAAGTAAACTGGTTACCAATGCTTTTCTTTCGGTGCTGTTGCTAATTCCTTTAAGCACGGCCAAATGATTTAGTAGGTCTTCGGCTGAAATCTTTGGATATACGCCAAATTCTTGTGGCAAATAGCCTAGTGTTTTTCGCAGTGAATCTTTCTGTGTCAGCACATTAATATCCCCTAATTGAATACTTCCTGAATCGGGTTCCTGCAAAGTTGCAATAGTTCTCATCAAACTAGACTTGCCCGCACCATTTGGGCCTAAAAGGCCAAACATTCCTGAGTTGATAGTTAAATTGATGCCTTTTAACGCATGAACGCCATTAGCATAGGTCTTAGAGAGATTGGAGATGGTTAATTTCATGGTTTACCGGATTAGAAACCGAATTTAGAAATTAAATAGCATAATATGAACTGATAATCAATTAATTACTCTTCACATCTAACCATTGTTTAAAAATCACCATTTTACGTTTACTTACAATTAGGTCAACGGTATCAGGTAGATCAACGGCTATCCTTAATTCTATTTTAAGAAGTCTTGTCCGAAAAGGCTTCACAGAAGAGATAACAGATCGATGAATGATTACTCTTCTGTTAATCTGGAAATAGTTATTCGGTTCGAGCATACGCATAGATTCTTCTATAATATTGGGCAGTATAGAACTAATGCCTTCAAAATCTACAGCAATGCAAACTCGATTTTCATAATAAATTAATGCTGGTATACTTCTTTTCTCTAAATCAACTGCAGACTGGACATTTACAATTTGATACCTCGTTTTGGGCACAAACCCGTAATGGTAGTAGAGTACATAAATTACATTAGTTGCAAAAATAAAAAGTAAGATAGAGGCATATAGCTTTTCGAAATAATTCGATTCAAAAATATTCTGTCCATTTAACCAAAATAATACAGCAGCCAGCACAAATGCAAAAATGCCAGTACACACAAACCCTATGTAAAACTGCGACTTTAAGCGTGCTCGCGTTATACTAAAATCCAAGAAGATCGAATTTAACCGTTGGGTAATTTGATAAACGGATTCTATCAATACGAATGCAATTATCATGCTGTATAAAAGAGACAAGTAATAATAATCTTTAGTGAATAATTCCATCCATGTTTCTTCTGCGTCATGAACCACTATAAGGTGCGATGCAACAAGCGCAACAAGTAATCTTATTATTAAATGAATGACACTTGGCATAGTAAACATTTGAAGAAAATTAATTCATTTCCATAAACTTAATCTAAAAAGTGAAAAAAATCAAAAAATGAGACGGATTATGTCCCGTTCATGCAGAAAGTATGTCCCGTTCATGCAAAGTTATGACAGATTATACCATTAAAAAAAAAGAAAGCCCCTAATTTGAGCCCTGCTAACGGATCCCTAGCTCATATTATTAATTTTTTAAACAATTACAAAATGGAAAAACAACCGTTCACGCCAAGTGGCGTTTTAGCCCTTAAAGATTGGCTTTATCAATTACCCACAGTTCAGTTCGATGCAGAACTACTAGCCATGAACAACAATTTTGAAGCTTGGTCCTTAGCTCACCTCGAGCTCAACACACAGCAGATTGAATTCTATAATCAATTGAGTGGAATAGCGAAAAATAATATTGCCTATAACGTAACACTCGCAGCTACTTTCAAAAAGCCGATTAGCTTGGTTCAATCCTTGCTTAGAGACAGTGGTGACGATCCTGTCGACAAACTGTTTAAAATAAATAGCAGTTTAGCCATTACTAGCGACAATGAAGGAAGCGAAGAAGTTGAGGGCGAAGCAGTAATTGAAGTAACCTACATTAATTAAGTTTATTATTCCTAAAATTCCACTTACATATTTGTAAGTGGAATACTTTAAACTAACTATGGATACCAATTTAACGCTCAATAGTTTAAAATTAAAATTATCTAGCTTAGGTGCAATTAGACCACAGGCTTGGATTAAAATTATGTATGCCGTAAATGAAACAGGACTAAAAGTAGACGAAAGTTTCAATAGAGAAATCGGTAGCGTTGCTTTTGTGGTGAATGGATTATTGAAAGAGTATGACCCTTACTTACGCAAAAAGCCCTCCATCATTAATTTCATCAGTGCTGGGAATTTCTTCGTCACAACGAAATTTAACCAAAAGAGGTATTTAAAGGCTATCACAGAAACTACAATTCTATACTTAAATTTCCATGATCTCACTTCTTTATATTTGAGATACAACGAACTTAAATCGGTTTACGATTCTATTGTTGCGAGTTACGAAGAAGAAACTTCATTTCGACACCTTATGTTGGAGGAAAAGTTAGCGCCAGTGCGAATACAAAATTTTATCATTAAATACAGAACCATCCTTTCTCAGATAAAGAAAAAAGACGTCGCGAACTACACTCATTTAGAGTATGAATACTTTATACGGATTTATGGGAAGTTATTGTAAATATTAATAATTGCGAAACACTGTAAAACTCACAGTTAAAAACATGTCGTATTACAGTAATTTATATGTTAACTGAACAGTTAATATTGGCTGTTTCTGATTCTACATTTGATTATTCAACTTGATAAATCAAATGAAACTAGAATTTCTAAAATATAGAGCTGCTTTTTTAACATTTATCTGTACGCTATTGGTTTTGTTGTGGGTATACACCGCGGGCAGCAAATTATCAGATTTTGCTGAATTTAAACGCCAATTAGCCAATCAAACATTTGGAAAAAATGCTGCTTCCCTTTTACTCTGGTTTATTCCACTTAGTGAAATAGTTGCTGCTCTCTTACTACTATTTAGTAAAACACGTGTATTTGGCCTTATTCTATCGGCCATATTGATGTGCTTATTTACTGGATACATCGGACTGGTTTTAACTGGCTACTACGACAGAATGCCATGTAGTTGTGGCGGTGTGCTAAAAGACATGGGTTGGCATCTTCATTTTTGGTTTAATCTCTATTTCTTATTTATAAGCTGTTTTGGTATCTGGCTATATGGACTTACAGAGAAGAATTGGAGCCTGACAGGAAAGAGCTAATGGGTAGGGCTTCTTCATTAAAATTAATTTACAAGGTTTTTTCAGTTCCGGAGAACTTTTAAAACAGGTGCTAAGCCTACCAAAGTGGCTATATAAAATAAACTTAAAATTCAACCAAACTTTTTCGTCTGCTTTTTCAAATGCAAAACAGCAGTCTATTAAAATGAGAAATTTAAAAAAATTATTACCATTATTTGCTTTTGTATTAGGGCTAGGTTTAGTGTTTACGCAGAGTGCTTTTAAAGCTCCAGAGCAAACAGACATCTACGTAGAAACTCAAGATGGATATCGATTAAAAAGTACCCAATCAGGTTTTTGTAGTGTGGAAGCACTTAACCATTGCGAATATCTATTCACGGGTACTGATCCTGAAAACCCAGCGGATTATACGCCAGTAGCAGATCCAAGCAATGATAATACTGCCTGGATTGCCATTCCATAAATTAAAGGCGGGCAAATCTGCCCGCCTTTAATTACTCTAAAGCTAGGTTAAGCATTTTAATTAAACCCGCTTCGTCCATTGGTGGAGTAGAACTGTAGATTTTCCCGTCTTTTCCAACCAATATCAATCTAGGACAAGCCCAGATTGTATAATGGGTTAAAAATGGGTGTTTAATGCCAAGTTCTCCCACATTAACGTTTGTACTTTGTTTTGAAGTATACTTGCCGCTACTCAAGCCATTTAACCAAGCCTCTCTTTTTGAATTGATGTTAACGCTCACAAATGCAACATCCTTATTCTTATAAAGCGGATATAAGACTTTATCAATAATACTGGCTATTTTAATACATCCAGCACAACCATTGAACCAAAAATCCAGTAATATCACCTTCCCTTTAAAATCAGATGGACGAACTATTTTGCCATTTACGTCTTTTAGCTCAAACGGATATACATCTGATTTTTTTGAAACCGCTTGTAGCTGGTTATAAATTATCAATCTGTTAGCATCATTTTTCACAAAGGTTAACATATCGGCTAAGCAATATTCGTAATCGTTACTAATTTCCCCTTTTTGATTAAACATTAAAAAATGCAAAAGAACCAGTTCTCTCATTAAACCGGAATAGTCTCCTTTAACTTTATTGTAGAAGCTAAGGATAGAATTTCTATCATCACCACTTAAAGCAAGTTCAAGCTGAGACTTCCTATACAAATAACCGATATAATTTTTAGACATCCCTAACAATTGTTCAGGTATAGTATGTTGTAAAGGCTGCGGTAAAATTCCCTGTATATCTCTTTTCTGCTCAATTGGAATACTGATGTCCATTAAGAACTCTTGTATTTCAAGATACCTGCCTGCATAGGAACTTCCAACTATATCAGTATACATTAAATCATAAACTTCTTTCGATAACAAATGCCGAAAATTATCAAGCTCCTCTAATCGGGTCTTTAAAAAAAAAGAGCTCCTTTTTAACCTCTTTTCCAAGGCCCATCTTCCTTTCTCACTTGGCAATACTCTTATCGAGGAGTCACCTTTTGCCTTTAAATAAATAAAACGAGAACTGCTGTCAACACTCCATTTACATTTGAAACCTTGAGCACCTTTACCAGAAAACCCAATACTTTCTTTGGCTTCCGAGCTTCCAAAATGAATTCGGATTGAATCCCTAGGCATTACACAATAATCGGCGAGATAAAAGTTTCTAGCTCCTTCAATTTTTATAGCAATCTTTGCCACTGACTTTATATCTTCTAACGTAATGCAAAAGCCCCTACCTAACTTAGAAGTAGCTTTGTATTCATTGGTGTTAATCTCCTTATAGCTATAACTTTTCCAAAGTGTGATTTTAACTGTATACTCACCCTCGTTAGTATTCGTTGGTAAACTATAAATAGTTACAGTATTATTTCCGTATGCCGTAGAGACTAATCCTATCAAAAAAACTAGTATGCTCAATTTTTTATATATTTTTCTCATCTTTCTGTTGGTATTAGTCCACCTAACCTTATTTCTTCAAGTGGTATGGGGATTACATATCTTTTATCGTTTGGCATGAGCACAAAATTTTCTCCATTTAAAAACCTTCTCAATACAGTCGATGTGGACGGTTCAAGATTGAGCCTTTTCAAATCATCCCATCGCGTGGCTGCCGTGAAAGGCAATTCCTTACGCCTTTCTTCAAGCACTAATTTCAAAGCCTCTTCTGAATTCGCTGCCAATAATGGAACAAAAGCTCCCTTTTTCCAGCGATTGAGCAATAAGGCATTCAAATGTTGCAATCCCTTTTGAACCTGACCATTTCTAATATTGCATTCTGCAGCAATAAGATATTGTTCGTTGGTGGCAAGTCCAGCAAAATACATAAAAGCTAATCCTGTATACTGTCCTCTAAAAGAAACACCAGTAGCACCATTATCCTTGTAAAATATGTTTCTTCTCAAATCATCGTTAGCATACAGCTTATAGAGTGCGGGCTCTACCCTCGAATTGATTACCATACTAGTTGAACCAATTATGCTATAGAATAACATCTCCTTATTAAGTAATAAACCTGGTATTGGAAAAGGTATAGCTGCATTCAAACTATTGAAATCTAACAAACCTTCAGATTCTGCAATTACCGACTCACTATATAATTTAGCCGATTCATAATCTTGAATGGAGAGATATACTCTTGCCAATAATGATTTTACAGCTAACTTTGAGACATGTGTTTTAATCTCCACTGTACTACCAACCAATTTTTCTGCTGAAACTAGATCTTGAATAATAAGCGTGTATGTTTCATTCAATTTACTTTGTTTTACAATTGCATTAACATCACTTGTTTTTCTTAAAGGCACACCTAATGCACTGGTGGGCTTACTGAAAACATAAGGTTCTGCATATATTTGGGCTAGATTATAAAAGGCTAAGCTTCTATAAAAGAGGGCTGTTCCCTTTACCCGATCGAATTCTACCTGGTTAGCAGTAGTTTGTACAATATGAGTGAGCCCATCAAGAACAATGTTTGCATAAAACACGCGGTAGTAATCTCTAGACCAATGAACGGAAGCTTCACCGTTATAAAAATCCTTGGCCCATATATAAGCATTCCTTAGTTGGGCTGTTGGAGTTGCCGCCCACGATTGATCGTTAACAATTAAATTATCAGCACTAAGAATTCCTAATGCAGAGTTGAACTCATTAATAATGGCTGTATTGTTTAACATCGCCCTAAAATCCTTCAGACTGGTGGGAACTACTTCAGCTTTTCGTGACTTTACATCAAGCCAATCATTTTGTTTTTT